>Ga0307517_10001543_pt1 | contig 38377 bp, 30 predicted proteins | sample 23_EM_MG_FD_194515 | JGI IMG/M metagenome (GOLD analysis project Ga0307517, IMG submission 194515) | Populus trichocarpa ectomycorrhiza microbial communities from riparian zone in the Pacific Northwest, United States - 23_EM | ecosystem: Host-associated > Plants > Roots > Unclassified | place...
GAGGAGTCGCAGACGGCCTGGGCCGGTTTGACGCTCAGCAGGGCCGAGCCGCCGGCTATCTGGAGGCACTGCCCGGTCGCCGAACTACGGAGGGTGATTGTCGCGGCCCCGGTGGCGCTCGACGGGGTCTCGGTGGGGGAGGGGCTCGCACTGGCCGGCGACGGGGAGCCGGCGACGCTCCGCGAGGCGCTGGCGCGTACGCCCGGGGGCGCGGCGGCGCCGGTCCCGCTGTCGGTGGTCAGGGACGGCACGATGGCGGCGGCCACCCCCGCGGCGGCCGCCGTCGCCAGTACGGCCGCCAGCCCCGTGGCGGCCGTCGGGAACCGCCGCTTGGGCGGCCGTCGCCGCTCCGCGTCCGGGACCACCACGGGCAGCAGCGTACGGGTGCGGGCACGCTCGGCCAGATAGGCCTCATGGCCCCACAGCAGCAGCCGGCCGGCCAGCGTGACCCGGCGGGCGGGGCTGGGCCGGGTGATCAGCATCAGGTCGCCGTAGCCGGTGGAGCAGGCCGGGCAGACCGCGAGATGGATCTCCAGGTCGTCGCTGGTGCGCTGGTTGGTGCCGCGCACGATGGCCCCGAGCATCCGGCTGTAGTGGTGGCACTCCGGGTTCGGGGCACGGTCGGTCAGCCGCCGCAGATAGCTGTCGCGCAGCGAGTCCAGCGCCGCGTCGGCCTCGCCCCCGGCGTCCGGCTCCCCCTCGATCACCTGGTGCCATAAGGCGTACCGGGCCCGGTCCGTCAGGGCGTTGAACGCCTGGAGCACCGGCGAGGCCTCCTCGGCCGGGCGCATCGTCCCCGGCCCGCCGAACACCGAGGCCAGCTCGCGGTACCAGAGCCGGAAGTCCGGCGTGAGCACCTGCGCCGTGCTCTCCTCCTCCGCCCACGAGGCCGCCGTCCGGCGCACCTCGGCCAGCAGGAACGGCAGCCACGCGGTCTCCGGCCGCGCGCCGTAGTAGATGCTCGCCGTGTCGGCGCGGTTCGACGCCTCCATGACCAGGTCGGCAGCCGCTTCCGGATCCGGGCAGCACAGCCGCGCGTAGGCCTCCACCGCGGGCCGGTGCTGCTGGACGGCCGCATCGGCGTCGGCGTGGCTCATCGGACTTCCTCTCCGGTGTGCGTGTGCTGTTCGGCTGTACGGTCGTAAGAGCTTCATAACAGTCCGTTACTGACCGGTACCGCTTGAATACCGAGAGATTCACAGCTGTTTCACACTACGTAGCGGGACTGCCGGACGTTCAGCGGGGTATTCGCGGGCGCCGGCTCCCCGAATTGCGTTGCCCCGGGGGAAGATTCGCGTCCAGTGTGGTGTTGGAGCGGTCTGCGGAGATCATCCGTACCCCGGCGCACGCCGGTGCGCCTGTGCGCCGTAAGCTGGAGCGGTACTCAATCGCCGGTTCTCGGGTGATACGTCCGGAGACCTGTTCGGTCGATCGAACGAGCGGCGTGTCCGAAATCATGTGTTATGGCCAAGCGGTGTAGAACGGGGGATGTGACGGCAATGGCTGAGTGGACCCCTCAAAGACACGGTGCGTCCGCCGCCCGCGTGCCGGGAAGCACCCGGTGACGGCCGCGCCAGACGCGCAGTCGCGCGCCGTGCTCGACAAGGCCGCGCGCGAGAACTTCCCGGTCGCGCCGTTCTTCGTGCCCCGCGCCTGGCGCGCCGACCTCATGGCCGTCTACGGCTTCGCCCGCCTCGTCGACGACATCGGTGACGGCGACCTCGCCAACGACGGCCGGGACGACGCACTCCGCCTCGGCCTGCCGGAGGACTCCGCCGGCGACCGCCTCGCCATGCTCGACGCCTTCGAGGCCGACCTGCGGCGCGTGTTCGCCGACGGCCCGGACACCGTCCCGCGTCATCCCCTGCTGGCGGCCCTGCGCCCCACCGTACGGCGCTGCGGGCTCACCCCCGCGCCCTTCCTCGGCCTGATCGAGGCCAACCGCCAGGACCAGAAGGTGCGCCGCTACGCGACGTACGACGACCTGCTGGCCTACTGCGAGCTGTCCGCCAACCCGGTCGGGCGGCTCGTGCTCGGCATCACCGGCACCGCGACCCCGGAGCGGATCCGCCGCTCCGACGCGATCTGCACCGCACTGCAGATCGTCGAGCACCTCCAGGACGTGACCGAGGACCTCGGCCGCGACCGCATCTATCTGCCCGCCGAGGACATGAAGCGCTTCGGCGTCACCGAAACCGATCTGACCGCACCAACCGCAGGCGCACCGGTGCGCGCGCTGGTGGCTTACGAAGCAGAACGCGCCCGCGACCTGCTGAATGAAGGCACCCCCCTGGTGGGTAGCGTCCACGGCAGACTCAGACTGCTGCTCGCCGGCTTCGTGGGGGGAGGCCGAGCCGCCCTCGGGGCGGTGGCGGACGCGGGCTACGACGTGCTGCCCGGACCGCCCAGGGCCACCAGGTTCAGCCTGCTGCGTGAGGTGGGGTCGACATTGCGAAGAGAGGGGTGAGCCGTAAGTGAACGGCTCCGACCACACGTCCGGCGCGGTGCTCGCTGCCTACCGCTACTGCGAGACCGTAACCGGTCTCCAGGCCCGCAACTTCGCCTACGGCATCCGACTTCTGCCGCTCGCCAAGCGCCAGGCCATGTCCGCTCTCTACGCCTTCTCCCGTCGCGTCGACGACATCGGTGACGGCGAACTCCCCCCTGCCGTCAAGCAGGAGCGGCTCGACGAGACCCGTGTGCTCCTCGGCCGGGTCCGCGCCGGCGAGGTCGCCGAGGACGACACCGACCCCGTCGCCGTCGCCCTCGCCGACACCGCGGAGCGCTTCGCGATCCCGCTCACCGGGCTCGACGAGCTCATCGACGGCGTCCAGATGGACCTGCGCGGCGACACCTACGAGACCTGGGACGACCTCGCCGCCTACTGCCGCTGCGTCGCCGGGGCCATCGGCCGGCTCTCCCTCGGCGTGTTCGGCACGGTGCGCGACGCGCACGGCGCCGAGCGGGCCTCGGAGTACGCCGACACCCTCGGCCTGGCCCTCCAGCTCACCAACATCCTGCGCGACGTCCGCGAGGACGCGGCCAACGGCCGCACCTATCTGCCCGCCAACGACCTGGCCAAGTTCGGCTGTTCGGCCGGCTTCCAGGAGGCGGTGCCGCCGCCCGGCGCCGACTTCACCGGCCTGATCGAGTTCGAAGTCCGGCGTGCCCGGGCGCTGTTCGCCACGGGCTACCGGCTGCTGCCGATGCTCGACCGGCGCAGCGGTGCCTGCGTCGCCGCGATGGCCGGCATCTACCGGCGGCTGCTGGAGCGGATCGCCGCCGACCCCGAGGCGGTGCTGCGCGGCCGGGTGTCGCTGCCGGGCCACGAGAAGGCGTACGTGGCCGCGCGCGGCCTCGCCGGCCTGGACTCCCGCCGTGTGGCCAGGGGGCGTGCGTGAGGCTGTGGTTGCGGTGTCCCGGGTGGCCTGAGGCGGGCGGCTGCCCGCAAAGTGGATGGTTTTTCCGGGTTCACGCAACCACACAGAGCTACGTTGCGTCATGGCAAAGTGGGGTTCCCCAGGCCGGAGGCCTGGGTAGGGAGGGCGCATGAGCGTGCACGAAGCCGCAGGCCGTCCCCCCGGGGCGGCCGCTGTGGTCGTGGGGGGCGGCTTGGCAGGGACGACCGCTGCGCTTGCCCTCGCGGACGCGGGGCTGCGGGTGACGCTCCTGGAAGGCCGGCCGCGCCTGGGCGGGCTGGCGTTCTCCTTCAAGCGGGGCGAGCTGACGGTCGACAACGGCCAGCATGTCTTCCTGCGCTGCTGCGTCGCCTACCTGCGGTTCCTGGACCGGATCGGCGCCGCCGACCTGGTCACCCTGCAGGACCGCCTGGACGTGCCGGTGCTGGACGCCGACGGCCTGCGGCTCGGCCGGCTGCGCCGGACCGCGCTGCCGGTGCCGCTGCATCTGGCGGCCAGCCTCGCCACGTATCCGCATCTGTCCCTGAAGGAGCGCGCCTCGGTCGGCCGGGCGGCGCTCGCGCTGCGCGGGCTGGACCCCCGGGATCCGGCGCTGGACGCGGTGGACTTCGGGAGCTGGCTGCGCGAGCGGGGACAGTCGGCTCGCACCGTCGAGGCGCTGTGGGACCTGGTGGGCATCGCGACGCTCAACGCGAGCGCGGACGAGGCCTCGCTCGGGCTGGCGGCCATGGTCTTCAAGACCGGGCTGCTGTCCGACCCGGGGGCGGCCGACATCGGCTGGGCCGCCCGTCCGCTGGGCGAGCTGCACGACGAACGGGCCCGCACCGCGCTGGACAAGGCGGGCGTGCGCACCGAGCTGCGGGCCCGTGTTACGCGCGTTGCGCGTGAGGACGGTGGGCTCTGGGAGGTCGAGGCCGAGACCGGCCCCGGCCGGGGGGAGCGGATCACCGCCGACGCGGTCGTACTGGCCGTGCCGCAGCGCGAGACGTACGACCTGCTCCCGGATGGCGCCCTGGCGGACCCGGAGGCGCTGCTGGGCATCGGCACGGCGCCGATTCTCAACGTCCATGTCGTCTACGACCGCAAGGTCATGCGGCAGCCGTTCTTCGCGGCCATCGGCAGCCCGGTGCAGTGGGTCTTCGACCGCACCGAGCACTCCGGCATGGCCGCCGCCGACGGCCAGTACATCGCGCTGTCGCAGTCGGCCGCGGCCGACGAGATCGACCTGCCGGTCTCGGAGCTGCGCGAGCGCTATCTCCCCGAGCTGGAGCGACTGCTCCCGGCCGCCCGCGGCGCGGCCGTGAAGGACTTCTTCGTCACCCGGGAGCGGACGGCGACCTTCGCCCCCACCCCCGGCGTCGGCGCACTTCGCCCAGGTCCGCGCACCCGTGCGCCCGGCGTGTACGTGGCGGGCGCGTGGACCGCGACCGGCTGGCCCGCGACCATGGAAAGCGCGGTGCGCAGCGGTTTGCAGGCCTCCCGCGCGGCTCTGACCGCACTGGCCCATCCCTTCGACCCTCAACCCTTCGACATCGAAGGCCTGGAGCCGGCATGAGCACCAGCACCACCGGTAGTGAAATCAAAGGAGAGACAGTGACCGCTGCCAAGGAGCAGACGACCGCGGGCGTCGACAAGGCGAGCGTGACCGAACTGCTGGAGCGCGGCCGCACGATGTCCACACCCGTGCTGCGCGCGGCCGTGGACCGACTGGCACCCCCGATGGACACCGTCGCCGCCTATCACTTCGGCTGGATCGACGCCCAGGGCAACCCGTCCGCCGGTGACGGCGGCAAGGCGGTGCGCCCCGCGCTCGCCCTGCTCTCCGCCGAGGTGGCGGGCGCCGGACCCGAGACCGGCATCCCCGGTGCGGTCGCGGTGGAGCTGGTGCACAACTTCTCCCTGCTGCACGACGACCTGATGGACGGTGACGAGCAGCGCCGCCACCGCGACACCGTCTGGAAGGTGCACGGCGCCGCCCAGGCCATCCTGGTCGGCGACGCGCTGTTCGCCCTCGCCAACGAGATCCTGCTGGAGCAGGGCACCGCGGAGGCCGGCCGGGCCACCCGGCGGCTGACCACCGCGACCCGCAAACTGATCGACGGTCAGGCCCAGGACATCTCCTTCGAGCACCGCGAGACGGTCACCGTCGAGGAGTGCCTGGAGATGGAGGGCAACAAGACCGGCGCCCTGCTCGCCTGCTCCGCCTCCATCGGCGCCGTTCTCGGCGGCGCCTGCGAGGCCGACGCGGACGCGCTGGAGGAGTACGGCTACCACCTGGGCCTGTCCTTCCAGGCCATCGACGACCTGCTGGGCATCTGGGGGGACCCGGCGGCCACCGGCAAGGTGCCGTGGAGTGACCTGAAGCAGCGCAAGAAGTCACTCCCCGTGGTCGCGGCCCTGGCCGCGGGCGGCAAGGCCTCGAAGAAGCTCGGGAAGCTGCTCGCAGCGGATGCGAAAGCGGCGGATTCGGCGGACCGTAATGATATTGAGTCCTTCGACGAGGAAGAGTTCGCGACGAGGGCCGCGTTGATCGAAGCGGCGGGCGGACGGGAGTGGACCTCCCAGGAAGCCCGTCGGCAGTACGCCACCGCTATCGCCGCGCTCGACAAAGTGGACATGCGGGACGAAGTTCGCCGTAAGCTCGTGGGCCTGGCGGATTTTGTGGTGGTTCGCGAGAAATAAAGAGTGAAAGCAGTGGAGCGCAGTACGTCGCCGGCCGTGAACGTGTAGCGGCCGACGGCAGCCCCAACACCGCAGAGACGTCAGCGACTGTGCAAAGGGGAAGCCATGACAGCGACGACCGACGGCAGTCCCGGGGCTGGTGCCCACGGGACACCATCGGCCAGCACGACTACTACTACGACTACTACGACTGGCGCGACGCCGAGTACGACGACGACCGGTGGTACCACCAGACAGACGGCGGAGCGCGCCGCCCGGCGCGCCACCGACCATCTGCTGGCCCGTCAGCACCCGGACGGGTGGTGGAAGGGCGACCTGGAGACCAACGTCACCATGGACGCCGAGGATCTGCTGCTCCGTCAGTTCCTCGGCATCCAGGACGACCGGACCACCGCGGCCGCCGCCCGCTGGATCCGCTCGCAGCAGCGTGACGACGGCGCCTGGCCCACCTTCCATGGCGGACCCGGTGACCTGTCGGCCACCGTGGAGGCCTATGTGGCCCTCAGGCTGGCCGGCGACACGCCCGAGGCGCCATGGATGGCCTCTGCCTCGGCATGGGTGCGCGAGCGGGGCGGCATCGCCCGCGCCAGGGTCTTCACCCGGATCTGGCTGGCCCTGTTCGGCTGGTGGCGCTGGGAGGACCTGCCGGAACTGCCACCCGAGCTGATGTTCCTGCCCAAGTGGGTCCCGCTCAACATCTACTCCTTCGGCCAGTGGGCCCGGCAGACCATCGTGCCGCTCACCATCGTCGCCGCCCACCGCCCCGTACGCCCCGGTCCCTTCGCCCTCGACGAGCTGCACACCGACCCGCTTGTGCCCAACCCGCCGCGCCCCCGGCCGCCGGTCAACAGCTGGGACGGCTTCTTCCAGCGGCTGGACCGGGCCCTGCACGGCTACCGCAAAATCCAGCTGAGGCCGCTGCGCCGGGCCGCGCTCAAGGCGGGCGCCCGCTGGATCATCGAGCGCCAGGAGGACGACGGCTGCTGGGGCGGCATCCAGCCCCCGGCGGTCTACTCGGTCATCGCCCTCAACCTGCTCGGCTACGCCCTCGACCACCCCGTGCTCAAGGCCGGCCTGGACTCCCTGGACCGGTTCGCCGTGTGGCCCGACGAGGACACCCGGATGATCGAGGCCTGCCAGTCCCCGGTCTGGGACACCTGTCTGGCCACCATCGCACTCGCCGACGCGGGCCTTCCCGCCGACCACCCGGCCCTGGTCAGGGCAGCCGGCTGGATGCTCGACGAACAGATCACCAAGACCGGCGACTGGGCCGTCCAGCGCCCCCAACTGCCGCCCGGCGGCTGGGCCTTCGAATTCCACAACGACAACTACCCGGACATCGACGACACCGCAGAGGTCGTCCTCGCCCTGCTGCGCGTCGACCACCCCGACCCGGCCCGGCTCCGCACCGCAGTGGAGCGCGGGGTGCGCTGGAACATCGGCATGCAGTCCAAGAACGGCGCCTGGGGCGCCTTCGACGCCGACAACACCAGCACCTTCCCCAACCGGCTGCCCTTCTGCGACTTCGGCGAGGTCATCGACCCGCCCTCCGCCGATGTCACCGCCCATGTCGTCGAGATGCTGGCGGCGCTGGGCCTGGAGCACGACGAGCACACCCGGCGCGGCATCGACTGGCTGCTCGCCGAACAGGAGCCCAGCGGCGCCTGGTTCGGCCGCTGGGGCGTCAACTACATCTACGGTACCGGCTCGGTCGTCCCCGCGCTGACCGCCTCCGGGCTGCCCGGGAGCCACCCGGCGATCCGGCGGGCGGTGGCCTGGCTGGAATCCGTACAGAACGAGGACGGCGGCTGGGGCGAGGACCTTCGCTCGTACTCCAGCGAGGAATGGATCGGCCGCGGCGCCTCCACCGCCTCGCAGACCGCCTGGGCGCTGCTGGCCCTGCTGGCGGCCGGCGAACGGGACGGGCAGGCCGCCGAGCGCGGGGTGCGCTGGCTGGCCGAGACCCAGAAGGACGACGGGTCCTGGGACGAGCCGCAGTTCACGGGCACCGGCTTCCCCCGGGACTTCTCCATCAACTACCACCTCTACCGGATGGTCTTCCCGCTCACAGCCCTCGGGCGCTATGTGCACGGGGAGCCCTTCGGCGGGCCACGGAAGGGGGACTGATGGGCCAGACCGGCCCACCGCTGCTCATCGTCTGCGCTCTGCGCTTCGAGCGGTTCGCGCTGAGAGCCGGCCGCCGTCACCTCGACGGCGCCGGCGGCGTCAGCGTGCTGCGTACGGGCATGGGAGCGCAGGCCGCGGAGCGCGCCGTCACCGACGCGCTGCGCGCCCCGGAACTCCGGGACGCCTCGGTCCTGACCACCGGCTTCTGCGCCGGGCTCGCGCCCGGAACACGGCCGGGCGACGTGGTGGTCGCACAGGGAACCGAGGAGAGCGACAGCCTGGCCGCCGTGCTCAAGGCGGCCGGGCACACCGTGCACACCGGCCTGCTCGCCCAGTCGGACCACGTCGTGCGCGGCGCGGAGCGGGCAGCACTCAGCGCCACCGGTGCCATCGCCGTCGACATGGAATCGGCCGCGATGATGCGCGCCGCCCTCGCCCAGGGCGCGCGCCCCGTCGCGGCAGCTCGCGTAATCGTCGACACCCCTGAGTACGAACTGGTGCGTGTCGGCACGCTGCGCACCGGAATCACCGCATTCCGCGTGCTAAGGGATCTTCTTCCTGCCTTTCTCGAATGGCACCGTTCTAACGCGCTCCCCTGGAGGTGAGCTAGATGGCCATGCCGCTTCGTCAGACCATCCGGGTCGGGACCTATCTGATGGAACAGAAGCTTCGCAAGCGAGAGAAGTTCCCGCTCATCGTCGAGCTGGAACCGCTTTTCGCCTGCAACCTCAAGTGCGAGGGCTGCGGAAAGATCCAGCATCCGGCGGGTGTGCTCAAGCAGCGCATGCCCGTGGCCCAGGCCGTCGGCGCCGTACTGGAGTCCGGCGCGCCCATGGTGTCCATCGCCGGCGGCGAGCCGCTGATGCACCCGCAGATCCACGAGATCGTCCGGCAGCTGGTGGCGCGGAGGAAGTACGTCTTCCTGTGCACCAACGCCATGCTGTTGCGCAAGAAGCTCGCCGACTTCAAGCCGTCGCCGTACTTCGCCTTCGCCGTCCACATCGACGGCCTGCGCGAGCGGCATGACGAGTCGGTCGCCAAGGAAGGCGTCTTCGACGAGGCCGTCGAGGCCATCAAGGAGGCCAAGCGGCGCGGCTTCCGGGTCACCACCAATTCGACGTTCTTCAACACCGACACCCCGCAGACCATCATCGAGGTGCTCAACTTCCTCAACGACGAGCTCCAGGTGGACGAGATGATGATCTCCCCGGCGTACGCCTACGAGAAGGCGCCGGACCAGGAGCACTTCCTCGGTGTCGAGCAGACCCGCGAGCTGTTCAAGAAGGCATTCGCGGGCGGCAACCGCAGGAAGTGGCGACTGAACCATTCGCCGCTCTTCCTGGACTTCCTGGAGGGCAAGGCCGACTTCCCCTGCACCGCGTGGGCCATCCCCAACTACTCGCTCTTCGGCTGGCAGCGCCCCTGCTACCTGATGAGCGACGGGTACGTGACCACGTACAAGGAGCTCATCGACGAGACCGACTGGAGCAAGTACGGCCGCGGCAAGGACCCGCGCTGCGCCAACTGCATGGCGCACTGCGGCTACGAGCCGACCGCCGTCCTGGCCACCATGGGCTCCCTCAAGGAGTCCATCCGGGCCGTCCGCGAGACGGTCAACGGGAACCGGGCCGGCTAGCCATGGCCACCGTTGATCTGGGGCTGCCCGCAGTCCCCGTGACGCTCTCCCGCCGCCGCCGGTCCCGACAGATCCATGTCGGGCCGGTGGCGGTGGGCGGCGACGCCCCCGTCTCGGTGCAGTCGATGACGACCACACCGACGGCGGACGTGAACGCGACACTGCAGCAGATCGCCGAGCTGACCGCCTCCGGCTGCCAGATCGTGCGGGTGGCCTGCCCGTCGCAGGACGACGCGGACGCGCTGCCCGCGATCGCGAGGAAGTCGCAGATCCCGGTGATCGCGGACATCCACTTCCAGCCGAAGTACGTCTTCGCCGCGATCGACGCGGGCTGCGCGGCGGTCCGCGTCAACCCCGGCAACATCCGGCAGTTCGACGACAAGGTCAAGGAGATCGCCAAGGCCGCCGCCGCGGCCGGGGTGCCGATCCGGATCGGGGTCAACGCAGGCTCCCTGGACCGGCGGCTGCTGGAGAAGTACGGCAAGGCCACGCCCGAGGCGCTGGTGGAGTCCGCGTTGTGGGAGTGCTCGCTGTTCGAGGAGCACGGCTTCCGCGACATCAAGATCTCCGTCAAGCACAACGATCCGGTGGTGATGGTCAACGCCTACCGGCAACTGGCGGCGAAGTGCGACTATCCGCTGCATCTCGGGGTGACCGAGGCGGGCCCGGCCTTCCAGGGCACCATCAAGTCGGCCGTGGCCTTCGGGGCTCTGCTCAGCGAGGGCATCGGCGACACGATCCGCGTCTCGCTGTCCGCGCCTCCGGCTCAGGAGGTCAAGGTGGGCCTGCAGATCCTGGAGTCCCTCAACCTCAGGCAGCGCGGCCTGGAGATCGTCTCCTGCCCGTCGTGCGGGCGGGCCCAGGTGGATGTCTACAAGCTCGCCGACCAGGTCACCGCCGGTCTGGAGGGCATGGAGGTGCCGCTGCGCGTCGCGGTCATGGGCTGCGTCGTCAACGGCCCCGGCGAGGCCCGCGAGGCGGATCTGGGAGTGGCCTCCGGCAACGGCAAGGGTCAGATCTTCGTCAAGGGCGAGGTCATCAAGACCGTGCCGGAATCGAAGATCGTCGAGACGCTCATCGAAGAGGCGATGAAGATCGCCGAGGAAATGGAGTCCGCGGGAGCCACCTCCGGCGAGCCCCAGGTCAGCGTGAGCTGAAACGCAGTGAGAGGCCGAGCGAACAGGTGGGGCGCCGTCGCCCTGTGACGCCGCCCCACCTGTTCGCCCGGCCTCTTGAATCCCGGCAGGGGGAACGAGGTCCGAACGTGTCGATGCTTGAGAACATCCGAGGCCCGCGAGATCTGAAGGCGCTGCCCGAGGAGAGCCTGGCCGAACTCGCCGGTGAACTCCGCCAATTCCTCGTCCACGCGGTCGCCAGGACCGGCGGTCACCTGGGCCCCAACCTCGGGGTGGTCGAGCTGACCATCGCGCTGCACCGGGTCTTCGACTCCCCGGCCGACCGCATTCTCTGGGACACCGGCCACCAGTCCTACGTACACAAGCTGCTGACCGGCCGTCAGGACTTCTCCAAGCTCCGCGGCAAGGGCGGCCTGTCCGGCTATCCCTCCCGCGCCGAGTCCGAGCACGACGTCATCGAGAACAGCCACGCCTCCACGGTCCTGGGCTGGGCCGACGGCCTTGCCAAGGCCAACGAGCTGCTCGGCCGCGACGACCACGTCGTCGCCGTCATCGGCGACGGGGCGCTGACCGGCGGCATGGCCTGGGAGGCGCTCAACAACATCGCCGCAGCCAAGGACCGCCCCCTCATCATCGTCGTCAACGACAACGAGCGCTCCTACGCCCCCACCATCGGCGGCCTCGCCAACCACCTGGCCACCCTGCGCACGACCGACGGCTACGAGCGCTTCCTCGCCTGGGGGAAACAGGTCCTCCAGCACACCCCCGTCATAGGCCAGCCGCTCTACGAGTCCCTGCACGGCGCCAAGAAGGGCTTCAAGGACGCCTTCGCCCCGCAGGGCATGTTCGAGGACCTCGGCCTGAAGTACGTCGGCCCGATCGACGGCCACGACATCGCCGCCGTCGAGTCCGCCCTGCGGCGCGCCAAGCGTTTCAGCGGGCCCGTGCTCATCCACTGCCTCACCGAGAAAGGGCGGGGCTACGCCTTCGCCGAGCAGGACGAGGCGGACCGCTTCCACGCGGTCGGCGCGATGGACCCGCTGACGTGCGAGCCGCTCACCCCGTCCAACGGGCCCAAGTGGACCACCGTCTTCGGCGACGAGATGCTCAAGCTCGGGGCCGAGCGCCGGGATGTCGTCGCCATCACGGCGGCGATGCTCCAGCCGGTCGGGCTGGAGAAGTTCGCCAAGGCCTTCCCGGACCGGGTCTACGACGTCGGCATCGCCGAGCAGCACGCCGCCGTCTCGGCGGCCGGCCTGGCCACGGGCGGGCTGCATCCGGTGGTCGCGGTCTACGCGACCTTCCTGAACCGGGCGTTCGACCAGGTCCTGATGGATGTCGCGCTGCACAGGTGCGGCGTCACCTTCGTCCTGGACCGGGCCGGTGTCACCGGCGACGACGGGGCCTCGCACAACGGCATGTGGGACATGTCCATCCTCCAGGTCGTCCCGGGCCTGCGGATCGCCGCCCCGCGCGACGCGGACGCGCTGCGCGCCCAGCTCCGCGAGGCGGTCGCCGTCGACGACGCCCCCACCGTCATTCGCTTCCCCAAGGAGACCGTCGGCGACGCCCTCCCCGCCCTCGACCGCGTCGGCGGCCTCGACGTCCTCGCCCGCGGCGACCGTCCCGACGTCCTCCTCGTCTCCGTCGGCGCCCTCGCCCCCGTCTGCCTCGCCGCCGCCGCGCTGCTGCGCGAGCGGGGCGTCGGCGTCACCGTCGTCGACCCCCGCTGGGTCAAGCCGCTCGACCCCGCGCTCGCGCCGCTCGCCGCCGAGCACCGCCTCGTCGCCGTCGTCGAGGACAACGGCCGCGCGGGCGGCGTCGGCTCCGCCGTCGCCCAGGCCCTGCGCGACGCCGAGGTCGACATCCCCGTACGGGATTTCGGCATCCCCCAGCGGTTCCTCGCACACGCCAAACGCGGCGAGATCCTCGCCGACATCGGCCTCACCCCGTCCGAGATCGCCGCCCGCCTCAGCGCGACGCTCGCCCGGATCGGGCCGGCGTGAATCCGCCGGGGCTCCGCCCCAGACCCCGGTCACTGACCGCAGCGACTCACGAAAGGAACCCCACATCATGACAGCGGCGGAGCCGAAGCCGTTTGACCTCGCCACGCTGCTGGCCGAGCGCAGCGCCGAGCGCTACGACCTGCACGCGAAGTACCTGAACCACCAGCTGCCCCGCATGCTGCACACCATCGGTTTCGACAAGGTCTACGAGCGCGCCGAGGGCGCCTACTTCTGGGACAGCGAGGGCGCCGACTACCTCGACATGCTCGCCGGCTTCGGGGTGATGGGCCTGGGCAGGCACCACCCGGTCGTGCGCAAGGCGCTGCACGACGTCCTGGACGCGGGGCTGGCCGACCTGACCCGCTTCGACTGCCAGCCGCTACCGGGTCTGCTGGCGGAGAAGCTGCTGACGTACACCCCGCACCTGGACCGGGTGTTCTTCGGGAACAGCGGGACGGAGGCCGTCGAGACGGCCCTGAAGTTCGCCCGCTACGCGACCGGGAAGCCCCGCGTCCTGTACTGCTCGCACGCCTTCCACGGCCTGACCACCGGCTCGCTGTCGGTCAACGGCGAGGACGGCTTCCGCGACGGCTTCAGCCCGCTGCTGCCCGACACCGCCGTCGAGCTGGGCGATCTGGAGGCCCTGGAACGGGAGCTGAAGCGCGGCGATGTCGCGGCGCTGATCGTGGAGCCGATCCAGGGCAAGGGCGTGCACGCCGCGCCGCCGGGCTACCTGCGCGCGGCGCAGGAGCTGCTGCACCGGCACAAGGCGCTGCTGATCGCGGACGAGGTGCAGACGGGCATCGGGCGGACCGGGGACTTCTTCGCGTACGGCCACGAGGAGGGCGTCGAGCCGGACCTGGTGTGCGTCGCGAAGGCGCTGTCGGGCGGCTACGTCCCCGTGGGGGCCACCATCGGCAAGGACTGGATCTTCAAGAAGGTCTACTCGTCGATGGACCGGGTGCTGGTCCATTCCGCGAGCTTCGGCGCGAACGCGCAGGCGATGGCGGCCGGGCTGGCGACGCTGTCCGTGATGGAGGACGAGCAGATCGTGGCGAACGCCCGCCGCACCGGGGATCTGCTGCGCACCCGCCTGGCGGCGCTCGTCGACCGGTATGAGCTGCTGCACGAGGTGCGGGGGCGGGGCCTGATGATCGGGATCGAGTTCGGGCGGCCGAAGTCGCTCGGGCTGCGCGGCCGGTGGACGATGCTGCAGGCGGCGCGCAAGGGGCTGTTCGCGCAGATGGTGGTGGTGCCGCTGCTTCAGCGGCACCGGATCCTGACGCAGGTGTCGGGGGACCACATGGAGGTGATCAAGCTGATCCCGCCGCTGGTGATCGGGGAGCGGGAGGTGGACAGGTTCGTGGAGGCGTTCACGGCGGTGATGGACGACGCGCACGCGGGCGGCAGCCTGATGTGGGAGTTCAGCAGGACGCTGGTGAAGCAGGCGGTGGCGAACCGGTAGCGCGGACGGCGGCAGAGGGCCCGGTCCCTGCCGTCGGTCCTGCCGTCAGTCCTGTGGTCAGTCCTCCAGGAACAGCTCGCGCAGCCGTTCGCGGCGGGCCGGGGTGAGGCCCAGGCCCTCGGTGAGATAGGCGTCCACGGAGCCCCAGTGGGCCTCGATCGTGTCGAAGGCGGTGGCGAGGTACTCGGCGCGGGCGTCGAAGAGCGGGCTGAGCAGCTCCATGACCTCGGGTGCGGGCCGTCCGGAAGGGTCGGCGCCGTCGGCGCGCTGGACGCGGTAGCGGCGGTGGGCGGCGTTGCTGGCGAGGTAGTCGGCCATGATGGCGTCGCGCTCGACGCCCAGGGCGAGCAGGATGATCGCGATCGAGGTGCCGGCCCGGTCCTTGCCGGCGGCGCAGTGCAGCAGGGTCGGCACGGACTCCTCCTCGGTGAGGAGGTTCAGCATCCGCCCGTGCTCCTCGGTGCGGTCCAGGATGATCCGCACGTAGGCGTCGGTCATCCGCTTGGCCGCCTTGCCGTCGCCGAGGACCTCGCGCAGGGCCGCGATGTCACCGCCGCGCACGATGCCCCAGAACTCGGAGCCGGAGGCCGGGTCGCTGAGCGGCATGTTGACGTTGCGCACGCCGGGCAGATCGACGTCGGGGCCTTCGAGCTTGATGTCGGAGGCGTTGCGGAAGTCGATGACGGTGTGCAGGCCGAGCGAGGACAGGAACTCGGCGTCGCTGTCGGTGGTGTGCGCGAGGTGGCCGCTGCGGTAGAGCCGCCCGTGCCGGACCCGTCGGCCGTCGGCCGTGGGGAGTCCGCCGACGTCGCGGAAGTTGCGTACGCCGGTGAGCTCGGGCTCGGTCGAGCTGGTCTTCGGCGGCTGCTGGGTCACCGGCGCTCCTTTGGATCGGGTCAGGCTCCTGCCGACCCGACGATACGACAAGCATTCTCATGGCGTACCAGGTGGTATGTGTTCCGTTGGTCATTGATATCCGCGCCATGCGCACCGATGATGTTCGAGCGTGATTGGAAAAGGGGAGTTTTGATGATTGATGTAGGCGCGGACGGCCGCGTATGGCTGCTCTCGGGTACCAGCAGCAGCTACGCGCTGCGGCTCACCGAGCAGGACGAACTGCTGCACCTCCACTGGGGGCCGCGGATCGCCCTCGCCGACGCCGAGGCGCTGGCCGCCGCCGGGCCGCTCACCCGCCGCAGCGGCTTCGAGTCGCCGCTCGACGGCCGGGAGGAGTATCCCGTCGAGGGAGGCCCGCGCTTCGTGCGGCCCGCGCTGATCGCGCGTACCGACGCGGTACGCGGCACCGAATGGCTGTTCGAGGGCTACGAGACCGAGACCTCCGGCACCGCCGACGCCGCCCAGGGCGAGGAACTGCGGCTGCACTTCCACGACGTCGTCCAGCACCTGGACATCACCCTGCACTACCGGATCCCCGCGGGCACCGACGTCATCGAGCGCTGGACCACCGCCCACCACGCCGGAGCCCCCGACACCGCCCCCGTGGAGCTGCTGCGGGCCGACTCGGCCACCTGGAGCCCGCCCGTACGGGACGCCTGGCGGATGTCGCACCTGCACGGCCGCTGGGCCGCGGAGAGCCAGCTCGCCCGCACCGACCTGAGCCACGGCGAGCACGTCATCGGCAGCCGGCGCGGCCACACCAGCCACACCCACCTGCCGTGGTTCGCGCTGGACGACGGCCACGCGGGGGAGGAGCAGGGCGAGGTGTGGTCCGCCGCGCTCGCCTGGTCCGGGTCCTGGCGGATCGCCGTGCAGCTGCTGCCCGACGGACGGGTCCAGGCCACCGGCGGCGCCGGGCACGACGACGCCGGGCTGGTGCTGCTCGCGCCCGGCGACTCGTACACCACGCCGGTCTTCGCGGGGCTCTGGACAAACGGCGGCTTCGGCGCGTCCAGCCGCGCCTGGCACGCGTACCAGCTCGCGCATGTCATCCCGGACGCCGCGATCTCCCGCCCGGTGCTCTACAACTCCTGGGAGGCCACCTACTTCGAGGTCAGCGAGACCGGGCAGCGCGCCCTGGCCCGCCGCGCCGCCGACCTGGGCGTCGAGCTGTTCGTCGTGGACGACGGCTGGTTCGGGGCGCGTACGAGCGACAAGGCCGGGCTCGGCGACTGGACGCCCAACACCGACCGCTTCCCCAACGGGCTCAAGCCGCTCGCCGACGACGTGCACGCGATGGGCATGCAGTTCGGCATCTGGGTCGAGCCGGAGATGGTCAACCCCGACAGCGACCTGTACCGCGCGCACCCGGACTGGGTGCAGTACCAGCAGGGCCGCCGCCGCACCGAGTTCAGGAACCAGCTCATCCTGAACCTGGCCCGCGAGGATGTGCGCGAATACCTGTGGGAGCAGCTCGACACCCTGCTGAGCAGCGCCCCCATCGACTATGTGAAGTGGGACTTCAACCGCTGCTTCACCGACGCCGGCTGGCCGGGCGAGGCCTATCCGCAGCGGATGTGGGTCGACCACGTCCTCGGGCTGTACGCGCTGCTGGACCGGCTGCGCGAGGCCCACCCGGGCGTCGCCTTCGAGTCCTGCTCGGGCGGCGGCGCGCGGATCGACCTGGGCGTCCTGTCCCGCACCGACGAGGTGTGGACCTCCGACAACACCGACCCGCTGGACCGGCTGGCGATCCAGCACGGATTCAGCCAGATCCACCCCGCCCGGGTGATGTCCGCCTGGGTCACCGACAGCCCCAACGAGCAGATGAACCACCGGGTCAGCTCGCTGCGCTACCGCTTCGTGTCGTCCATGGCCGGGGTGCTCGGCATCGGCGGCAACCTGGTCAAGTGGAACGAGGCCGAGCTCGAAGAGGCCAAGGAGTGGATCGCCCGGTACAAGGCGATCCGCCCGCTCGTCCAGCAGGGCGAGCAGTACCGGCTGCGGCCGCCGAGCGAGGAGTTCAGCGCCGTCCAGTACGTCGGCGGCGACGAGACGGTGGTGCTGGCCTGGCTGCGCAACCAGAAGCACGGCGAGCCCCAGCCCGCGCTGCGGCTGCGCGGCCTCGACCCGGCGGCGACGTACACCGACGTGGAGACCGGCGAGGTCCACCGCGGGGCGGTGCTGCTGCACCACGGGCTGCGCACCGGACTGAAGGGTGATCTTGACGCCGCCGTATTCCACCTTCGGCGGAACTGACCGAGTGGGATAAGTCACTGCACGTCAACCCCTGGTTACGGTGGCGTAGGTCACGTATCGAGGAGAAAGATGTGCTCCCGTGGGAGACGATTCGAGAACAAACAAAACCGGAGCCATCGGGTCGTACGCGGCGATCGGCGACAGCTTCACCGAGGGCGTCGGCGACCCGGGCCCCGACGGGAACTTCGTGGGCTGGGCCGACCGGCTGGCGGTGCTGCTGTCCGACCGCAGGCCCGAGCACGACTTCCGCTACGCCAACCTCGCCGTGCGGGGCCGGCTCCTCGACCAGATCGTCGCGGAGCAGGTCCCGCGCGCCGTGGAGCTCGCCCCGGACCTGGTGACCTTCTGCGCGGGCGGCAACGACATCCTGCGGCCGGGCAGTGACCCGGACGCCGTCGCGGAGCGCTTCGAGGCCGCGGTGGTCGATCTCAAGGCCGCCGTCGGCACGCTCGTGCTCACCACCGGCTTCGACACCCGGGGCACGCCCGTGCTCGGCCTGCTGCGCGGCAAGATCGCCACGTACAACCTGCATGTGCGGGCCGTCGCCGACCGGCACGGGTGCCCGGTGCTCGACCTGTGGTCGCTGCGCTCGGTCCAGGACCGCCGCGCCTGGGACGCCGACCGGCTGCACCTGTCGCCCGAGGGCCACACCCGGGTCGCGCTGCGGGCCGGCCAGGTGCTCGGTCTCGACGTGCCGGCCGATCCGGACCAGGCGTGGCCGCCGCTGCCGGCGCGGGCCCCCGGGGAGGTCCGGCGGGACAACATCCAGTGGGCGCGCGAGTATCTGGTGCCGTGGATCGGGCGCCGCCTGCGCGGCGAGTCCTCGGGTGACAACGTGGAGGCCAAGCGCCCGGACCTGCTGCCGCTGGACTGAAGCGGGACCGGGCCGACGGGACCAGGCCGGTCCGGTCAGGTCACAGGGCCAGTTCCGCCCACACCGTGCGGCCCCGTCCGATGCCGGGCGGGCGTACTCCCCAGGCCCTGGACAGCAGGCCGACCAGGAGCAGCCCGCGCCCGCCCTCCTCGTCGCAGTGGGCGGTGCGCTGCCGGGGCTCCGTGGGGCCGCTGCCCTCGTCGGTGACCTCGATGTGCACCCGGCCGCCGGCCAGGCGAAGCTCGCAGCTGATGAGTTCGCTGGCGGTGTGCCGTACGGCGTTGGTGAACAGCTCGGAGATCACCATCTCGGTGTCGTCCCGCACCTCGTCCGCCACCTCCCACTCCCGCAGGATCGTGCGCACACGGCGACGGGCCTCGGCGACCGAGGCGCCGAGAGCGGGCAGCCCGAAGGCGCCACGGCGCTCTAACCGGAGGGGGAGAGCGTCTTGGGAAGCAGCCACGCCGCAACTATGCGTGTGCAGTTGAAGCTTTGGCAAGATGCGATCTGTAATTTACAGAATTGACCCTGACAGGCTGTTCCTTGCGCTGATGGCGTGACACACTTCTGTGCTGTGACGGCAGTTGGAGGGATCGGTTCGTGATCGACGGGCGGCCGGCAGGCGGGGGTGGCCCAACCCTGCTGCGAGTGGTGCTCGGCAAGCGGCTGCAGGACCTGCGGGAGAAAGCCGGGCTGACCTACGAGCAGGCGGCGCAGGCGCTGTACGTCACCCATGCCACGATCCGCCGCATGGAGAAGGCCGAGGTCAGCCTCAAGATCCCGTATGTGGAGAAGCTGCTCCAGACCTACGGGGTCACCGACTCCGACGAGGTCGAGTCCTTCCTCTCCCTCGCCCGCCAGGCCAACCAGCCCGGCTGGTGGCACCGCTACCGGGATGTCCTCCCCGACTGGTTCAGAGCCTTCGTGAGCCTGGAGGGCGACGCGGCCAGCATCCGCGTCTACGAGCCGCACTACGTCCCCGGGCTGCTCCAGACCGAGGACTACGCCCGCGCGGTGCTCAAGGCCGGTCTCCCGCACGCCCCGGAGGAAGAGATCGAACGCGGGGTCGCGCTGCGCATGGAACGGCAGGCGGTGCTGAACCGCAAGGACGACGCGCCACTGCTGTGGTGTGTGCTCGATGAGACGGTTCTGCGAAGACCTATCGGGAGCCCGGGCATCATGCGCGCCCAGATCGCCAAACTGATCGAGGCCGGCGCACAGCCGAACGTACGACTGCAGATCATGCCCTTCGCCGTGGGACCGCATCCCGCGATGTACGGGCCCTTCCACATCTTCCGGTTCCACGTCCAGGAACTCCCGGACATCGTCTACACCGAGAGCCTGGTCGGCGCGGTGTACTTCGACGACCGCGACGACGTCACGACCTTCCTGGAGGCGCTGGACCGGATGTGCGCGCAGGCCGCGCCTGCACAGAACACCGAGGCCATACTCGGTGAGATCCACGGGGAGACCTGACCATGAGCGCAAACGGTTCGAACAGCACCAACAACATGAACAAGCCGGTGTACAACGGCATGCCGGCCAGGGAACTGGGGAACGAGGGCTGGCGCAAGCCGTGGAGCGGCGGCAACGGCGGATCCTGCGTCGAGGCCCTCAAGCTCAACGACGGCCGGGTCGCGCTGCGCCAGTCCACCGACCCGGACGGCCCCGCCCTGATCTACACCAACCACGAGATCACCACCTTCATCCAGGGCGCCAAGGCCGGCGAAGCAGACTTCCTGCTGTCCTGACCAGCGATGTCCTGACCACAGATACGGAGTAGTTCGTTGAGCGACGAGGGCTTCCCGGTCGAGCAGATCGACACCAGCCGCCCGCACCCGGCCCGGATGTACGACTACTACCTGGGCGGCTGGGACAACTACGAGGTGGACCGGGAAGCCGCCGACCGGGTGATCGAGCTGTTCCCCTCGATCCGCCCGTCGGCCCGCGCCAACCGCGGCTTCCTGCAGCGCGCCACGCGCTTCGTGACCGCGCAGGGCATCCGCCAGATCATCGACATCGGCACCGGCATCCCCACCTCGCCCAACACCCACGAGACCGCCCAGGCGCTCTCGCCCGAGGTCAGGGTCGCCTACGTCGACAACGACCCGATCGTCGCGGCCCACGCCGGCGCCAGACTCACCGGCACCGGCAACACCGGCTTCTTCCTCGGCGACGTCCGCGAGCCCGAGACGATCCTGGACCACCCCACGATCCGCGAGCTCATCGACTTCGACCAGCCCGTGGCGCTGCTGCTGGTCGCCGTCCTGCACTTCGTCACCGACAAGGAGGACCCCGCCCGGCTCGCCCGGATCCTGGGCGACGCCCTCCCCGCCGGCAGCTACCTCGTGCTCTCCCACGGCACCGCCGACTTCTTTCCCGACGGTTCCCAGACCAAGGCCGCCAAGGTCTACGAGGGCGCCACCGCCACCGTCAACCTCCGCCCGCACGCCGAGATCCTGCCGTTCTTCGACGGCTTCGACCTGCTGGACCCCGGCCTCGTCCAGGTGCCGCTGTGGCGTCCCGCCCCCGGCGACCCGGTCCCCGACGCCGACGAACTGCGCCGGACCGGCACCTTCTACGGCGGCGTCGGCTACAAGGCCTGATCCAGGACTTCCGCGCCGGCCAGCGCGGAACTCCCCTCGCCCGTACAGGCGTACGCCCCCGCGACGGCGCCAAGCCGGGCGCACTCCTCCAGGTCCCGGCCCGCCCGGCGCCCGTAAAGGAAGCCAGACACGAAGGCGTCGCCCGCGCCGTTGGAGTCCACCACCGGCCCGGGCGGCGCCACCGCCGGCACATGGCGCGGGGTGCTGCCGCCGCCGTCCCGGCTCAGCACATACGAGCCTCCGGCCCCCGCGGTCGCGATCACCGCCTCGGCGCGCCCGTCGCGGAGGATGTCCCGCATCACCCCGGCGATCCGCTCCCCGGCCCCGGCCGCGCTGAGGAACACCAGGTCCGAGCGGAGCGCGAACTCCTTGTGATGGTCCGCCACGCCGTCCCAGTCGTGCAGATCCGTCGAGACGGGGACGCCGAGCTCCTCGATGTCGTCGTACAGGAAGCGCGCGTAGTGCATGACCGACAGGTGCACGTGCCGTGCCCGGCGCAGATGCGGCAGGTAGAACTCGCGCGGCATGCGCAGGTCGAGCGGATCCCGTCCGTCGTAGAACGACATCCGCCGGCCCGACGCGTCCACGAGGTTGACCGCCCGCCGCGTCCCGGCCGGTGAGATCACCGCCTCGAAGTCCACCCCGCCCTTGGCCAGGTGCTCGCGCACCATCGCGCCGATCCAGTCGTCCCCGATGACATCCAGGAACTTCACCGTCATCCCGAGCGCGCGGCAGCCCAGCGCCTTGTAGCCACCGGTCTGCCCGGGCATCTCCCTGATCGGCGGCACCCCCACCGAATCGGCTGCCGGCACCGGCAGCGAGTCGACGCGGACGACGGTGTCCACGCCGGCTCCGCCGACGACGAGCACGTCGTACTGCGGCTGTTGTCGTCCGGTCATTGTGTTGCCCTTCCGTTCCCACCCCGCCGCCGATCCTAGGGGCGAGTACGGGCGCGCGTCTTGTTAGCGGCGTCGGGTCGCCCATACCATCCCACACGTCCCCTCCAAGTAAGCCCCTTCTTCGAAGGGGTGTGAAATGTCCCGCACGGCATGGGAGGAAACGTATGAGAGCTCGCTCCTGGGCTTGGGTGCTCGCCGTCTGTATCGGCCTGGTCGCCCAGTTCTTCACGGCGGGGGCGGCGCACGCCGCGACCGTCACCGTCACCAACGCCACGCAGTTCACCGACACCGACGGCGCCGTGGTGCACGCGCACGGCGGCGGGGTCATCAAGGTCGGTTCCTACTACTACTGGTTCGGCGAGGACCGCAACAGCGACAACACCTTCAAGTACGTCTCCGCCTACCGCTCCACGGACCTGAAGACCTGGGAGTTCCGCAACCACGTCCTCACCCAGTCCACGGCCTCCGAGCTGGCCACCGCCAACATCGAGCGGCCCAAGGTCATCTACAACGCCTCCACCGGCCAGTACGTGATGTGGATGCACAAGGAGAACGGCAGCGACTACACCGAGGCCCGCGCCGCCGTCGCCACCTCCAGCACCGTGGACGGCAACTACACCTGGCAGGGCAGCTTCCAGCCGCTGGGCTACATGTCCCGGGACATCACCCTCTTCAAGGACGACGACGGCACCGCGTACATGATCTCGGCCGCCAACAACAACGCCGACCTCCATGTCTACCGGCTCTCGGCGGACTACCTGAGCGTCGAGAGCCGCGTCCAGCTGCTCTTCGCCGGCTCCTCGCGCGAGGCGCCCGCGCTGTTCAAGCGCAACGGCGTCTACTTCCTGCTCACTTCGGCCGCCACCGGCTGGAATCCCAACCAGCAGAAGTACGCCACCGCCACCAGCATCACCGGCACCTGGTCCGCGCTGGCCAACGTCGGTGACTCCACCGCGTACAAGTCCCAGACCGCGTACGTCCTCCCGGTCCAGGGCACCTCCGGCACGTCGTACCTCTACATGGGCGACCGCTGGGGCAACTCCTTCGGCGGCACCGTCAACGACTCGCTGTACATCTGGCTGCCGCTGGCCTTCCCCACCGACACGACGCTGAGCATGCAGTACTACCCGAGCATCAGCATCGACACCGCCACCGGCTCCGTGGCCGGAGTCGGCGGGCCCTGGGAGACGATCAAGGCCCGGCACAGCTCCAAGTGCGCCGACATCGCGAGTGCCTCGACGGCCGACAGCGCCGGTGGCATCCAGTACACCTGCAACGGCGGCCTCAACCAGCAGTGGTGGTTCAAGGACCTGGGCACCGGCTACTACCAGGTGGTCTCCCGCAACAGCGGCAAGTGCCTCGACATCACCGACGCCTCGACGGCCAACGCCGCCCGGGTGATCCAGTACACCTGCGGCAGCGGCACCAACCAGCAGTGGCAGGTCGTGGACGCCGGGAGCGGATACGTGAAGCTCGTCGTCCGGCACAGCGGCAAGTGCCTCGACGTGAACGGGGCTTCGACGGCCGACGGGGCCTATCTCATCCAGTACACCTGCGGGACCGGCACGAACCAGCAGTGGACGCGCACCACGGTGTGAGCCTTCGTGTACGCGGCGCGGCCCCTCGCATGCGAGGGGCCGTTCGCCGTTGGTCCAGAGATCGGAGTCGGTGACGGAACCGGGATGCTGGGCCGCTGCACCACAGCCCGGCCGGAGCCGGACCGCCGGGATTCGAACCCGGGTCCCTGTTTTTCGAGAACAGAAGTAGCCGTCGCCTGCGCACCTGGACGCCACCGAGCTTAGCGACCGGTGATCGCCCGCACGAATGGATTACGCGTGCAGCAGGTCGGTCCACGCGGAGCGGACCGTGTCCAGGGCGAAGGAGGCGCGCAACTGGTCGCGGGCCAGGGCGGCGGAGGCCTCCCAGCCGTCGGCGGCGGTGGCGGCGATCGCGTCGGCCATGGCGGCGGGCGAGTCGTGGATCCAGCGGGGGTCGTAGATGGAGTCGGAGCCGGGCCAGGGGAGAAGGGCGGGGACGGCGCCGGAGGCCATGCCCTCGGCGGGGGAGAGGTGGAAGGACTCGTCGTCGGAGGTGGACAGGACGAAGCCGATGCGGCGCAGCCACACGGCGACGTCGGGGCCGAAGCCGTCGAAGACGACGGCGCCGTCCAGCAGCGGGGAGGTCTGGACGCGGCGCAGGACCGCGTCGTAGTGGGCCCGCTCCTCCGGCTTGTTCCAGATCCACCAGTACTCCCAGGGCATCTTGGACTTGACGGAGAGCTGCCAGCGCGGATCGCGGGCGCGCAGCGCCTCCAGGATGTCCAGGCCGAGGTCGAGCCGCTTGCGCGAGGGGGCGATGCCGATCATGCCGAGGCGGTAGCGCGCGTCGGCGGCCTTGGGGCGGTCGAGCTGGCGGTCGTCGACCCAGTTGGGGACGACGGTGATCTTGTCCTCGGGCCAGCCGGTGCGCTCGCGGGTGAGGTGGGCGTAGTGCGGGCTGACGCAGATGACCTGGTCGACGGCGTCGATGTCGACCTGCGACGGCCAGTCCGCGTAGAGCTCGAAACGGTGCAGGCGCACGACCAGGCGGCTGCCGCGCCGCTTGTGACGGCTGTAGAAGACGGCGGCGGGCCCGCACCACTCGACGACCACGACATCGGCCCAGGCGGCGAGTTCGCGGCTCGCGGCGGGATCGTGCTTGGCCAGGGTCGGCCAGTGGTCGACGCGGACCTCCAGGCCGGGGAGGGCCTGGAAGTGCTCCAGCAGCCGGTCGAAGAACTTCAGGTCGTGCCCGGCGACGGCGACGCGCAGGGGGCGGGTGCGGCCGTCGAGGGCGGCGGGCCGGTCGGGGAAGGCCCGCTCCAGGTGGCCGCGCAGGCGCTCGGCGGCGCGCTCCAGCGAGAAGTGCGCGGCGGCTTCGCGGCAGCGGGCGGCGGCGAGGCGGAAGTCGGCGGGGGATCCGGCGGCTCGGGCGACGGCTTCGGCGGCGTCGTCCACAGTGCCGGAGCCCGCGACGAAGAGCGGGTAGTCGGCGCCGAGAAGGGCTTCGTGGGCGGGGGTGCGGTTGAGCACGACGGGCAGTCCGAGGGTGCCGAACTCCAGGACCTTGGTGGAGAGTTCGAGACTCGCGTCCAGCTCCGGGTGCCGCCAGCCGAGGCCGAGGTCGCAGCCGGCGGCGATCCGCATGGCCTCCTGGCGCGGGGTGCCGCCGTGATGGACCACGCCGGGCGCGCCGCTCAGGGCGCGAGTCATGCGGTCGTGGAACTCCGGGTGGCGCGGGTCGTCGTGGACCTTGTCGCCCACGGTGTGCAGCTCGGCCCTGATACCCCGTTGCGCGAGGGCGGCGGGCAGCCGTGTCATCTCCAGGGTGTTCCAGCGCGGTGCGAACTTGCCCGTGTACACCAGCTGTACGGGATCCCCCGCCGCCTCATGCGCGGGCAGCTCGAAGTCCGGGACCGGCACGCTCGGCTGGTACAGCACGCTCTTGCCGCAGGCCGCCGGAACCCAGGCCTCGATGAAGCAGCGCAACTCCTCGGTCTGGCAGAGCAGATGGCGGCAGGCCTGCGCGATCCGGCCCAGCTCCTCGGCGGCCTCGCCGGTCATCTCGGCCGCCGACTGCGGGATGTCGGTCAGATAGGCCCAGATCCGGCCGTCGAAATGCCCGTCCGAGACGACCTGCGCCACCAGCTTGCGCCCGCGCAGCACCAGCAGATCGCAGCTCTCCCGCTCGTCCAGCTCGCGCAGCACGCGCGAGGCCCGCACAGGGGAGAGCACCCGGTCCGTACGCACCACCGACACCCCCGGCAGCTCCGCCAGCGGGTCCACCAACCGGCCCGTGCGCACCGGCGCCTTGAGCGCGAGCCTGGTCCGGCAGCCGGCCAGCGACAGGACCTGGACCATGGACTGGGCCCAGACCGCCGAGCCGTCGATGAGGTTGAGGTCCACGTCGCCGTAGACCAGGGCGTTGACCGTGCGTCGCGTGCGGGTCATCGGAGAGCCTCCTTCGGCACGAGGCCGGGCTGGGCCGCGCCCGAGCACTCCAGCGCGCACATGAGGTCGAGCAGATGGGCGGCGGGCCGGTCCTGGTCCGGATCGGCCGTCCAGTCCGACACCCAGGGGGCGGTCGGGCCGTCGGCGGACGCGCGTACGGCGATGCCGCTCGCGGTGAGCTCCTCGAAGGCCGGTCCTGGCCGGGGGACCAGGACCTCGACGGGCGGGTGGAGCTGGGCGAGCACCTGCTTGATGAGCAGGGCGGTCCCGTCGGGGCCGCGCGGATCGGCCAGCACCGCCACGCGTCGGGCGTCGAGAGGATCCGGCGCGCCCGCGATCCGGGCCAGCTCCGACAGGCGTACGCGGGTGGCCCGGGTGGCGAACAGCTCGCGCAGGGCGTCCGGGTCCAGGGCGCGGTGGTCGCAGTGGGCGGGCTGGACGCCGGTGTCGCCGTCGAGGACGGCGTCCCAGGGCAGGCGGGCCAGGCCGGGCGCGGCGGAGGCGGGCGCGTCGCGCCACAGGACGGTCTTGCGGCCCAGGCCGCGGGCGGTGGCGAGCACTTCGGCCAGCCGCCGGTCCAGGTCGGGGGCGGTGCCGGTGCCGGTGTGGGCCCACGGCCCGGGGGTCGCGGCGGTGCAGGCGCTGAGCTGGACCACGACGGCGTCGGGGTCGGTGCGCTCGGTGACGATCCGGGCGTCGTGCGGGAGCAGCCGGCTGACGGCCGCGTCGACGGCGAAGTCGCGGGCCGTCCGGGCGTCCAGCACCCCGGCGATCACCAGCCGGTCGCGCGGCCCGGCCGTGAAGGCACGGTGGGCCAGATGCAGCCGGGCGTCGCCCTCGGCGGCCTCCACGGCCGCCTGGCGGCCGGGCATGCCGTTTCCGCGCGCCGCCGCCGGGCCCCGGCTCCGCCCGCGCCACATCCCGTACAGCTCGCGCGGCAGCCGCGCCGACCCGCGCATGGGCGAGCGGGCTGCTCCGATCAGCGCCTGGCCGACGCGCAGCGAGGTCGAGCCCTGCAACATCGTCACCCGGGTCTCCAGGACGCCGATGCGCTCCCGCGCCGCCCGCAGGTCGGCCGCCAGGCGGTCGCGCTCGCGCAGCACCTCCGCCGCCTGCCGGGCGCCGCTGTCCTGGCGCAGCGTCTCCAGCTCGCGGGCGTCGGCCTCCCTTTCCCGCTCCAGGTCGAGCAGCCGGGCCCGCTGCGAGCGGGAGACGAAGTCGGCCAGGACGTACTCGCCGGCGATGCGCAGGGCGGTGGCGGTGCCGTCCGTGCCGGGCGCGGGGCGGCCGTCGCTGCCGTGCAGCGGCAGCAGTTGCTCCGTACAGGTGAACACGACCCCGCCGTGCAGGTGGACGTAGTCCAGGCCACCCGCGCGCAGCGGCTGGCAGCGCTGGGCGACCAGGGCGTCCAGCAGCCGGTGCCAGGGCAGCTCGGTGGCCCGGTAGCCGAGGACGATCAGGCCGCGGCCGCCGGGGCGCAGGCGGTCCAGGGCGGCCAGGCAGGTGTCGAGGCCCCCGTGCCGCTGGGGATCGGGGCCGTACGACAGCAGGGCGAGGGCGCCCTCGCCGATGACGGTCGTGTCGTCGGCGCGGCGCAGCGCGGTGCCCTCGGGGAGCTGGAGGTAGGGCTCCAGGGCGATGCCGCCGCCGGTGGTGTCGACGACCTCGGTCACCCCGTCGAGGTGGGGATGGAGCAGATCGAGGAGGCGCATCAGGAAGTCCTCGTGAAGAGATGGAAGCCGACCCGGTTCTCCCGGAAACCGTACGGCGTGAACCCGCTGTAGCGCAGGCCGAGCGGCTCCACCACGGCCCGGTACTCGGCGGCGCTGCGGTGCAGGATGTAGTCGCCGCGCGGCACGCGCGCGGGCGGGTCCTCGTCGGTGACCAGGAGCCGGCCGGTGAGCCGGACGAGGGAGGCGAGGTTGGCCAGCGAGGCCGCCCAGACGGCGTCGTCCAGGATGTGGAAGAGGACATCCACGCTGACCACGGCGTCGTAGAGCCAGGCGCTGTCCCACTGCGCCAGCTCGCGGACCGCGTAGCGGGGGCCGCCGCCCTCCTCGCGGCAGTGGGCGACGGCCGCCGGGCTGGCGTCGAAGGCGTCCACGCGGTGCCCGCAGCGGGCCAGGGCGCGGGCGAAGTGGCCTTTGCCGCAGCCCGCGTCGAGAACGAACAGCGGGTCGCCGGGGCTGGAGGTGTCGCCGATGAGGCGGAGCAGGGAGCCCAGCCGGAGCGCGTAGAAGATCTCGTTGCCCGCCCGGTCGAGGCCGATGTGGCCGCCGGAGGCCAGCTCGTCGTGGCGGCGGTGCCGGGTGTCCCAGTACGCCTGCGTGGAAGCCTTCGTGGATTCCTGTGTGCGCTCAGGCATGGTCGTTTCGGGCCTTCCGCCAGTCCGTCACGATCCGCGCGATCCGCTCGCCCGCCCGACCGTCCCACAGGGGCGGGCCCTCGGGCGCCGCCGGGGACCCGTCCAGCGTCTCGATCAGCGCGGGCACCAGGCCGTCGGGGGTGACCAGGCGGTTGGTGCCGTGGGTGACGGTCACCGGGCGCTCGGTGTTGGGGCGCAGCGTCAGACACGGCACGCGCAGCACGGTGGTCTCCTCCTGCACCCCGCCCGAGTCGGTGATGACCACCGCCGCCCCGCGCAGCAGCCCCATGAACTCCAGATAGCCCAGCGGTTCCAGGATCCGTACCCGCCGGGCCTCGCCGAGGCCGGCCGCCTCCAGCGCGGCCCGGCCCCTCGGGTGCAGCGGGACGGCCAGCTCGATGTGCTCGGCCGCCTCGCGCAGCGCCTTCACGGCCGCCGAGGCCGCCGACGGGTCGTCGACATTGGCGGGGCGGTGCAGGGTCACCACGCCGTAGCGCTCCGGCAGGCCGTGCGCCTCGCGGGCGGCCTGCGCATCGAAGCGCGGCAGATGGGCCATCAGAGTGTCGATCATCGGATTGCCGACGAAGTGGATCCGGTCCGGGGCCACGCCCTCGTTGGCCAGATGGCCGACCGCCTCCGCGCTCGTCACGAAGAGCAGCTCGGCCAGCTGGTCGGTGAGCCGCCGGTTCACCTCCTCGGGCATCGTCATGTCGAAGCTGCGCAGCCCCGCCTCGACATGAGCCACCGGCAGCCCGAGCTTGGCGGCGACCAGGGCGGCGGCCAGCGTGGAGTTGACGTCCCCGTAGACCATGACCAGCCCCGGGGGGCGGGCGGTCAGCTCCTCCTCCAGGGCGGTCAGCAGCGCGGCGGTCTGCCGGGCATGGCTGCCCGAGCCGACGCCGAGGTCGACATCGGGCTCCGGCAGGCCCAGCTCCCGGAAGAAGACGTGGGACATGCGCTCGTCGTAGTGCTGCCCGGTGTGCACGACGGACTGCGGCTGCCCGGCCGCGCGCAGCGCCGCCACGACCGGGGCGGCCTTGACGAAATTGGGCCGGGCACCGACCACATGGACTACGTGGTCAAGCACGTTGCCTCCCGTTCACCAGGCCCACTTAGGGTGGGATTGTGCGCCGACGTACTCTTCGTTCTCTGATTCTTGCCGTCTCCGTGGCGGTCCGTCATGTGCGCGGCGATCCCGTACGGGCGGCCGGTCTGGCCCTGCGTCTGGCTCCGGGGCCCCTGCGCGGGCCGGCCGCGCGAGCGCTGGCGCGGCTTCCGGAGCGGGACCCGCACCGGGTGCGCGGCATGCGCGCGACGGATTACGGGCCGGCGGCGGTGACCGTGGCCGTGTCCGCGCGGCATGCGCATGCGGCGAAACCCGTCGCCCGCCCCGTCCCCGGCCGGGTCCTGCACGTGGTCACCAACTCCCTGCCGTACAGACACGCCGGATACACCGTCCGGACGCACGCCATCGCCCGCGCGCAGCGCGCGGCGGGCCTCGACCCGCAGGTCGTCACCCGGCTGGGCTTCCCTGTCGCCCAGGGGGTGTGGGACGGCCGCCCGGTGCAGTACGTGGACGCCGTGCCCTATCACCGGCTGCTGCCCGCCCTCATGCCCGCCGCGCCGGCCGCCGCGCTGGCCCGCAACGCGGAGCTGGCGGCCCGTCTGGTCGAGCGGATCCGGCCGGCGGTGCTGCACGCGGCCACCGATCACCCGAACGGGCGAGTGGCGCTGGCCCTGGGCAGATCCTTCGGGCTGCCGGTGGTCTACGAGGTGCGCGGCTTCCTGGAGGAGACCTGGCTGACGCAGGGTCCGGGACGCAGCGCCGACTCGGCCTCGTACCGCGAACGGCGGGCCCTGGAGACGTACTGCATGCGCGAGGCGGATCTCGTGCTGACCCTCGGTGAGGCGATGAAGCGGGAGATCGCCGGCCGCGGCATCCCCGAGGAGAAGATCCGCGTCGTGCCGAACGCCGTCGACGACGTCTTCCTGGAGCCGCTGCCCCCGGCCGGGGAGCTGCGCGCCCGCCTGGGCATTGCCCCGAACGAGGTAGTGGTCGGCACGGTGTCCACACTCGCCCCGCACGAGGGCATCGGCACCCTGCTGGAGGCGGCCGCCGAGCTGCGCCGCCGGGGGGTGCCGCTGCGGCTGCTGATCGTCGGCGACGGGCCGCTGCGGCCGGCCCTGCAGCGGCAGGCCGCGGAGCTGGGTCTGACGGAGACGGCGCTGTTCACAGGGCGTGTGCCGCATGCGCAGGTGAGGGCTCATCACGCGGTGCTGGACGTCTTCGCGGTGCCGCGCACGGGGGAGCGGGTGTGCCATCTCGTGACCCCTCTCAAGCCGGTCGAGGCGATGGCGAGCGGTCTTCCCATCGCAGCAAGTGATGTCAAGGCAATGGGAGAACTGGTGGAAGACGAGGTGAACGGCAGGCTAATTCCCCCCGAAGACGCTTTTTCCTGGGCGGACGCGCTCGAAATACTCCTTTATAGTCCGAATCAACGGCGGACTATGGGCGACGCTGCCCGCACTCGAGTGGCCCGGGACCGGACATGGGCTCACATCGCAGAGCGGACCCGCGAGGCCTACCGCCACCTGGGGGCCGTGTAAAGCGCTCTGGATGGTGCGGCATGACGGTGGATCTCGCAGTCGTGGGCCTCGGATACGTGGGCCTGCCCCTCGCCCGTGAAGCGGCGGCGGCCGGTATGAGCGTCGTCGGCCATGATCTGGACGCGGACGTGGTGGCCGGTCTCAACGCCGGCCGCTCACATGTGGACGACGTCTCCGACGACGACCTCGCGCGCATGCTGGCAGCCGGATTCACCGCCAGTACCAGCCGGGAGTGCCTGTCGGAGGCCCAGACCGTCGTCATCTGCGTACCGACGCCGCTGTCCCTGGACGGCGGCCCGGACCTCGCCGCCGTCACCGGCGCGGCCGAGGCCATCGCGTCCGGGCTGCGGCCGGGGGTCCTGGTCGTCCTGGAGTCCACGACCTATCCCGGCACCACCGATGAGATCCTCCGGCCGATCCTGGAGAAATCCGGCCTGCGCGCAGGCACGGACTTCGCGCTCGCCTTCTCCCCGGAGCGCATCGACCCCGGCAACAAGACGCACAGCCTGCGCGACACCCCGAAGATCGTCGGCGGGCATACCCCGGAATGCGCCGCGCGCGCATGCGCCTTCTACGGCAAGCTCGTCGACACCGTCGTGCGGGCCAAGGGCACCCGCGAGGCCGAGATGGCCAAGCTGCTGGAGAACACCTACCGGCACGTCAACATCGCGCTCGTCAACGAGCTGGCCATCCTCTGCCGCGAACTGGGTGTCGACATCTGGGACGCCATCAACTGCGCCGCCACCAAGCCCTTCGGCTTCCAGGCCTTCCACCCGGGCGCCGGGGTCGGCGGCCACTGCATCCCCATCGACCCCAACTACCTGTCGTACAAGGTGCGCACCCTGGGCTACGAGTTCCGCTTCGTGGAGCTCGCCACCGAGATCAACCACCGGATGCCGGAATACGTCGTGCGCAGGGCGCAGGACATGCTCAACGAGGCCCAGAAGCCGCTGCACGGCTCCCGCGTGCTGCTGCTCGGCGTCACCTACAAACCTGACATCGCCGACTGCCGCGAGAGCCCGGCCGTTCCCGTGACCCGGCTGCTGCGCAAGCTCGGCACCTCGGTCGCCTACCACGACCCCTTCGTCCCGGAGTGGGAGGTGGACGGGCAGCCGGTCACGAAGGCGGGTGACCTGACGACCGCGCTGCGCGAGCACGACCTGACGATCCTTCTGCAGGACCACAGCGCCTACGACCTGCGGACCGTCGCCGATGACGCCCGGCTGCTGTTCGACACGCGCGGGCGCGTCTTCCGCCCCGATGTGGAGGTGCTGTGATGCGCGTACTCGTCGCCACGGTGGTGCACCACCCCGAGGACGCGCGCATCCTGCACCGTGAGATCGCGGCGCTCCTCGACCACGGCCACCAGGTCGTCTATGCCGCGCCCTTCGCCGCGCGCGGCGTGCGCCCCCGTCCCCGGCCCGGCCTGGAGGGCGTCGATCTGCCGCGTGCCGTCGGACGCGACCGGCGCACCGCGCTGCGCGAGGCCCGCCGGGTGCTCGCCGAGCGGGGCGCGCGGGCCGATGTCGTACTGCTGCACGACCCCGAGCTGCTGCTCGCCCTGCCCGGGCTGAGGCGCGGCTGGCGGGCCGGCGGCGGACCCGGGCCCGCGGTCGTATGGGATGTGCACGAGGACACCGCGGCGGCGATCGCCATGAAGCGCTGGGTGCCGCGAGCGCTGCGGCCGCCGGTGCGGGCGGTGGTACGGGCGGCCGAGCGGATCGCCGAGCGCCGGATCCATCTGCTGCTGGCCGAGGACGCCTACCAGCGGCGGTTCCGGCGCACCCATCCGGTGGTGCTCAACCTGGCGACCGTCCCCCTCTCGCCGCCCAAGCCGCCGGGCGCGGACCGTGCCGTCTATCTGGGCCAGATCTCCCGGGGCCGGGGCGCCGAGGACCTGATCGCGATGGCGCGGCTGCTGTACCCGGAGGTGCGGGTGGAGGCGATAGGTGCCGCCGACGGCGACGTACGGGGGCTGCTGGAGGCCGCCGACCGGGACGGGGTGCTCCGCTGGCACGGCTTCCTGCCCAACGACCAGGCCCTGGCGCGGCTCGACGGGGCGCTCGCCGGGCTGTCGCTGCTGCGCGACGAGGCCAACTACCGGCACTCGCGGCCGACGAAGGTCGTGGAGTACATGGCGTACGGCATCCCGGTGGTCACCACCCCCACCCCGCTGGCGGCCGCGCTGGTGCGGGCGAACGACTGCGGCATCGTGGTGGACTTCCGGGATCCGCGCGCGGCCGCCGACGCGGTCCGCCGGCTGCGGGAGGACGCCGGACTGCGGCGCGCCCAGGGCCGCCGGGGCCGGGCGGCCGCCGCGGCGGGGCTCAACTGGCCTGTCCACGCCGAGGTGTTCGCCGGTCACCTGGAGGGCTGGGCGAGCGCCCGAGCCCCCCAGGGCCGGTCCGACGGGGCGGTCAGCTCACGTTGAGCGCGGTGTCGTCGATGACGAACGAGGTCTGCAGGGTCGAGCCCTCGACGCCGGTGAAGGTGATGGTGGAGGTGGTGCCGGCCAGGGAGGCGAGGCTGAAGCTCTTGAGGACGTATCCGCTGGCGGCGTTGAGGTTGGAGTAGGTGGCCAGGGTGGTGGATCCGGCGGTGACCGTCAGCTTGTCGTACGCGGTGCTGGTGGTGGTCTCCGCCGTGTCTATGTGCAGGTAGAAGCTGAGCGTGGCGGTGGTGCAGCCGCTCGGAATGGTCACCGACTGGGACAGCGTGTCGGTGTGGGCGGAGCCGTAGCCATCGAGCCAGGCCTTGTACGAGCCGGTGCGGGCGGCCTCGCTGCTGGAGGTGGTGATGACTCCGCTGGAGGCGGTCCAGGTGGTGGCCCCGGACTCGAAGCCCGGGTTGCCGAGCAACTGGGCGGCGGTGCAGGTGCCGTCGCCTCCGCCGTCGTCACCGCCGCCGCTGTCGGTGGCGCCGGAGAGCCACTCGGTGGCGTTGAGCGCGAGCGCGGCGTTGGTGGCGCCGGTGTCGTTCCAGCCGTCGTAGAGGGTGTTGCCGGACTGGCCGGTGCCGTCGTCGATGGGGGAGCTGTCGCCCCAGAAGGCGACGCGGCCGCTGCCGAAGGTGCTGGTGGCGAAGAAGGCCCCGGTGTTGCCGGAGTAACCGGTGCGGTAGAGCAGGCCCTTGACGTTGGAGTTGTCGGCCGGCTTGAGGGTGGCCGTCGTGCCGCTGGCGATCAGGGACTTGCTGACGGTACCGAAGGAACCGTGCAGCACGGCGTTCGTGCTGTCGCTGATCGCGCTCGGGTAGTCGGAGCTGATGCTGAGCGAGTCGATGGAGAAGCCGAACGGGTCGGTGCTGTCGACGCTGTTGTTGGTCATCAGGTCGTTGAGGATCTCGACCGCGTCCTCGCCGTCGCTGTTGCGGTCGGCGCCGGTGTGGTCGGAGACCATGAAGAGCCCGCCGCCGTTGCTGACGAAGTTCATGATGGCCGTCTTCTCGGCGGTCGTGAACAGCGTGTTGGGCTCGGGCAGCACGAAGGTGTCGAAGTTCGACAGGTCGGTCGCGGCCGAGGTGCCGTAGGTGATCGAGCTGCCCGAAGGCAGCGTCTTGAGGCTGTAGTTGCCGGTCTTCTGCAGGGCGACGCCCCACGAGGACAGGGCACCGGTCCAGCTGGTCTCCGAGGAGGGGGAGGAGTTCTGGCCCAGCGGGTCCGGCTGGCTGGTGGAGATGATCCAGTCGGCGTTGCCGGCCGTCTCCGCGTGGGCGTTGTCGAACAGCACCCGGTTGGTGGTGGCGGCGCCCGCTGCGGGGGCCGCCTGGATCTGGGCCGCGGCGCCCCCGAGCAGGGTGCCGAGGACGGCCAGCGTCCCGACAACTCTGCGACGGGCCCTGGGTGATACGAGCATCCGTGGTACCTCCGTGTGGGGGAGTGATAGAGGTAGTGCGGCGATCATTCTGCGCGCGTAGACTCTGCGCTGGGGTTGCCTGCGGGTAACGGTGTTTTGAAATGTACATGTCGACCCACGGCCCGGCAACGGGCCGCCGGTCAAGGAAGCCCCAACCCCTGCCCACGCCCGCCCCCGCTCCCGGTCCGTCACAGGAGCGCCGCGGTCTCCCTCAACTGCTGGTGCAGCCCCCGGTTCGGGGTGCCCGGCGGCAGCCACGCCTTGCGGAACTTCGCCACCGACGTGTAGTTGGTGTCGCACACATTGGCCAGCGGCGACTCCACCCCCTGGCTGGCCAGTTGGTACGCGTCCATCTGCGACAGCCCGTAGTCGCGGGCCAGCCACTGGATGAGGTCGAGCTGCGCGATCCGGAAGGCGTCCTCCAGCGGGCGGGCCGAGCCCGTCGACATGATGTACGTATCCGATTCCAGCCGGGGCCAGGGGGTCGCCAGCCCCTTCAGCAGCTCGACGACCACCACCGTGTTCATGGCGCACTCCACCGCCACCCCGCACGTCTCGCCCTCGCCCTGCCGTGCGTGCCCGTCGCCCAGGCTCAGCATCGCGCCCTCGACGTTCACCCCCAGATAGCAGGTCACACCCGCCCGCATCTCCGGCGTGTCCATGTTGCCGCCGTGCGCGTCCGGGACCAGGGCCGAGCGCACTTCGAGGTTGGCCGGCGCGACCCCGACGGTGCCGTGCATCGGGTCCATCGGCAGCTCGACGCGGATGTCGCTGTCCCGGGCGGCGAACTCGCACACGCGCCGCTCCCGGTCGAGCTGCCACATCCACACCACCTCGGGCAGCGGCGGCTGCAGGGTCGCCGTCGTGTGCGTCGAGGTCAGCGCGCCGAACAGCGGCACGGTGGTGGACGCAGCCCAGTCCCGGGCCGGCTCGATCGACACGAAGTGCACCGCCACCGTGTCGCCGGGCTCGGCCCCCTCCACGTAGAACGGCCCGGTCTGCGGATTCAGGAACGGGAACTCGCACACCTCCGACACCAGGTCGCTGACCGATCGCACCCGCCCCGCGAAGCAGTCCTCGGTGTACAGGTCCAGTACCGTCCCCGGCGCGATCCGCGCCACGGGCGGCGCGCCGCCGAACGTCCAGGCGTACTCGCCCGGTCCGGGCCGCACGGTGATGATCCTCGGGTCGCTCATTTCCGGTCCGCTCCGCTCTCGTCGTCCTCGTGGCTCTCGCCGGCCCGGACAGCATTCAACCGGATTCGGGCCCTAGGGCCCGTCACTGGCCGGTACTGCCTCGGTGGCGGCTGTGCGGAGGCCGCCGACGTGCGAGGCTGTCCCCATGACTCACCCAGACCAGGAGGCGGCCATGGAAGCGGAAGCTTCGGACCAGACGCGCGAGGTGCCCGAGGTCGACAACGCGGTGCCCGAGGCGCCGGAGGCGGCGGAGGACGACGTCAAGCGCAAATTCCGGGAGGCACTGGAGCGCAAGCGCAACGGAGGCGCGGCGGCCGCGGCCGGGGGCGCGGGCCGGGACGGCTCGAAGATCCACGGAGCGCACGGCCGGGCCGGCGGGCAGCGCGAGTTCCGCCGCAAGAGCGGCTGAGCCGGACAGGCCCTGTGGCCGCGGTCACGGCCCCACGTGCCCCTCGGGGCGGGTGGGGCCGTTGTCATGCCGTGACGAAACCAGGGCCCGGGAGGCTCAACTAACCCACAGCACGGGGTGAATCACCCGGCGTGCGTCCCGGGACTGCGATATTCGAAAGCCCCTTCGGAGGTGGCTGTGACGAGTATCGCGGAAACGTCCCGTGCGGACAGCACGGCGCGGCGCGTCGCCGATCTGGCGCGCCGCCGGGAACAGGCGGGCGCTCCCGGCTCGCCCCGGGCCGTGGCACGGCAGCGGGAGCGCGGGCGGCTGACGGCACGGACCCGGATCGAGCGGCTCATGGACGCGGGGTCGTTCACGGAGACCGATGTCTTCGTACGGGCCAGGCCCACCGGGGACGAGGGGACACGGCCGTACGGCGACGGCGTGATCACCGGCTACGGCACCGTCGACGGACGCCAGGTCTGTGTGTTCGCACAGGACGCCACCGTGTTCGGCGGGAGCATGGGCGAGGCCTTCGGCGAGAAGGTCGTCAAGATCATGGACCTGGCGCTGAGGACCGGCTGCCCGGTCATCGGCCTCAACGACTCCGGGGGCGCCCGCATCCAGGAGGGCGTCGCCTCGCTCGCCCTCTACGCTGAGCTGGTCCGCCGCAATGTGCAGGGCTCCGGAGTCATCCCGCAGATCTCGGTGATCATGGGCCCGTGTGCGGGCGGGGCCGCGTACTCACCGGCGATCACCGACTTCACGGTCATGGTGGACGGCACCTCGCACATGTTCGTCACCGGCCCGGACGTCATCGAGGCCGTGACGGGGGAGCGTACGACCGCCGAGGAGCTGGGCGGCGCCCGGACCAGCAACGAGGCCAACGGCAACGCGCACTTCCTCGCCGAGGACGAGGACGACGCCCTCGACACCGTGCGCGACCTGCTGTCCTATCTGCCGGCCAACAACCGTGAACGGCCGCCCGAATACGCCCCGCCCGCCCCCGCCGGCCCCGCCGATCCGGAGTTGGACGGCGTGGTCCCGGACCGGCCCGGCCTGGCCTACGACATGGGCGAGATCGTCCGCGCGGTCGTCGACGACGGCGAACTGCTCCAGGTGCACGAGCTGTTCGCGCCCAACATCCTGTGCGCCCTGGCCCGCGTCGAGGGCCGATCGGTCGGCGTCGTCGCCAACCAGCCGCTGCACGCCGCCGGAGTCCTGGACATCGACGCCTCCGAGAAGGCGGCCCGCTTCGTGCGCTTCTGCGACGCCTTCGGCATCCCGCTGCTGACCTTCACCGACGTCCCCGGCTATCTGTCCGGGGCGAGCCAGGAGCAGGCCGGAATCATCCGGCGCGGCGCCAAGCTGCTGTACGCGTACGCCGAGGCCACCGTCCCCAAGGTCACCGTCGTCATCCGCAAGGCCTACGGCGGTGGCTATGCCGTCATGGGCTCCAAGCACCTCGGCGCCGACGTCAACCTCGCCTGGCCCACCGCCCGGATCGCCGTGATGGGCGCCGAGGGCGCGGTCAGCGTCCTGCACCGCCGCGAACTCGCCGCGGCCGCGGACCCCGAAGCCCTGCGCGCCCGGCTGATCGAGCGTTACGAGACCACCTACGCCACCCCCTACGCGGCCGCCGAGCGCGGCTACATCGACGCCGTCATCGCCCCGCGCGACACCAGGGCGCACATCTGCCGCGCGCTGCGCGCCCTGCGCACCAAGCGTGTCGCCGTCCCCGACCGGCGGCACGGCAACATCCCGCTGTGACTGCTGTGACATGAGGAGCCGCCCCATGCGCACGAACTCCCTGACCCTGCCCGACCATCTGCGGCACTGGGCAGAGACCACCCCCGCCCGCCGCGCCTTCACCTTCGTCGACCACCCCACGTACGACTCGCGCGGCGTCCACCGCACCCTCACCTGGCGGCGCCTGCACGTGCGGACCGGGGCCGTCGCCGCCCGGATC
>Ga0307517_10001544_pt1 | contig 38333 bp, 37 predicted proteins | sample 23_EM_MG_FD_194515 | JGI IMG/M metagenome (GOLD analysis project Ga0307517, IMG submission 194515) | Populus trichocarpa ectomycorrhiza microbial communities from riparian zone in the Pacific Northwest, United States - 23_EM | ecosystem: Host-associated > Plants > Roots > Unclassified | place...
CGAGTCCCCCATAGTTCGAGTATGGCCCCCTGAAATGTTCTAGGTCATCCAAAACAAGTTCCAAGTGTTCCAGATGCGACTGCGACGTGATCCTTCGGACCCATTTCGACAGGTGATTTACGTGATCGCGGAAGTGGATGTGCTTGTGGTTTACAATAAACTTCCGAAGTGGTGTAATCCGAGGGACCATAGTTGGTTGTTTCATTTGCTGAGCATCCCCAAGAATCGAGACGAATGAGTGGGTCGTGACATGTTTTGCTGGAACCCGGTCTCTAGCTTACCCAGTAGTACCGGAGCTGGAGATCTTGTAACCGGGGAAGGCGAGAAAGGAACTCAAGGACATGCCCATCTTCGAGCGAGTACGAAAGACCCAGTGAGAATGATTTCAGCTCTACCACCAGTGGCTGGATCGTTTGCAAGACCCCTGGGGTGACGGAGCCACAGTTATCCTTCCGACGAGGGGGTTACCCAAGGTATATGCGTCGGGAAAAGAACAGACTTACCAGCAGGTGCAACTCGCGTAGCGTGCCGGATAATCGAGAAAGCCAACCCGGTAACAACTCCAGTATCGCTCGGTTTGGGTCGATTAAAGTCAAATGTCCTAGTCCAACGATCTCCGAGAGGACAGGAGCCGATATCCTGTCGGTACACGCCGTATTGACCTTCAGGGACCGAAGCTCTGGTGAGTTCCGAAGCAAGCGTAGTGATTCCACGAACAAGTCCTCCGGTGCTTGCATTGGATCCACCGTTACTGCCACAAGGTTCTTCCATGCTGGGATCGCGGTCATCAGGCAGTATGCGAGGGGGTTAATGGGTGCCCTTCGCATCGATATGCAACCTTGGAACATCGTTCAGTTTGATTTAAACCGTCTCTCCCTTGTCTTGAGACGGCCGTACCCCCAATTTCGACAGTCTTTACATAAGTGGCATAATGTGGGAGTGCGGCAGAGTGCAGTATGCTCCCCGGTCGCTGAGACGCGGATCGTGGTACGGCGGTGGTGAGTGTCTATCTTACGGGCCACAATCGCGTGCTGGAATCTCACCGAATACTTCTGAGCCTCTTTCAGATCTAATGCCGTCGTCCAGGGGGGTGCAAAAACGATATGGCGGTAGAGAACCGCGGAGGCAGCTCTATTGGAATTACGGTCCACCGATGCACAGGCGCAGAGGGAGGTAAAATCTTTGGAGAGGTATTGGAACACGAGGGGGAGGATGTCGGCCATTGGCAGGGCTGTAGCCACGGAGGTCGGTTTGTCGGTCATCGGGAGCTGGCGGACCGCCGCCGATTGGCTTTCGTCCTGATATCCCCCAACGGGGAGGGAACACGAAGACGACGAATCATCCAAGTCAGTCGAGCCTTCGGAGGAGAGATTTTTCTAATGGGACTGACTGGCTGTGGCAGAATCACTGGCCGTTTTCTGCCGTGTGTTCCGTCTTGCGACCTGTTCCCGCCGCGCTGGCTGGCCCGGTTCTGTGGATTCATCCTGTGAGGTCATCAGCCCCGCACAACACGCTTCCTATACTATTTGTAAAACACTACAACACCACATTGTGAGTTATCCCCGCCCCAAAACGAGGGTCATTGAACGAGAAAACTTCTCCAGATGCCATCTCAGCGCGTGCGCGGACTCATTGTATCGACGATTCCGTGATAGTGGTTGTGATTCGCTTTAGCCCTTCGCGCATCGATGTATACAAATCATCCTGACTGGCACAGCGGCTTCCGGGCTGTTCATTTGGACCCGTGGTTGGTCCGCACTTCCATTGAAGATCGTCACTTGTGTGTCTTTCTATTGATCAGCTTTTTACATAATAGCTTTCCGCCGTTTGGGTGGTTGACCAACGGCCTCGTCCTTGGTTATCTACAGCCAACTGCATTGCGACTTTCGATGATGCGGCCAGATAGAGGCAGGACATATCGCCACCGGCGTTGGTGTTCGAGAAGGCGCCCCCGTGTACCCACGGAATTCGACATTTTTGAACTCAGACCGTATTCTAGAAACGAAGGTCAGTCGTTCTGATACATACTCCCTCCTTTCAGCCACACCTCCGGTTTGGTGATCTTCGTTTATTGATCTCCAATGCGATACCTCCACTGAACGTACCTCGTCAGGGTTATGGTCCTGAAAAACATCCGGTAACTGACTGGAAGGTTTCGTATATCCTACGACCTCACACATGTCGTACAGGATGCATCGTGAACGCGGAGTTGAAGATTCTGATCAGCTGCCCAAGACACTGAATATAAATTCTCCAATTCATCGCCCATTTAGTTCCATTGATCTTCTGCTCCCAATCTGCCGCTGAGGGAGCATCGATGTGAAGAGGTGAAAGTATTCAACTGCTGACCTGTTCTCGATCCATTCACTTTGCCGACGAATGGGGACGGCGCAAAATCATGGTCCCTGGACCACCCTTGTGAGGCTCCAGGATCAGTCAAACACGGACTCTACAGGTGAACGTCTAGGTCTAAGACCAAGTGAGGGTGGTCATAGACTATACCCACCGACCCACACGACCGCTTTAGTGGCACGGTACCAGATTATCTGGTGCACGGGTAGTATACTCTGTGCGAGGTGCGAAGCTTCTGTTCGTTATTGCTGAAGTGGACACAGCCGTCTCATAGATTATACAGGTACAATTACTGCTCGTCATATGCGGTGGATCTCCCCCTGTCCCTTGCCCACTGACAGCATAAGCTGCCACACAACAACGCAGGACCTCCGATTGGCTTCTAGCATGGTGTTCCACCACCTTATGTCTGTGCAGCTTGCGACCAGTCCGGTTTTGGAACTATTGACAATCTGGATGTTTTGCTTGGAATAAATTCTGTACACGGTTCACGTTGGTGACAACCTGGGAGTGAAAATGTGTGAGTTTCCTTGCCTGGCGGTCCAGGGTGAGTTCCCGAACAGAGACGCACATTAATACAGCCGCAATTCCGGGCGGTATGTTTGTGAGTCGTACTTGACTTGCAATTTGTAGAATTGCAATCCGTCACCTCGCCAGTATAATACCGACCGTGAAAGTGCTGGAACACGTAAAGTAATCAGCCTCGTGGGTGCGATGGGGTGCCTCGTGGAAACGCACACCGCATCCTCTGTAGTAATCTCCTACTCTGAAACAACAATGGTTAGATTCCGAGCTTAGGTCCTGGGGATGAATGGGGAAAGTTTACATTTCATGTTCACACATTTCGACTGGTGGTGCGTCTGGGTTTGGTCTGACTTGGGGGACGGACGTGGAGAGAGATAATCTGGTCCGGGGAAAGGGTCAGTGGGTGTGTGGGGAGGTTGGTAGACAGCTCCACAAGACAAACCTTGGGTCTGGACGATCGGACTACGGGAATGCGGGTCTGGTATTTATACCCAGAGGACAGAAAGCGTGCACACGCTCACAACGCTGTGCTGCCTTCGAGCCGTATGATTCGTGTGAGGTTTCCCAATACAACGTCATATTGAGATACAACGGAAATACCGGATCAACAGGCTCATCCTCCTGAATTATTTTCCTTCCGATTGCATACCCACCGATTAGATATCTTACCCCCTTGGTTCGCTCCGTCAGCCCCGGGAGGCCCAGAAGAGCGAGAGAGTTGGAGATGGAAATGTTCGGAGGTGGGTGATCGTCGTCCGGATGTGTAAGGTCGCCCTATTCCAATATTTTATTCCCTCGTCAGAGGGGAGAGGTGTTGAGAATCCAAAACAGACCGGTTAGATCGCATATGCGACACATACAGGAGCCATCTGCGGCCAAGCCGGTCGTGCTCCTCAACCGTTCCATCACATTGTCCATCGATCCAGATAATAGTACCGCTCTCTCGTCAGAAACTCCTCCTGCCCTCGCTTCTTCCCCAAACATCGATAATCGCAATCTCACATCCCGCCCCTCCGGTTGGGACCTCCACCAACTCCGAAATGGAACCTGCGACCCACGGATCGGTGGCTCGGTCCGGTCCAATTTGGCTTTATGTCTGGACCTCTTACTTGACTCGGACAAGAGACCGGGCTACACGATACGCGGTCCAGTCTGGTGCAGCGTGGAGTGGATACGACAGCAAGATGTTGTCGGAGTGTTTGTCCACAGCAATGTTCCCTTGTGCGGGTGGAACCAACCGCACCCAGTTGACACATCCAAGCTACTACCAACGATGGTCGCTGGCTGGGTCTCGTTTCCAAGGCTGCCCACCTTGTGGCGGCCCAAGCGACAAATTCGACAACCTCGCAACTTAACCTCGCACGTTCCGTCAGTAACCCATCATGATCCTTATCGACATCCTCTTGATTGCGGCTCTCTCGGTCGACCTTGACCGCACCGGGTGCGCATCTGTTTACTCCTGACCATATTCCCCGCGTACACTTGTTCCGTTCCTCCCCGTCGGTCGACCGTAGTTACGAGGTGAGGCAGGCCCATCTGATAAGATCTCTGATATGATTATCCATTCTCCAAACCGTTATGCGTTGCATGACGTTGCATGAACAACAGTGCACTGCGGGAAAGATAGCTTTCTCTGCTCCGGTCTCTCTTGATCAGATCGCTTACTAGAACCCAGTGGACCGTGTGCAGTGCCATCAAATAACGACGTGTGTCACAAATTGCCGCCTCGTCCACCCGCGTCGTTGTTTCTTGCGCAGAAAACCCTCAATGCGGCATCTCAGGCTTGCACTTGATGTATGATATGATTCAAAGAAAGGGTCTGCGTTCTCGAGACGGGCATGGAAAAGGGAAGCTTGTTTTTCCATCAATTGTTAACTTTCTGGTCGCACTGGCACAGTCTAGCGTAGGCTGAACAGGGATGTATCTCGTTCTACCCGAGAGAGCTCCAGACCCTCCATAATGTCCACCGCTTTATCAAGGGATGGATGACATCTTGGAGTTCGTATTCTGACACTCGACGGCCGATTTTAGATACCCAAGACTCTACAATACGTAGCTCCGTGATGTGAATAACCTCTGAACCCATGCTGGATGGCATATTGACCGGTGGACGAACTTACATTTTGATAAACCGCCCTCAGAGGGTAAAGCCCCAATTTGTTGTTTACCTTCATCGTGTTAAGACACAGATACCGGAGCCAGGTCCCCTAGATATCGCTCATTCTTATTATAATACCACCCACAAAAGATGCTAACGCACCCTCAGCATGAAGGCCGAAAAGCGAGGGGGAAAGAGGTTGTCGGCCTGCTGAACTCGATGTATGAACCGGTTGATGCCGTGATGCCGGGGTGCCAATCCCCGAGAAGTCGTGCGTCCCAAAAGACACGATCGTACATTAAGTTACAGGGACTCATATACTTCATTGCATCCCTTAAGACTTGGTAGACCCAGGGTGGATACCCTAAGCTACCTACAGTGAAATCCTTGTTACGGCTGGACGAAGAGGGTAGACCTATCTGTCGTCAAAGCCAAAACGAGATGTGGCGCACCAACGTGACGGATTTTAGCTGGAAGATAACACCCAGTCACGCGGATCAATCGGTGTCATATTAAAACTCAGCCACGCCGGTTATACATAACATGTGGCGCGATGATGGGAAACCATGCACAGCGGAGTTCAAATTCTCCTTTCTTAAGGGGAATCCGTGCACCCATCGTCACACACCAACGATCTCATCTTTTGGCGCAGAGCTTGCGCGCCCGTTCGCGTAGAACATACCGGAGAACTAGTTATCTGATGGGGCGTATCCAATATCAATCGGGTACTAAGCACCAACTACTCCGGATGAGCGTGGAATTAATTTGGTTTGATTTTGTGCCGAAACCGGTGAATTTTGGGATATTTTGGTCTCTGGTGTCTCAAGTACGCAGGAAGAAAAAAAATCTAACTAGGTATATCCTGTGTGAACATATGCTAATCTGTTGGCGAATGTTTTCAATGAAGCAGGTCAAGTGCTGAGATATTGGGTGGCGCACGATTACTCGTCGCGCACGACTTCCAGGGGATCGATGGCATCCTCTAAAGAACGGTCTATCGAAATCAAACCCACTGTAAGTGTCCCCAAGTGCAACATGTGACGAGCCACGAGATTTACACGTGTTGTCAAGCTTATTCTTACTGGTACGTACCCAGTCAGTGATCCCGCAAATTTTCTTGAGCTTCACCTTCGATAGGACTCCGGCCTCTCTCCGACAAGTCGCGGACGGACGCGTGGTGTGTGATAAATGATAACAAACGCAAAGATCAAAATCAAAGCGTTTCCCGGAGCATGTGGTTGCCAACCGAACGGACAAATTCTGCTTCTTCAAGTTGGGCGACTCTTTGGGTATCAAACATCCAAATTATCTCCCGAGCTTGACTTCCGTGCTGCTCTGGGGGATGATTGTGGGCATCAATCGTGCCGTCGGGTTTCCTTCAACCGCGACCAAAGACACCCCAGCAGGAAGATCGTCATTGGTGACGGTGATCTCTACGTGTTGCTTCTGACCTGGTTTCGGAGCCACATCGGCGAAGCCCTTGTGTATCTGTGGAAGCTCTCCGGAAGAGGCCGGGAATTACAAGCATCACTGGCGCCGGGTACGAAAAGGTCAGGGGACCTCTTCAACGAGATAACGAGTGTGGGACATACTTAACCAACCTCAGATCCGGTTACGGGCTTTCCATCATTTTCAGAATTGAAAGCGATGCTGTATGCCGGACGATGGAGCCAAATCGTCCTCAGAGCGCCGGTGGCACCGGCAAAGAAGGACTCATCAGATTCCCAAGCTGCCCCTTCCGGCAATTGTGGCGAGTAACTGAGCTTTCCGATGCTAAGTGGCATGGTTCAACACAAAGCCAAACTCGAACCGCGGGGCGGTTTGTTCCTAGTCGGAGAATGAATAACAGCGACCGTACGAGGATAATAAAACCCCCCGACGTATGGCATAGAACCAACGATAGTTGATAAGGAGCCTTAATGTAAGTGCATACCTCGTGAGCAAGATAGGAAGCACACTATACGGATTGCTGCGGAAACACATCCTTCCGTGTGTGCAATGGGGTAGTCGGACGTCCAATTATCGAACAAGGCGAGCTGGGTAATCCACACTGCCCCTCGAGATAGTATTCGAAAGCCTACCACCTAAGTCATGGTCTCCGTAAAGCACACCCTTGATACCGTTTCCGGCCTCAGATTCTGATTCCTCGTCAGTACAGCGGATTCACACGACAAAAAAGAAGCGCCTAACCACTCACAGCCATTACGTTCGGATTATTAATCCAGGGTTCGACATTGAGCGGGCCAACTGAGCGACGACAATGAGGACATTCTTATGAACACTGGCTACTGCATTGACCAGGTTGTCGCCATTTACCCAAGCAGTCAAGTTCTTGCGGTCCTCGACCCAAAATGGCAATGATGATACAGTGTCCCTCAATCCCCGATCAGGAATAACGGGAAGGATTTCTACAACATACATTGTCATCAACTGTTATCCGCTCCTCAGAGTTCGATTTGGTGAACACGAGAGCTACATCAGTTCCACAGGCGACGTTCTTCGCGTCACCGAGGTCGAGGTCGTCGGAGTCCCAACTGATTACGATGCCATCTCTCCTCGTATGTGCCTGAATAGCTCCGACCGAAGAGACTAAGTGTGTGGAATTGTGGTTCCTGGGCCCCAGCCCATGGCCAAGATACCCTCGATCCCACCACGGTCACTGAAACCGTTAGGGTCACGCAAGGGAGGGCCAACATCAGAACCGATGGCGCTGATGCTCCTGGGCTTATTAAGTGGAAGTGTATCTACACTGTTCTTCAAGAGAATGATACCAGCAACGGCGATCTCGCGAATGACTTTCAAATACTCGCCTGACGTCAGCGTGGTTGTTCTTGGTATCGTCCAGAGGGTACCAAGAAATAAAGTTTGTCTCCAGGTATCCGGAGTCCTGACCAAGGAAGTATCACCCGGCGAGAATTCCGCACGTGCACAGGCACAGGTGAGTAAAGGAAAGCATCGTCACGACACTCAGAATACGTACCACACATCCATATCCTCGAGAAGGACCTCAGGAATGGTACTATTGTTGGCATACGCCGTCAAGTTCCCCTCTAAAATGAATTGCCGGTTCTTACTAGGGCATCACTAGGGATGGCCACGCCGAGACCGATAACGACAGAGATGGTGTTCTCGGTCGCTTGCCAGCCAAACACGATCTCTACGTAAGAACGTGGGAGGGGTCCCGCGGGACCATTATGTCAACGAGTCATGTACGCCCATGAAACCCGAATTTCTATTACAGTGCATCATTTACGGCCTTACCGTTCTCGCAGGGGCAAGTGTGGTTAATCAAATCGTGAAGAATAATCATAAGGTCTCACCTGGCGCGAATTTCATGAAAAACTCACCGTGACCGCCATGGCCGCGGCAACCCCAGCCATCACGAATCGCAGGGATTGGTGAGGTGAGCGTAGCTTTCATGCGGGGTCATATCATCGCTTGTGTTGTGGACTGTGTTCGGGTGAATCCCTCCTAGTTGTTGACGCAGTGCTTAGCGCACGTTTGCGCTCCAGATTACTGCAATTCAAGAACGGTGTGGCAGGCAGTTTCACCGCCCAAGAGTGAATCACCGCCGGGGCTTCCCCAGTCCCTGCCAGCTGTCGATGAAATAGGAGTCAGCGCGCCTTGTGTGGTTTCTCAGCACTGATCATCCCACCTTGGGAAATTCTTCCCATGTTCATGGCTGGATCCAAGGATAATCCGACGAACTCGGAGCCAATACCCTTACCCTGTTCGCACATCTGTCTTCGGTTCCACCTGTATTCATTGTGAGATAAGACATGGAGTGGGGATCGAGGGAGGGAGCTCACGTCGCGGCGGTATTTACCCCAGCGGGGAATGCGGTGACATAATCAGTAAGTCTCACTCCGAGTAGGGAGTCCTACAAGGGCCCTCAAAACCTGTGAAATACAACCCCCAAGAGAGGGAGGTGAACGTACATCCAAACAGAGAATAGGGAAACCTCCAACTGGTGGGGCGTTCCCAGAGCATGGGCCGTCCATTCAGCCGACACCGGTGGTGACATCGACCTTTCGTCAGGCGTCAAGCCGTGCGTCTACGACGATCATTCACACATGACTAGTCTGACTGTTTGAGCAGAAGCAGTGCAATGAAGAGTTACCAACCCTCGCCCACCTTGGGGATTGAACTTTCCGAAGGAGTGGGGAAGGGGTCAAACGTGTATGATGTAATCGCCGGCTTGAGAAAATTTCCGATTGTTGAGAAGCTACTGATTGCAAGAGGTGGCCTCAGTGAAGTCGGTGAGGCAGGTGGTTAAGTTGAAGGAAACACGGGTGGAAAAGGGACAAAATAGATGACACAACGTTGCTCGCCGGGACCCGACGGCAGGCAGGAACAGGCTTGAGCTCTGGGCAGTCCCAAGGAGGGTCCGAAGAGAAGCGCAGCACCGAGAAAGGATGCGTCAGAAACGTGCTCAGGGGGGGAGGCCTTGGGTAATAGGAAGAGGATTGGACCTGATTGCGTGCACCCGAGTAAAGTCCGTCTCGTCTCCTGTGCTTGTGAACGGGAGCGGGGATTGTGGGCGCTACGTCAGATGTTATCAGCTAATGAGAGAGCACCGGCGGATGAACGAAAAAAGCACCAGACGATGAAGCCAAAACCCGTAAGCTCCCAGGCTGCCTTGAAGAAGAGAAATAGCACGGTTGGTTATTGCGACGAACTCCGGGTGATTGACTCTCCAGAGCCCGGGTTCCCGCATTCTTGATCATCAACGACCAGGACCCCGGGGGGCGTCGGCACACAGCCGAAGATCATAGCCAAGACTCTCGTCGGAGGGTAGCTCATGCGTATACTGAGCGCGGGTGCGGCTGGATGTTGAGCACGGTACCTTTCCTTTCGCTCAGTCGTTCCGCACGACAAAGCCTCCACACGGGCGAGATAACAGCCGGAGTGAGGCTTCCCCCTACAGTTGATCCTGGTAGGTAAAATCCTATCCATTGAACGTAAACCCCTTCCAACTGGATACGTGATCGCTGTAAGTCAGTCGGACGGATGACGGGATCACCATGATCATGATTGACTATGCCGCCCGAGCTTCCCACGCCACCGCGGCGGTTACCTTTCCCGTGCCATCACCTCTTTCGTACCATATCTTCCCCTCGTACAGCCATGGTGTCTGCCACTCCCAAGAAGTTCAAATCAAACGTGCTCGCTGCCCTCGACTTTAAGCCCGACCCCGATGATTCCGAAGACCACAATCCTTTGCTGACTCAGACGAAACGGAAGCAGACCCCTGGTTCTCCGGATCCCCGTCAGCCAAAGAGGGCCCCGGCTAGCATCCAGCCGAATATTCCGGGGCTGGGGAACGTCCTTTGTAGGTGTTTTGGCGTAATTAATTTGGCATGGGATCCTATCTCACTCTCATTCAGTCTCCGCAATATTGCAGCCACCGCCATCAACGGCAGGCCTACCGAGTGATCACCGTCAAGAGTTTGGCATACACTATAATGAAGACGCACCGGTATCTCGTCTCGACCTTGCTGCACCGGACCAGGAACAACAGTGTGTCCCTACTCTGTTGTGATGCAGTACTTCTTACGAACTTGTTTGACGCGCATAGACTGGCAGCGTTCGTGTCAAAAGCCATCGATAACGTCGCAGAGAAGATAACCGTGAAAGACGCTATGGAGCATCTGGGTCTCAAGACGTAATTTCTTTGCAGTTTCACGTTTACAACGACGTTAACTAGATCTCACAGAAAACATCACTTCCTTCCCGGTATGGAAGTAAGGCTGTTGCCTCACCAAGTCATTGGCGTGAGTTGGATGGTGCGCCAAGAACGTGAGTCCAAGTTAAGAGGTGGCATTTTGGCCGACGAAATGGGCCTGTGGGTCTTCTCTCTTTTGCGCTCTCGGTGGGGCTAATCCCGTTACAGTGGGAAGACCGTGCAGATGATTGCCCTCATGACGATAAACCAACCGGAACCGGAGACCAGAAACCGTACGACCCTCATCGTATTACCAGCAGCCCTTCTGTGAGTTCTACTTTTGCTACGGGCTCGCCGACGTTTCAACTCCGAGTAGGACTCAATGGAAAGAAGAAATTGAGGAGAAAACCAATGACGTGTTCAAGGTCCACATTCACCATGGAAAGGACAAACTCAAGAAGATTTCCACCATGAGAGAGAAAGACGTAGGCCTGTCAAATCAGCTCTGGAAGTCCTTTTTTCACACTTGGGCAGGTTATCATCACAACCTATGGGACTGTTTGCTCGGAATATCAAATTGGCAGGGAAGTCAAGGAAGAGGACGAGGATGATTGGTTGGCGAAGCATGGGTAACGTTTTCCTCAAATTACCGGTGCATATACTCACCTTTTCTTCCTAAAGTGGTCTACTTGCCCAGATGGAGTGGTACCGTGTCATCCTCGACGAGGCACAGTTCATCAGGACAAGGTATATAAGCCGTTTTGAGCCCAGCCTTGTCTGACCCTGTGCACAGGACAACTCGTGCAAGTCTGGCCACGGCGAGACTCAGATCTAGGTATCGGTGGATGCTTACTGGAACTCCCGTTACAAATACCCTGTGAGAGCACAATTCAATTTTATCCTTGTCTGCTCGTAGACGCTCAATATACCGATACAGAGCGGACATCTATCCACTCCTACGCTTTGGGAGGTTCCGGCCTTTCAATGCATGGGGGGACTTCAACAGATTCATTGTGAGTAAACCTGTGAGGGCGCATTTGGCCGCGGTTCAAACCCCTCTAGGCACGAGTCCAATACGACGACGCCCCGATGGCGTGCGCTAGGGCCCAGGGAGTCCTCAAGCCTCTGCTTCTTCGAAGGAGGAAAGACTCAACACTGGTACGTATCTAACTTAACTCATCCCTCGTTCTGGCGTTTTTGCTAATGCTTTACGTAGGATGGTGAACCACTGCTTGTGCTTCCAGAGAAGCACATTGAGATAGAGACGCTCGAGTTCTCCCCCGAGGAACGTGAGGTGTGCCAAATGGTCTGATAAATGAGTGTTCGCTGGTCTGCTGACCCCACCGTTTCAGATATATGCCGATTTTGAGAGTCAGGCAAAGATCAAAATGAACAAATTCATCAAGGAGGGTAGTGTTTTAAAGAAGTACGCCTCAATCCACTCCAACACCTCGGAGTTCGTGCTGACCTCTTCATCCCAGCCATGCGGCGGTCCTTGTCATGATTCTGAGGTTACGGCAAATCTGTGCCCACCCATATCTGATCCTCGTGAGCAGAATAGCACTTCTATCGGACGATTTCAACGCTGACCTGTCCCTATCAGACATCCGATGAAAGCTCAGGCGACCCGACTGCCGTCGCTGGTGTCGGTGAATGTAATGAATTGACGAGGGCCATGAAAGCCAAGGGGTATGATTGGGTCAATATGGTGCGGCAACCCTAATTGATGCTCTGAAGCGTTATCTAACTCCTTGATAGATGAAGCAGAGGTTAGCCTTGTACCAACGGCGTGTTCTGAAATAGCTTAAGTCTAGTCTAGGTTCCTGTCCCGTGCTCGTGCACTAGACTTTCAATTCAACGGAGATGAAGAAGCGGGCTTGATCTGTCCTGCTTGCCAAGACCGTAGGTTATCTCATTACCCTACTCCATAGTTTGGGGATCTCATGTATGTGACAGAGATGACTCCTGATAACGGCAGAGTTTTGGGCTGCAGTCACGAGATCTGCGTGGACTGCCTTCTGCAGTTGCGCGGTGCCCCGATCACCCACGACGGCGAATTGTGGGTTCAACATCATTCCTCTTTCTTCTTACTCACGTGCACGCAGCGGTCACGGTGACGAACGCGAACGAGAGTTCGAGGCCGCTGCAACGAGTGGATTCAGGCTCTGTAGGATGTCATCTGGATAGGCTTCATAGTATCTAACAATTTCCGTGATTCAGGTCCAACATGCAAGAAGGCTGTTGACTTCGGGGACAAGCACGTCTTCAAGTCATCCGCTTTCGAGCCTACACCGGAAGCCATAAGGAACGCCGACCTCGCAGATGAGCGAGTGAAAGCGTCTCAGAGCCGCCGTGCTACGCTTTCACCAGCCCATCCGACAGTTGCCGACATGGACATGATGGAGTTGACCGATAGTTCGGATGACGAGCTCCCGTCGTTCGAGAAACTCTTGGAACAGAGTAGTAGCCAAAAGAGTAGCGGCAGCCATAAGACAGTCAAGAGATTGGAATCAATGAAGCTCGAGGATGATGGATTTGAGATGATGGGAGATCCTCCATCCTCTGGTTAGTTCTTCCATCCATATTCCAGACCCGTAATCGGCTAACGGAGGGTTGAAGCTCCGAAAAATGGGGCCAAGGGGAAAGCAAAGGAAGAGAGCAAGAAGGAGGAATTGGACCCAAGATTGGTTGAGATTTGGAAGCGGGCGAATGCAAACCTGGAGCCGAGTACGAAGATGCTTGCGTTGCTAAGGTTGCTCAAGTCATGGGACACAACTGGGGATAAGACTATTTGCTTCAGTCAATGTAAGTCTGAATTCTAAAACCGTCGTGAAACCACTGACGCAAATTTGGTCCAGGGACCTCGGTTTTGGATCTCGTGGAAACATTGTTCGCAAGGCATGGAATCCAAAACCTGAGATACGATGGAAAGATGGATAAGGGGTCCAGGGAAATCGCCTTGGCGACGTTCAAGAAGCCTGGCGGTCCAAAGATCTTGTTATTAAGGTTCGCTTGTGCTTGGGGGTCCGACAGACGCGAGTGTGCTGATGCGCTACCTAGTACGAAGTGCGGTTCTGTGGGATTGAACTTGACATCGGCGAATCGCTGTATCAAGTGAGTTCCCTATCATCCGTTTACAAGCTCACGATTCTTACCTCTTATTTCCACACAGCCTGGACCTATCGTGGAATTACCAAAGGTGCGCCCCGCAGCTGCAATCGAACCCGGAGAACGCTAACCCCCATCCCAGCGAAAGTCAGGCTTATGACCGTGTTCACAGGATCGGTCAGGTAATTCCCATCTCTCGAGTATTCCTCAGCCGCGACAACGCTTAATAATTTCTACAGGAGAAGGAGGTGTTCGTCCATCGTTTGGTTGTTCGTGACACCGTCGAAGATCGGTACGTTCTCCGCTAGTGCTACACGTTTCACTACCGACAATTCTTGAAGTATGCTTCGTCTCCAAGAGACGAAGAGGGGTATAGCTCAAGCAGTACTAGGGGAGGGAGGGAAAATCAAGCTACACAAGCTCAGTGTCAAAGAACTGAAAGCGGTGCGTCACACTACAAACCCGTCCACGCGCCCTCGGATCTCTTATTGTTTTTTGCCGTAGCTGTTCGGGATGAGTCGAAACGAGGACCCCAATCAGAGTCGGTTGCCATTCTAAACCGGACTTTCGGATAGTGCATTACGTTCAACTCTGTCCAACTTTGGTACAATTCTCACCGCGGGGCAGTGTCTGACGGGAAGGACGTGCTGTGTAATTCTTTTTGTTATTCTAGATCCCCTATACTGCCATCCACTAATTTCGGTGCCCCCGCTGACAACGGGTCACACGAACAACTGAGTTCGGGTATGATTATGGAACGCGGGCCGAGCAGGGCTGGCCAACGATGCTGGGCTCGGTGGGTTCTCGAACCATCATTTTTGTTCTGCCTGGAGAACTGTTCGAATATATCAAACCACCCAACAAACCCCGCATTTTGCACAAGATCGGTGCCGGAATCGTCTTGGTCCCACATCCCAGCTCCGTATGCGCACGCCAATTTCTACGCTCACGAGTGGAACAGGGACGCCGTTTGGCACAGCCCCTTTGGCCAACAAGCGCTCTATGGGCTCGCGACGGATGTGACACCTCGTTCGAGACTCGGAGAGCGGGCGCGCATAGAACAAGTTATGTAACACCATGGAAACCAAACCCCCACACCTACACCCAGCCGTGGGAATTAAAGCAATTTCTCACCTGCGTACAGGTGAAAATAGGGGTACCAAGCCTTGGTGAAATCTGGGGCAGGCTCACTTGCCACACCGCGTTGGGAACCAAAGCCCTTCCGTTTCTCACCCGGGAGGATTACATCGGCCGATCCGTTTCCGAATCCGGAGATCTTTTTGTTCCCTGCGAATTTCCTGGCATCGTGACAGTGAGAGCAGTGGTCGGGAACCTGTTCGGCCCCGCCTTGGGTGTTGGGTACGAACAGGGTCATACAGATGGCGGTCACATTCAGGGTTCCCCGAGGGGCCGACCCGAGCCCTGTGATCACGATCCGTTTATCCCGCTGTGAAGAGGCGCCTGGCTTGACGGCGGGAGACCCGATCAAGGGAGATCCGCCCGCACCGTCTAAATTCGTAAGCGCTGGAACGTCGGATTTGCTGTTGCCACCAAAATCCGTCCGGTGGACGGGGCGGCCGTTAGCACACCCATGACCGGTGGGATACCTGGAACCCCTGCCCCGGAGGACCCCAGATATGCTAGGGGACTTCTCCACTCTAGTGTGGCTACTCGATTCGTCCACGTCGATCCTGCTTGAAAATCTCAATTCGATCACCACCCCGTAAAGTCACGGTCCAGACTCGACCGTACTGTATGGCCCCCAAGTTTGAGCTTAGTCTCGTGGTTAAGCTGAAGAGGGAAATCAGCGCTCACTCATGAACACCCCGCCTCGTGCTTCCTATGTGAACCCCACGCGATGAGACCACTTGATCAAAACGAGGGCCTAGCTCGTTCGCGGCGAGCAAGCGGGTTGAGAAATTAACGAACAGAACATCGAGCAGGAAGCAACTCGTGCAGCTGACCACCTAATACCTGATCTCCGAGGGCTAATCTAAGTGGAGTGGGTGCAGCGTTCTCTGGCTTGAGAAATCGTCTAGCCAAAGTGAGGTGCCTGCCGCTCACAAACCTGCGAGTACTAACGTTCAACGGACGGCGAACGAGCTCTCACGAATCTTGGCACCCAGATCCCTTCTAAAAATACAATTTGCAGATCGAATCGCTAGACCCAACACGCGAACTCCGATATGTGCGCACCCACCGGAAGAGTATCTGCAATAAGCGGAATGCATCCGCCCAAAACGAAGCCTTCTAGTACGGGTTTTGGTTTTGGTGACACTCCTCGGAATCACGGATGATTCGCTTTTGTTCTTCGGCAATCTGGGTTGATCAAATCGACGACAGTAAACGCTTGATTAACGCCTGTGGCAACTTTGGCATTACTGCCGGCACACTGATGTATACGAGGTACTACACAACATTCAAACAACCAGTGCACACCAACCCAAGCAAAAAATCAGAACTCCTTTACACCTCGGCTGGCCGTCATGTAGCCAATGGCAGCCCTCATGATTGCTTCGACTATTCTCAACTCTTCGTCATCTCTAGGGGTATATATCGTGAGATATTCCTTGACCAGCAAACTACCGCTCATGGGGTGCCTTTCACCGCGTCCTTGATCAATCACTGATCCGAGGCGTATAAGTTGACCTCATAAAACCCGCGGAACAGCGCCGCACTTACCAAGTTTGCAGTCTAGCGGGGAGAGAAGGCAGTGGATTGACCAATCCGTACCCTCGTGAATGTGAAGGATCTCCCTTTGAGCAGCGGTTGCGACTCGGTGAGGTGCTGGACGGTCTGGGTGGATGACCAAGGCGTCGTGCTGCTTCTCGTGAGGAGAAAGGACGATTTTGACGAGGTCTGGGTTTGCCCTCGCGTACTTCGGAATGAGCTTCTGGAGTTTCTTTATGGAAGTTTCAGCTTCGGATCGTAGGGGGACCGATATAAGTGGAACGTACTTCGTGCATCACAGCGTCTGCTCGTTGGGTAATCTGACGAGACGGGACTGGGTGCCAGTTAAAGGTTGGTCGCTCCCCTGACCTCTTGGTGACCTCTGATGGATCTAACCAAGTATCCTTGTTGGGGTCGTCGAGGTACATGTCGGTGTTGGTTGTCTCGCACGCGAGGAAGATCTTCAGGAGCGACGACTTCGCCCATCCGTAGACATTGGGCGGTAAACCACCGCGACCAGCGTCGATGTACGCTCTGTAGTTCTGCTCCAGAAGAGATGCGACCGCGAGAGAGATAGCAGAGAGGGCCCCAACGGTAGTGATTGCCCGGGCATTCTGCTCCAGCATGAAAGAGACATTGGAAACCATAGATTCTAGGGGAGAGGTCATTTTGGAGAGAAGGATTGATTTTGGGAGAGAGAGACAGACGTCGACTTTATATCCATTTTTCGACTGCTGCGAGATCCAAGACATGGGGTCGCTCTTGGTACCTAGATTCACAATTCCTCTCGCTTCAAGTGGTTATTGATGGAGATGCGCGGTCTAAAGTCGAGAAGGAACGAAAAGAGTTACGTTAGGACCGTTTGGAGATTTGTTCGACACCAACATGGTCAATACACGTAACATTCCGCACCTGGTTCGGCGAGGGACCGTCACTTACCCTTGCATTCATTGCCGCTCGCTTAATTGCTTGCACGCGTTAGCCGGACAGGTGACATATCATAATTGCATCCCCAAGATAACGCCTTGTAGAGACAAAGTAGCTGCAGGGTCGAGTTCGGCGACCAGACTGTGATCGGCCTCTTCTCCGCTCCCCTTCTAAGTACATTGTGTGTGAACATCGAATCGTCACTTGGAACACCCTTAGTTCTATAAAGCGGGTCAACTTTTGCTGCGCGGAGATTCTCATACAAATCGTCTCAATTCTGATATCCGTTCAGCCCCTCCTTTAGTGGCATCGAGAAGTCGACGGAGGTCCGCTTCTGGTATGGGTACCCCACATCCTTCTCTCACAATTCTCGGATCAGCTCGTGTATCCCTTGCATGGACTAGTGAGCCGAACTTTCTGCGTACACGAGATTTAGTCCAAAGGAAGGTTGCAGTCTCTGTCAAAATGGGGTGCTTTTAGTCAGCCTCACCCACACCTCGTTGACCGTGTCGGGACTCGGTCACATCACACTGGAACCGCGGTCCCGCTTGATCCGGGGGCTGCGAGCTATCCCCTCGCCGCCCAATCCGTAGATGGACCAAGGTTGGTTAGCTCCCCCCGCTCTTCGTTCTGGCTTATTGTTGTCAGACGGGGCGGTAAGGCGGCACCGCATCCGGCGGACTCCCCAGTTCTGGATAGGTGTTCACGTTCAGTGCTTGGCCTTCCATTCCAATGGTCCTGACTTCTTGTACTTCCATTCTCAAGTATCCCTCGACGGTGACTCTGTCGATCGTTCCACGCAACCTACAGCTTGGTCGATGGCCCATGTCTGTTTCTCACACATTGATGAATTTGTAGCGCATTTCGGCCCTCGTCCCCTCGAGATCGGGTTCGCGAATCCATTATGAGAAATCAGTCCTTCACGTACAGGCGAGGTGGAGGGTTTTCTTTTGAAAAACCGAAGTGTTGTGCGTGTCATTTGGGATAATGGGAAAGTCTAGAAAGGTCCGAGTACTACGAGATCAGCAAGGCATGGGAACGTGGAAAACACTTGGACTGAGATAACTCAGAATAAATAATGGCAACGACAAATGTATCCTCGGATTGAATAGCAAGAACTATAGTGAGGGGGAATACCTAGGAGAGATGAGGTGCGAACGGACTGCATAGGTGATGACGAAGGCATAGAGATTCGCTAGAAGAATGCGGGGGCAATTGGCGAACGAAATGATGGATGGGTTGAACGAGGAAAGCACGACAATAGCATAGGATGAAAAGAGATGGAAGCGCCTTGCGAGAAATTCTTACAACCTCACGTCAATAGAGTGGAGTTCGTACAAATACAAAACTATTCTTACTCGTCACAGAATAGAGACACCGTAAACTCAAGCAGGCATGGCGGTGCGTTTGGTCGTGGATACCTTCTGCATTGGGATCTTGATAGACGCAAGGGGCTTGGTATTTTCTTTCTCGCTGAGGGTAGGACTCGAACCTCCGCTGCGGCTCCCGTTCGATGTGAGACTGGCCTTCCGCCGGGCTGGTGTCACAGGATCGAGGTTCGACACCCTGCGTTGATGAGCAGCAGGTTTTGGTGTGGGCGTAGAAGACAAGAGGCTCGTCGAGACGGAGCGAGAATGAATCGAGGGTTGTCTGGAAGGAGTCCCACCAAACCCTGGAATTTTCCGAGCGGCTGAAGGAGGAGGGGCACCCATCGAACCCTCAATTCGGTTCACAGCCCTCGTAACGACGGATGTGGGTGGACCGTTGACTCGAGCGCTCTTTGCGAGGGTTTTAATGGTACTCGGGGTCTCGGTAGTCTTCTTCTCCTTTCCAGCACCGTCCTTTGAAATATCAGACAGGGCAGAGGGTGGGCGAATCACAGTGGGCGTATTGAAGGTGGATGGTTCGCGTTTGTGAGAGGCGGGGGCTGGTGTACTCCCAGCAGTGCCTCGGACCCCCATCTTGCGTTTCAGCTGAGGTCAGAGACAATAAGTGAGGACGCCAAAAGATCGCAGGTTAGAGGAAAGGGACGAACGAGTTCAAGTTCCTGTTGCTTCGAGTCAAGGGCAATGTTCAATCCCTTGATGTCTTCCTTGTCCTGATCTCTCCACTTGTTCAGCTGAATCACCGTCACTTCTTTGGTCGCGCTCTCCTGCTGGAGTTCATGGACCTGTCTCCTGAGTCTGCCAACTTCCTCGTCCAATGAAGCAACACGGTTCTGGAGGGAATTAACGAGAATATCTGACTCCGCCTTTTCGGAGACGAGACTCTCCAGTTGTCGGCGAGACTCTGATTCACGAACCACGAGTTCAGAAAGCTCCCGAGACTGTTCGTCGGCCTCACGTCCACGCTCCTTCTCGAGTCTCCCGATCGTTCCGCGGAGGTCTTCGTTTTCTCTCTCCAGCTGGCCGACACGCAGTGAGAGTTTCGCGGTTTCGTCGTCTCGTTGGGAGATGCGGGTTTCAAGTCGAGAGATAGTCTCAAGAGATAAATGATGGTCCTCTTCTAGGGCAGAAAAGGCATCCTTCTGCTCCTCAAATGTTTGGGTAAGCTCGTCCACGCGCTCTTGTTCGGCTTTGAGCTGCTCGTAGAGCTACTCAATCCAATAAGCCAACCGGGACTGAAAACGATAAGTAATTGCACATACCTCCTCGATCTCAGCCTCCAGTTGGAGTCTGCGATTTTCGCTCTCGTTCCAATCGCCCTCCAGGTCTGTGACCTTCTGGTGTAAGTCATTCCGGCATTTCTTGAGTTCTGTATTTTCCAGGCCCATCGTCTCCGTATTCTTCCACTGGGCCTCCAGCTCTGCCTGAAGGACTGCGTACCGTTGAACCATCTTCTCGCTCTCGGAAGGTTCGCTGGTGAGGGCGAGATTCTTCTTTTCGAGTTCTTCGACCTTACAGATCAGTTCCTCTCTCTCCTGGTTCCAAAGAACCGACACAGTCCGTTGTCTCTGCCTCTCCTCCTCTCCCTCCTCTCTACTACCCATGATCTCCATTAGTTCCTTCGCGTCGATGATCCCTTCCTTCAAGCGTCTCTCACTTTCCTCGCGTCGCTTCAACTCGTCGGCAAGTTTCTGAACCCGTTCTTGAGCGAGCTTTTCGCCATCTGCCTTCTCGCGCTCGAGGCGGGAAATTACCCGGTGAAGCTCACGGAGGGCTTCGCCACTAGCATGGTCCATGACGCTGCGCTCGAAACTTTCTTGTTTGTTTCTCTCACACTCATCTTCCAGTTGTCGACAGGCTTTCTCCATCTCCTGTACCTTCTTCTTCCATGTCCTCAAGACACTGTTTCTCTGCGTCTTGTCCTTGTCGGCGAGTTCCAACTTCGAAGTAAGGGAGGAGACGAGCTCATTACGAGCAGAAAGGTCGACCTCGTACTGTACATTGAGTTCTTGCTGTAGCGCGAGCTGAGTGCGGAGAGACCAGATGAGGTCCTCTTCCCGAGAAGCAGTGCGAGCGTGGGTCATGTGAGGGGGTGTAGGTGGCATCATCGTTCCTGGGGTATAGTAAGTCGTGGCGTCAATGCTGAATGGGTCGGGTTCGGGGTTGTCGAAAGAGACATCTGCGGCCGACTTGTCATTGATATCTGACTCAGGAATGCTCTCCTTTGAGGACGAACCCGAGGCGGAGCGGATCATAGCTTGGAACACGGTGTCCGAAATGGCCCGACTGCGGCTTGGTTTACGAAGGGATGCGGATTCAGAAGATTTTGAAGAACGCTTATCGGAAGTGATGGAAGGAGCGCGGGAAGACTCTGTAGGCGTGGACGGGAGCGGAGTCTCCGTGGGTAACGAAGGGAGAGGGCGGAACACTGGTCTGCCAAAGGTAAAAGGTGTATTGAGAGGTGATGAAGGGGAGTTGAGCTCGTCCATGGGGGAGAAGAAATTGGTCTCATCCCCTGGGCGATTGAGGGTTGAGGTCGAAAGCTCTGGGGGGAAGGGTGAAGCTTGGAGAAGCGACTCCCCGCCGGGCGAGGGCATGACAATAGACGAAGAGTCGTCCGGGATCTCAACCGCGTTGTCTTGGAGTGTGGGGTGTTCCCCTAGCAGGATAGTCGGAAGTTGCTGCTCCTGAGATAGGTCAAATATGTTCGACAAATTAGGAGGAGGGATGGGCATCATCAGGGAATTGATATCATGGGTCTTCGAGGTGTCGATCGGTGACATCGGAACCGTAGGCTCGTTCGTGGAGTTGGCAAAGATTTCGCGTGCTGAGGGTCGTGTAGTTTCAGAGCGACCAGGGGCAGTGTTCTTTCCTGGCAGCTGAAGACGCGTGAAGAATGAAGGATCATCAAGCTCCGAGCTCTGTGCGGAACTGTTGGGCGTGATAACTTTAAATGCATCACGAGAGAAGAATCGGACACTCTGGCCAGTTCCTGGGGTGTTCTTCTCGCGCAAGATGGAACGCAAGGAGTTGTACCGTCCGATTTTCTCTTCGGCGCTTCGGGGCGTAGAGGGGAGCCCATCCTGGGATGAACGGCTTAGTGAGATTTCAGAAGCTAGAGGGTTTCTAGTGAGCGTCGGCTGGCAGTTATGAAAGGGAACTACCCACGGCTTGTCTTTAATTGTAAAGTGGACTTAACTTTCTTGGGGAAACTTGGTAGGCTGAATGGGGATGAAGGTCGTTCGTTTTCGGCGTCGAAGTCGTTGGAAGTGCGTCGGAATAGGGTCTTGCTTTTTCTTGAGATGGATTGAGGCGGGTTAGCGGACGAAGATGGCAAGGGTGCAAGCTGGTCGTCCGTGTGGAAGACAGACAAATTAGGGTGTTGTTCATAGACACTGGACATCACGTCGATTCTTGTCTCTTCGACATTCTCCTGCTCGAAGGACGAGCGAGACCTTCCGAAGGCGCCGCTGAGTTTGTTCCACATTATTGAGGTCTCTGTCGGCGTCGGTGACGGTGGCAGCGACGGGTGGACGGGGAGAGGATGGTGGGAACGACGTTGAGGAAGAAGTTGCGGAGAATGCGAGGAATTTCGAATTCAAAACTCAACCAGGTTCAACCATGGGGCAATCCACGTGACCTACGCGACGTTCCCTGACGCCGGCGCCACCGGCACGTGGCCCGCCCGCAAGCCTTTGTTCAGTCCTGGCCGGTTACAAAAGCAGCCCTGGAGGTGGCTCACACCCACGTCAACCAGGGCCAATTGCTCTATCAGAAGCAAAGAGCACTGATTTAACCAGCCGAGTATCGCTTAACGTTTCTTCATCCCCTTTACGTCAGACGGTCGCGATGGTGAACCTGCGATCGCCCACCACGCCACCCTGACCCCACACATACGAGTAGTTTCGTTAAATGGTCTTTTGTGCGGCTGTCATTTACAGTGGTGGTTTTCAGGGCGCGGGACCTGATGGTACCGCCAGGGCCTCCTCAAACCGCTCTTCCCACGATCGTCGCGTCAATAGCCAACGGGTGAAGTATAAAATCAACAGTAAGTAGGTGCTCACCTACCCCCCGCGATCCCAGAGAAAGCGAACCCGAGAACAGCCTTCCCAACGTTCCTTCTTCCTCTGACATACTTCTATGTTACGATCCTCAGTCGTTCACCTCTATCTGTGACAAATGGGCGGGGTTTCTCACCGCTACATTTCTGATGTCAGTGGTTCAGGCGATCAGGCGCTACACCTCTTCATTTTTTGGCGACCAGTTGTTTCCGTCAGGGGGTGCCGGAAACGTGGTATACGACGTGAGCCCGCAGACTCCACGGTAATCTCCCGGCGACAGGGCCGACTCTAGTGGTTCTACATCGGCCGGCTATTGAACCCGGCGATGATGGAGCCACTGGAACTCAAAATCTTCAACGAGCTTTGTCAGGGTATCACCCTCTATGCACACATTAATATCGCCATGGCTTACAAACAGTACGCCCTACGTACAAGCTTGACTAGCTCCACGATCCTCTTCCTTCATCTCTTGCATCTCGGTGATGCAGTCCATAACGAAGTACGGGGAAAGACCCTGCCCGCTTCTACACGTTCATCTCTGCATCCCACGGCGCCTACCGTCATGGACGCTACGACCGACGGATTTGGAGACGTGTTGCATATGGGGGCCATCCTCTGGGTGCCTTTCACGTATGAGGTCGGGGAACAACACCCCGCATTCGACCAATACGTTCTTGATCCAGTCGGGACTGCGTTTTTCGTAACCCTAAGAGTGCGTGTTGCGTGTCATACCTACCCTCCAGATTAATGACTCTATGGCATAGCTCCCAAGTCCAAGCCCACGAAGAAGAGGGACGAAGTTTCCCACATTGGGCTAGCGGGGAAGATCACTACATCCCAACTGTTTGTCGGTATCTCTCTTGTGCGTGAGGAGCGGATCATTCAACCTTGCCTTCGACGGCGACTGGGTGACTGTCACCTCGCGGTCTCTCGCAATTGGGCTCATCACAGTACCACCTTTCATCCATTTTTACCCAGCGTGGTTCCTGTCTTCCCTTGTTCACAGAAAACGTCGGGGTGACGGGTACTACGCCGTCAAGTGCGTAGCCCTCCCTCTGAAGGTATACCACTCGGCCCATGCGTCAACAGTTGCTATGCACTAACGGGTACGGTGATGACTGAGATAAGTGGAGGAAAGCTGTACCACACCGCATTGTCCCTTGCACACAACGATTTAGTGTTCTGTCCTCCATGCTTATTGGTTTGTACTTAGAGTCTCGAATGTTTGAAGGGTTTATCTCACTTCCATTCAGCAGGCCGTGGGAGTCGATGCGTCTGTACGGTCTAAGTATAATCTGTCTGTAATCCTTCGTCACCTCCTTGTCCGCCAATCGGGGTAGACGAGCGGCGGTGACTATCGTCACCAACTGAAAAACCCCTATTCGATTTCGAGATACCGCCGAATTAATTACGCTTCGCGACTCCCACCGTCAGTGCTTTTGATCCAAAGCACTCCAGGACGTTGGCTCCAACACTAGTCGCCCGTGAATAGGTCTCGTTGGCGGGTGCTCCGACAGGCACAATCAGTCCCTCTATAACTCCCCTGCTCACCGAAAAGTTCGTGGGGATGAGATGACAACTCAACTTGACGGTGCCCCGTAAATTTTACCACAGCCCTGTCGCACTGTGTATGTCAAGTGCGCAGCGCTTGTGAAAATTTCTCGCGTCATAACCTGAGTGCAAGTCGAGGCCTGCTACGGAAGTTACGTTACGTGAGACCAACATTCACGGAACGGGCCAGGACATCTGTTTCAAAGGAGCGTCACGGCATCGGAACCCACCAGAAGTAAGGATGTGTCCAGACCCCACGGCATGGGAGTATATGGGGATATCTGACGTGCTTGATTGGAAGGACGGGCTACGAGTCGGGGCTCGTGGATCAGTGTCATCCAGCTTTTATTGAGATTATTGTACACAAGCAACTGATTGTGGTAGAGGGTTCAGTCGCTTCTGGCAAAAAATTTGCCATCTGGTACTGACGAATGGAAGTATCACGACGATCCTCGGAGTGATCCGGCGCAGCTTTGGATGTAGAATGATGCACAACTCAAGACCATCGAGATACATCCACCGGGGTTTCTGCCCTGGTAAACACGTTTATCCTCACCTCCTCTTTGTGGACTACCGGAGGTGCAACGGAACCAAATTTTCTCTCGATCAAAACTCGACCCCTGATGACAGCTCTATAACTCCCTGGACAGATGTACTTCCCTAACCGCCGCCCCTCACCGTCTTCCCCTGCTTTCTACACGTTCGACTGGAAACTCGTTCACCCTCTAGGATGTCTACCCCCACCCTCTTAGATCTTCCTAGGCTCCAGATGCAGGCAGTTTCTCGATCGTCCTCTTCTACAGACACTCTCGTCGACAACTTCATTCCCAATTGCCGACAACCTAATCTCCCCTCGCTTCATCGCTTAGTACCCGTCCGCGAGGTTGGATCAGGCGCATTTGGGAACGTCTACCAAGTGGCCGACATATCGTTCGATCCAATTGCTCATTCTGGTCAAACTCCTAAACCTCGATGCTATGCGCTCAAAGTCATCCCTAAACTGGCCGATAACGCCGACTCCGTCTGGAGAGAGCGCGAAACACTACTCAGGATAGCTGGATCCGATTGGTTATGTGGCTTTGTTGGCAGCTGGCAGGACGCCGCGAACTATTACCTCCTGATGGATTTCGTTGAAGGGGGTGACCTGATGAGCCTCACCACTTCTGTCGAGAACAGTCCTGAATCTCTCAGGAGCAAGATCTTCGATGACTCTGTAGATGAGTCTCCGGATATCACTTCACGAGAGGTTCAGATGCTCGTCGCCGAGTTGATCATCGCCTTGGAGGAGCTCCACAAACGGAAGATCATTCACCGCGATATCAAGCCGCGTAATATTCTCTTCGACGCGGACGGCCACGTTGTCCTCTGCGACTACGGTGTCTCAAGAGACTTCAACCTTCCTCCTTCCCCGTCCGCCCTCAAGGAGTCCTCTCCCTCCCTCAGGTGCCGGGTGCGGAGCCTGACTAGGCGGCACGGCAAACGTCAGACGGGAAAGGAACACACCGCTGCTGCCTACGGCAGTCCGGCCTACATGGCACCAGAAGTCTGGATGGGCATCCCGTATTCCTACGAGGCCGACTTCTGGAGCGTTGGCGTCCTCATGTACTTCCTTCTCGTTGGCCGATTTCCCTTTGACCTGGACAACTGCAAGGACGACTCTGAGATCCGCGACGCGATTTTCTGGGCGCCTTTCAACTTGAACCGGAATCAGTACGGCCCCGATCGAGTGGATTCTGTCGCTTGGGACTTCATGGAAAGAATGTTAAAAAAGGTTTCCACTAGAAGACTGACGGTTGACGAGATGAAGGGACATCCCTACTTTGATGGAATCAATTTCGAGAAGGTCAAGGCGAGGGAATACCCTGGTCCGATGGCCGACAAGGTTTCAGCTCGCGCAGCATCCGGACGGAAGAGGGCCCAAGGGCTGGGCGCTTTCTTGGCGGATTCTTGCTTGCTTGGTATCACAAGGACCACAAAAGGCGGTGGCAGAAGTGTTTTCCCCAGCCTTGGGCTTGACCTTGATTCACTGGAGCCTTTCCCCCGTCACACCTCAGTTCGGTCTAAATTTATCGCACGTGTCGAGAAATTTCTCCACAGAATCTAGGCACACGCCGGTCGGTTCCTCCTCGAGGTATTTCCTTCGCTTAGCGTGACCGCGGCAGGCCACACTTGCGCATTTTGGGTTCTCCGGGTCTACTCGTTCTCCTGATCTCAATTTTATCTCTCTACTGTGTTTGTAGGGCACTATTCTAGCGTATGGGCTGAGCCCACGGCCTTGAAGATGGACACCGTCCTCCAGATATGGAGAGACCGACACATTCCTTTACATTCCCAGATATACCTTTTTCCTTCCTCGGTTTCATTTATACCTGCTGTCCATTTAAATTGTTCGCTGAATTACCCGTTTATCCTCTTCCATTTTCCACTCTCTTGTACCGCACATCACAGTCAATACAGTTGATCCCTCGCCGCTCGGATGATCATGAGGGCGCGATCGTCACGGATGTGGCCACCATCCGGAGGAGATTAGGGGAGACTGCGGATATTCGTGATGTTCCGCATCACATAAGACAGTCGCAATACCGAGCGTTTAGCGTAGTGCGTCCATGACAAGCATAACGAGGAGGCAACTGACGGAACGCTCGGGATCCTGTTGGGTTGACCGCGACCTCATGTGAAGCTGTCATCACTAGGCCCATTCCATACAGATCGGAGTGTTCATTTGATTTCCAGGCGCACAATCGACCCGAGAAGGCGACCAAAGTGGGCAGGGGTGCTACACGACGAACACACGAGGTAATAGAACGTCTACAGAGAAAACGTTCGGTTGACGAGACGCGTTAGAAGCAGATATGCGCTTGTTCACAATCACACCTTGTCCCTTGGAAAGGGAACTGCGGTGCGGAGGGGTCTCGATCGGCCGCGTGGTCCGTGGGAGTGCAAGATGAGCAACAAGTTGAAGATTGACGGGCGGGTCCTCGGATCCGACTCGGTAGTATTGTTTGAAACCCAGACTTTTTGGGAGCGCGAGTCGCGCGCAGATGTTGTCCCGAAACGGTTTCTCGTGATTAAATGCATATGTTTTGATCACCGTTCGGACGCCGACTCGCGAAAATACGTGTTCTGCAGTCATGACCCCAGAACGTGGCGTCGCCGCACATTCCATGCAATAGACTGTGTGATGTACTCGCTCTTTTGTTCATCCAAGTGGAGATCCTGAAATGCTTCCACAGAATACACTTCAAACACGGAATCAGAGAACAGGGGAGACACGCGAAGGTATTGCCTACGAGGAAAAGCTGTCGAATGCAACCCGAGCGGAACGAACCGTCAGCAATACCATACATGGTTGTAACGCAAGCATAAACGCTGAAACCACGCAGGGAACACGCAGTTTGCTATGTCATGACATGAACGCGAAGAACAGAGCAAGCCACGAACTGGAAACACCGCCGATGAGGGTAACGTGTTGGAAGGATATTGGCGATCCGGAACAGTAGAGCTAGAAGGCGGAGAATCCAGCGCGGGTGTTTACTCCGGTGCGGCTCGCCGAACCGTATGTCTCGGACGTTGTAACTTTTGGCGAGAGCCCGTGCACGAGACGGAGGATCATGCAGGGCCATGCCCGGCTGTTCCTAGTCTGACTAAGGGGGCGCCGGGACATCCAGAATGACCATGCGGCACCTTTAGGAAGCCAGAGGCGGCAGACAAGGACGCCCTGGGAATCGTTTAGACCTGCTGGGTGACATCAGCCCTGCTCTCTGGTAGGAGAGGAAGAATCAAACGTGAGATGGCTCAGAGGACATCTCAAGAATTGACCGAACCGAGGCACCGGCGTGGGAAAGAGAAACAGCGAAAGACAAGGAAGCGAAGGTTAGTTACGTTACCAACGTTCCAATGCTCCCGTGTCTTTCAGCTAGCACCAGTGGTGTGGAGGAGGAAAAGCCGGCGTTTGCTGAAGTAACAAGTGGTGACGATCTTTGGTGAAAACCGGTGGGGTTTCCCGGCTTTCTAGCACAAGGAATGGCGCTGAAGGACGTTTCATATATAGGTATAAGATCAGTGTAGGGGGGAAGGTAGGCCGTGGCGGTAAGGCAGGGCCGGACTGCTGTAGGTTACGGTGAGAACCACATCGCAATCCGACCGCCAGACCAGAAGGTACCAGTGAGGCGGTAAGGTCATATTTCACTTTGGCAAGGTGCTGGCGCTGGGCTGATATGCATTGAACGCTTTGGACGACAAACGACGTTCACCATCGCCGTCGCGCGACCACCCACTGCGGCACTGTCAGCGATTCCCGCCGACGATCGACGCGCCCCTCCACGCTCCACGTGACATACTAGATATGACGTTGAGAAATTCGTATGACGTCTTGGGTGGCGGCCAGGGCATCTCGCACCCCACAGTCGTGGAATGGGTATAAAGAGAGGGGCAGGACACTCATCTCTCCTCACCTTCAACGACCATCATGAAGTTGGTTCACGCCTCCGCTTTAGTCCTCGTCGCCCTCGCAGGCGTCAACTCCAAATCGTGGTATGGGTCTGATACACCCGGTCTGTTCCAGCCCTTGTTTCTCTACTATGGCCCCTGACCTGCCTCGGTCTAGAATACGCCAAGTGGGACACGAAGCAGCTGCAGACCTGGCTCGAACAGCACAAGGTCGATGTCCCGAAAGCCTTCTACAACTCGAAGGAGGACCTCCAGAACCTCGTAGCCGAGAACTGGTGGTCTTATACAGCGTGGTCCAACGAACAGTACAACAACGCTCAAAAGTCCTTCCAGAACCTCAGGGACTCCACCTTCGACTCCTGGGACGAGTCTCGCCTCCGCGAGTTCCTTCTCGAACAGGGCATCGTGGAACCGAAAGGACCCAGGGAGAAGTTGATCCGCCTCGCGAAGAATCACTACAATGCCTACAAGAACGCCGGTTCTTCTCTCTCTTACACCATCACCGACACGCTCTCCAGCTTTGTTTCCACAAACACCGATAGTGCCTTGAAGGCGTTCGATGAGTCGAAGGACTACGTCTACTCCACATGGGATGATAATCAGATGAAGGCCTATCTCGTTTCCCACGGAGTCCTCAAGTCTGATGCTCAGAAAACGAGGGACCAGTACTTGAAGCTGATGAAGGAGCACTACGCCGCGGCCGCCGACCCCGTTTGGCAAGCCTGGTCTGACTCGTACATCGTATGTGTTTCGAATACTCTCTACAGCCTGTACGATGCTAACTCACATGTAGCGTGGGTGGCTCGTTAGCAAGGGGTTGTTCAAGTCGGATTACGAGAAGAACCGTGATTTCCTCGGCGAGCAGATGAAGAAATACTATTACGATTCCTCGGACAAGGTGTACAACACATGGTCTGATTCCGAGCTCAAGTCCTGGCTCGTCGACCACAACGTCATTAAGCCCGAGGCCCAGGTCAAGCGTGACAAGTTGGTTAAACTCGTGTCGTGCGTATTCTCTTTACACACGACATCCCTCCCGTCTTACCCATCCACAGCGACAACTTCAATAACGCTCGAGACACTGTCTGGAGTTCTTGGTCCGACTCCGAAATCCGCTCTTGGTTGATCGATAACGGATATATCAAGTCGGATGCGCAGGCCAAACGGGACGAACTCGTTAAACTCATCAACGAAAAGTGAGTGACCGATCTAGGTGGTCGGAAAAGCGTCGCTTACGGTCTTTTCAGATATAAGGACTATGGTAGTCGTTCGGCTGTCTACCTCACCTGGCCCGATGCTAGGCTTCGTGCCTATCTCCGCACTCACGGCATCTCTGAGGAAGGCCTTCCTACTACCCGCCCCGGTCTCCTCCAGGAGACTCGAATCCGCTACGTGCAGACAACAAACTCCGCCCAGGCTTTCTTGAACAGGATCCGCGATTTGGTAAACTCTGGGGTTGAGTTGACCGAGGAGAAGATCCACCAAGTCTTGAATCTTCTTACTGGGACATACGAAGACACCAAGGCTTCTGGAGAGAAGAGGGCCTCTGAATTTGAAGAAGAATTGAGGAAGAAGGGGGAGTGGGTGAAAGGAAGGGGCGAGGATGTTCGCAAGAAGACTGAGCTGTGATGTAAAACACTACTCCCCGCGAAAGATTTGGTCTTGTATCCCGTAAATCCTGTCTCTGTATCAACTATATAATATCCATCGTTTAAACGCATCCGTCCTCTGTTTGTGTTTGTTAGGATCTAAAGCCCCAGCCTGCCAGTTTGGGAAGGACCGAGCGTGTAAGACAAAGCCGATCATGGACACTGATGACCCTGAATACCTTTCGTACCTGACCTCGCTTCACCTCGCCGACCTCAAATCGGAACCAGCCAAACTAAACTCATCGTCGGCCCAGCTCACGAATGTCCTAACTACGCTCTGCCACACGTCGTACCCGACGTTCCTATCCGTCCATCAATCCGTCAACACCCTCTCGACCTCTCTAGACGCGTTTTCGTCTTCCCTCGACGCCCTGATAGACGTCTTGCCCGTCGTGGAACAGAAAGCGAGAGGGTTTTTAGAAGAGGTCAAGGACGTCCAGGCCGAGAGGAAGAAGATGAAGGTTGTCGTGGAGAACCTTGGGAGGGTTGAAGAGATCGTTGGGGTCGGGAGCGTTGTTGAGGGTTGTGTTAGGAGCGGGTGGTATGGGGAAGCCGTTGAGGTCGAGATGAGAATCGCGAATCTTGCGAGGAAGTTGGACCCTGACGGACGTGGGGTCGTGTGGGACGTCAAGGCCGAAGTGGACCAACGGATCCGAAGCATGGTCGGGGACCTGCTGGGAGGCCTACGCGAAAGCGGAACGAACAAGCTCCCCGTATTATTCAAGACCGTCGGATTCTTGAGGAAGATCGGAGTCTTGGACGAGGAAGAGATCGCTCAAGCGTTCTTGAGTTGCAGGTTGGGGTGCCTCAAGAGGTCTCTGGAAGACCTGGAAGTCGAGAGGAGGACTTCTGGAACTTTCACTCCTCTCGTCCCATCTTTTCAGAATTCGGCTTCGGGGGAGAGGTTCCTGAAGAGGTACGTGGACGTTTGGAGGGAGGGGGTTTATGACCTCGTTTCTCAGTTCACAACAATCTTCCTCGAACGACCAACTTCGTCACCAGAGACTACGGAACTCTTGCATTCACTCTTGACGACTTACACCACCCATCTTCTCTCAGTGTTGCTTGGGACGTTGGAGGTTACGCTGCCGACGGTCCAGGATCCCTCCGCTCTTAACTCGTTGTTGACGCAGTTGACGTACTGCGCGACGTCATTTAGCAGGATTGGATTGGATTTTCGGTGGATTATTGGCGGTTTATTCGAAGGCGCCGTCCGGACGAGCGTTAGGAAGGGGTTCCACGACGCTCGGGATAAGTTTATCTATTCCGTCTCCTCTGCTTCGCCTGCCGTCCTGTCCATCTCGCCTTCGACGACCTCGACGACCTCCGCGATTTCTTCGTCAACAAATGAACCCAACTTTGACACCGTCCAATTGGATACAACGAACCCTCCCCATGTACCCCCTCACATCCTCACCTCACACAAGCCAACGGCGATTTACGCCAACGATTTATTGACAACCTTAAACGGCCTTCGGCTTTTGGCTCCAAAAAACCTCTACCGAGACCTCCTTACGGAACTAGACAAATCCCTCGACGAATCCGGGACGACGTTCATAGACGTCGTGACCACTACCCCTCTCACTATCCCTTCCTCCTCGGCGTCTTCTGCCGCTGGCGCTTCACAAGGGAGAATCTCGAAAGAGGAAGCGGAAGAGAAAGGAAAGAAGGTCAGAATTTATTTGGGGGGTTTGTTCGTGAAGGTTTTCGTCCCGTTCATCAGACGCGCGCTCGTAGAAGGGGTGTATGGGTTTGAAGGAGAGGAGAGGGAGAAGGATTGGAGGAGCGAACTTGGGTTTGTGGGGGTGTGGGAAGACTGGTTGCAGTTGATTACGCCGCCGACCGAACCGGCGGCCGCAGGGGGGGAGTCGTAAGATTTCCACGGACGATGTTTCCCTTGTCAGTCGGACTCCAAGTTGCTACCCATGAATCCAATTAGGGCTGTACACCGAGGAACGGGACAATCGCCTCCAACAAGATATCACTCTAATGCCTACACATAACACGGATAACTCTCAAACCCGAGGCCCAAAGTTCGAAAGCTTTCCGAGTCCGCCTGTTCCGTTCAGTACCTGTTCGTAGCTGACTCTATTACCTCGACTGTGAACTTACATTTGCGGAGCGGCGTCGGCGAGCCAAAGTTTGTCACCCCAATCCTCAGTGGTTCATGGATACTACACCCGGCACCCGATTTTGGTATTTTCAGGAAAAGTCAGACGGCGAGTTGGGAGTCGTGCAGGGATCTTGAGAGGCGTCTAGCCACTGGGATTATCACCGCGATTGACAGCCTGGGCGCCGGTGGCGCTGTGACCTTGACGTTGTCAACAGTTGGCTAGAAACCTCTCCTCCCATTGCCGCAATCTTCCCACCTGGTCAGGTAGTCATGAGAGACGCGGAGCTTCGTGAGAGTGAGCCACCGAAATACATGAACACGAGTGGCGGGAACTGATAAATAAATGGTCTAGTCGACTTCACGTCGCTTGGTCCTGAGATCCTGACCAAACTGGGGGAAGATTTCGTGCGTGCATTATCCGTCCCCAACCCAATGTTGCGCTGGTTGGGAGAAGAGAAGGACTGTGCAGACAGGATCTCCGAAGTGGTCCTAAGGGCTAGAGCGTCTCCGACAGGTCTGTCCTCACGGGACGCGATAGTGTTGGCGGGAACGTTTCATGAGGTATGTTTTCGTAACCAAACCTTCCCTCACCCTCTGAAGTCCCTGGCGGTTAGGCCGTAAGCCTTGGATTTACTGGCTGTCCCGACTGGTGCCCATTGTTCAGACTTTATGCCCACGCCCTCCTCCGTGGATCACGCATTTTTCCCAACATGGAACTGTATGACGAACCATTGGACTACGAGCCCTTGGGATTCGTGGATATTTGGAAGGGAAAATATCACGGGGATCAGATATGCATCAAGGCAATTCGTGCGTGGCGTACAACTGCCGCGTTGGAGGAAATGAAAAGGGTCCGCGGCTCCTTTTTTAGTCAGAGTTAGACTCAATGCACTTCGTACCAGATCCATTGCCATGAAGTCGAAGGGTACAAGCACCTTTCCCATCCGAACCTACTTCCCCTCATTGAGGTTTCGGAGACACTGTTTCCGCTTTGTATCATGAGTCCATGGATGCCAGATGGAAACATCGTCCAGTATACCCAAAAGAATCAGAGTGCTAATAGGCTAATGCTGGTACGCATCCGTCATAACTGTTAGGTGTACACCATTGACCACGTTGGCAACAGCTTGCAGAAGTCTGCGGCGGCCTCTCATATCTTCACGGGCATAGTATGATCACGACCTGTTGGAGCGGGGACCCAAAGATGCGATGGGAAGTCCCCGCTGTGTCCAAGCTACTCTTAACATCGAGTCTTCAGGGGGCCCAGGATGGCAATTCAGGTAATTGAGACATTCGAAATGCTCGAAACCCTGGGGTAAATAAAAGGTCCTGAATATTGAGAACAGGGCGACAGCGACACGAAAGATTTCTCCCACGCATCCACCTCTCTATTCCAGTTTTTGCGAGATCCGGAACCGGAAATCGAAAGTCTTGTCAATGAAATGGATAAGGCAAGCTCTTCCAAACTTCTCATCTTCCCACGAGACTAACTGGAACTGCAGCGTCTGGAGGACCACGCCCTGTCGGATCGGGAACGGCTGAAGTTATTCAACAAGTTCTGTAAAACGTGTAACCGACACCGCGTGCTCCCAAAGTCCATGCGCATCCCAGATTGTTCAGAAGGCTCTGTGGAAGTCGCGAGCGGGGGCTATGTCAACGTATCACGGGGCACATACGAAGGGCGTCAAGTAGCTATCAAGATCGTGCGCGTGTATACCACTAGCAACCTGGACGTCATCCTCAGCGTGAGTCATTTACGTACACTACCACGACAGTATGGATAAACTCGATACAGAAATTCTGTCGAGAGGGGGTTGCCTGGAAGCACCTCCGACATCCGAAAATCCTACCACTGATTGGAGTGACGGTGAGCAACCGTCGGTTCGCGATGGTTTCCACATGGATGGAAAATGGGAATATCAACGAGTTCGCCGGGAAGGATCGGCATGTGAACCGCGTTGATCTTGTACGTGCTTGACCCGAACGAGAACCTAACTGATTCGTTGTCTAGTTGGTTGATGTTGCGAATGGCTTGAAGGGGGTATGTGTTTCTCAAATCGGATCTTTGCACGCCTCTCACTGAACTACGAAGGCGAACATTCTCATCAACGAGGACCGACGAGCCTGTATCGCCGACTTCGGCCTTACAACTATCACCGGCATCGTGACTCACGCGACTGCCGGGACATCCCAGGCGTCGTTGATCTCAAACGACACGCTGATGTCATTCACCGCAGGGGGTACATACCGATGGATGAGTCCTGAACTGTTGGATCCAGAGAGGTTCGGGATGCCAGAATCAGAAGACAACAGGCCAACAAAGCAGTCCGATTGCTACGCTCTCGGAATGGTCGTCTACGAGGTCGGTGTCCCTGTGAAACCATTTGTGGTTTTGCACGGTTAACCAACAGTTGCCCTAGGTTATATGCGGACACCACCCCTACGTTGAATTCGAGTCGAATGTTCTCGTCATCAATGCGATCACTGAGGGGGATCGCCCGAAGAAACCGAAGGAGGCGGTGCGCCTTGGCTTCAGCAACGAGCTGTGGAGGACCATCGAGCTATGCTGGCTGGAGGATCGCAACGCACGGCCCGATATAGAGGATATCATTTCCTGCTTGAGTGACGCGACGGCGCTTTGGCACATGAGAGGTTTAACCTACGATGCAGGGGCCGAATAACATGCACGTAGACGACCCTAGCTTCACTTTTCGTTTGATAAAAACATACTGTTTTTCATTTACGGCCAATTACTTGCATCTACGAACCGAAAGAGAGAAAGAGGAACGGGTAGAGAGTCCGTGCAGCAATTCCAGGTGGTAACGACGACGACGACAAGAGGGGACTTCAAATGTGTTGGGTGTACATATGTATGCGCGTACGTGTGCGGAGTGAAGAGAGAAGATGACGATCGAAGACACTAGGGACAGAAGACAACATTTCGAAGGGGTAGGGTGACAACTTACATTTACAAGGGATCGGCTGACTAGATGGGCCACATCTTACTTCACTACCTCGTTGAATGCTTCTTGGCCAACTCACTGTAGTTGGTGGCGGTGACAGTAAGAGAAAGCCCACCCCTCAAATGAGCATCATCGAGAGGACTCACCTATAAGCACTCTCAATGCACGTCTTCACATCCTTGTAGCTCACTACCAAACAACTCTGCTCATCCCTCGCCATCAACATCACCCTCTCGTCCGACCCCGCGTCCAGCTTGTTCAAACACGTGATAACGTGGGTGAGGTTTACAACCGGGTCAAGATTTTCGTCCACCTGGTGGAAGACGTAGTCTCGGAAGAGTTTGATTATGTATCGATCCCCAGTTTCTGACCAACGGTGTGACCTTCCAAACCTAAAGCGAGGAAACGAGTTTGGTTGGAATGGAGGTAGGAAGGTGGTTATGGAGGACGTACTCTGGTCGCTCATTGATGAATCCCATCTTGGTGAGCAACCTCACCAGCCGGCCGTTTTCGAGCTCGCTCATCAACTCCGCCTCCAACCGGTCAACGGCGCTACACGAGAAGGGACTATCAACGTATGTACGGAGGAGGTTGGTGGAAGAATCTTACTTCTGTGTCTCCCTCATCTCTAAAAGTACCCTGCTTCCAATCGTATCCAGGAGCTGCCTAATCGACTTATGAGGTGCCGGCTTAACGAGGTACAATGCCACGTTCTTCACGTCTTGTGAATAGTTCTTGTCGATCGTCTGCAGAGCCTTTTGCAAATTCGCCATGGCATTCGCCTGCCCACAACACAGTTCAAAGACGAGTTTCCCAAAGTACACAAGGTCTTCCTGTTGCATGATATTGATGTCTTGTGATTGGCGTGGGTCGTAGGTGAGGATGTCAACCAAACAGCAAGAGCTGATTCGGACCCTAGGAGAAGGATGAGGATGAGGTGAATAATGGTAAATCAATGTCTCGTGCCTATTTTTGCCGGTAACCAGTATCTTTGTCGGATCTATAACCCTCATAGCCAGCCCCGCGTCGTGAACCACTTGGATTGCACTCGCGAGCTGGACAATATATGACCAAAGTGTTTGTTCTGGCAGCGGACCATCTTTCGACTGCTGCAAGCGCCCATTTTGGAACGTTGTGGGTTTTGGTTTCAGATGAAGGTCGAAGAGCGTCTCGGCGTTTGGATGGTAGTCGTACACAACCACGAGGGCTAAGTGGATATTGAGTCGGATGGGACACGAAAGGGGTTGGGACAGGAAAGACGTACAGTTGTCATTAAATGCCTGTGACGTGAACGCTTCCCGGACCTGGACGATGTTTGGATGTGTCAGCCTTGACCAAGCCTCAACTGGCCCGAACGCGGCCGGGTTCATTAGTCGATATCCTTAAATGGGCGATCATTGAGACGAAACCTCCAGGAAAGCGGGTGGATGAACACACCCTCCACCCTCCTCAGAGCGTAGGTGATCCCATCTGTCGAGTTTACCGCGCGGTAAACGGTTGAATACCAGTTACCCAACTTGCGTCTATCGCCCGCAGTCGCTTCCAATGGCACAAGGGTGTGGTAGCCCTGTAGCTCCCCCGGTAATCCCAATCCGGGAGCAGGAGCGGTATGGATCGTTTCGGACCTCTTCTGGAGCTCCTCGCGTATGGCGTCTGAGATGAAGTAGTTGTTGGTGAAGGCTTCTGGGATCGGATTAGAGTATAGGTGATAGTTTAGCTACAGGGCGGGTGGTTTTTAGTGAAGGTCGACGGCGATCGGGGGTGAGGAGACCACATACTGGCTGGCGGATGAACGCAGATGCAGGTTGGTAGTAGTCCATGCTGGGCGATGGGTAGTCGGGAGGAAAAAAGGAATGTTGGCCGTGTGGGTCATCGTAGCCGTTGGCGCCCAACTTTAAAAATTGCGGTGAGATCAGCCGCAGTGAGAAGAAAGGTTAGCAGATAAAGGACTTACAGCTTGCAGCTGCTGTGTGACGTTATCCACTCCGTTCTCGTATCCATTCCCGTACTGGTAGTTGGAAAATGGATCGAAAGGATCCTCGCCCTCGTCATACTCGGTAGGATTAGTCCACCCAGTATGAGCGTTCGAACGCGAAGGGGAAGTAAGATTACTCGCGGACACGGGGCTCCCAACTGACTGGACGGAAGGAGTAGCGGCTGACAAGATAGGTGTAGATGATTTCGGAACAAACACGGGAGCGTTGACGGACTGCGCAGGTAGGGCGGGGGTCGCTTCTGTAGTTGGTGGAGACTGTGGCGGTACACTTTTCGGCAAGGATAAAAAGAGCGATGGGAGAGTCGGAAATTTTGGGTTTGAAGGGGATGAGGTGGGTTGGTTGCGCGGCGGGAGGAGGGAGCACTTAGAAATCCTGGGATTCACGTGTTGCGAAGGGGATGGACCAACTTACGAAGAGTCTACTGATTCTTGCTGTCGGTCGTGCGGTGAGTAAGAAACGAGCTGGTCATACGATCAGATTGAACATACCGGAGGATGATAGTAGATACACCCCTTGTCCTGGAACTTGCAGGACCTAGGCACGTTGAACAAACGCCAGGGCCGAGACGAGGGGGACTGACCCATAAATGAGAATGTTCCTACATTGCCTTTGAGGCTGATCTGGCGGAGAGCATGTCAGAGCAGGTCGTGACACGTAAGGGAGGGTTGAAGAGACCTTTCTTTGAGGGAGATTGTTTGGAGACGGGCTTTACGTCGTCGGTCTTTGAGGGCGAGACGATCTTTACAGCGGAGGAGGCGGCAGACGGCCGGAGGAACAAGGCCATCTAAGCGGAGGTAGGACAAGTTGGGAGATCAGGCAA
>Ga0307517_10001545_pt1 | contig 38332 bp, 35 predicted proteins | sample 23_EM_MG_FD_194515 | JGI IMG/M metagenome (GOLD analysis project Ga0307517, IMG submission 194515) | Populus trichocarpa ectomycorrhiza microbial communities from riparian zone in the Pacific Northwest, United States - 23_EM | ecosystem: Host-associated > Plants > Roots > Unclassified | place...
CGCAAGTGGATTCAATTTTATTGTTCGCCCGTGGCCTATCACCAGTCAAGGAGCGAATTGAGCTCATCAAACGCCAGCACCACGCCGACGACCTTTTGGAACTGAACCGGCATCTGAAGATCCTTGTCAGGGATTCTGGAAAGAAACTGCAAACGACCAAGGAGCGTCAAAGGGCTGGTCGTGATGGTCGCGGTGACGTTACAGAACCCCCGAGTAAGTGCTAGCCATCTAGATTCCGTAAGGCCCGCCCTGACATCTACTGCTAGTGGCTCTTGCGGATTGGGAGTCGCCATTTTCGCCTCGAGCTGTCAGAATCCATATTGTTCGTCGATCTGGAGCACCGGCGGCCCCGCATCCCTTCCTCGGCCACCCCTGGTGTGAAAGAGATTCGGACGGCGGAATCGCCTGGGGGGTCCTCGCTACACCAAGCATCGCGCATCTGCTACGGGTCGTCAGAGAGCAAGACGTCGAAGACGAAATCCGATGTCCCCGGTATCTCATCGGTGCGACAGGCGAGTGTGCTGCCAGACTACGTCAGGACCCCGAAGATCCTCTCCCCCTACGCCAACTTATATTCCTGAACTGAGATGACGACATTCGTGTCTGGTTTCTCACCAACAGTGGCCAGGACCCGCTGAACCTCATGGTTATCAAGTCACGACCCGAAGACGGCGAGGACCTGGACGAGACCCCCGAGCCTCCCAATGGGAGGTACCCGTTTTTTGACCGCGCCATCTGGGAAGAGTCGGCCGGCGCAGAAGATGCGGCACGGGCAATGGAGGAGGAGGAGGAGTGGTTTGTCGAGGACAAATGGCTACAGGCCGAGGCAGAGGGGTCGCCTCGGGCGCCTCCTGGTGCTGGCGTTATCGTTGTAGACGACGGCGGCGTAAGTATCTAGATTGAACAGGGACTTAGATCAAAATTGGATAGCTAATTGCTGATGTAGAACCAGTCACCGGGAGTTCCGGGCCCCTCAAGACGCCGGAGGAATATTCCATCGCAGATGGAGGAGCCAGCGCGCTCTCAACCATTAGCGCCGGTGTCGGGGGTGCCCTCCTCTCGCCCGTCTGGGCCTTCTGAGTCTGAGATGCTCCGTAAACTCCGCGAATTTGCCCAGGAGAACCCCTGGGCAAACAGATTGTTGGCGAATCCCGAGCTCGTAGCGGAGAGGCTTCAAGGGTATGATGGCGCGGAGGACACACCACCTGCCACACATATAAATCGCGACGAACACTCTGTCTCAGCTCCCTCTGCTTCAGCTGCCGGCCGCCATCTCTCGACTCCGGAGAGAACGATAGAACATCCCTCTCCCACAACTGATCTCCCGCCATCTACTGCCAATGTGGCCCCGACCCAGCCACCAGCATCCGTGACACCCCCGGCACGCCGATCTTCAGTTCAGAGTTCTGAGCACGCCTCAGAAAACTCCCCATCCGTACCCGAAATACGCCGTTCTGGAAGACGTCGCTCGGGTCGAAAATGAGATTTCTAGGTTTCGGGATGAATTCTTTTTTCATTTTTACCCCTACTACTGCCTTACACGCGCTGTGCGATTTCCTTTGAGACACGGTGTCATGTAATTTATTTTCTCCTTATGATTCCTGGCTAGTATAGTAATGATACCATTGCGCGCCCCTTGCTTCAGCTTCTCTCATCCTTACGTCCCCTTATGCTGATGTCTGATAACCTTTTCCGCTTTGGGCTGGACTCGCATTCTCTGTCCATAACTAGACTGGCGTTAGCCAAAAGGACTGGGGTATGCACTATGTGAAAACTGAGATCTAGAGATTTAGTGGTGTTGATTCGACGTCGGGAGATGAGGTTTGAGATATCTAATCCGCATTGGTCGTGGCGTGTGTCTTGCTAGACCTAGTGTCGCTAACGGATACTCGTTGTGGCTAGTTTTTGCATAGGCACTACTGATATTAGCGACGCCTCCTACTTTACTGACACCTCGAACCTTTTCATACCAGAGCGTAGACGAACATCATACCTGAGCTCGTCCAGAGTACGAACATAATGTTGAACAAGCAGAAAACACCTTTTTGCAGTTGAATAGATTCTTTCAATACCGAGTGATAGTACGTGAATCTCACACCCCCGCCCCCCCCAAAAGACGTAGCGTATAAGACCTGACGCGTTCCATTGCACAACAACTACAAACTACAAATATCCACATCGCGTGGGATACATTACACTCACGCATTCTAATCCCTATTCTCTCTGAAAAATCTTCATCAGTCTCCGGTATTCTACGATGTCTAGACAACCTCAAGGCAAATCACTCAGTCAGCCAACTTCACGAGTAGGCAATCTGGAGCGGCGTAGACGCGACGCCATACCCGCGCAGAGGGGATCTGGATCAGGAACACAGCGGACCGAATCAGGCAGCTCCCATAGTACAAGAACACTGCCTGCCGAATCAAGCAGCTCCCACGGTACACAGTCGTCCGGTCGCAGTTCTTCCCCACCACAAACCACAAGACGCCCCACATCACGACCCGTGAAGCGCGCCAGAAGGAGGACCTTACAGACCACGGCGTATAGTGAACCTGAGGGGGAACCAGATGCACAACAACAAATAGCGACAGTTCGTCTGAGCGATGAGAGCAGCGATGAGTACCAGAACTCCCGCAGATCTGATGAAACTGAATCGGACACAGAACCAGACGCAGAAGACAATGATGTCCCGGATGACGACACTGGATCAGGGTCTCGTCACCGATCACGAACTGCAGACAGACGACAAGCAAATACCCGGGTTTCAACTGTGCGAGTTTCGACCACCTCCGGATCTCAAGGAGCGGCGCAAGTCGGGCGCACCCAAGCTGCTCGACCACGTATAATTCAGGGTGGTGCGTATACTCCACCGGCGTTCACATCTTCCAGTGTACCACCATATTCGTCGCCGCTGGCCACCCATAGTCCCACTACGTCCGGAGTCCGGAGCTCGAGTCCTCCCAGCCATCCCAATAATCAACAACACGAGCATCACATCTGGCCGGATACTAACTCACGGCGAAATACGGCCACCGGGGCCGAGGCTGCTGTAATAGTGCGGGCCAAGACTCTTATTCTATGGTACACCCTGTTTGTGAATCCTCTCCCAGCACCCGCTGTATTGATGTCCGAGGTCCACCGTGTTTGGCTGAAGGCTCTCGAGGACATATCCGACGCAGGAAATATTGAACCATCGGTGGCAAGCATAAAAATAGTAAGTGGACGCTGATACTCAAACTTGACGCACTCGTCGTGGGTGCTTACTAAATGTGACAGATACGTGCCAGACACTCTGCAGTAAGATCCCAGTTTCTGTTCCACGTAAAGGAACGCATTGGAAGATATTACGATCTCCCCCGAGACCCGACGGCGATTGCGCGTAGGGTGGACTACCTCCTCGAGAGGGATAGATTCATGTGTTCCCCGAGAGGGTATGAGGTAAGTGTGCGCTTTGTGATAGCCCGGCCACAACTAATGCGTATGGACTTGACCCAGCAAGTAACGAATCGATTCCTCGCGCCCCAGATCCCCGAGGCAATATGGGGAAAGTACTTCAAGGGCAGGAAAATGCGTGGGATTGCCGAACCTGATTTTCTTGGTCGCATCAATGGCACCATGGTATGTTTAACCTGTGCCATACTCTGCCATACTCTGCGAGCATGGCAAACCGGAATCTATCTTGAAACATGCGTCTTCAAGCCGGACGCAGTAGCAGGTGAGCCTGACCCTGAACCTGGTGTTCTCTAGTTCCGGCCAGGATGCTAACCTCATGATGAGCTCGGAAGACCTCTTTGCCCGCCAGCGCCAGACGTGGGCCACGTGCCCAGACTGGGTACAGACAATGATCCTCAAGAACATTCGCGAGACCATCAAAGCGAAAATGGAGAAGGAGCATGGGATACAGGAAGATCGCCGTGAAGGGTTTACTGACGATTGGGAAGCAGTGGCGGCAGAGGTGCAGAGTCAGATGTCTAGACGGGCCCCCCCACGGGCAACTCCTCGGATTCCGACACGCCCAACTCCACGCATTCAGACACGTCCAACTTCACAGATTGAGAGTCAAACTCCCGGCAACCTGCGTATTGGAGCCCTGGCTGGAGCCCCGGATAACCGAAACGATTCACAGGAAACTGTCACGTCTTTCGATTTCACCCAGGTGTCGGCAACCCGGCTACTCAACTTCCTCGATTCGGACCTACAGACTCCGAACGGCTCACAGGAGGTGGCTGGGGGGCTAACTTTGGACAATACTGTGACTCCGACTACATTGCGACAGCTCGTGCTCAGCCTTGATGATCTAGAGCCGGCGGAGGAGACTACTGATCCGTGGGATATGGAGCAGGGGGAAAGTGCGAGCATAGATGCGGGTAGTTAGAATGCTGAGCATGTGTAGTGTAGTGGTTTTGGGATGCGTTCTCACATATAGGAAAGTGTGCGAGGAGCATAGTCGTATTAAGATGAGGGCGTCTAGCCAACTCAAGGAATTCAGAATAGAATTAATAGAAGCAACGCTTAACAGGTGCATCTTGGTGATCAGGATAGTAAAAGACATCGTGACAGCGTTTGAAAGAAGAGAAGTGCCTAGGCGTAGGATCAGGATGGCATTAGACTGAGTACACGATCCGTCCGGATGAAAACGCGGCTTTAGATTGAGTCACGATCGGATCAAGATGCGGCATATATAGGCCGTAAGATCAGGAAGAAGTGAGCAGGCGTCAGGAAGGGAGACATGCGGATTGTGGGATCCGGACGAGGTCGGCAGGGTGTGAAAATATTAGGACGGTACATCTGAAGATGAGCGAAGCCCTGACATTCACTAAGAAGGAACCGGCATCAGGGCGGGAGAGGCATAGATCCGACGCAGTAAGAACGCAATAGCGCAGGACCCGACGCAGTAGGAACGGAAGAGTCGTAGATCACGGGGAGTCAGGAGGTAATAGAGGAGCACCAGACGCAGTCAGGACGCTGTCAGGACGCACAGGACGTTGGGGTCCGTGTCCGGATGGCGTCAGGACGGATGGTGCTCGGTGACGCAAAGTCAGGACGCGACGTCGATCCGACGTTACGTCCTGATTCGCGATTAGCATTCCGACGTCCCGGGCGTCAGACGTACGGCGCGCACAGGACGCAAGGTATTATTTTTGCTGATGGTGCCCCTGTTATCACGTGGGTCAAACCGGAGGTCACCAGGAGCAGGGGTGCTATCTTCCGTATTGGTGCTGCCATGGGCACAGAAGACCAGATCCATAGGTTGACTTGGCGGATTCAAGGACAACCATATGCGGACATGCCTGCTATTTCTGATTTAGATCATTTCAGCAGGCGGCAACGGGTCCTCAGGATCATCTCGTAGCAAACGTGTACCCTGTCCCGTCGCACCAACGAGCCTAAGATATCCCAATCCACATGACAAGATTCTGTCTATGCTCACAAGCAGGTTTGCAAGGGTGGGCTCAGTTAGCTCCATCCAGTAAACATGTTCGTGGGTTTGCCACTGGACTTTGTCCATCCCAGCAGGAAGTGGGCTGCTTGGGCAGACTTGGGATGGCCGATCCACCCAGAGACGGACAGAGCGTGGACCGGTGAGACATGCAGGCGCTGTATTAGCATATATGGTACATTAATGCGGCGCTTGGGGCTAACTCACGATTATTTCTGGCAGGGATGGGGTCTGCAAGTGCAATAGCGGCAACAGGCTGCACTTTCAACATGTCTGTTAAGAGACGCTGATGCTTTTTTGCTATGACATTTAGCCCATAGTCAAGGCATTTGGTAAAACGTTCACCACGGAGGTTATTAGCCTGCCAGAGTCCCGACCGCCTACTAAGAGGCAGGAGGGCAAGAGCATATGCCTGGATGGCCGCCCCTTAGGCACCTGTACTCTGCTTCCACCCCGGGATCGTGTCTTCCTCCATCTTACGTTTCATAGCATTTCGCCAGGCTTTATACTTCTGACCATAGGTTCGTGGGTGGGGGAAGCCGCAAATGTACTTACACTAGTTAACATCGTCAGCGTTTTTAAAGGCCCCCGATTTTTCAAAAGTGAGGCCAACCTTCCAGGCTGCCATTGTAATAGTGGTCGGGGCGAGGGGTGCTTGCTTGATCCGAAAGCGGCTTTATTTAGACAAAAAAGGTCCCTGAGCGGATGAACGATGACCACTAGCAGATGCTGGTACGTTTGAGGATGAAGGATTGCGGAAGCACCCAAAATGGAAATAGAGCGGACCTAGCGGATGGTAAAGGGAGTTCTGCTGATGGTAAACGGCTGTGAGAGATGGTTATTAGCCAGGGAAATGCAGATAGATAAATCTGAAATGAGCTGAGCATATACTAGTGGTGCTGTGGACGAGTGAGAGGTTGTGCTGAGCTCCGTGGGTCCTGTAAGGATGGGCTGGCGGATTGAAGATGTAATTGTGATTTGGGAAAGGGTTGTGGAGAGAAGATGAACGGGGGGGAAAGAGAGAGCTTATATAGGCCTCACGAGGACTGTTTTAGTCGGGTTCATAGGATTGTACCCGGTACAAACTTGAATATTGATAATGTGAAAAGTCAAGTCATTCAGGCACAATGACATACTCTAGATAGGCTTCAGATAAGGTTTTAAGCCACAACGGAGCTGCATGCGAGCTGCGACCCACGACCCAAGACGCTTCCAAACCTCCTCAGTCTGCCCACAATACCTTAAGGTTAACATCCTCTTAACAAAGGATAGGTTTCACAAGTTAAAATGTGAAGACCAGTTGGCATCTTGAATGTCCGGACCTGTTCGTTATCCGACCAAACAAACTTGAAGTTTCCCGATTTACCCTCATCAAGAAACCTACCTTTCACTTTCAAAGATACCAAGTCCACTGCAGTCTGTCTGCCCCTCACCTCATGCATCCACCACACTACTTGAAAGAGAAACAAACAAACACCACACATGATAACCTCCAAGACAACAAAGTGTCCTTATTGCAGGCAACGTTATCAACAAGCCGCTGCATACGAAAAACACCTTCACACAAGGCATCTTGATACTATCGTTCTATCCCTCAATGCGATTGCGGACGCAGCCTCCTCCCGGCACAACCTACTTTTGTTCGTGATGAACTTGAAAACATGACCAACTTAGACTACGAATGTGATCCCAGGCTCGAGATCGCCGATATCGATACAGCAAGTGGTGAGATACATGATATGCACAACCATTCAGAGACAGAAGAAGTCTCCCACCCACCCGTCCGCATGCGCCCTTCAGATCAAGAAACTATTCCCGGTGCCGGCAGACCTCTCGGCGAAGTTGCTGGCTATATACAGCTCAACAAGGCCATGACCGATAACCCTTGGAGCTCTTTCTCATCTGAAGACAACTTTAATTTGAGTTGGTTGTTTGTCCGGAGCAAGGTAGCCAAGTCGCAGATCCACGCGTACTTTGCCCAAGGTTTAGGCTGTATGGATTGCAGATCATTCCGGTCCGCCTATATTTTGCGACAACCCCTCCACGTACTGAAGCCATTTCGTGAATACTTGGTGTGGGCGGAAGCCGGTATTGATGCTGGTCGACATGCAACAACTTTCTATTATCGAAATATTATTGACTCTGTCCGCTACCTGATCCGCCAGGTCGCCTATAGCTCGAATATAGTTTACGCACCTATTGGAGAATATCATTCGAGTGGGGAGCGATTATATTCAGCGATGCATACAGCGGACTGGTCGTGTGATATACAGGTATGAGAGACGTCCTGACAGGTCTTGGGAGAGGTGTTTCCAGTGCTAACAGCCCATTCCGTTCCTTTCTAGAAAACTTTCCCCGCTGGGTCAACTGTGGTTCCCATTATCGGATTGTCTGAGCAGACGCACCTTACCACTTTCTCAGGAGATAACAAAGCCTTGCCAGAATATATGACGATCGGCAATATCCTTTCGCAGACAAGAAAGAGCCCTGCCCAGATGCCAATCCTCCTTCTGGTATTGCTTCCAGTACCCCCAAAGTTCACTGGCGAATCAGCCCGTGCCAACGAAGCCCAGGAGCAGACAAATGAGGATACCCTGCAGGCTGTCTTCGATCTTGTCCTGGCACCTTTACAGGCTGTTGCCCACGCAGGAATGGTAATGGATTGTACAGACGGCAAAACACGTCTTTGTTTTCCCATTTTGTTGGCCTCGATCGCAGGTCATGCTGAGCATGCAGCCTTGCAAGGAATAGGCAGTAAGTCATGCCCAAAGTGTGACGTTCCATGCGAGGAGCTCGGTCGGGATCCGCGGCGGATATATGAGACCCGCACCTACATGCGATATAGGGAGAAAGGCTTGAGGCATGAGCTGGCAGAAGCGGCCGGCATTGAAGAATACTTTCAGCGGTTGGGGGTCAAAATCGGAAACAACCCATTCATTCGACTGGATCGAGTAAGCCCCGCGGACCTACACAAGCCAGACATCTTGCACAATATCTACCTTGGCTTATTGAAAGATATGATGGAGTGGGTGGAAGGATTCCTGAAAACGCATAAACGACAACAGGCGTTCGACAATCGTGGGAAACATATTCCTCCTTAGCCCGGATTCGGCGTATCAAAAAAGGCCTATCGTGAAATCACACAATGGCAGGGAAAGGAGATGCGCAATCTTGGCCATTGTATTTCAGCAGTATTGGCGTCCAGATTGCGAAATCCGCACAGTTCTGAGTATCATGATTTCAAGCGGGCTTTGAAGCGTGTTAGCGCGGTGGTTGTGTTCTCTCTCATGGCTGAATATCGGAGTCATATGTTCAAAATGCGAACGCCAGGGGCACAATCTATTCTATGTGGATAATACTGCGCAAGTGCGAGGGGGGTTGCGAGGCACGCTTGGTGAGGAGTAGAGAGCAGATTTGGTAGGAGTTCTGGTTCTTAATTATTTCAAAACAGGTGGGCGGTAGCAAGCATATTTATACAAAAGTGTGCGCCCATATGTATGAAAGAAATATAGGGAAAACTATGTAAGAAACATAAGTGCGAACATGTTTGACGCTGAAATCCTGCCAAGTAATCCTAAACAATGTGCATGAAACTATGAGTGTGTGATGTGAATATTAGAAATATCATGACCAATAATAGTGCATAAGAGATGCATAAAATCATTAACACCGGATAGAAAAGCACATGTTAAATCCGCAAATATTATCCTAAAACAATGAATAAAACACCATAATATATATCTTAGCTGTAGTAATGTAAGCGGTGTACAGGTGAAGCCGAAACACAAACTAAGCAAAAGAATACACGGTAGTGTTAAGAAATGCAGATAGGAAATATAACGGAATTTCAACATCATACACCAGATACCCTTTCCTACATGGAAAGCTACTTGCAGATATTTCACTGGACAAACGACATTTTTCTCACATTCCGTACCTCGAAGGCCACTCGCACGCCAGCAGATCGCCAGGATCGGGAGCTAAGGAAACTGATGGCGGATCAGTGTGCTAAAGAAGTCCACCATAGAACCGTCGCTAATCGCGGTCGACAGGCTGACCAAGAGAGGGTTGTAAGGTCCAATCTGGGGGCGGATTTGATACCGCGTGAGAGCCACTTCAACTTCATCAAGATGCACCACCTGAGTCACTAGGCCTCCCACGTACAGCATTTTGGATCCATATGGATGTATTCTACAGAGATCGGGGAACTAGCACATAAGAATCAGATTAAAGACTGATACCGCAGGGCCAACACAAATAACGCCGCCTGGGAGATCTTGTCACAATATGGCCGCCAATGTGCCCTACGAATGAGCTTGCAGACTATAGAAGCACTTGCGAAAGTTAAAGGTCTGATCTTGGCTAAAGATAGTGGGATGGAAATGCCGGCTTTTTCAAGTCGCAGTATGCCTCACCGGGTTTTTAAAGCCCGTATGAAGAACACCACCACGCTGACCGCACCATGCACAACCCTCAATATCCATTATTCCGTCATGATGCAAGAGATACTAGGTTTTACTAGGCAGACTGCTGCAGATGGCCGGCGGTTGCCAGCTGACCCCACCGAACTAGGGTTACTCCCTGTAGCAGGATTTGCTCAGCTTGCAATTGCCGTCGCTGACTTTCAGGAAACTGACAGGTTCCAGATCCACCGGGCCCGCTGTACTGGCACAAAGGCATTCCGTAATGGTGGCCCCAGCAACGATTGGGTATGGGTCCAGACTGGTGTGGAAGCGAACTATGGAGATTTACAAGGACGGGTTGTGCCTCGGTTGCTAGCACTTTTCAAGATAAGAAATATTCTCAGTGAGCCTGGAGCTGTCCATCGGTTGGCATTGGTTTGCATACTCGATAAGGTCACTAGTGGCAGATTTTACATTGTGAGTGGACATATTCGAGTCGGCAGGCTGGTGAATGGTTGAGACATGCGAATAGTCAGTATAGGGGCAGTGATCGGACAGGCGCAGGTAATTCCTAGCGGGGAGAGGGAATGGCTCGTGAATCACAGGATTGATCTGCGGAGGTTTAATGAAATAAATTAAATTCTTCTTTCCAATTATTTACAGTATTTATACAAGTCAAGGCTGGGCACTTCAGGTAGCAGTTCCCATATTGAGTGTCTGGCTTCACCTCGGCCGCGGGAGTACTACACAATCCGCCGGCGTTTAAGGGAACATTTTAAATAGGTTGAATTGTTTTGCATGAATATGCGGCGAAGTTGAAGCCATACACGTAAGATAGCAGTGCCCGTATTGAGAGTCCGGCTGCAACTTGGCTGCCTGGGGTACTACACGATCCGCGGGCGTTTATGGAGATATTTTAAATTGCTTGAATTGTTCTGCGTGAATATCCGGCCAAGTTGAAGCCGTACACTTAAGATGGCACTTCCCATATTGAGTGTCCGGCCTCAACTGGGCCGCGCGTGTAATATACGCTCTGAGGCCCTTTAAGGGAATATTTTAAATAAGTTGAATTCTGTAGGCGGCCGAGTTGAAGCCGGCGACTTAAGTGAGAGATTCTTATAGAACATCAGTAAGAAAAAAAGCTTACATCTGGACGCACCCCGTGCTCGCTGTGCGTCCGGCGGTCCAGGCGCATAAAACGTAAACTCGCGTGCTGGGTGTGCCGTCATTTATTGGGTACTTTTTGACACGGGGCCATGCTGCCCGGACCCACCAGACGCCACCAAGGACTCAGAACGTACCCGAGGCAGAAATGTTCTCCAGACGCAAAAACGTTCTCCGGACGCAACCTGCTAGGATAGTACATTGGTGGAAGTACTCAGGTGTAACTAGCTATCGTCGCATACCTTCTAAGTCAACAACTCTCCCTTCGAGGACATTGAATAAGTTAGTGAAAACTGAGGAGAATATCCAAATTGTCCGGCAAGATCCATGCAGCATTACTCATGTTTACTTATTTGCGTCATTTAGATCGTAAAATAGGCATATATTTATTAAAGCTAGTCTAGAAAACAGTAGAACTCGGTAGCTAACAATTTGAAAGTACTTTCCCGGAGAACTAAAGTACAAAAGTATGGATAACCTTTAAACCAGCGGGCGGACATTTTCCGGACAAGATGCGTTGGATTCCCCTCGGCGAGAGGAATCGAATAGTGTAGGTTTCGAAGGGTCGGCATGGCTATAGAGGTCAGCAGGATGAAAAAGGCAGATACCTCAGCAGGCAGATGTCCGCCAGAGTCGGGAAGGGTCTCATTAGAGCCTGCTCGCCGAGGGGAATCGAATTGAATAGGCCTCAAAGCGTCCGCATGCCTGTAGCATCCAGTAGCCAACAATGTGACAGTACTTACCCGTGGAACTCAAGTACAAAGTTTTGGATAAAATGTCAACCAGCGGTCAGACAGGGTCGGGAGTGGGTGAGTTGGGATCCGCCGGTCAAGGGGAATCGAGTAGTATAGGTTTCGAAGTGTCCGCATGGCTATAGAGGTCAGCATGATGAAAAAGGCAGATATTTCAGGGGGCAGATGTCCGCTAGAGTCAGGAAGGGTCCTATTGGAGTCCGCTCGCCGAGGGGCATCGAATGGTATAGGTTTCTAAGTGTCCGCATCCATATAGCACCCAGTAGCCCCCAATTGGAAAGTACTTGCCCAGGGAACTCAAGTATAAAGGTTTGGATAACATTTCAACCCGCGGTCGGACAGGGTCGGGACAGGGTGCGTTGGAATCCGCCAGTTGCGGGGAATTGAATGTTATAGGTTTCAAAGCGTCCGCATGGCTATAGAGGGTAGCGGGAAGAACAAGGGGGATACTTCACCGGGTACTAGCCGATGTCCGCTAGAGTCTGGCAGGGCCACATGGCAATCCGCTAGAGTCTGGCAGGGCCTGATTGCAATCCGCTAGAGTCAGGAAAGGCCTCCTGGGAATCCGCTAGAGTCTGCCACGGCCTGATTGCAATCCGCTAGAGTCAGGAAGGGCCTCATGGGAATCCGGTAGAGTCTGCCAGGGCCTGATTGCAATCCGCTAGAGTCAGGAAGGGCCTCATGGGAATCCGCTCGCTTACCAGTAATCAATAGTGTCAACCTGGATGGAAGAGTAGGCCCCTCTCCAAAGGTTGATAATATTCAATAGTTCCACTGATTCGATCATGAAGCCTGTTACGTGGTGGGAAGAACTTAGAAACCTTTTGCGAGAGTTGCTGCTAGTAATCAAATAAGGGGTATATTTTGGGTCTTTACCGGGACAATAGATGGTTAGTCATCCTATGTTTAGATCTCTTTTTTGTCTGAACAGCCTTTCCCTGATGATAAAGTAGTCCATTGTAAGTAGAGGCCATATGGGGCAGGGAGAGTTCCCCAATGCAGAGCCCTATGGGTCACTTACCTTGGGTTTCTTCCGGAGATTAGGGTCTGAAATGTACCATCCAAGGGCACAGGGCGGACAGGGTGCGGGTTGTATTGCACCCAACGGACTAGGATGCAACCATTGTGCTGGGGCCACCTGAGGGCGGGCTGAGTGGACTGGACGCTCCAGACGGATTTCCTGCGTCCGGACCCAATACCTATCCGTCTGGAGCAAACGCTTTTTTTGCTGATGAAAGTGTCCAGCTTCAACTCGGCCACGTGAGTACTGCGAATGATAAATAATACAAATTTATTCACTCATGTGGCGAAGCCAACCAAAGAAGGGGCTCTCCATGGCGGACGCGCCCGGCGTCTTGTAAACAGTAAGAGAATTATGGAAGTGAAACTAGGGTGCAGCCTAAGAAAAGTGCAATGTAGGATGTCAGCGGGTGGGAGCAGACTGATCTAGGTCGCTAGAGGTAAGAGGGAATCTGGGAGGGCCGCCGGATGCACGGAGTTGGTAAGGGTAGGCAGGAGGCCTGTAGACGAGAAGATTAGGGGGCGGATACAACAGGAAGGCGCTGGGAGAGTGTGGGGTCGCAAGGACCGTGTTGGACGCCTTGGAGGGAAAGTGGGGCGTCTGGGCACACCAGACACGAGAGATGAGAGGCAAAGAGGGCGCAGGAGATCCGGAAGGACGGGAGGCAAAGAGCGGACTGGCTTCGTACCGATGCCGGCTCAATACGTCCCATGAAAAAGCTCTTTTGCTCATGCAGCTGTGTGAGCCAGGCCGTGATGGTGGCAATGCGCGGAATGAACTGCCAGATATAATTCACCATTCCATTGAATCGCTCCAGTTATTTATGGTTCTCTGGTCTTGTCCTGCCCTTTATGGTCCGGATTTTCTCTGGTGCAGGGTGGATGCCCTTAGGATATTGGGTTTAGTGGCAAAGAAAACAGTTTTCTTTGGGTTGGCATAATAGCTGGTGTTCTGCAGCTTACTGCAGGCGTGCGTAATGTCCTTAACATGCTCTTCAAAGGTATCAACGAAAACAAAAATATTGTCCATGTAGACTCATATGTTTTTGCCTAATTCGTCATTGAATAGGTCCTGCATAGTCCACACAAAGGTTCTGGGAGCATTCATGTCTCCTTGCATCATGACATGGCTCGTAAAGCTGCCGAAAAGTGTCTTGATAGTGTTGTACTTCATATCTTCTGGGTGTACCCTGGTCTGGAAGTTTGCGTCACTGATGTCCATCTTTCTGTGGAATCGTCCTCGGCATACCGCATTTAGGATTGTGTTTGTTCTGGGATCTGTGTGTGATGGGCCTGTGTGTTATCATTCCTGAAGCTGAGGTCTACTAGGGGGCGGATACTTCCATTGCTTTTTGCTGCCACAAAGATGCTGGCTCCACCAGGCACACTGGTCCTATGGAGGATACCGGCGTTTATTGGCTTGTTGATCCATGCCTTGTATTTGGTCATCAGTACTTGTGGCGGTTTGAAAGTACGTGTCTTCAAAAGCTCTATCAGGTCCATGAGGATTATCCTGTGCGTTATCTTGCGTACTGGTGGCAGTTCCTCAGGTACTTCTGTGACAAATACCTTGGGCAACATCGCCAGGATATCTGGTACTTCCTGTGGCCTCGTCATGGGTGATCTAGACTCTCTAGACTTTCCGTCACAGGTGACTCTGACCTTGTACTTGGAGAAGTAGATGCTCTTCTTTTGGCAATCGATTATCGCCCTTACTAGCCTTATAAGATCGTCCATACTGGTGAGGATATCATAGTCTGATACTGGCGTGACTAGCATAGGTACCTTATCGACTTCGATCTTGCCTGGCTGAATCATAACCTCAACCGACAAATTGCTAGTTGATCATGATCCTTTAACTGCCATCTTAAGGGTGAAGGGGTTCTTTCTGGCTGTGTACGGGATGTTGTGTGTTGTAACGAATTTGTTAGATATCAGGGTACCGCCAAGGGTTCCAGTGTCTGCGATGGCTCTGGCTGGCTTGGTATTGATATATTGATAGTGAATTCGAGTGCCTTGAATGCCCTGTGCCTAGGCGTACCTACTGTAGTCTTTTAGGTCGTGACAGAGCAACTGCCATCTAGCTCCTCTGTGCACTCTGCATCGGGCTCATGTTCGCCGTCGCTGCTGTCTGGGCTTTCCTCTAAGAGGCGAACATGGTTGATCTTAAGTTCTTTCTTTGGGCATTCGTTTGCCATGTGTTCACTTTCGCTACAGTAGAAACAGGCTACTTCTGCCTTGCGGCGATCCATTTCGGCCTTACTGGGCTTGTTGGATTTGGTGTAGGTCCTCTTCTTGACTGGGGCCTTTCCTTTGCCTGTATTCTTAGGCGTTGATGTGGTAGAGGCTTTGGAGTAGGTGTTCTCTTTCTTTGGGGTATGGGGTTTGCTGCGAGAAGCCTGGCTTCTATCGCTGCCTTTGTAGCCGCCAGTCCTATACATGGTAGCGTCATAGCCTTCTGCCATAGCCACCATCTGGTCCCAGGTATCTTCTAGTCTGAGCTGGGGCTCAACATTGCGGCATAGTCTAGAGTCCGTAGCGTTGAGAAATCGCTGCTTCTGTGCATAGTCTGAGATGGATCCAGCTGGCCGAGATCCTTTGAGGTCAGCTAGCTCTCCAGCAATCTTCCTTATGCGTGCTGGCTGTCCACCTGCTGTCTGGCGGACATTCTGACATTTGTGGTATGTGTCATCAGTACTTGTAGAGGCTTCGAACAGCTGCTGAAGGCGTTGTGTTAACAGTTCAAGGTTGAGGTCCTCTACCACTCCGTCTAGTGTCTGGAATACGTTGTTGGCCTTGCCTTCTGTGTAAGCTCCATAGATGTCCGCCACTCCAGTGGCGTCATCGTTCAGTCCTGATCTCGCAAGGTACTTCTTTACTTTTCTAAGGGATAGCTTGAGTGTGTCTGATTTGAGGTCTTCTTCTTCGCCGCTAAACATGGGCGGTTTGGGGACCTCTGGAGGGGGCAACCTGGCCAGGCCTGGGTCTGCCATGGTGACTATAGGTGGGTCTGGGGCTGAGGGTGGTGGATCTGGTCGTTCAGGGGGCGCTCTGGCGCTCCTGGATCTTGAGGGTCTTTCTGGTGTGTCTGGGATAAATGTGCCAGGTAGTAATTGCTCTCTATGCTCTCTAGAGGGCGCTCTGGTAGGTGTCTGACTTCCCAAGACTCCTAGGATGTTGGGTGCTCGCCACCTGCTTGGAGTTGGGCGTTCTGGTGGGCGTTCAGTTTCCGATGTTTGCTGGGCTGCTGCTCTTGCGGCTGCTCTTTCCTCAAGCTGCCGGGCTTCTCTTTGAATCAGTTCCTCAGCTGTGAGGTCGGGGTCTTTGTCTGAATCTGTATCAAGGCCTCCTGGAAGGAGGTGACTGCTTCTTGCTGGTGTGTCTCCTGAGCCTGGTGTAGGCCTAGGGCTTGGTTCCTGTGTGGTTGGTTCTGGAGTATCATCTGGGGGTTCTGCTGAAGGACAATTGTAGGCCCTACCGGACCTGGTAACGCGTCTGCGCCTGCGTTCTGCTAGTGTGAATATAGCACCTAAGCTCGGGGTTCCTTTCCCTGCCACTCCTGCTTCTCACTAGTTATCAAGATACTGGGAGGGTGATCAATCCTACCAGGCTGTTCCCAATTCTGAGAACCCAAGATTTTGACCTGCTATTGGCATGTAAGATGTGTACATGTTCTGGTAACGGTATCCAGGAGTGGGCAGTGCAGGATCTTCTATGTTTAGTTGATTTATATTTGGTTTATTTAATTTGATTTCAGCTCCGCTACTGTCTCCAAGTCAGATAGGCTATGCTATCCTATTGCTATGTTTAGTTTGCTTTACTAGAAGTTAATATTTAGGATTCTGCGTATGGAATGGTCATGTAACACTAGCGAAGGCTGAGCACTGTTTGTTTGTTTATTTCTTTCTTTGGCCTTGCAGGATTACAGGATTCCCATATGTGCGCAGCTACTGGTAATGATCGTGATGGCAGGAATGCTATCGCTCTTGGGCTTTGTATTTAAAACAGTCTCCTGGCTAGCAGGAGACGGCAGACCTAGACAGACCTTCAGTCTAAGAATACACTTGGTTGAACGGCAATCCCTGAGTCCAATTTGTCCTTCAACTATTATCTTTCTAAGCTACAGGTCCCTTGAAGCCTCCCTTAGTACCAGCGCTAGCAGGTCTATCCCCGGTCCTACTGTATTTTCGTTAGACAGGAATAAACCTGTTACAAGGCAAAAAAAGTATAACTGGTTTATTCCTGTCGAACGAAAATACAATAGGACTGTCGATAGACCTGCTAGCACTGGTGCTAAGGGAGGCTTCAAAGGAGCGAAAGTAAGGGATAATAGTTGAAGGACAAATAGGACTTAGGGACTTAGGGATTGTCATCCAACCAGGTGTATTCTTAGACTGAAGGTCTGTCGAAGTCTGCTGTCTCCTGCTAGCCAGGAGACTAGTTCAAATACAAAACCCAAGAGTGATAGCCTTCCTGCAATCACCATCATTACCAGTAGCTGCGCACATACCCGAATCCTGTAATCCTGCAAGACTAAAAGAAAGAAACAAACCAGGCTCAGCCTTCACCAGTGTTACATGACCATTCCATACCCGGAATCCTAAATATAAACTTCCAGCAAAGCAAACTAAATATAGCAATACGATAGCATAGCCTATCTGACTCAGAGACAGTGGCGGAGTAGAAATCAAATCAAATAAACCAAATATAAATCAACTAAACATAAGAGATCCTGCACTGCCCACTCCTGTGTACCGTTACTGGAACATGTACAAATGTTACACTCCTCCCCTTCATCATCTTCACCTCCTTCACTATGATCCTCGCCCTTCTCACTATTGACTTCTCGCTCAACTTTCTTGACCACAATTTTCCTAATATCCTCGCAGATTCTAATAATCACGTCACCATCAGATTGAAGGTTGAATTGAGTGATCCTCCGACCAGGACCGGCTGTCTGGGCTTCGAGTATTGTTTGGAAACTCTTGTCTTCGCCTAATACGTCATCGATTGGATACGAGAGGCGGGTTACAGTCACATTTCTTCACCGGCCATCACGCGGTTCTTCTTTACTGCTTGCAGTGGGCGAGCGCACCACTTCCGGCACTACGACATGCGCCGAGTCACAAGGGTGGTATTCTACGCCCTGCTGGATAATTGCTGGTGGCTTTATTGGGAGAAGCATTCGCGAGGTGAGCGTTATGGAGCAGCCGAAGGTCCCTGTGATATTCTCCAAGTGGAATGCTATAAGCTGGAGAGGGTCGTTGGTAGCAAAGGGGTCAGAGTTATCTGTATGGACAAAGGTTACATGTTTAAGTTTGTTTGATGGGCTATAGTGATTCTGTGATGGATATTTAAAAGCGCTGTATATAATATTGTAACTTGATAATAGAGTACAGTTGGTTAGAAGGTGCTTCAATTTTGGACCCTTGGCGAAGGGTTCAATAACGCGCGGAAGTCGAACTAGATTCACGAGGCTTAGGCTCCCTTTCCCATCTCGGAACCTTCAACTGTAGTCATTCGGAACTACCACACAGGTAATTCCAGCAGTGCCATCCTTCCCTGGTGAATTAAAAGGCCAAAAGAAATCCTCATGAATGCTGTAGCGTGCCCCTTATCTGATTTATTTCACAAAAGAAAATTATCCTGCCTGCACTTTTACGAAATGAAAGTAACAACCCAGAACCACTATCCATCCGCGGAGTTTTTCCTATTCACAATCCCTACCCACGCGGCAAAGCAGGTATCAATCTACTAACAGCTCTAATAACATAGCAAATACTAAGGTACGATGAGGGTTGCTCCCGAATACGCGCGAACTTCTAGAACATACCGAAGAAGCTGCAGTAGGGAAAAAAAACAAGGCCACATGGACGAGCTGGAGGAGAAGAGAAAAGGAAGGGAGAAGAGAACAGCCACATTCTTATCCTTCCTTGAATCAACCATTCCAGGCACTGTCTGGCCGACGTATGTGCATGTACATATTAATAGGAGGATTACTAGGAGTACGGCGTCGAAGTGGAAGAGGGGGCACTGCATTTTTCATTTAGTTTTCTTTTTTGCTCAAGTATAGTGGTGATGGGGGGGGGGGCGGAAGAGGATTGATGCCATCGCAGCTATGATAGTACTAATGGGAGAGTGGGATAGTAAGCACCGGTAGGGTGGATGGCGGGGGGGGTTTGCGTCAAGTTGAGGTATGTAGGTATGATAGGTGGGTAATTGGTATGTAAGGCAAGGTGACTTGAGGTTGAGAAATGAAAGAGTTGGAGAAAGAGAGGGTAAAGGTGAAGGTTAAAGAAGACCCTACAGTACTTCTTAAAGTTACGGTATCGTTGGTCTCAGAAATCAGAGACAAAAGACCTCGAGAAGGAGCAGCGCTTTCGGGACGTACTATGCGCGAGTAACTTACTCGGATACCAGGGTTTCAACCTTCTTCATTCAACGACATACAGTACATAACCCATCCAGGGTTTCAGTACCACCAAAACAAAAAAACAAAAACAAACAAAACAAAAAATAAAATAAAATAACAATCACAAATTCATAGTTAGTCCATGAACACCAGGGATGGCGAAGGTAAGAGGATGTTGGGAATAGTGTACGCTCTAATGGGGGTGTGTTGAGAACTGGCTTTCTTCGTGGAACAATTTCTGCTTTACAATTGGTTGAACTATCTATTCACGGGTTTCTATTCGATATTGGCCACTTTAGTTCATGCTGGGAGTAAACCCTGCTGTTCGCAGACTAACCTTGACACCAGAGTACACCCTGGGCGCTAACCAATAGTAGATGACAGACCGCCAAGTGAGTATATTAAACCACTTTACATGCTAAGCAGGCAACCCATCGCTCTCTCTAAAAGGTTTCACAAAGGTAGGTTTTTGCATATCCAGATAAACGAGGTATCGCCTAAGAATCTCTAGGAAAGAAGTCCAAGAGGGTTCCTGTTCGTCTCCACCACAAAGTCGAGAAGCGCTCTAAAAACAAGCCCTACTGGGAACGAAATAAGGCCAAAAAGTGTCCAGAGTTCCACCAAAAAAAGATGAATGACAAACTCAATATTCCCACCTGTTTTCTATATAAGATCGTTTACATTCTGAGATTGAGGATGGAAAGCTATTGAAGGAACAGGAGCAATTGCCAAGAGAACTTGCAAAGCAGAGAAAGGAGGAGTTAGTGGGTAGGGCAGAAGGCAGAGGGGGATGCTGTGTAGGACCAGGGGGGAGGTTATGAGAGTTCAAGTAAGTTATGCAGCGATGATATGGATGAGAATGACACTGATTCTAGAGTATTACCCATCCCGTAAGGAAAAGGTAAAATAAAAGACAAAACAAACACAAACCGAAGAGAACCAAATTCTGAAAAGAGGGGAAAAGGCAGGGGCTCCCGTGAATATTCCACCTACCATACCATCATCCCAAACAAAACAAACCTCGACCAGTATAGACAGCGCCCAAACCCAAAGCTAACATATCACATAACCAACCAGCAAACTAACCAGCCCACAAACTCTGCACAATCGCTCTATAATAGAAAAACCAACCCGCTCCCCGCACCTTAATCCCGAAATTACGATATGCTACCGTGGTTGATGCCTCAGGACAATGCCAACACATTTCAACCGCTCTCACTCGCTGGTATGATATCATACTACGCTGCCGACTCAACTCCATCACATCGGGCGCTAAATGGAGGGAGGTAAAGCAGTACACTCGGAACGGGTACTACTACCAGCGTACGGTGGTAATGCTGTGCTTCTCGCTGGTAAGTTATATTCGCAGTGACAGCGTGATAAACCAGTCTTATTGTTACACTGGAAAGGTGGGGGTATTTGTAGCACACGAGAATACTCGCAGTATGGCAAAGGGGGTGAGTAGGTGTAGTCGCCTTTGATGGGCAAGGCTTTCCGGTGGAAAGTTTTCTGAATACTTAAAGTCACAGTCGAGTGCTGTGTTTGCGCCAGGGTTGCGGTGATCATCTTGATTACCTTGAAAGACCCTTGACCTGTTCCTATACTACTTGGCTGTGTGTCTTGGGGCCGCCCCGATGGGACGCCAATTTCTCGGCGGCTACATAGTACCAGATGGATATCAGGTTTATTTCAGGACCAATGCATGTGCCAGCGCGAATGAAGTGATCTAGATGAAGGGATTCCATCACACGGAATCTTTGTCGGCTATATATGACCCTTTATTGGTCCTTCTCTATCCTCCAACCTGCCTTTATTGTTGCGCTCCCTCGTGCCTATTCCATCTTGCGCAGCTGTTGACTAGCCGCGTGAGATGACCTGAACTGAGAAAGCATCCATCAGTCATAAAGTTTAACCGCCCAGTGGTGAATTCGAAGGCCCATTAAATTTCAAATAACCATGGAACATGAGCTATATTGCGTACTTCGCTTAAGTGACATCACAACCGACAAGCAACTGATCTATCCAATTTCCTCAATCTCTGCTTAATAAACTTCCCGCAACCCATCCCCACCAGGAGTCCAGAGAACTTCTTCGGCAATTAAGCATGTAGTCCTAGGCTTTCTTTCCCATTCTTGTATGAGATTTATCAGCTACGCAGAGACACCGCTCAATTAGGACGATTATCTCACCTTCACCCTCGCCAGTCCCTGACGGCCCTGCTTAATGCTCCCTTCCACTAGCATCCCCTCCACGCCTCCTCGCAGCAGTTCCACTGTCCTCGATCCTGCCACCTTTCCCTCCTTCGCTAGATCTAGAAGTATCCTCAGTACCTGAACCAGTGTGACACAGGTCAGGCCTTATGATGCGGCCGGACTCTTTACGCTCCCTAAGATTGTCTTTCCCAATTGTCAGAAATGTACCTTCCGATCCCAATGTCTCCTGTCTGTCTGGGCCTGGAGTATCCATAGAACCTTCCAATAACCTATATCAAAATACAAAAACCTCGTATAGGTGATGCTACAATTTACCTGTAGAGTGCGTTGGCGTCAAATCGGTACTTGGGTCTCCCGATCGCCCGGTAGTTTCCGTAGTATTCATAAACTCCTGACGGAAGTTTGTGCTAGTATCTCCTTTTGCACCGCACATTTTTCGGCATATCACAGGGGCATTTGAACTGGCGCCTTCGCTCCTCTCTTTCCCTGTGAAACAGTCGCTGAGGTAAACGAACTTCCTGATCCGCCATTGCTCCAGATAGCCCAGAGACGTTGAGGGCGACCCCCAGTTTGCTATAGTCTATTTGAAACAGTGTCAGGGACATAGGATGGATCCCTAGCGTCTTGACCACCATCTAGGCGCTAAGCCCATCCCGGAGTTGATCAGGGGTTTCGGTGCGAAGTCAACTCCACGCTAGCAAAGGATACATTCTTAGGAGTAGCGTCACCTCTAAGTGAATTATACCAGCGCTAAAGAAACAAGCCCTTCTTAGTACTCCTAGCCCCGGGCTGGCCCACGTATGCCCTAGGCGGTACCGGAATATCGCCTTCCTCTGCTGCTCTGGTGGAAGCATTGTTCTTCCGCCTCCTGCGGGAATTTTGATACCTGTGTCTCTTATCCGCAACAGCTCTGATATTTATATGGTATATTTCCTCCGCTTGCCGAAGGCAGCAGAACGCTATCCCAAAAATAACCAACACAAGGAGCAGCGTTCCAAACATCACGATTGGGAGCACAACAACCAGCTTATCAAGAGTTATAGACTGGAGTAGAAGAGTCACATCAGTCGGGCCGGGCACCCCACCCCCCCACCGGTACCCACCCAAGCCTCCTCACTTCCATTCATGACATGAACTAAACCATGAGCTGGTTGAATAGGATTTCCCTCGACGAAACGCAAAACACAATCCGAACCATCAACCGACCCCCTCGGTCTCATTAGGTATGGCTTCCCATCTACCCCTTGCTGCACAGCGCGGCCATCAGGAGCCAAAGCAGAGCCTAGCGCTGTTCGGCTATGCATATTAAGTAGGCAGTCGCTCTCCGTATTCTCGAGCCCGTTGGACTGTAATTGACGAATTTCATTCATGGAAATCAACTAAATTCCAGTCTGCAGCACCTGTCCAGGTAAGTCGAACTGCTCCCCATCTTCTGAGCCGGCTTGGGTGATTTGGCAGTAAACCTTTCCATTCCGGTCGGTCATTAACAGGGAACTAATGGAAACCCGATTGTCACCCTGCCGGGCCCCACCGTTAAGCCTGAGAGTGCCTTCATCATGTCTAGCAGGGGCAACGGCATCCTGTGAAGGATTAGGTTGTGTCGGCTCGAAGTTTGCTGTCTTGCCAACCTCTCCATTGCATCTCCACTTGACTGCCCTGGAGCGCCTCCTACCATCTCCGAGCTTGGTAATATAGATTCCACTCGGATTCGGGTCAAGGGATACTTGCGACCTGTCATCTAGTCCATAGAACCTCCCAGGCAATGGCCCCCCACCTGGTTCACTTGGCGTCGCCAGCCCCCCCCTGTGACTTCTCCCCAACTCACTAGGGCGCAGCTCTGCACTTTCAAACTCAAAAGAATGGAACGCGTCCATCGATTCTGACCGCCAGCCATCAGAAATCTCAAGAAACTGCGTTGAGCTACTTGGCCAACTGCCTCCGGCTCAAAACTATCAAGAGTACTAGCAGGCTTTGCAGGCAGAAGCTTTCTTGATATTAGTCAAGCTTCCTCTAGAACGATAAAATTAGATGGAAAGGGCGTACTGTACCTCCACCTCTTCGATACCCTTGGTTGGGCTCATAGCGCCCAGTATATAGACCTCTCCGTCACGAGCAATTTCCACAAACCGATTGGGCTCCCAAGCCCCGGCTGAATTCTCAGCCGAGCATCCAACCTTTCCACAAGAACCAAGCGCATTGACCGATCATCCCCTGCCTCAAGTTTGTAAATTTCGTCACAGGCAATCGCGGCAGATGAAACACTCCGGATAACGTGCTTAAGGCGCACGGTTGGTGGATCACCAGTCCTCGGAGAGCAAAAAGTAGGGTCATTTGTCTGCAGACCATTGTGCTTAGGAAGCGGGGACCGGAATTGATTCCTAGCCACACAAGTTAGATATAAGCATCTAATGTGACTTTCACGAAACAACTTCTCCTGATCGAGCTCTTCCTCAATTCAGGACTCTGACCTTGTAGTGACTAACGTGGTGGGGCCCTTAATGACAGGCCTAAAGATGTTACCACTGGTAAAAAGCAGGTATTCATTGCTTGCATTGGTGCCACTATCAGCGTCTTCAGAAACGTTCCCTCAATCCAATGGTGCGAGGCTCCAACAATCACTTTGATCCGTGTAGGGGGGAGTCGACGTAACAGATCGCTGGTTTATAACCTCACATTCTCCTTAAAGAAATCCAGGGAGGCCAGGGAGACATCTGACTATTGTTATCGGCCTCAGGACAATAAGGATGATCCTTCTTCCTCACCAGGCTCCTCCCCTCTTTTGGGATGGCAGTGCTTGGGACCGAGTCGAACACCCCATTGTTGAATATAACCCTATGGCTAGATTCTAACCGAAAGGGGGCTTCCTATCCTGTCTGATGATGGTGCTCGTACTGTCCATCACAATCTCTTGCTTCAAACGCCTGTGACGCAGAACCCGATGCAGCAGTAGACATAGGCTCCATTGACGCCACTGCGGGTCCCAAGTGTAAATCCGGAGCAGGAGGAAAGAAATTGTCCGTCCTGGACAACAACGGTAATTCCTGATTGGCAATTACTCCGTGAAGCAGGAATAAAAATATGACGCGAGAGTGCATAATCAACAGGAAACCACCTTGTTGTTTTGAATAGGAGGGAAAAGGAAAAGGAAAAGGAAAGGAAAAGGGGGGTGCAAAGTTTGCCTCCCGATAGCTGCCTCCAGGCAAGCAAGCAAGCATACACGCAACTCCCCCAGACGTATTCCCTTAATTGAATCCCCCCGACCATATCACCATATGCCCATATGCCCCACGCACCTACCCGCAAAGTAAATTACAAACGAAAGGGGGTATGCCAAAAGCGAGAGGTCCAGTCCAATACAATACTCCAACCAAGCAAGCTACCTGATCCACACCACCCTTTTGGCTCTAAGCTCCTCCTTATCAACAACCTTACACCTTCTCCCATACCTCCGAACCCCAGACTCCCACTCCCCACTAGCCTCCTGTGAAAGGACAATCCGACCAATCCATCTGCCATGTAGCAAACTCCCAATAATGCCCCCCTCGCCAGCGACCAACACCTGCACCGCGAAAGCTACTTCGGGGGCCTAGTTGCTTGAGCATCGGTGCGAGTGCGGTGGCTTTCACGAACCAGAACACGAATTATTCGACTCCCCCACCAATTTCCGCCTGTACAGTCTCGTCAACGCACGCACCACCGAGGACTAGTACGAATACGTTCCGGCCAGGGACTGACACTCGGTTTTTGAGCATCTGTAAAACAGGTGATGAGCGGTTCCCATCAATTACTATGACCACCTTTCGGCCTGAGGGAGTGAAGGTGAGAGGTTTGGGTGGTGAGCCATCATCTTCGCCGTCGGCTGGTGGGCGGTATGCATCGGTGCCCGGGGTTGTGGACCGGCTCGGTTGACCGAGCTATAGGTACAGACACACAGAGGCGACTGCGGCAACTGCGGTCGCTACCAGAGGACCTATGAAGCTGTTTTTGAGCGGCGAGGTGGTGACATCTCTTTCAGAAGGCTTGCAAAGGATAACCAGAAGATAGATATTCAGAGAGATGCTGTCCTGTTTCCCCGTTTAAATGGTGAAAAGTTTGGATTTAATGTACGGTATTGGTGGAACGTCGCGTAAAGTCACTGGCTCACGCGAACAATAGCTTTGTTGTTTTGGAAACCGGGGCAACACAAAAGATCACTCGGCTAAGTAGCCTGGGATGTGTGGTGATGGCGGGCGCAATGAGCCGCAGTAAATCATCCTCTTTCGCCGAGGAATCCCTGAAGAGTAACTCATCACATTGGATCACCGTGGAGAAGAGACTAAAGTGCCTAGATATTGTTCTGATCATACCATTGCTTACAAGGTAACTTACATGATACGTGTTTCGTAGGGTTTTGAAAGAGAAAAGGGAAAAGAAAGAGAAATGGAAAAAACAGACAACCCTCATTTCCCCTATTCATAATATTGTCCTGCACAACTTCCCCAGCTGTTTACACAAAGGGCTTAAGAATAAGATTGCTGTATCTAATGCATTCTCGAATGTCCAGCGTACTGTAGACCTTATCCCAGCTCTTCGCAGCTCATTTTTAATCGCATCACTCTCAGTATCGGAGATTCCGTGCAACTATAAGAAAAATTCCTTCAGCCCCGGATACAGGGAGCCCTCGACAGTCTCAGCGAGTTTTCGTGCGGATTCATATTCGAACTTATACTTGTCAGGGATTAAGGAAGCTTGAATGCGGAATAGTGATGGGCACGATCAGATCATGATCGAGTTTTGCTCGATCAGTAATCTGCTCGATCACCTCGATCATAGGGGTCTCTGGATCAGATCATGATTGAGCAGAGCATTCATGATCTGATAGATTTGCTCGATCATCATCGAGTATACACGAGCATCTTGGCTCATGACCGATCACCCTACTAATCTTAGTGATTGGGTGAGGTGATCAACTTATATCAAGGGAGTCTACCGGCAAACTAAATGCCCATTATTTTAGCCTGGCTTTGCCTTGTTAGCTGCTCAACAAATTATCGAACAACAAATTATCACGACTGCTGACTTTATAATAGGGTCACCACTCTGATCGTTTCGAGTCTATGGCAACTAGTCAATACCACCAATAACTTTCAATAAATTTATTCAACTATAAGTACGGAGTCGAAAGCTATCCGGGCGTCTACACACTCTGGATCAGCCACAAATTACCGTGATACATAAATGGACGATAGGGTATGGCTCTTCTATTCTTGTTATAATACGAGTGAAAATACTCAGAATCCATATTGAATGAATATTTAATCCCTGATGGGCACAAAATCGATCATACTCGAGCAGTGACCATGATCTGCTCGATCATGATCGTGCCCATCACGAATCCCGAACTGGGTGGATATGCTGCTCGCCGGGGTAATGGAACCCTCCCTCTCCGCCCCCCCGAATTCACGGATAAGGCGCTTACTCAGAGCGGAGAACTGGTTCTGGTGCGCCTCAACTTCGACCACCATCCCCTTCACTGACTCATCATCAACCCGCCCCATCAACACCATGGACCTGAGATAAGCCTGGATTTCCAGTAGTTCACGCCCTTGTGCTTCCATCTCTCGTCTCACCCATTCCGGGACCGTCCCCCCAGATCCCAGAAGGGCGGTGATTCCTGGAGCGGTAGTATCGGTACTAGTAGTGGTGGTGGTGACGGTGGCGGTGGTGGTATTAGCAGCAATAAGGGTGGTAGTGGTGGTGGTGGTAGTGGTGATGGTGATGGTGGTAGCAGCAACCTGAGTAGTGGTATCGGTAGTGGTGAGGGGGGGGAGGGAAGCAGGAACTGTAGTGGTGATAGTGGTGGTATAGAGAGGGTGGAAGAGGGCAGGAATGGTATCATGATGTAGGGTAGGCAGTGTTCGCAACGGGGCAGTCCGTCCGTCCTGGACCAGGACGAGGACGGACGACATTTCGTCGTCCCGTCCCGTCTCTTCCAAAACTTGCCCGACTAGTTAGAACAAAGGACCAAGACGGACGACATTGTGTCGTCCCGTCCAGTCATTTTCTGAATTTGCCCGACAAGTAAGAGCCAAGGACCAGGACGGATGACATTGTGTCGTCCCCCACCGTCCCCCAGCGTCCCCGTTGTTCTCGGTCTTCGCCCGCTGTCCCCCGCCGTCCCCTGCAGTCTTCCGCTATTTTCCGATGTTTTCCGCTGTTTTCCGCCGTCCACCGCCATCCCCCATCATCCCCGGCTGTCCTATGTAGGCACTTCCTGTCCCATACCAGAAGATGTCTCACATCATGGCGCACGTCGTCCTTCGTAATGACTGCCGTCCTCGAAGTTCAAGGACGAGAACAGACAGCATTTTGGCATCCCGTCCGGTCATTTTGTAAAGTTGCCCGACAAGTAGGAATGAAAGAAGAGGACGGACCACGCCCTGCCGTCCCCTCTCGTCCCGTGATCTTGGCAGTCCCCTCACCGTGCCCGACGGGGGCCCCGGACGCCTGCGAACAGTGAGGGTGGGCGATCCAAGGCAAACGAAAGCGGTTCCAGAGACACCATTGATGGTAAGTTCGACAGGCAGGCTTTTTTGGTTGACGTGGACTGTAATGAGTGCTCCAACAATACACCCGATCAGAGCGAAAAGGGTTGCAGGGCTTTGGGAGTTAAAAACCCTTTTCGCGCCGTGCCCTAAAACAATTGAGTGAGAATTTACGTTTTTCAAGAACAATAGGTTTAGGATAACAAACACAACTTGGACAGAGCCGTTTTCTCAGGGGGGGGTGGGTCTTGATCCATGGGGGCGTGTTTGGGTGGTTGGAGGGTATGTGGTTTGAGAAAGACGATGTGGGTTGGGGGGTGGCGTGGTTTGAGGAATGAGGGTGGTGGGTTGGGAGAGAAAGAGGAGAGATGGAATTATAATTGAGAGCAATGGTTCGTGGGAGTGCTTTTATAAAGTGGGCATTACGCACAGTGGGCTTGCGGGGTTTGCTCATTGGTAACCCTTATTCCTCACTCGTCAACCTACACCCTACCCTAACTCGCAGCTTGATTCGCTGTACAATGACCTCCGGAATATTATAACATTATTATCCTAATTCAATATATATATTCTAGTTAAACCTATCAAGCGTTCAATAAAATTGCGTTCGTACCAGCGGCGATCCACCACTTTTGTCATTGTAGAAGCATCTCTATTGAGATTTAGAGAGCAAGTCTAGGAGGGGGGCGATGAGGATGAAGGGAAATCAAACAATAATCCATCGGGCCCCACCGTGCGATTGACAATAAAATAGTAGAATCTAAAGTCCTGTCGAGCGAGTTAGTAATCGCGATCAGGGAGGAAAAGGTGGAGGAAATACGTGAAGTATTATCCCTTCACCCGTGAACAAGAATTAAATCATTGACCGAAACCCTGAGCCACTCCCTGCGTCAAAGAGACTCTCCTATCCTTGCACATTCGAGGAAGAGCCATACAGCTTCGCCTTTCTTAACCGTCACTCCCGCTCGGGTGGGTGGAGCAACATTAGTGCCTAGTAGGTGTTAGCCGTATGTCAACTTCAAAAATTGGAGCATGCAGAATACCTCCCATTATGAAAAACCAACGGAATACGGATCTCTTGATTCTTAATCTTCTCCTGCGAAGCCAAAAACTCCCTCCTCAAAGTCTCACGTTCCTGAGCCTCCACCAAAAGTGTATTCTTCGTCAAGACCTTTGGAACTGGTAGCCCCAATTTCGGATTGACCATCCGCTTCTTCACCTCGTCCTCCTCGCCACTCTTATTGTGATCCTCACTATTAGACCTTGTCGGGTCGGCGGATGAAGAGTAACCGCCATCATCCGGGCCATCGTCACCATCACCCTCCCCAGTGAATAATAATTTCCCTTGACCAACTTCTTGCGGCTGTTAGTTCTCTTACCGCCACTGCCAGTGGGTGCCTCACTACCTTCACGAGACGACCTCGCAGGTCCCCCGCCTCCGCCGCCCCTGCGAATCGGTTATACTTTTTAAGCTGCTTGGCGGTCCCGCTGTTCCACTAGTTCAACGCAAAGCCTCTTGAATTTGCTTAAATGCCTGAGACCGACGGTCTTCGTCTTTAGCTCATCCTCCAGGGTTTTGGTGTTTGCGACAAAGTGTCAGGGTGTGCTGGTGGTTAGGTGGGCCATCGTAAACACCGGTATATATGTGCTGAGGGTGGGGTTTACTGCTGGAGTGATTGGAACTGGTGTTCGGGAGGTTGTTTCCAGGTAGGATAAGAAGCGAGTTGGTAGTGTTGTTGGGGTATTGATCTGCGGTAAGGGGATGGATGGTGGGTGGTGGGGACCCGACATTTGGCTACCGTAAAAAACTTGAATAATTGGACAGTATTCAACACTATAATCTTATGCGCAGCGAATATAGATTCCAGTGATCTGGCGATGCCAAACTTGTATTGGTACAAACAATTTGGATAGAGAAAAGTTATCAAAGAAATAAGTAGAAATAATGGAATCGTGTACAGTAATGAATGACTTCAAGAAAAGTAGGAGAGAGACCAAGTGAATAAATAATGAATACGATGATGAACAGAAAACAAACGAACAGGGGGAAGAACAGGCTTTCTTATATCCTCCGTGAGATGAGACCTTTCCTCCACAGCACACTTCCTGCGCGTGCTATATCTTTGATCAGTTTCTTCTGCATAATTGCCCTTTCCTACCTCTCAGCCGAATGCCTTCCGAGGTGAAAGCCCAAGCACCGAGGTTGTGGTTAACCGGTTTGCTGAATACTGAGTGCATAACCGTGGGTGCCATGGTTGTTCGGCAATTGCTGATAGTTCGTGTTTCATTGTGGAGGAACCGAGGTTTCGATGCTGTTGCACTAGATATGCAGGGTTGACGTCGGAGATCGGTATGAAGCTAATAGTCGTGAGACGTCTTTTGAAGACTTAGTGTATAACAGGTCTGAGCGATAAGGTTCCTAATCCAACGCGAATGGGAATATCGGCAAATGGTGAGCTATCCAGAACGATCCACGTTCAACACTCCCACTCTGTGAATCCACAAATCTCAAAACATTAACAAGTGCATAAAAAAATAAAAAAATGTTCAGTTCATACGAAACCGAAAAGGAAAAACAAAAGAACAGACAAAGAAAGACTTAGGAAAGATACAGAATAGGGAAACAAGCTCCGCCTGTTTCCTAGTCCCTCCTTGAACCTTCAAGATCTCGTAGACTCCCATCTGGTTGCGGAATCTTTCTACCTTGTCTCGGGGTAATGCTTTTGTTAGGAGGTCCGCGAACATGTCGCCGGTAGGTAGGTATTCTAGGTGGACCTCGTCTTGCTCTACCTTTTCACAAATAAAATGCTGCTGGATGCTGATATGCTTTGTGTGACTGTGGAACTCTGGATTCTTCGCTAGAGCCATACTACCTTGGTTATCAGCAAAGATGGTAATTGGTGATGTGATTTTGGCCTCTCCGCTGATGTTCGCAATTGCTCTCACGAATCTTTTTACCCAAAGAGCCTCTTTGCATGCCTGTGTAAGTGCCATATATTCTGCTTCGGTGGAGGACAGGGCGACGGTCGATTGCTGTTTACTGGACCAGGTAACGGCCGTGTGAGGAGAATTGGACTTATGGTCGGAGAGTGTACAGACGTGAGCTCCCGTACTCCTTCGTGTTTCGCGATCGCCAGCCCAATCTGCATCGCTCAATACCCTAGGTATTGGTTGAGCTTCGTTGTCGAATGGGCCACAGTGGAGACCGTAGTTGCGTGTTTTGCTAATGTACCGGAGCACACGTTGTACTGCCTTCATATGTGTGGCAGTAGGCTTTGCGCTGTATTTGCTAAGTGCACCAACTGCGTAAGCTAGGTCTGGTCGCGTGCCCAACATCAGGTACATCACGCTTCCAAGTATGCTTCTGAATAGTGTGTCATCTTCGGGTGCTTCGTTCTCATCGGGGATGAATAACTGACTGCGGGGTTCCATGGGGGTTGAAACTGGGTAGCCATTTTCGAAACGAAAGCTCTTTAGTATGGTGTCAATATACTGGTCTTGGAGAAGGATAATCTTTCGCTCATGAGGCTTTCGTATGATCCGCATTCCAAGGAAAAAATGTGCCGCTCCAAGATCCTTCAATGGGAATTGTTGTCCAAGTTCCCCATTGGCTTCTTTGATTCCTTCCGCTGTTCCGATCCAAAGGATATTGTTGACCCAAATCAAGGTCCAAAGTGGACAATGCTGATGTCCAATTCGATAGTAGACTCCATGGTCCTCCGATGATCTTGTGAAATGACATTTCTCGACAAGAAAGTTGTCCCAGGCCTTATTCCAGATACGGCCAGATTATTTTAATCCGTAAAGTCCACGAAGGAGTCGGCAAACAGGTTTTCCGCTAGTTCCTTCCTTGACCGGTACCTGCACTCCTTCCGGGATCGCAAGATAAATTTCCTCTTCCAGTCGTCCGAGCAGGTAGGCGGTTTTGATATCTCCCTGGTAGATTTCGTAGTTGTAACAAGCCGCGATAGCTAACAGGATTCGTAGTGATCCGAGCTTTACCACGGGGGCGTAAGTCTCTAGGTAATCCACTCCATACTTCTGCGTAAATCCTTTTGCTACTAATCTTGCCTTATACCTTATAGTTTCACCTTCCGCACCTTTCTTTTCTCTGAATACCCACTTGCATCGTATCACAGTGCGCCCTGGAGGTACTGTCGTGATAACCCAGGTATGGTTGTCACGCAAGGAAGTTAACTCTTCGTCTATTGCCTCTTCCCACATTTCGTTATCCGGTCCGCTGACAGCTTCCGTATACGTTCTGGGTTCTGCTGAGTTGGTTGTACTGTAGGCATGGTATTCGGAGGAGGACACGCTGGGATTGTGAATGGCCAGACTAGGGAATTCTTCGTCATGGAAACGGGTTGAGGTGAACTTGCCAGCGTTTGTTCGCTTTGGTGTTTGGGAATAGACCTCTTCCTGTGATTTCTGTTCGGGTGGACGAACACTGATCATGTCAAGAGGGGAATCGCGTGGGAATTCCCCTGGTGTTTGCATTCGTTGTGGGGTTTGTGGTATCGTTGCGGGGATTGGATCCTGTGGTGGTTCGGGTGTTGGTGGTCGTAGTTCTTCTCGATGAGCCGCTGACGTAGTATTCTCATCACTACTGTCTTCATCAACAATTATGGGAACGACTCTCTCAGGGAAGAGTTTTGCTCCGCCAATCTCTGGTCTTCTGGAGATATCGAAATCTCTGGTGATGTGGATCCTTTGATTGACCATCACTCGGTATTGATTAGTTCCTCCATATCCGGTGAAGATAGATGGAACACTATTCGGCTTCCACTTTGTCCGTAATTCCTTTGGTATGTGCTTGAATCCCTTTGCGCCAAATGGCATTAGATCTGCTAACCTGGGTCTTTCGCCGGTAAACACCTCATGTGGTGTCATGCCTTTTTCTAGGGCACTCGTGGGGATTCCATTTTTCAGGTACACTGCGGTGTGTACTGCTTCACCCCACAGTTCATCAGTAAGTCCCGCCCCAAATATCATGGCTTTAGCTCTCCCGATAATTGTTCTGTTAGCTCTTTCTGATACTCCATTTTGCTCGGGGCTGTAAGGTGCAGTCTGCTCTCGGACAATTCCAGAATCGTCCAGTAGTTTGGTAAATGCCTTGCTACTATATTCTCCGCCTCCATCGCTGCGAAATCGCTTTATTCGAAGACTAAGTTGATTTTCCCATTTCACCTTAAAGTGCTGAAAGTGGATAATGACTTCTGACTTCTGCTTGATAGTATAGATTGTCGTATAGCGGGAAAAGTCGTCAATAAAGAGGAGGACATAGCTTGCTCCTCCCAGTGAGTTTGTGGACATCGGTCCTGCCAAATCACTATGAATTAGTTCAAGTGGTTCGCTGGCTCGATGGGTCGCCGGTGCTGCATTTGGCTTTCTCGTCTGTTTTCCGGCATGACGGTGTTCGCAGGTTGGGTTTGTTGTCGAACCTTTAATTTCGATATCTGTCGCTGTACTTGCTAACCGCTTGATGTCGTCGAATCCTAGGTGGCCTCACCGTTCCTGCCATTCCATCAGACTTCCCGATGTCCTACTGTGCTGCCCGGTATTTGCTGTCGTGGTCAGGCCTGGTGGTCGGGCTTTTGCTGACAGGATGTAAGAGTTTCTTTGTAGTTTCGCTACTGCTATCTCTTCGCAGTTCATTGTTATACTGACTTGATTTTCCTTGAAACTACCGAACAGGACCATTGCACCTGTTTGCTGAATGCACCGCACGGAAACTAAGTTGTTAGGACCAAGTCCAGGAACATATAATACTTCTCGCAATCGTATGGGGGTCCCATCTTCCTTTCCATTCCAAACGGTAATAAAGATTTCCCGGATTCCTGTTGCGTTTATCGTTCCACCATTAGCGATACTAATCGTTGCGCTAAGTGGTTTGAAGTTCTGAAAGAGTTCCATCCGTGAACTCATATGATGGGTGGCTTCTGAGTCTAGAATCCAATCATCGTGATTGGCCTTTTCGCTTGTTGCTGCCGTCCAAGCTCCGGCAAGCTTTCCCTTTGCCGCGTTGGCTGTCTTTGACCCTCCTTGCAGTTTCTTGGGACAGTCCTTGGCCCAATGGCCCCGCTCGTGACAATTTAGCCAACTGTCTTTGTCAATCCGTTGCGTTCCATTCTTCTCGAAGATTCGATCAACTGGATTCCCACTCACACCTGATCTACCTTTGTCTCCTGGTTGACGAAAGTTAGGCAATCTTCGTCGACGTCGACGTCCTCTCCAACCTCCTGTACCATGTCACAGAAACGCTCCGCTTGTTCCCCCAGTACCTCCAAGTGGCTTTCCACTATCCCCAATCAGCTGTTGATGCGCCAGGATCAGCCTGTCGCAAGTATCGTCATAATTGATGTTTTCAAAGTTTGGACTGTTGATGATAGCGGTGCGAAAGGGATGGTATTGTACTGGAAGGTTCGCTAACAGGACATAAATTTTATCTTTCTCTCTTTGTTTTTCTCCCGCACCTGCACGCTGGTTGAAGAGCATTTCAAGCTTCGCTATGTAGTCAACCATTGGCTGGTTGTTGTACCGTACTTCCGACAGTTCGCCTCGTAAGTACCAGATACGTGCCTGATCTTTGCCGGAATATCTGCTTTCAAGTTTCGTCCAAACCATATGGGGGTCTCGTTCGGTTGCATACAGTTCTCCGTGATTGCTGTCCATCAGTCGTCCGAGTAGTCCTCGTGCCTTGGCTGCCTTCTTGTTGATTGTTGTATCAGAGCTTTTAAGAGCGCCTTCCTTCGATAGATAGTCCCAGTATCCTTTTTCCGCAAGGATGTCGATTACGGCCAGCCTCTATTCTCTATACTCGGTACCCCGCGCAAGAGGTTTGATGCCCGTACCTGCTAGGACGTTATACTCGGTTGATGAACTCGACATCGTAAACTGTGAAGGTATTGGTGTGGTGGATCTATTTGGGTGCTGTAGCGTAGAGCTCCGGGCTCATAACCTATTCAACACTATAATGTTATGCGCAGCGAATATGGATTCCAGTGATCTGGCGATGCCAAACTTGTATTGGTACAAACAATTTGGATAGAGAAAGGTTATCAAAGAAACAAGTAGAAATAATGGAATTGTGTACAGTAATGAATGACTTCAACAAAAGTAGAAGAGAGACCAAGTGAATAAATAATAAATGCCATGATGAACAGAAAACAAACGCACAAAGTGAAGAACAGGCTTTCTTATATCCCCCGTGAGATGAGACCTTTCCTCCACCGCACACTTCCTGCGCGTGCTATATCTTTGATCAGTTTCTTCTGCATAATTGCCCTTTCCTACCTCTCAGCCGAATCCCTTCCGAGGTGAAAGCCCAAGCACCGAGGTTGTGGTTAACCGTTTTGCTGAATACTGAGTGCATAACCGTGGGTGCCCTGGTTGTTCGGCAATTGCTGATAGGTCGTGTTTCATTGTTGATGAACGGAGGTTTCGATGCTGTTGCACTAGATATGCAGGGTTGACCTCGGAGATCGGTATGAAGCTAATAGTCGTGAGACGTCTTTTGAAGACTTAGTGTATAACAGGTCTGAGCGATAAGGTTCTTAATCCAACGCGCATGGGAATATAGGCAAATGGTCAGCAGTCCCGAACGATCCACATTCAACAGACAGTGTGTTATAAAGTCCAGAACTGCCTTCTCTGGAAGGGGCGCAGGGATACAGCAAAAAGATGGCCCCTTTCCCCCCTCTGAATCTGAAAAAAAAAGCAAAATGTTCTTGACCTTACTAGGAGAGCAAAGTCCAACGACATAGTACACCGTCCAATTATTCAAGTTTTACGGTAGGCGATCATGCGCGTCGCTTCCTACGTTGCATTGTGGCTAGTGCCTTCCTAAGCGTTGTCATGCGGTATCACTCGACAAGAAATAACCAAGCGCAAGTGTCTAAGTGGGGGGAGTGATTCTATATGCTTGGGGCGCGAGCCTTGCCTAGCAGTGTGGGCATGGTATTCCGAGATTATCCATATCACAAATCCCATCCCCATCCCCATCGCCATCCATCAATTCTTCCATCCATCTCCCTATCTCACACCATCCCCCTATCTCCCTCCATCCCCCCCTCTATCGATGCATCTATGCATCAATGGCGTCCTGCCACCACCTACTGGAATCCATCCATCCGGCAGCCCTGAAGATGGAGGGGGCGGGGGACCCACTGGAACACTCCTACTCCTAGTTTTCCCTTTGCTATCCTTTACAACAACACCATAAACAACATGCGGTGAGTGTGTAAGATTAGCTGCATTTGGTGGAGGTTGATCACCGCTGCTCCTAGAAGACCTATTGATTGGCAATATAGGGGAAAATTCTAATGAGGCGTCCGAAGAGCCCAAGTTGGACAACCTGAATAGTTTTGTGTAAAAATCGAATCCCCTCCCCAAGGATGAAAATCCTGGGCTCTGATCAAGCACTTCGGTTGCGGATATGGATTTCGGCGATATTGAAGCAGGGGGTATGTATAGAGACTCGGCGGGCTTTGGCGCTGTGCTTGAATTTTAAGCAGCCGGGTTCGTACTTGTGCCAATGAGGCAGGGTAGCAATCAGGGCCCCGAATAAACGTTGATCGTGAAAAGTCTGCTTCCTTGGGGTTGTTTCCGGAAATAGGTCATCACCACCGCCTGGCTGCCCGCGTGAGTTAGTATCGGCGACAGGCGGGGCGGATCTCGGCATAGTGCTCGTCCCAACATTGGCAGATTCGCTGCCGGATGGCTATGATGAATTATCTTTTTGAGCGGGGAGTCCAGGGGTGGATTGGTTAGAGCTGGATTGCGAGAGGGAGTTGCGTGAATACCCCTTTACTCCACGCGGGGTTGCTGTCAAGGGATTTAATGGTGGGACGGAGCCTGGCACGTTCTCTTATATATGATCGCCCGGAGATTTGGCTGTATCCCTGTTGGTGTTAGAAGTCCTAGTTTATGCTAACTTATTGTTTCCGGAATTAAGCTCATTATTTCCAGGATTAATAGTTTCTGTTTCCTGTCAACCGTGTATCACTTCCTGTATATCTTCCTGTTATACCAGATTTTCCGAAATGCTCCGCTTTTTCGCTCCCCATTCAAGTACCGAGATGAGAATTATCAAGTCTCGTCTTGTCGTTTGATCTTATTACTGGGTTTTTATGCATTCAGTTTGAAACCCCTGACGAAGTGGGGATTGAAGGTGCTTCCTCGGGGGGGGGGCGGGGATTCTAGGCTCAAGGCATTCTCGTGCACCACCTCGCCTGGGAGTGGTAACGCCTTGAGACGAGATTTGAGGGCAAATGGTGAATTCCTGGAAAGCTCTTCACCTAACATCTCGATCTCATTGCTGCTAAATTCAATGTCCTTTCAACGGACGAATGAAGCCTCAGTGCCCCCGACAAGCCATGGCTCTCCAAGAATATCGGTTTGTGAACCACGGATCCGGCTCTCGTGATTCGAGCATTGGTCCTGCTCATAGCGGCTACGATTGATGGAATCATCGTAACATTCGCTGCAGGTGGGCCAAGTGCCGGGATGTGTTTGCGGTGCCCAGTTCGGAAGATCGGGGTGGTAGCGGTAAGGCTGCTATATTTTCCAGGCTACGCTAAGCTCCCCTTCGGCTGGTTCTTCTAAAGGAGCTGGTTGTAGGCATCCGTATAAAAGGTGTTGAATATTTCTTGACCACAAGGGATTCAAGAAGTCGGCCATCATGTTCCTGTGAGTTAGAATCATTGGTATTGGCAGGCCAATGAATGTCGGAATGGGTTTCCATGAGGAGAAGAGAGAGTCTAATTAAGTCAGAATCGATCTTGTTGGTTATAGGTGTCGGAGTACAATCGTCATCACAGGAGGCTGGCAGTGTGTGTCACAAATCGTGACTAAGCAAGGCAGATTTCACATGACTAATAATTATTAGTCATAAGGTATGTTGGTTTTTACACTATGACGTCATTCGACTCATAGTTCTCACATGACTACGCACTGGCGAGTCATAGTTATATTATGATTGGTTAATGTTTTCCTGACTCACGATTGTGATGTCATATGATGTAATGACTTTCACACATGACTCATATTATGAGTCATGGGTTTTAAGCATGTGACTCATTTGGGCACATGATCGGTTTTATGGGTAGTGATTGGTTTACGGTATATTGCGCAGTGACTCATATGAGTCAGCTGATGGATTTCGCGCTATAACTCACTAGGAGTCATAGAGGTTTATGTAGCGTGAGGTGATGAGTCATCAGGGTTAGGGTTGTGAGAAGATACCTATATAAGGCCCTTGGTTCCGACAAAGAGATAGGCACGAACCATTGCAACAACACCTCCAGCGATTGAAATCTCAACACCACGAGAAATCATCGTCACTTTCCCCCACCCACCTCTCTTCCCCCATGATGGCTTCTGCCTAGGGGTTGACGTTAAGCCATC
>Ga0307517_10001546_pt1 | contig 38330 bp, 28 predicted proteins | sample 23_EM_MG_FD_194515 | JGI IMG/M metagenome (GOLD analysis project Ga0307517, IMG submission 194515) | Populus trichocarpa ectomycorrhiza microbial communities from riparian zone in the Pacific Northwest, United States - 23_EM | ecosystem: Host-associated > Plants > Roots > Unclassified | place...
GTAACTGCCTGCGAACTCCACGTTCTTGATCCACGACAGCCGCAGCGTCAGCTCCCCGAAACTCTTCGAACCCGACGCCGACGCCGAAGACGCCGAGTCCGAGTCGGACCCGCAGGCGGCGAGCAGCGGGCCACCGAGCATCACGGCACCGCCCAGCTGCAGGCCGCGCTTGAGGAAAAGCCGACGATCGGAGGCGAGGCGATTTCTGTCAAAGCTGGTCATGGCGCATGTCCCTTCCGGAGCCGGGTGCACCCGGCGGGTCACAGGACATTAAGGACGCGGTGTTGCAGCGGGGTGCACCTGTTGTTAGCTGCACGTTTCCGATTCCCCGCGCGTAGAACCTTGCTGGTACCGCGAGCTGCGCAATCAGGCTGTGACCCGATCGTTGCCGGTATGCGACCCGGCTGCCGCCGGGTCGCGCGCGCTAGTCCGTGCCGAGCGCCGAGCGCAGGGTTGCGATGGCCTGAGCGATGGCCGCCGTGGCGGCGTGGGTCTCGCGCAGCGCGTTGAGCATCACGAAGTCGTGAATGATCCCCTGGTAGCGGACGGCGGTGACGGGCACGCCGGCCTCGCGAAGCTTGGCGGCGTACGCCTCGCCCTCGTCGCGCAGCACGTCGGCCTCGCCGGTGATGACCAGCGCCGGGGGCAGTCCGGTGAGCTGGTCGAGGGTGGCGCGCAGCGGGGAGGCGGTGATCTCGGCGCGCTGCTTCTCGTCGGTCGTGTACTGGTCCCAGAACCACTGCATGCCGTCGCGGCGCAGGAAGTAGCCGGTGGCGAACTGCTCGTACGAGCCGGTGTCGAAGCTCGCGTCGGTGACCGGGTAGAACAGCACCTGCTGGACGAGCGGGACGTCGCCGCGCTCCTTCGCCATCAGTGTCAGCGCGGCCGACATGTTGCCGCCGACGGAGTCACCCGCGACGGCCAGCCGGGCGCCGTCCAGGCCCTTGGCGGCGCCCTCGCGGACGACCCACTGGGCGACGGCGTAGCTCTGCTCGATGGCGACGGGGTAGCGGGCCTCGGGGGAGAGGTCGTACTCCGGGAAGACCACGGCGGCGCGCGCGCCGACGGCCAGTTCGCGCACGAGGCGGTCGTGGGTGTGCGCGTTCCCGAACACCCAGCCCGCGCCGTGGATGTAGAGGATCACCGGCAGTGTGCCGGTGGCGCCCTTCGGCCTGACGATCCGTGCCCGTACCGATCCGGTCGGGCCGCCGGTGACGCTGATCCACTCCTCGTCGACCTCGGGCTTGGCGATCTCCCCGGCCTGGACCTCGTCGACGGCCGTGCGGCCCTCGACCGGGCCCAGGTCGAACAGGTACGGCGGCTTCGCGGTCGCCTCGGCGAACGCGGCGGCGGCCGGCTCCAGTACGGGCTGGACGGGGGTGTGCTTGGACATCTCGGGCTCCTTGTGTGTTGCGGACCGTCTCACCTTGCGCACAAAACACTATGACACGATTACATCGTGCACAAGGTAATCGCGGCAAAGTAATCAAGTACGATGAGGGTAGGGAAAGGGGGCCTTGATGAGCGGCACCGACATCGCAAACAGCGCCGACACCACCACCGACACCACCGATCCGGCCCAGCCGGGTCAGCCGGGCGGCTCCTCGCTCCTGGACGACCAGCTCTGCTTCGCCCTCTACGCCGCCTCGCGCGCCGTGACGAGCCGCTACCGCCCCCTCCTGGACGAGCTCGGCCTCACCTACCCCCAGTACCTCGTCCTCCTCGTCCTCTGGGAGCACTCCGCCGTCTCGGTCAAGGATCTCGGCGCCGCCCTCCAGCTCGACTACGGCACCCTCACGCCTCTCGTGAAGCGCCTGGAGTCCAACGGCCTCGTCCGCCGCCGGCGCCGCCCCGACGACGAGCGGTCCGTCGAGATCACCCTCACCGACGAAGGCCTCGCCCTGCGGGACCGCGCCCGGGCCGTGCCCTCCGCCATCGGCGACGCCATGGGCCTCACCCCCGGGGAGTCCGCCCTGGCCATGTCCCTCCTGCGCCGGCTGACCGCCAACGTCACCGCGCACCGCCAGGGCCTGTAGGCCGAGCTCCCGTCACGCCACCCTGGTCCGGCGGACGGGGGCCGGGGCGTGGGTGGCGACAGGGACGGCGACAGAGACAGTGACGGGGGCGGGGACGGCCGAGTAGCTCGTACGCCCCCAGCCGCCCGTCCGCTGCAGCGCCAGCCCGAGCCGCCCGAGGGGCCCTTCCAGCCGCAGCATCCGCGCGTACAGCGCCGCCCGGCTCATCGGCTGGCCTGCGGATCCCAGGAGCTGCATCAGGTCGTGGCAACACCACGACCGAGTGCTGTCCTGGAAGAGTAAGAGGCTCAGCAGAACCCGCTGCGAGGCCGGATGCGCGAGCAGCTCCCGCGGGAGTTCGCGCGGCGCGTACGGCTCATGCGCCGCGACCCAGCGCCTGTCCGCCGCCAGCCTGACCGCCAGTTCCTCCGCCGCCATCTCCCGCGCCAGCACGTTCGTGGCCCCCGCGTCCAGAACGGCCGCCGTGTCCGCCCCCTCCGGCAGCAGCACGACGACCGGCGCCAGCCGGCGCAGAGCCGCCACCCGGCGCTCGACGTCCGGGGCGCATTCCCGGTGCGGTACGTCGAGGATCGCCAGCGGCCGCGATCGCGTCAGCAGTTCCGCGTACGCCTGGTTCGCGCCCCACGCGTGGACCACCGGAGGCAGGGCCTGCGTTCTGCGCATGTCGCGCAACAACGGCCTGCTCCGCTCCCTGTCCAGCGAGATCACCACGCAGGATGAACTTCCCTCACTCGTCACGCTGTTCCCCGTCACAGGCGCCACTCTTATACCTGATGCGCTCCCGGCACGCCCGGTTCGCATGACGCAGACACATTCCTGACAACTTCGAAGAGAAACCGGAACGCACCGGGGGATAGGCTCTTTGTGGCGAACGGGCGTACGGATGGGGGATGTTGATGGCGTTAGGGAGACCGCTGCGGTTATGCGGCGGCGTCTTGGCCGGCGGGCTGTTACTGACCGGCTGTTCGGGGGCGGGGGGCGGCGGGACCGCCGAGCCCGCCGGTTCCGAGCAGCAGGTGACCGCGAGCGGTGACACCCGCTCCAGCCCAGCCCAAAGCCCAACCCCAGGCGCCAGCAACAGTCCCAGCGCCAGCGCCAGTCCCAGTGCCACAGGCCTGGACTTCACCCCCGATCCCGCCCGCGCGCCGAAGACCCGCGCAGAGGGCTTACGCCTGGCCCGCGCCATCGCTGCGGTGCCCGTCGACTTGGGCCCCGGCTTCGTCAAACGCAACCCGTACGAGAGTGACCCCGGCTTCTGGCCCGTGCTCAGCGCGAACTGCGTCTGGCAGCGTGAGCCGCTGCCCGCGACGGTGCTCGCCAGCCTCACCCGCTACAGCGAAGTGCCCGCGGAGGACGGCAAGGGCCCGATCCGCATCGCCGCCGTCGTCACCGTGCACCGAACCGCGACGGCCGCCGACTGGGAGATGGCCGAAACCCTCGAAGAGGCGCTGCGCTGCCCCGACCAGCAGCTCCGCCAGGGCGAGCGGATCACCGATCTGTTCTCCCAGTCGTCGGCCTACGGCGACCTCGCCAACATCAACTCCGAGGACGCGCTCACGGAATCCGGCAAGTACTACAGCGACGAACTCGGCGGCCCCTATTACTACTACTGGATCCAGAACCGTCTGGCCCAGGTCACCATGGCCGTCGTCGGCAGAGGCGCCAAGGGCCGGACCAAGGAAGAGGTCGACGCCGCCATCCTTCAGGGAACGGGCCGGATGCTGAACCTCGCCGAGAGCGAACTGGAGGCGCCGGAATGAGCGGGCGTCTGCTCCCCACCGACCCCGCCTCGATCGGCGGGCACCGGCTGCTGGCCCGCCTCGGCGCGGGCGGCATGGGCGTGGTCTACCTCGGCCGTACGGAGGCCGGGGCGCTGGCCGCCGTCAAGGTCATCCAGGCCGAGTACGCGGACGAGCCGGATTTCCGCGCCCGGTTCCGCCGCGAGGTCGAGGCGGCCCGCCGGGTGACCAGCCCCTGGGCGGTGCCGGTCACCGGCGCCGACCCGGACGCGGCGGCGCCCTGGCTGGCGACCGCCTTCGTACCCGGCCCCTCGCTCCAGGAGGCGGTCGCCCGCCACGGTCCGCTGCCCGCCCGGAGCGTGCGCGTCCTGGGCAGGATGCTCGCGGCCGCACTGCGCGAGGTGCACGCCGCCGGTCTGGTCCACCGCGACGTCAAGCCCGCCAACGTCCTGCTCGCCGTGGACGGTCCGCGCCTGATCGACTTCGGGATCGCCCGCGCCGCCGACGAGACCGCCATCACCTCCACCGATCTGGTCATCGGCACGCCCGGTTTCCTCTCCCCAGAGCAGGCCGAGGCGCGCGGCGCGCCGGTGGGTCCGCCGAGCGACATCTTCTCGCTGGGCTGCCTGCTGGCGTACGCGGCGACCGGCCGTCCGCCGTTCGGCAGCGGCACGGCGGACGCCCTGCTCTACCGTACGGTCCACGACGAACCCGACCTGGAGGGCATCGAGGCCGTCGACCTGCTGACGCTGCTGCGCCTGTGCCTGGCCAAGGACCCGGCGGACCGTCCGACGGACGAGCGGCTCGGCGCGGAGCTGCTGGTCGAGGACGCGATCCCGGAAGGTGGGCAGCTCGACTGGCTGCCCGAGGACGTCGTACGGGCGATCGCCGACCGCTCTGCCGAGATGCTGGCGCTCCCCGACATCGAGCCGACCGCCGCCGGAACACCGCCCGAAGCGCCCGGCCGGCGGCGGCTGCTCGTACTGGCCTCAGGCGCGGCGGTGCTCATGGCGGGGGGCGGGGTCGCCGCCTGGGCCGCCCTGCGCGGCGAGGACGACCCGGGCACACCGGTGGCGACGACCCGCCACTGGGCCCTCGGACTACAGGCGGACCTGAGCGGCGCGCAGAAGACGGCGGGCCAGGCGCAGGAGCGGGGCGCGCGGCTGGCGATCGAGCAGTACAACTCCCGTAAGAACAAGCCCTTCGAGCTCACCCTGAAGACCGTTGACGACGGCGGCAGCGCGGGCCGGGCACCGGCCGCCGCCAAGAAGCTGATCCAGGACGCCGACGTGCTCGCCGTGCTCGGCCCGACCAACGACGAGACGGCCAACGCGGTCCTCGCCACCTACGACGAGGCCCTGCTGCCGCTGATGTGCGTCTCGGCCGGAGGACTGCTCCTGAGCCAGCAGCAGTACCGGTCCTTCGTGCACTGCCGCCCCAGCGACTCGCTCCTCGCCATCCCGGTCGCCATCTATCTGATGAAGCAGGGAGGGACACAGCGAGCCGGCCTGCTCCAGGACCGCACCGGGCGGACGTACGCCCAGGAGACCGCCTCGATCACCACCCTCATGCTGCGCCGACTGGGCCGGCCGCCCTACCCCCGGGTGATCCCGGCCGACACCGGCGACATAGAACCCGTCATCGCCGACATGCTGCGGGCCGGCATCGGCTCCTTCGTCTACGCCGGCTACGCCCCCGGCGCGGCCCGGGTCGCCAGGGAACTGGTGACGGCCGGCTTCGACGGGCCACGGCTCGCCTCCCAGGCCGTGATCGACCCGGCCTTCCTGGCGCAGGCCGGGGACGCGGCCGAGGGATGGGTGATGACCGCCTCCTTCATCGACCCCTCCGCCGTCCCCGAGGCCGCGGCCTTCACCGCCGCCTTCCGCAAGCGCTACGGCGCCGCACCCGGTTACTACGCCGCCGAGGCGTACGACACCGTCAACCTCTTCCTCCAGGAACTGGTGAAGGGTACGAAGAGCGGACGGCCGCCAGGGCGCAAGGAGTTGGCGGGCCTGCTGCGCAAGAGCACGTACAAGGGCATCACCAAGCAGTTCTCCTTCAGGGCGACGGACGGGCAGTTCACCGGCTGGGGCATATCCCTGCACCGGGTCGAGGGCGGCCGGTTCCGCTTCGTCGGCGAAGCCCCCTCCAAGGTGTAGCGATGAGCGGGGCGGACTCCGGGGTGCAGGGGCTCAAGCAGGGCGACCCGTCCTTCGTCGGCGGTCACCGGCTGCTCGGCCGGCTCGGCGCGGGCGGTATGGGCGTGGTCTACCTGGCCCGCTCGACGGGCGGGGCGCTGGTCGCGCTGAAGGTGATCCGCGCCGAGTACGCGGCCGACCACGACTTCCGCGCCCGGTTCCGGCGCGAGGCCGAGGCGGCGAGCGGGCTCACCGGGCGGTGGGTGGTGCCGGTCACCGCGGCGGAACCGCAGGCCCGCGAGCCCTGGCTGGCGACCGCCTTCGTGGCGGGCCCGTCGCTGGCCGAGGCCGTCGCGCTGCACGGGCCCCTGCCGGACCGTACGGTACGCGTCCTGGGCGCCCGGCTGGCCGAAGCGCTCACCGAGGTCCACGCCGCGGGCCTGGTGCACCGGGACGTCAAACCGGGCAACGTCCTGCTCGCCCTGGACGGCCCCCGGCTGATCGACTTCGGCATCGCGCGTTCCACCGGTGCCGGCGTCACCGCGCTCACCGCGAGCGATGTGGTGATCGGCTCGCCCGGCTACCTCTCGCCCGAGCAGGCACGCGCCCAAGCCGGCGACATCGGCCCGCCGAGCGACGTCTTCTCGCTGGGCTGCGTCCTTGCGTACGCGGCCACCGGGCACCGCCCGTTCGGCACGGGCACCGCGGCCGCCGTCATCTTCCGTACCGTCCACGAGGAACCCGACCTCGACGCCGTGCCGTGGGCCCTGGTCCCCCTGCTGACCCGCTGCCTCGCCAAGGACCCGCAGGCCAGGCCCACCGCGCAGGCGGTACGCGACGCCCTGACCGGTGAGGGCGGCTCGCAAGGCGACTGGCTGCCGCCCGCCCTGCCCCGGCTGATCGCCGAACGCTCCGCCGCCGTCCTCGCCCTGCCCGACCCCGACCCGGCCACCCTCCTCCTGCCGCCCGAGCCCGCCCCCTCACGCCGCCGCCTGCTGGCCCTGGGCTCCGCCGCCGGGGTCGTCATGGCCGGCGGCGGCCTGGCGGCCTGGGCCGCCTCCAGACCCTCGTCCGGCGGCGACGGCACCACGGGCTCCGGACCACTGCCCCGCTACGTCATCGGGCTCCAGGCGGACCTGTCGGGCCCGGCCAAGGCCATCGGCCGGGCCCAGGAGCGGGGCGTGCGGCTGGCCGTGGCCGACTTCAACTCCCGCTCCCGTAAAGGCCGCACCTTCGACCTGGCCCTGAAGGTCCTCGACGACGCGGGAGAGGTCAAGCAGGCCGAGCAGGTGGCCGGAAAGTTCGTCGCGAACCACGACGTGTACGCCGTCATCGGCTCGACCACCGACGCCACGACCGAGGCCACCCTCACCCGCTACGAGAAGGCCCTGCTGCCCATCGTGAACGTCTCGTCCGGCACCACTGCGTACTCCGCGACCACCACCCGCGCGTTCTTCCAGCTCAGGCCCGAGGAGGACACTCTGTCGACGGCCTTCGCCTACTACCTCACCCACGCCGAGAAGAGCCACAGGACCGCCGTCATCGACGACAGAGCGGCCAGCGACACCAGCTGGCAGGTCGTCAAGGACATGAACGCCTACCCGCCCTCCGGCGGCACGACCACCACCCACGTCGTCCCCGCCGACAGCGACGACTTCGGCCCCGTCGCCGCCGCCGTCCTCTCCGCCAAAGCCCAGGCCGTCGTCTACGGCGGCACCTCCCCCCACCGGGCGGCCCGCTGCGCCCTCGCACTGCGACAAGCCGGCTTCCAAGGCGCCCGCATGGCCACCGAACCCGTCCTGGAAACCGCCTTCCTCACCGAGGCCGGCCCCGCCGCCGAAGGCTGGGTCATCGCCACCACCTACGTAGACCCCGCCGCCCTCCCCGCCGCCGCGCCCTTCGTCACCGCGTACAAGAAACGCTTCGCCGTACGCACCGTCGAGCGCTTCGCCCTGGAGGCCTACGACGCCCTCCTCTTCGTCGCCCAAAGCCTGCACGAACTCGGCAACGCCGAAGCCGACCGCGGCGCCACGGTGCGCAGGCTCCGCGCATCCACCTACAAAGGCATCGCCAAAACCATCACCTTCGACGCGAACACCAACGTCCTCCACTGGGTCAACGGCCTCTTCCTCCACCGCGTCCAGAACGGCACCCCCCACTTCCTCGGCCGCTACGACCAGGTCAACAAGCCCTGATCCGCAGCGAGGCCGTTCTGGGAGGCTGTCGTCATGGCAACCCCACCGGTGTCCTACGACGAACTCCCCGCGCCCGTCCGTACCGCCGTCGAAGCCCGCACCGGGCCAATCCTCAAGGCCGAGACGGTGTCCGCCGGACGAAACAGCGCCCTGTCCGCCCGCGTCCACACGGCGACCGGCAGCGTGTTCCTCAAGGGGCTGCGGAGCGACCACCGATGGGTTTGGACGCAGCAGCGCGAGGCTGACATCAATCCGTACGTCCTGCCGCTCGCACCGCGGCTGCTGTGGCACATCGACACCAAGGGCTGGAACATTCTCGGCTTCGAGCCCATCGACGGTCATCACGCCGACTACGGCCCCGGCTCCCCGGACCTGCCCAAGGTCGCCCGCACCCTGCGCGAGCTCGCGGACATCCCCTGCCCTGACATCCCGCTGCGCCGGGCCGAGCAGCGGCTTGCGGCGTACGTCGACGACCCGGCGGTGCTGGCGTACTTCGCGGGCGACAGCCTGCTGCACACCGACCTGAACAACCACAACCTGTTGATCACCGACCGCGCTCACCTGGTCGACTGGGGCTGGGCCACGCGCGGCGCCGCATGGCTCGACGCGGGTTACTGGGTGATCTGGCTGATCTCCGGAGGCCACACCCCGGCCGAGGCGGAGGCATGGGCCGCGCGAATCCCGGCCTGGGGCGCTGCCCATCCCCAGGCTGTGGACGAGTTCGCGGCGGCGAACACGCGGGTCTGGGATGAGATCGCCGGTGCCGAGCCGGACGCATCGACCGGCCGGATGCTGCACGCCGCCCGGCGGTGGCGGGACCACCGGCTGGGAGTGGCATCGGTGATCAGCGAGGACAACTGGCGCGACGCGCGGCTGATCTGGGACTACCAGCGGATGGGGCACGAGCCGCGCCCCTGCGATGTGGCGATCGCGTTGGGCAGCCGGGACCTGGGCGTCGCCTCGGAGGCGGCCCGGCTCTTCCACGCGGGCCTGTTTCCGGCTCTGGTCTTCTCCGGCGGCAACAGCCCCGGCACGGCCGCGCGCTTTCCGCGCGGTGAGGCCGTCCACTTCCGGGAGCGCGCGCTGGAACTCGGCGTCCCGGACGAGGCGATCCTGCTGGAGCCCAGGGCGGGCAACACGGGACAGAACATCACCCTCTCCCGGGAGGTGATCAACGCGGCGGGCATCCGGCCGCGTTCCGTGCTGCTGATCTCCATGCCGCCCATGGAGCGGCGCGCCTTCGCGACCTGCCGCGCCCAGTGGCCCGAGGTCGAGGTGGTGTGCGCGTCGGCCGCCGTGGTGTTCGAGGACTACGTCAGGTCGGTGGGGGAGGAGCGGGCGATGGTCGGCATGCTGCTGGGCGATCTGGAGAGGGTGATCGAGTACCCGAAGCGTGGGTTCGCCATCGAGCAGGCCGTGCCCGACGAGGTCCGGGAGGCGTACGACCGGCTCGCCCGCGCCGGATTCGCGGGGCGGCGGCTGGTTACGTAACCGTGGCCCCCTGGGCCTTCGTCCGACGGGTCACGTGCGATGCCGCGGTGAAGACGACCACGGAGACCGTTGCTCCGGCTGCGATCTTCTCCAGGTGCCGCCGCAGCAGGTCGACCAGGGCCCGGGCGGCTTCCCGCCAGGGGACGCCGCCGTGGGTCAGGGCCACACCAGGCAGTAGAGCTGGTGGCCGCTCTCGTGACACCTCTGCGCGAAGTCCTGCCATTCGTGGAGCAAGTGGACCTCCTTGGTCGCTGACCTGCGAGTTTGCTTCGATCCTGCCGATGACCAGCCAAGACTACCTTCAGTGGTTGACGCTGGTCACCGGCGTCTTCGGCCCTCATGTGCCCTGGATGTGCCCTCGGAACCTGTCGGTTCGGAGGATGCCTCGGAGCTGCACCTTCTGCTTGAAACCTTCGGTCGGGTTCGAACCGACGACCCTTCGCTTTACAAGAGCCGCAGGGATCTTGACGGGTAGCCCCAGCTCCTGCCGCGTGGTTTTGTCCCTACCAGCCAGCGCCACGCGGCAGGCTGCGAAATCCGGCTCCTCGCAGCACGAGCCATGCCGTCCGCTCACGCACCGGAGCCCGCTGCTCGGACATCTCGCCGCGGTCTCTGACTCGGCCTTGCCGGGCAGGACGGCGTTGGCGTCCGGGGTAGCGATCGACATTCAGCTGCTCGCTGATAATCGGCAGCACACCGCATCAGACAATCAAACTCCGCAAATTCACATCTTCCAAAACATCAAGCATTCCCAGTTGTTGCAAAACTCCAACAATGGCATCGTATTCTTCATGCGTCAATGGGACCTTGAAGCTTTCGACCAGGTTGCAGAGGTGATCGGCCGCCACTTCTTCCTCGGAAACTCCGGACAACTCCGCGACAGATTCAAGGCCGCGAAGATAGGGGGCTCCACTGGGAGCCCTGCGGGTCAACGAGACGACCACCGCAAGAATCTCTTCGGCCACAGACAGATCCATTTAAAGCATCCCCTTCAGGACCGTGGTGGTCCACATCCGAGATGTGGACCACCACGGTGCAAGCTGTACAGGTCAAGCATTGCAGTGTCCCTGGGGCTACGCACATGCCCCAGGGACACTTTTCAGCTTATCCAGTTCTGTTGATGTACGCCGTCGTCACACCGAGTGGCTTTCCATCGGGAGCGGCTTTCGTTCTGTAGAAGACCGTTACCGTGTACTGCTTCTTCTTGCCGCATCCACAGTGTGTCGTGTACGTGTACGTTATTTTCCACGCTCCATCTCTGTTATCCCCCCATTCGTTTACCCAGTGCCCGTCGATCAGGGCGTTCTTGAGATCCCTGATCATGGTGTCGCTGTCTCCCCAGGCGCTCTGCTTCCCATCGCCGACGTGCTTGTCCTTGATGTGCCTCAGGCCGAAGAGCCCGTACCCCGTGACTCGGGTTGTAGTTCCCTCTCGGATGGTCTTCCACCAGGAGCCTTGGGAGCGGGACCACATGAGGATGCGCCATTTATCGCATGGCGTGAAGGGGTTTCCGTATTCGCCGCAGCGGCCGTCCAGGTCAAGTCCGTTGACCGGATCAGCGCATACGTACTCGTATGCAGTGCAGTTGCCGCCATAGACGGGGTCGGTCTGTTGGAAACGGCCCGTGCCGGGATCGTAGAGGCGTACTCCCATGAGTACCAGGCCGGTCGGTGTCTCACTGGAGCGTTGCTTTCCGCCAAGCCAGCCGTACCGGATGCCGCCGGTTCCGTCTTCCAGGTTGCCGTATTCGTCGTAGGCGGTAGCTGTGACCGCTGTGCTTCCGTCCAACGGGAGTTGGACAACAGAGTCGCCGTGGATGTTCGTGAGTTGGAGAACGACGGCGGCGGTGGCGCTGGTCGTGGCATCGAGATTGCCGCCGATACCGAGGATGTTTCGAGTGATCGTGCCCGAATTGGATTCAGTGATCCAGTCGGGGCTGTCGTCGTCGGTGTCGTAGTGGTTGGTCTTGCTTGCCGCTGTGGTCCAAGTACCGTCCGTTCCTAGTGTTTCCGTGGTCCAGGCGGCGAGGCGGTCGGCGGCGTCCAGAGCCCAGGTCTGCCGGTTGCCGTTGGCAGTCTCACGGCGGACAAGGTCATTGGTGTAGTAGCTGATAGCGGCGCCGTTGGCCTGCGTGGTGGTGCGGCCGAAGGCATCGTAGACAGTGCCGCTGGTCGTGAGCCGGTCGGCAGTGTCGTAGGTGTACGACGTTGTGGTGGCTCCGCTGGAGGCACAGCTCACGCCAACGTCGCTCGTCGAGGCTGCCAGGGCAGTGCGGTTGGCGTTCTTGTCCAACGTGTAGGAACGCCGGGTGCACGAGCTGTCCGGAGCTGTGTCATTGGCCTGAGTAAGCCGGCCGGCAGCGTCGTAAGCGTAGGCACGGCTGCGAGTGGTACCCGCCGTGCCGGTCTCGGTAGCGACCTGGTCCTGGACGGATTGTTCGATGGTGTCGGAGGCGACGATGGCCTTGTCGCTGTCCCGGCTGTAGACCCGGGACGTCTCCGTACCGGTTTCGTCCTGACCGACGGTGAGGGTGTAACCGCCGGGCAGCGTCTCGGTCACCGGCGCACCGTTGCCGTCGTAGGTGGCGGTGAAGGTTCCCGCGACGGAGTCGGTGCGGGAGGTCTCCAGGCCACGGGGGTCAACGCTGGTGTCGTAGGTGTAGGTAGTGGTGGAGGGCGCCGAGTCAGTGGATGTCGCCACGCGGTTCAAGGCATCGTAGGCCGTGGTGGAGGTGTTTCCCGCGCCGTCGTTGTATGAGATCTCCCTCCCGAGCGCGTCGTAGCCATAGGTGATCGTTTGGCCGTTGGACGTAGCGGTGGCGGTCAGCCCGTTGTCGCTGTCGTAGGTAGTGGTGCTGTTCCCAACCGCTTGACCGGAGCCGCCGGTGATCGCGGTCTGGTTCGTCCGACCGGCGGCGTCGTAGCTCACTGTTGTGGTGCGGGTGACGGTGTTGGCGGTCTCGGTGGTTACGGTGGGGTTGCCCCACCAGTCGTACTGCACTGTCTTCGTGGGCAACTCGCTCGGGTTGCTCCCGCCACCGGTGATCGAGGAAGCCGGGGCGGTGGAACAGAGAAGGCCTGCCCACTCCGGATGGCCGTTGCAGGCTCCGGTGCCCGTCGCTGAGTAGTAGGTGGTCACGACGGCCCCGGCGTCGCTGCCGCTGGACTTGGGCTGAGCCGTTCTGATGGGTCGGCCCTGGGAGTCGTACGAGGCGCTGGTGGTAATCGCCAAACCGTCCGGGTCTGTGACTGTTTTCGTCGGCATGCCCACGGTCCAGTCGTATGCGATTGTGCTGGTGCGCACGTCCGCGTCGGATGGGTAGCCGTCGACGTAACCGCCGGTCTTGACTGTAGTGACCTGGTTCACCACAGCGGTCGTGCTGCCGCTCGGTCGGCCCTCGTCGTAAGTGAGGACAGTGTGTGACCGGACAGAAACTGGGCTTCCCGCAGTGAGGTCCGTACCGGCGGACCCTGCCTTGAGTACCGAAGTGAGGACTGCCTCATGTAGCGGCCCGTATTCCTCGGTCTCCCGAACGCCGTCGTCGGAGTACGCCGTCCGGGTGGAGAGTCGCTCCGCTCGTTGAGCGGTCGTCTGGTCGTCGATGTTCAGCGAGGTGAGTTCCGCGAGCTGGGTTCCGGTGGTGGCCAGGGCCAGTTCCCGGTTGGCCGGGGTCAGTTCACGTACGGTGTTGCCAGAATGATCGTATTCGGCTGTGCTGACGTGCCCGCCGGGGACGGCGGAGTTGACCTGGCGGCCGGTAGCATCCATGTAGAGGACGGTCGCCCGCGCGTAGTCCGATTTGGTCAGACTACCGCCGGAGTGAGAGGCGGGGACCGCGTCGGCGGGGAATACGGCGGTGGCATCAGTGGGGACATCCGTTTGTCCCCAGGCAGCCACGTCAGAGGTCCCCATGGCGTTGGGAGCCGCACTACCGGACAGCGGCACGTCGTAAACCACCGAAGTGGTGGCGGTGCCGTCGGTCTCAGACTTGCTCCCGGCCTTGAGTGTCGGGCGGGAGGCAGCCAACAGCATGCCGTCGCCCGCAGTCGCCGCGTTGCCGGCCTGTCCGTAGGTGAACGTCCAGGCCAGTTGGCCAGGCGGGGTGAGTGTGGTGATCCGACCGGCGCTGTCGTATGAGTACGAGGTCTTCAGCGGCGTGGATATCTGCGGGTTCCACGTCTGGCGCAGCCGCCCGGAGTCGTCATACAGATACTCCTGCAGCGGCTTCGAGGTGGCCGCAGTCGCGCCGGGAGCGGTGCTCCACAGCAGGATCTCCTTGACCTGTCCTGTGTAGTTGCCGAAGGACGAGGAAGTCGCCGACGTGCTGGTGGCATACACAAACTGCAGCATCCTGCAGCCCGCTGTGGCGGGTGTGGTTTCACACTGCGAAGCGGCGACGGCGGAGGTCGGGGCTATCACGTATTTCGGCCGGGCAAGCGTCGTACTGCCTGAGGGGTCCTTCTCCGAGACCACCTTGGTAGTGGACACGTCGGTCTGCAGATAACTGGACGAAACTTCCCAGGTCGTTGCTGTCGGATCGACCTTGGCGAATGTCGTCGTCATTCCCTGGTCATCCGCCAGGGCAAATGAGCCCGAGAGGGAACCGGTCAGGGTTAGATCTTCCCGTCCAGGCTGCGATGTCCAGCCCCCCGCAGTAGTGGCCGTAAAGCCGGTCTCTCCGCCGTCCACATCGACGATGGCCACCGAATAGGGAGAGGTCTGCCGGACATACGCCCAGTTCGAGTCCGTCAGCTCGGCGGTGACACCCGACGTCCACTGTGGCCCGAAGATGGCCACCTGGCCCTCGGCGTCGGACCCGGCCGTCGGGCGTCGAGAAGAGGCAGTACGTGACACCGACATGTCGAACGCGGAGACGTCCGTGGAAGCCAGCGTGTAGTCGCCGGTCAGATCGTTGACTGATCCCGGGCCGACATTCTCCGCAGGAGACGCTCCGGAGTTGCGATCCACTGTGATGGAGTTGAACTGTGAGTAGCCGGTGGTCGAGCCCGTGGTGAAGGCCGCTCTGATGTCGACAGGCCCGTCCTCGGACAGATTGCCGGTGATGTTCCAGGTAAGGGCTGCCGGCGTGCCGCCAGTGACCGCGACCGGCCAGGCTGAGACAGCCGAGCCGTCGGAGGACTTGGTCACGTACTGCACGGGAATGGGTTGCCAGCCCTCGGTCTCGCCGCGCCGATACTGGTAGGTGACCCCGGTATACGTGGCCTTGCCGGTAGAAGTCAGACTGACTCGGCGGGCAGTCGTGTCACCATCCGCTGGGGTGATCAGGCCGGCGCCGTCGGCGCCGACTCCGAACGAGTACTTCGTGGTACTGGTGGAGATGTTGCCGCCGGAATCGACGGCTGCCGCATACAGGGTGTGCCAGCCGTTGTCCGGCTTGATCGTCACGGTGAGCGGGTCGCCGCCGTTGCCGTCGGCGGTGTCGTCGATGCGATTCGGCGCCGAGGGGTCGTCCAGGCCCCAGTAGTAGCCCTGACCGTCCGAGGACGAGGTGTCGAGCGTGCAGGTGACGTCCCCGACGGCCTTGTCAGTCCATGTGCTCTCCGTATAGGGATCGCAGGAGATAATCGGGGCGGTTGGTTTGGCCACATTCGGAACGAAGGTCACGTAACTGGACCAGGCCCCATAGTCGATGCCGTCATAGCCGCGTACCCGCAACCGCAAATGCGACGCCGCTACCTGGGACGCCGACGGGACCGTCAGCTTCGCGGTGCCACCGGAAGCCACCGAGGCTGAGGTACCTGTATAGGAGTAAGAGGTCTCCCCTGAGTACGCCGGGTCATTGGTGATCTCGAACTGGCCCGACACACTGGAGCCGTCCGGGTCGGTGATCTTTGCTGACAAGGTCGGTGTGTACGTCGAGATGTACCGCTTGCTGTTGTACGCGTTCACCACTGACGGCGAGATCGCCGCTGCGGCAGTGGTGGGGTACGAGTTGTAGGTCACCACCAGTTTCGGCGCGTACCCGGAGGTGGTGTAGTTCGCCGAGCGGAAGCGTCGCCAGGAAGTCGAATCGGACTCATCCGCGCTGCGCAGTTGCAGGCCGTAATTCGTGGACCCGTCCGCCCAGGCCTGGACGATGGTTTTGAGGTTCCAGTTCGACCAGTTCGCCGGGCAAGAGGAACTGTAGCCCCAGTGTCCGGTGTTCGAAGCTGCCCCAGTGGCGGTGGTCGACGGCTGCGCGGCCCAGGTCACCGAGGACGAGGACCAGGAGGAGGTAATCCGGCGAGCGGCTGTGGCCGCCCCGGAAGTGGAGCACGTCGACGAGTAGTAGTTGTACAGAGACATCGTCGCCGAGGTGATGGCCTTGCCAGTGAACTTTGAGACATCGAACTTCAGGTACGAGCGCGCGACATCGCTGCCACTGTCGTAGGTGCCGGACTTCAGCTCCTGTGAGGAGACCTGGGAGTCGGGGTAGTCCGGGGTCTGCACCCAGGTGTCGGTGGTCACCGCCAAGGTGGAGGTGGGGTCTACGGTCACCGGGTACGTCGCGGTGGCGAGGAACTTCGCGTCCGGGGTCAGCACCAGAGCCTGCGAGCCATCGGAGGCTGTCTCGACCTTAGTCGTCACCTGCTCCTGGTGCTCCGGCTCACCGGACGCCGGGTCCTTCGTTGAGTCCCACATCATCGGCGCCGGCGCTTCAGCCACCAGCTTCCCGCCGGAGTCCTTCAGCAGTAGATGACCGGAGTCCGCCTGGGACAGCGCCAGTCCCTGCAGTTCGAGCGGAATTCGGTACGACACCGCGCCATCGGGCTGCTCGGTCAGCAGCAGGTTCTCCGAGAACCCCTGCGCCAACGCTGTCACCCTCAGTGTCTGGCCGCTGCCCAAGTCGTACGAGGCAGTGGAGTCCTTCACAGTCGGGGTGGGGAGCTTTTCTGCCCAGCCCAGGCCAAAGCTGTCGCCGCCCTTGGCCACTGACGCAAGTTGCTTGTCCCCGCCGTCGGACACCGCCACATCAGCAGCCGCAGCCTGCGGCTGGAGGTCGGCGCCAGTGTCGGAGAGGGACGTGTCGATGTCGGCCCATCTCCCGTCTTGTTTCACCCGTACTGGACCGGCGTACGCCTCGGTCTCCAGCTCGCCGCTGGGCAGAGCGAAGGTCGTGGAGTCCGTGGTCCGTTCTGACAGCACCTCGATCTGGCGGTTCTGCAACCGCGCCATCAGCACGGCAGACGCTTCGTCCTGAGCCTCTGCGGGACCCGATGCCGTAGAGGAGGTTGACGTGACAGTCGCCGTCTCGGCGGTTACCGCTGTAGCACTACCCGTCGATTCCACGACCATCGCGGTCTGGATGGCGAGCAGCAGTGAAAGCAAGCTCGCTATCCGACGCAGCCGTCTGCCTGCAGACGGCGCGGCGGACACGCTGAACGGCCCCGGTGGCCCGCATGTGAACCGGTTACCCATCACATCTCCTTCAAAAGATCTCCACATGAGAGATCGATGAAGAAGATGTACAGGGGACTCGAAGGGCTCCCTCGGTCGGGACGCTCGGCACCCAGCGCCAACGCGCCCAACGCAATGCGATGCGCCCCTAATTGGGGAGAATTGCGAAGATGGAACCGGTGTATCACGTGAGACCCTGAGGTAACGCGTAGCCCATGAAATAATATGGGGTAAACTTTACCAAAGCGGCGGAACCCGACATTTCCTGACTGTTAACTCTTCACAGCTCGGGGCGACTTGTTGGATTGCAAGAGTAAAGGAAGTGTCAAGGCGTGTAGTACTTCGCCCCAAGGGCACTCCATCTCAGCTGCATACGAAGTCTCTGTGAGACAGCGCCACTGGAGCTTGGCGGCGCTCCGCCCTCCGGACTCGGGGTCGGCTGCGTCAATACACCCGAAGGCGGCAAGCCGAAGCGGCGCCGTCCCTCTGGATGTCGGCAGCTTGTCGGTGTTGTCGAGGTGCACTTTGCGACCGTCTGAACTGAGATGCTGGAGGTCTCGCGTTGAGAGGGGCTGGACAGATGCAGTGGGAGATCCACGGTGAGCGGCAGATCTACAGCAACCCTTGGGTCAATCTCTGGCTGGTGGACGTTCAGCAGCCCGACGGGCGGCGCTGGGAGCACCATGTCGTGCGCATGCGGCATCTGGCAGTCACGGCTGTGGTGGATGACCAGAAGCGCGTGTTGATGATGTGGCGGCACCGGTTCATCACGGACACCTGGGCGTGGGAGCTGCCCATGGGCCTGATCGAGGCGGATGAGACGCCGGAGCAGGCGGCCGTGCGTGAGGTCGAGGAGGAGACGGGCTGGCGGGTCGAGGGGGCCAAGCCGCTGATCTACGGTCAGCCGGCCAACGGCATCACCGACTCCGAGCACTACGTCTATCGGGCTGACGCGGCCTCGTATGTGGGTCCGCCGACGGAGAAGAACGAGTCCGATCGGATCGAGTGGATCCCGCTCAAGGAGATCCGGGGGATGATCGACCGACGGGAGGTCGTCAGTAGCGGCTCCCTTATCGGGCTGCTCTACCTGCTGCTGGACGAAGCCACGGCCGGTTAGAAGAGGGCTTCGCGCATCTTGGCTTCGAAGGCGATCACCGAGGTCTCGCGAGCGTACGGCTGCAGTCGGGCGTGGAATTCGCGGACGTGGCCCGTTACGCGGGGTGATTCGACGCTGGTCGCCAGCTCCAGGGCGAGGCCGGCGGTGTCGCAGGCTTGGTCGAGGGCACCCTGCTGGAGTTGGGTGGTGGCGAGCCAGAATGCGTGGAAGGCTCGCCCTCGCTGCTGGGTGGCGTTCTCGCGACGGAAGCCCTCGGCGATGAGCGGTTCGGCCTTGTGCGGTTCGCCGAGCTGGGCGAGGGCGATGCCGGTGTCGACGACGAGCTTGGTTTCGTCGAAGTAGCGCACCCACTGAGGTGCCGGGCCTTCGTCAGCTGCCCGTTCGAAGTTCTGGTGGGCTTTGTCGATGGCTTTGTAGCAAGCGGCGGCGTCGCGGAGCGACGCGAGGGCGAAGGCCTCACGCATGTGCAGCATGGACATCACGAGCGCTGACGGTGACGTGTCACGGGCGGTGTCCTGGGCGGCGCAGGCAAGGGCAGCGGCTTCGCCAGCACCACCCTCGTATGTGGCTAGCAGGCTCATGCAGGACAGGACATTGGCGATGAACTGCCGGTCGCCGATGTCTTTCGCGAGGAGGAGCGCCTGGGAGAAGTACGACCGAGCTGTGCTGTACCGGCGAGCGTCGAAGTAGGCCCACCCCGCGAGCCGTGCCAACTCGGCGGCCAGGGACTGCATGCCGCGTTTGAGGCCATCGTCGGTCGCGCTGACCATGAGACGTTGGACATGGCGCAGCTGGCCGACTACGGCCGGGCGGAGGGCTGCTCCGCCGTGCTGGTCGTCGCGACGCCAGTAGTCCTCGATGGACGACTGGATCGCGGTCAGCATGGGGCGCGTGACGCAGTCTTCGTTGACGAGCGACAGGATGTCGTCGAGGCCCTTCATGCCGCCTCGGTCGCCTTCCTCCTCTTGCTCTGTTCGTGCGACCGGGGAGGGCTCGGGCTCGGTGACCATAGCTCGGGATGGGATTTCCCAGGGGCGGTGAGCGAGTCCAAGCATGGCGCCGGGGATGCGGAGTCCGTCGGCGACCCGTTCGATGACGTCGATGTGGGCCAGTTTGCGCCGGCCGCTCATGATCTCGCCGACCCGGCTGGGCGTCATCCCGCACAGGGCTGCGATGCGCGAGGGGTAGATCCCTGCTCGCCGCCGTACGAGCCGGAAGATCGCGGAGAAGTCCCGGATCCGGCAGGCGTGCACCATCTCTGGATCGCGCAGGAGCGCAGTGGGCAGCTCGCACGGTCCTTTCGGGGCGGGCATCGTCGGATCCCCTCCCTCCGAGGGTTTCTGACACGGCGTTCGGTGATCTGGGCGTTCAAGAAGGTTACCCACGTTGGGTAATCACGTGGGCCTTATTCGTAGCCCTTCCCCCGAGCCAACCTGATCTTGCGCTCGCAGCAAGTCTTCGGACATACGCGGGCGGGGACCACTTGGACGCCTTCGCAGAGGCCGTCGGCTTCTCATGGAGGAAGCGGTGCGAATGACGATGTTGCAAGACGATGCGGATGGTGGAAGGCCGCTCCGGTCCGACGAGCGCTCCTTCGTCAGCTGCCCGACGGCAGTGGCTGCGGCCCGGCAGTTCGTGACGGATGCCGTGGCTCACTGGGGCATCACGGAGCGGTCCGACGACATACAACTCTGCGTCAGCGAGATGAGCACCAACGCCGTCGTGCACGCGGCTTCTCAGTCCGGCTTCACCCTCCGCTTGCTCGCATGTGCCCAGTTCCTGCGTGTGGAAGTGGAAGACCACGGTGCCGGACTGCCGGTGCGGCGGGTAGCTCGGTTGGAGGGCACCTCTGGCCGGGGGCTGTTGCTGGTCGAGGCACTGTCCGATGACTGGGGCGTCGTTGAGGGACAAGGCGGCAAGACAGTGTGGTGCGACTTCAGGCTCAAGCAGGATGCCGACTGGAGCGAGGAGGCGGTCGCATGCTGACCACGCTCAACGAATCCGACGGCTACTGGTGCGAGTGTGCTGCCTTCACCGATCAGCGTCCGATCCTGCTCGGGTGCCGGCAGACCGGGACACCAAGGCTGGCCCTCCGGTGGCTGCGTGGCCAGGCCTTACGTATCGCGGAGCAGCTTGATGCCTCAGCCGCCCTTCCGGTGCAGGAGTGGTATGGCAGCGCCGTCGAGCACGAGACCGAGTTGCGGGTGCTCATCGCGGGTGATCTGTATGCCGTCACCACGTACGACGACGAAGCGCGCTACGTGCTGTCCGCCCGCCCCATGCGAACGGTGTCGTTCCTGGAGTGGTGGAACGACGTCGATCCGGAGGTGCTCCAGGCGGCCTGAAGCAGCGCCCTCGTGTAGCAGGTCGGGATCGGTCACATCAACTGCCGCCCTACCAATGATTTCCGGATCGTGAGCCCTCACGACGGCCCTGAGCCCTGGCAAAGCGGGGGGCTTCCTGGACCCGCCCCCACAGACGATGGAGAAGCTCAGATGATCCAGCACCGTGCCCTGCGGGGCATCAGCAGCGCCATCCCGGTCCGTGTCTCGATGGACCGGACCTTACGCGTCAAGGTCATCGACGCCTGCGGCATGACCTGTACCTTCTGCCACAACGAGGGCACGCCCGTCGCCGCTGACAACCACGAGCAGAACACTGGGGACTTCGGCGCTGCCGGCCGCTCCGGCCGCGTCTCGATCTACCTCGCCATGAACGGCGCACGCTTCGTCGCAGCGCCCATCTTCCCCGACGAACCGTTCCGCTCGGCACTGGTCCAGCTCCGTCAGGCACTCGGCTTCGACGAGGTCCATCTGACGGGTGGGGAGCCGACCCTGCATCCTCGGCTGCCGCAGATCACAGCCCTGGCGAGGCAGGCCGGGTACGAGGTCGGCATCACGTCCAACGGCGAGAACGGCGCCAGGATCCTGCCCGCCTGCGCAAAGGCCGGGCTGAACCGCGTCAACTTCTCCATCTTCGGTACCACCACCGAAGAACTGGCCCAGGTGCAGAACGAGAGGTTCAGGACGGGCGCGCGGGCGGCACGGAAGATCGAGGCGCTGGAGGAGTCGATCCGGGTTGCCATGGAGCTGGGGGTGGGCGTACGGGCCAACGTGGTCATACCCGATCGCAGTCACGTCCAGCGTGTCCACCGCCTGCTGGAGAAGTACTCCCCGCAGCTGTCCATCCGGGTGCTGTCCTCGCTGGCCGACGGCGAGGAATCCCTCGAAGCGATCGACCTGCTTCTGGGCCAACTCGGCGCCCAGCCCCAGGAAGTCCGCCTCATCGCGGGCACCTCCGGCTTCCGGATCTCGTACCAGCTACCGAGCGGCCGGCCACTCGTGGTGAAGCACATCCGCTCGCTGCGGCTGCCCGAGACCTGCACGGGCTGCCGATTCAACAACGCCACTGACTGCCAGGAGGGTTACTACGGGGTGCGGCTCTACCGCGACCCGAAAGGGACCTTCCACGTAGGCGTCTGCATTCAGCGGATGGACTTGTGCCTGCCCGTGGAAGAGTTCGTGGACAGCGACGTGTGCGGCGAGATCAGGAAGATGCGCGAGCAGGACTTCCACGACCTGAGCGCTTGAGACCGTTACAAGGAAGAAGGAGACCCGTGGCGCAGAACGAGTACGAGGCGAAGTTCCTGGCGGTCGACGTGGACGCGCTCCGCGACCGGTTGCGTACCGCGGGCGCGGAGCAGGTCTTCGCCAAGACCATGTTCACCCGGCTGATCTTCGAGAACGACGCCGTCCAGGGCGAGCAGTGGCTACGCCTGCGGGACGAGGGCGGCAAGACCACCCTCACGCTGAAGCAGGTCACCGATGCCACCCACATCAACGGGACCACCGAGATCGAGATCGAGGTCAACAACCTGGAGACCACCGCCGAACTGCTCAAGGCCCTGGGCCTGCGGCAGGTGCGTTACCAGCAGAACTACCGGGAGGAGTGGCAGCTCGACGGCGTCGCGTACGACTTCGACACCTGGCCGGACCTGCTGACCTTCCTGGAGATCGAAGGCTCCTCGGAAGAGGCTGTACGAGGTGCTGTTGCCTGGCTCGGCTTGGACTACGGCGAGGCCCGTTTCGGCAGCATTGACCTGATCTACAAGAGCGAGTTGGGCCGCAACATCCTCGCCGAGCCCACACTGCTGTTCGCATAAATGGGATGACCGTTCTCGGCCAGGCAGAGGAACGAGGGCCGCTGGGCCCATCTACCGGATGAAGGTGGATGGGCCCAGCGGCCCATTGCGTCAGTGTGTACGTCGGCTCGGGCTCGGAGGAGTGGCCTGCGCCTTGGCAGATGGGGGCTGCGTAGTGATTGGCGCGGGCTTGGTGGGTGTAGTGCTGCGGCTGCGGGCTGCCTTGACGCGGGTGTTGGGGGCGGGGTGGTGGCCGAGGAGTTTGAGGCGCCAGATCATGACCTGGGCGGGGGCCTTGGCGGTGTCGAGTTCTTGGAGTTCGGCGGCCTTCTTCAGGAGCGGGGCGGGCTTGTGGCCGGAGGCGTCGGCGTCGGCGAGGGCGGTGCTCAGGGCGGGCCAGGTGGGGTCGGCGAGGATGCGCTCGGCGTGGTCGGGGACGGCCTGGCGTAGGGCGGTCTCGTAGCGGTGGGTGATCTCGGGCGGGGGAGTGCGGCGAGTGAGGTCGGCGAGCGGGCGACTGGCAGCGTGGCCGTGGGCGGCTTGTAGGTGGAGCAGGGCTTGGTGGGTGGCGGCGGTCTGCTGTTCGTGATGGCGGGCGTTGTGCCAGTTGGCGGCGGCGATGGCCACCAGGACGAGGCTGGAGATCAGGATCGCGATGCCTTCGCCGTCGCCTTGGCCGGTGGTGCGGAAGAGCTGCTTGGCGGCGTGGCGTAGGTGGCTGGCGTGCTGGTGGTCGGCGCGGATCTTGGAGCGTGTGGCGTGCTCGAAGGCCTTGGCTGCGGCGCGTAGTTCGGTCTTGGTGGGGCCGGTGGTGATGGTTGCGGCGGCGTCGAGGAGTTCGCCGAAGGCGGCGAGCTGTGCCTGGGCTGCGGCGTCGTCTTCGCCGTTGAGGATGGCGGGGATGCCGTCGACGGTCTCGGTGGCGGTGTGCCACGGGTTGGCTGGGCGGGTCGTCGATGCGGTCGGCCGGTCGGGGGCTTCCTGGGCGGCGAGGCGCTCGCGGATGCGGTTGATGGACAGGTCGGGGGCGAGCTTGGTGCCGCTGTACCAGACCGGTTCACCCTGGTTGTTGACGTCGCCGGGCTGGGCGACGGCGTAGCCGATGATGTCGCCGGTCTCGGGACCGATCCGGGTCTTCACCTGGATGCCGAGAGCGGTGAGTGTCGAGAAGAACTCGGCCTCGTCCTTGGCGGCGGAGGCGACGGTACGGACGTGGCCGCGCAGCCATTCCCGTGCTGTTTCCGGTCGGCCCCGGCGGAGGGCCTTGGCCTGCTCGGCGCTGGTGGGGGTGGGGGCGGCGGTGTAGTCGCCCTGCTTGAGCTGGCGCAGACCGAGCTGCTTTTCGATGCGGCGGCATTCGGCCTGGGCGCGCATGCCGTCGCGCTTGTTGCGAGGTCGGCGGCCGTCCTCGCGGACGGTGGTGGCGACGATGTGGATGTGGTCGTGCGCGTGGCGGACGGCGATCCAGCGGCAGGCCATCTCGTCGCCATCCGGAGCGATGCCGGCGGCGTGCACGACGCGGCGGGCGACCTCGCCCCATTCGGCGTCGGAGAGGTAGCGGTCGCCGGGTGCGGTGCGGACGGGGCAGTGCCAGACGTGCTGGGGAGGCATGGTGCCGGTTTCGCGGGCGCGGAGCTTGACGGGCTGGTCGAGGTAGGCGGCGAGTTCCGTGAGGGTGGTGTCGGCTTCGCGGCCGGGGTCGGGGAGGCCGGTCATGGCCCAGGCGCCGACGATGTGGGGGTCGAAGTGTTCGTCGCGGCGGCCGGGGCCGTAGAGGTAGGCGAGCAGGCCGCGGGTGTGGGCTCCGGTGGAGACGTCGGGGATCACTTGGGCTGCTCCTGGAGCTGCTGGGTGATGTACGCGCGGAGGTCGGTGATGAGTTGCTCGACCTCGTCGAGGACGGCCTCTGCGTGGTTGGCGGTCAGGCCGGAGTTGCAGGTGCGAGCGACCTGGTTGAGGTTGGTGCCGACGCGGTTGACGGCTCGGATCATCAGGGCCAGGGCTTCGAGCACGGTGCGGGTGGCCCGGTCATTCGGATTGACCGCGCTGGCGTTGCCGTACGCCACGGACATCGAGGCGTCGGCGATGAACCCGCAGACGCCGAGGTTCCACTCCATGGCCTTCTGCTCCAGGACGGGGAGATCGGACGGCGTGTAGCGGGAACTCTTGATCTCGCTACGGGTCTCGCCGACGCGCTTGCGGTAACGGCGGGGCTTCAGCGGCACGCTGCCCGGGTTCGCGATGTGCAGGGGTGCTCGGTCCAGGAGGGGGCCGTTGGGCACGAACTCGTCGGCGGGAGGGATCTCTTCGGCGATCGGCGAAATGGCGTCGACGTTGGGTTCGGCGACGAGGTCGGGCGCGTGGTCTTCCTGGGTGCGGCTGCCTTCGGCCGCACCCTCCTGGTCCGGCGCCCCCTGGCGCTGGGCCTCCTCCGCCACCCCCGGGGCGGAGGCAAGCGCGATCGAAATGCCATTGGTATTTCGATCGCCCCAGCTTGCTCCACGGCTGAGGGCCCGGCTGATCCTGCCGCGCATGCCCTTCCTGGGCTGGGAATCGGCCTCGGTGAGGGCGTCGGCTATGTCGGGGGTGAGGTGTTGTTCGTTCACGGTAGCGCTCCTGAACTGGGGTGTGCGGGGGCGAGGCGGGGAGTCTGGGGGTCTGGGCGTGGCGGGGGCTGACTCGTCCCACTCGTTGCGTGCCTGGTCAGCACAGGTACGGGTGGTGGTGCAGGGACGGGTGGACTCGTCCCGGGCACGTGACCCGTCCCCGCGCTGAGCTGCGCGGGGACGGGTGGGACGGGTGGATGCGGGTCAGCTGCCGTGCGGCGCGGGTGCGGTGGGCTCGGGGCAGTAGCGGGTCCAGGCGTCCAGGAACTGGTTGCGGGCGAAGCCCTTGCGCTGGTTGCCGTCGGCGAAGCGGATGTTGGCTGAGCCGATGCCGTAGTCCTTGAGCAGGAGTTGGAGGCCGCGTGGGGTCAGACCGCTGGTGCCGTACTCCGTCCAGGGGCCCTCGGGCGCCCTGTGCAGGAGCATCAGGAGGTGCTCGGTGGGCAGCGCCGTCGGGTCGCCGACCTCGGCGAACGCGGCCCGGATGTCGGCCAGGATGCGGGACTTGAGCCCGCCTTCCTCGTCCTGGCCGGCCTCGTGTGCGGTCATCGCTGTGCAGGCGGTGCGGGCCAGGTGGGGCCAGTCGCCTCCGGCGAGGTCGGCGACGATCACCAGGGGTTCCCAGGTATCCGCCGCGCGGTCATCGACCGGCATCGGCGGTGCCATACGGGCGGCGGCCTCCAGCAGCGGGGTCAGCCAGCCCACGAGGCGGTCGCGCAGGGCGTGCAGGGGCGGGGTGTCCCAGCGCGAACGGAAGGGCCGGACCTCTTCGCCCGGTGCCCGGCGCCGCATCCGGACGACCACAGCCCGGTCCATGATCGTGTCCGGGAGATCGCCGATCCCGGCCAGCGCCGCCATCGCGAAGGTCGGGAATTTCGTCGGCTTGTGATCCGGCCCCGCGACCCGGGTGGTGGGGCGGTTGCGCTGGTGACCGGCGTTGAGCAGGCCGCGCATCTCCTCGTTCTTCTCCGCCGCCTTCGCCGAGCCGAAGATGGTGTCCACCTCGTCCACCAGGAGCGTCGGCGGTTTCTCGGTGATCGAGCGGAAGATCGCCGCCGGGGTGGAGTTGACCGTGATGAACGGGTCGTGGACGGTCTCGTGCAGCACATCCAGCAGGCGGGACTTGCCGCACCGCTTCGCCGGACCGACCACTGCCAGGCGTGGCGCGTGCTGCCACGCGGGCTGAAGGTGCGTCGCCGCTATCCACAGTGTGGTGGCTACCTCCGCCTCTCGGCTGGGCAGGATCACGTACCGGGTCAGCGCCGAGCGCAGTTCGGTCAGCAGGCCCGCGCCCTCGGGCACAGCAGCATCCGCCACTCCGGACTGACCGGGCGGACCGACCGGCTCCACGGCGGCGACCGGGTCACTGACCGGCGGGTGACCGGGACTTCCGGTCACCCGCTTGGTAGTTGTGGTCAGGCCGGTGGGAGTGACCGAAATAGCGGTGGACTCGGCAGCCGAGCGGTCCGGCTGACCTGCCAGGGCGACCGCCGTGGTCGGCGCGCTCCCGACGGGGTGACCGGGCGCGGTCAGTGTCCGGGGAACGTGGTGGTCAGTGACCGGGAGAGGTGTGTCCGTGGTGACCGGTTGCGCGTCGCTGGCCCGGTCGCCGGACCGGCGGGCGTCGGGCTGACCGGGGACAGCCACGGGTGGCCAGGGCGACTTCGGGGATGCGGTTCCGGTGGGTGGGGTCGTACGCTGCATGTGTATCTCCTCGACCGGGGGCGCCGGGCTGGCAGGCCCGACACCCCCGTGGTTGATCGTTAGTCGCGGTTCATCAGGGGAGTTCGCTTGGCCCTCGGCGTTGGCGCGCCGGGGGCTGTTCTTCGTTTCGGGGAGGGCTCAAGCAGCCCGGTCTGCGGTCTGGGTGTCCAGCCATGCGTCCACCTCCTGCCAGCGGTAGCGCAGGTGGCGGCCGACCTTGGTGGCCTTCGGGCCGATGCCCCGGTGATTCCAGGAGTAGAGGGTCCCGATGGGTATCCCGAGGTACGCCGACAATTCCTCGGGGGTGGCGAGGGATCGGCGGTTCGTGTCGGCTGATATGCGCGCGGCGGGCGGCATGGTTGCTCCACTTCGGATTCGCGGATGGGCGAGCACGGCCAACATAGCCACGCGGGGTCCGAACCATCCAGCGGCATTGTGGAGACAAAATCCGGCCGCACCAAACGAGGGTTCCGGCTGGCCTTGACCTTGGCGTTGGTGGCCCTGCGTTCATTGGGCTCGCGGGCCCGTCTGAGGTGCGCAGTCAGGGAAGCGCCAGCTCAACGTGTGGCCAGAGTCGTCCGCATGGACCTTGAGGGCGCTTCGGTCTGTGATGAGCGGCGGAACATATCACGAAAGTCCGGCCACATTCTTTTGGGTTCTTCCAGCCGATGTGGTGGCTGCTTCTATCGGAAAAATACGGCTTGCCCAAACCGCGATTCCCAAGCAAACCTACAGGGCACTTCCAACCGCCCGCTGAAAGCGGGACGACCGAAAGAGGCCCTTTCGCGTGGCTGACGTCTACGACCGCTGGCACAAGTCCCACCCCACGCTTGGGGAGGAGCAGTGCACCGAGCACAAGAGCAGGACCAGGCCCATGGTTCCCACGACGGACCACGGGGTCGGCAAGCGGTGGCAGGTGCGCTACCGCGACCTCAACGGCGCGCAGCGCAAGGAGAATTACGAGAACAAGGCGGCGGCCGACGCACGGGCAGCCGAGGTCGAGAACGAGCTGCGGGGCGGCACGTACGTAGACCCGCTCGCCGGCAGGGTGACGCTGGACCGGTACGCCCAGCAGTGGCTCTCAGCGGTCACAGCAGGGCCCACGACGGTCCAGCGGTACGAGGGCGTCATCCGCAATCACATCGAGCCGCACCTCGGCCGACGCGAGCTTCGGACGCTCAACAAACCGTCATCGATCCAGGCGTGGGTCAAGCAGCTCCAGACGGCCGGGCTGGGGGCGTCGACCATCAACGGGATCAACGACATCCTCGTCAGCATCCTGGACGCGGCTGTGGAGGATGGGCTCGTGTCCCGTAACGCCTGCCGCTCCAGCGCGGTCAAGCTGCCGACGCAGACCAAGAAGAAGATCGTGCCGTGGTCGCTGGAGCGCATCCACGCGGTCATCGCCGGTCTGCCCAGGCGTTTCCAGGGCGGCGGGAAGTTGGGCTTCGGCTGTGGCCTGCGGCAAGGCGAGCTGTTCGGCTTCGCCGAGGACGACATCGACTTCGCCGGGCTGGAGATCCACGTGAACCGGCAGATACGGATCGTGAAGAACAAGCTGGTCTTCGCCCTGCCCAAGGGCAACCGGATCCGGTCCGTGCCGATGTCACCCGGCGTTGCCAAGGAGCTGAAGGTCCACATCAAGGAGTTCCCGCCCGTCGAGATCACCCTGCCCTGGGGGACGCCGGACGGAGAGCCGCGTACGTACCGGCTTCTGTTCACCGACGCGAAGGGCAAGGCGTACAACCGCAGCGTCTTCAACCAGGGCGACTGGAAACGAGCGCTTGTCGCGGCCGGGGTGATCCCGCCCCGTACCTCCGGCTCGCAGTACTTCGCCGCCGCGCCCGACGACGGGATGCACGCGCTCCGGCACGCGTACGCCTCCGTGCTGCTGGACGCGGGGGAGACGGTCAAGGCGCTCGCCGAATACCTCGGGCACTCCGACCCCGGCTTCACGCTGCGGACGTACACGCACCTCATGCCCGCCAGCGCCGCGCGGACCCGGCGGGCGATCGATCAGGCCCTTGCCCTGACGGGTGCGGAGGGCACTTCCCAGGCCGTGTGCCCTCAATGTGCCCTGGCGGCCTGAACAGGCCCTCCCGGACGGCCGCTTGAACGGCCCCTAAACGATCAACTCAACCCGCGGACCCGCAGGTCAGGGCCACACCAGGCAGTACAGCTGGTGCCCGCTCTCGTGGCAGCGCTGCGCGAAGTTCTGCCACTCGTGGAGCATCTCGTAGATCACGAACGCGTCGCGCGGGCCCCGGCGGTCGGGGACGGTGGACCAGATGAAGGCGGCGGCGCCGAGGGCTTCCTCGCCGGCTTTGCGGAGGGGTTCGACGACGGATATGGGGAGCTTGACGACGGCGTAGTCGGGGTGGAGGACGACGAGTTCGAGGGGTGGGACCTTGGCCGGGGGTATGCCTTCGATGCCGGTGAGGACCATGGCGGCCATGGTCTCCGGCTTGACCTTGGTGTACATGCCCTGGCCGAGCTCGTCGCCGCCGAGTTCCTCGGGTCGCATGGAGATCGGGACCCGGGCGGCGGTGGCGCCGTCGGGCGCACCGAAGTACTTGTAGGTCACCCCCACTCGGCCACCCCTGCTCCCACTCTGTGCTGCGGCTTGTTCGCTGTCGGCCGATGGCCGACGACGGCGTCCCGGGGGGCGGGCAGGTTCGGGCTCTGGGTCGTCGCCCGCACCATCGCCCAGCTCGCCACCGCGCTGCATTTCACTACCCGACCATCCGCAGACCCAACCGCGCAACCCGATCATCGTCTCAGATGCACGGTCGATACCTGACCGCGCAACGCCCGCCGCCTCCAGCATTTGAGAGCATGTGCTTGTGAGCTATCCGTACGCGTACGAAGCGCCAGTTTCTCAGACCTTGTTCGACCGAGCGTCGGCCGTGACGCCGGGAGGTGTGAACTCGCCGGTTCGCGCCTTCCGCGCGGTGGGCGGTACGCCCCGGTTCATGGTGTCCGGTACCGGTCCGTACCTTACGGACGCGGATGGGCGTGAATATGTCGATCTCGTGTGCTCCTGGGGCCCGATGATCCTCGGACATGCGCGCCCGGAGGTGATCGGGGCGGTGCAGGCGGCGGTCACGCGGGGTACGTCCTTCGGCACGCCGGGTGAGGGTGAGGTCGAGCTGGCCGAGGAGATCGTGGCCAGGGTGGCGCCGGTTGAGCAGGTGCGGCTGGTGTCGTCGGGGACCGAGGCGACGATGTCGGCGATCCGGCTGGCGCGCGGCTTCACGGGCCGGGCGAAGGTGGTCAAGTTCGCGGGGTGCTACCACGGTCATGTGGACGCGCTGCTGGCGGCGGCGGGTTCCGGGGTTGCCACTTTCGGGTTGCCGGACACGCCGGGGGTGACGGGGGCGCAGGCCGGCGACACGATTGTGCTGCCGTACAACGATCTTGAAGCCGTACGAGCGGCCTTCGCGGCGCACCCGGGCGAGATCGCGTGCCTGATCACGGAGGCGTCGCCGGGGAACATGGGCGTGGTGCCGCCGCTGCCCGGGTTCAACGCCGGGCTGGCCGAGCTGTGCCGCGCCAATGGCGCGCTGTACATCTCCGACGAGGTCATGACCGGCTTCCGGGTCAGCAGGGCCGGCTGGTACGGGATCGACGGCGTCGCGCCCGACCTCATGACCTTCGGCAAGGTCATGGGCGGCGGCTTCCCGGCCGCGGCCTTCGGCGGGCGGGCCGATGTGATGGCGCACCTCGCGCCGGCCGGGCCGGTCTACCAGGCGGGCACGCTGTCGGGTAACCCGGTGGCGACGGCGGCCGGGCTGGCGCAGCTGCGGCTGCTGGACGACGCGGTGTACGAGACCGTGGACCGGGTCGCGGCGGAGGTGTCGGGGCTGGTGAGCGAGGCGCTGAGCAAGGAGGGCGTCGCGCACCGGCTGCAAACGGCCGGGAACATGTTCTCGGTGTTCTTCACCGACCGGGCGGTCACCGACTACGACCTCGCCAAGTCCCAGGAGGCCTTCCGCTTCACCGGCTTCTTCCACTCCATGCTCGCCCAGGGCGTCTACCTGCCGCCCTCCGCGTTCGAGTCGTGGTTCGTGTCGTCCGCGCACGACGCCACCGCGATCGAGCGCATCGCCGCAGCCCTTCCCGCTGCCGCCCGAGCCGCCGCGGAGGCGACCGTATGAGCGAGATCACTGTCGTCCACCTGATGCGCCACGGCGAGGTCGAGAACCCCTCCGGGGTGCTGTACGGGCGGCTGCCGGGCTACCACCTGTCCGACCTGGGCCGGAAGATGGCCGACCGGGTCGCCGAGCACCTGGCGGGCCGGGACATCACGCACGTCGTGGCGTCGCCGCTGGAGCGGGCGCAGGAGACGGCGGCGCCGATCGCGGCCGTACGGAGCCTGGAGACGGCGACGGACGACCGGCTGATCGAGGCGGAGAACATCTTCCAGGGCAAGACCTTCGGCGTCGGCGACGGGGCGCTGAAGAACCCGGGCAACTGGAAGCACCTGGTGAACCCGTTCAAGCCGAGCTGGGGCGAGCCGTACGTCGACCAGGTCGTGCGCATGAAGGCGGCCCTGGACGCGGCGCGGGACGCGGCGCGCGGGCACGAGGCGGTGTGCGTGAGCCATCAGCTGCCGATCTGGATCGTACGGAGCTTCGTGGAGCGGCGGCGTCTGTGGCACGACCCGCGCAAGCGGCAGTGCACGCTGGCCTCGCTGACCTCGTTCACCTACGACGGGGACCGGATCGTGGCGGTCGGCTACACCGAGCCGGCCCGGGATCTGGTGCCCGCGCATCTGCTGGCCGGGGCGAAGCCGGTGAAGGGCGGGTCCAAGGCGTTCGGCGCCTAGGCGCCGGGCGGATCCCAGGCATGCGCCGTCCGCGTGAATACTGTCCGATGAACTGGTGAGCGCGGGCCGCGCATGGAATCAAGGCCGTATGCGCGAGTTCAGCGGGGTGAGTCGACGCGGGATGGTGGGGCTGGGTGCCGCAGCCGCCGCTGTGACGGGCGCGGCCGCGGTCGGCCTGACGCAGGCCAAGGGTTCCGGGGGGACGGCCCCGGCCCCGGCGGCCCCACCGACGCCGTCGGCCGTTCCCGGCGCGCACCGGGCCCCGGATCCGCCGCGCAGGCCCGCGCAGCCGCCCGTACGCCTGATCGGCGACGGCTCGACCGCCGACACCGGGGCGCAGCCGCATCAGCCGGGCGCGCCGGAGCGGATGGAGCCGGGGAGCGAGCCGCCGCAGTTCGTGATCTTCTCGTGGGACGGGGCTGGGGAGCTGGACAACGGGCTGTTCGCGCGGTTCCGCAGGCTGGCCGCCGATCACGGCGCGAAGATGACCTTCTTCCTGTCCGGGATCTACCTCCTGCCCGAGTCGCGCCAGCACCTGTACCGCCCGCCCCGCAACCCCGTGGGCGCCAGCGCGATCGGCTATCTCACCGACGCCCATGTGCACGCCACCCTGGAGCAGGTGCGCCTCGCCTGGCTGGAGGGCCACGAGATCGGCACGCACTTCAACGGCCACTTCTGCGACGGTACCGGCTCGGTCGGCCGCTGGTCCTCGCGCGAGTGGCAGAGCGAGATCGACCAGGCCATCGGCTTCGTCGAGGAGTGGCGTACGAACACCGGCTTCCGCGACCTCCAGCCGCTGCCCTTCGACTACCGCAAGGAGCTCATCGGCGCCCGCACCCCCTGCCTGCTCGGCCAGCGCAATCTGCTCCCCGTCGCCTCCCGCCTCGGCTGGCGCTACGACGCGAGCTCGCCCGGCGGGACGCAGGTCTGGCCGGGCCGCACCCACGGCCTGTGGGACCTGCCGTTGCAGGCGCTGCCGTTCCCCGGGCGGGGCTTCGAGGTGCTGTCGATGGACTACAACATGCTGGCCAACCAGTCGGTGCGGGCCACCCGCAGCGACCCGCGCAACTACCCGGGATGGGAGCGGCAGGCCCGCGAGTCGTATGTCTCCGGCTTCCGGCGGGCGTACGAGACGAACCGGGCGCCGCTGTTCATCGGCAACCACTTCGAGCAGTGGAACGGCGGGATCTACATGAACGCCGTCGAGGACGCGCTCAAGCGGATCGCCGACCACGACGACGTGCGGCTGGTCTCCTTCCGGCAGTTCGTGGACTGGCTGGACGCGCAGGATCCGGCGGTGCTGGCCAAGCTGCGGACGCTGGCGGCGGGACAGGCCCCGGGGGAGGGGTGGGCGAGGTTCCTGCGCCCGGCGCCGAAGCGATCACGCCGCCCTTACTTGGGGCATTCGTCGCTTTAGGCAAAGGTGTCGGGGGTGCGTAAGATCGCGCGGCACCCCATGCGAAACTTTTCACATGAGTACTGCTGCGCGCGCTGTGAGCCGCTTCACCGGAGCCTCCGCCGGAGCCGCCGGAGCCGTCGCGTTCGCGCTGGCATTGACGGGCTGCACGGCGGGCTCTGAGTCGTCCTCGTCGGGGAGCAACACCAACTTCGTCAGCGGCACCGGCGAGATCAGCACGGTGAAGGCGGGCCACCGCACGGCCGCCCCCGAGCTGAGCGGTGAGACGGTGGACGGCGGGAAGCTGAGCGTCGCCGACTACAAGGGCAAGATCGTGGTCCTCAACATCTGGGGATCGTGGTGCTCGCCGTGCCGGGCCGAGGCCAAGAACCTCGTGACCGTCGCCGACGACACCAAGGCGAAGGGCGTCCAGTTCGTCGGGATCAACACCCGCGACCTGCAGACCGCGCAGGCCAAGGCCTTCGAGAAGAAGTACGCGGTGTCCTACCCGAGCCTGTACGACCCGACGGGCAAGCTGATCCTGCGCTTCCCCAAGGGCAGCCTCAACCCGCAGGCCATCCCCACCACGATCGTCCTCGACCGCCAGGGCAGGATCGCGGTGCGCGCGCTCAAGGCGCTCACCGAGGACGAGCTGCGCAAGATCCTCGATCCGCTGATCGCGGAGAAGTGACGTGATCGTTTCTGCGGCGGCGGGCGACTACAACCAGACAGTGCTCAGCGGGGCCCTGCTGGCCGCCGTGCCCATCGCGGTGCTCGGCGGGCTGGTCTCCTTCTTCTCGCCCTGCGTGCTGCCGCTCGTGCCCGGCTATCTCTCCTACGTGACCGGGGTCACCGGCACCGACCTGGCCGAGGCCAAGCGGGGCCGGATGGTCGCCGGGGCCTCGCTGTTCGTGCTCGGCTTCACGGCGGTCTTCGTCTCCGGGGGCGCGCTGTTCGGCAACTTCGGCTGGACGCTGCAGGAACACAAGGACGTCATCACCAAGGTGCTGGGCGCCCTCACCATCGTCATGGGGCTGGCCTTCATGGGCCTGGTCGGCGGGTTCACCCAGCGCGAGTTCCGCTTCCACCGGCGGCCCGCCATGGGGCTGGCCGGCGCGCCGCTGCTCGGGGTGCTCTTCGGCATCGGATGGACGCCGTGCATCGGGCCGACGCTCGGCGCGGTCCAGACGCTGGCGTTCAACGAGGCCAGCGCGGCGCGCGGGGCGCTGCTCACCGTCTTCTACTGCCTCGGCCTCGGCCTGCCGTTCATAATCGCCGCGGTCGCGTTCCGCCGCGCGCTGGGCGCCTTCGGCTGGGTCAAGCGCCACTATGTGTGGGTCATGCGGATCGGCGGCGGCATGCTCGTCGCGGTCGGCGTGCTGCTCGTCACCGGCGTATGGGACCACATCGTCTACCAGATGCAGATCTGGTCTTCCGGCTTCACCCCAGGGATCTGATCGATGAGCACGACCGACAAGACCGACGAGAAAGAGCTCGGCGCGGCCGGCGCACAACTGTCCACCGCCCCCGAGGAGGAGGAAGCGGGCATCATCGTGCCCGGCTCCTTCGGCGGCCTGCGCAAGCCGGGTTTCGCCGGCGGGGCCGCGTGGACGGTCCGCGAGGTGTGGGGCTGGCTGCGCTGGATGTGGCGTCAGCTCACCTCGATGCGGGTCGCGCTGATCCTGCTCTTCCTGGTGTCGCTGGCCGCGATCCCCGGCTCGCTCGTCCCGCAGACCAGCGTGAACGCGGTCAAGGCCCAGGACTTCATCGACGCGCACCCCACGGTCGCGCCGGTCTACGAGAAGCTCGGCCTCTTCCACGTCTACAGCTCGGTCTGGTTCTCGGCGATCTACATCCTGCTGTTCGTCTCCCTCGCCGGCTGCATCGTCCCGCGCAGCTGGCAGTTCGTCGGCCAGCTCCGCGCCAAGCCCCCGGCCGCCCCGCGCAACCTGACCCGGCTGCCCGCGTACGCGACCTGGCGTACGGCGGCCGAGCCGGACGAGGTGCTGGACGGCGCGCAGAGCGCGCTGCGCAGGCGGCGTTTCCGTACGGCACGCGCAAGCACGGCTGTCGCGTCGGAGAAGGGCTTCCTGCGCGAGGCGGGAAACCTGCTCTTCCACATCGCGCTGTTCGGGCTGCTGATCTCCTTCGCGGTCGGGCAGCTGTGGAAGGGCGATGGCAGCAAGCTGATCGTCGAGGGCGACGGATTCGCCAACACCATCACCGCGTACGACGACTTCACCCCCGGCTCCTTCTACGGCGCCGACGACCTGAACGCCTTCGGTTTCGACCTGGACAGCTTCAACGCCACGTACGCCACCAGCGGCCCCGACAAGGGCAGCGCCCGCACCTTCCGTGCCAACGTCCACTACTGGACGGGCGCGGACGGCAAGAAGCACAAGGGCGCGATCGAGGTCAACAAGCCGCTGGAGATCGCCGGCTCGAAGGTCTACCTCAACGGCCACGGCTACGCGCCCGTGGTCACCGTCAAGGACGGCAGCGGCACGGTCGTCTACTCCGGAGCGGTCGCCTTCCTGCCGACGGACGCCAACCTGACCTCCACCGGCGTGATCAAGGTGCCCGACGCCGTCGACAAGAACGGGAAGGCGGACCAGCTCGGCTTCAGCGGGCTGTTCACCCCGAGCTTCAAGCTGGACAGCACGCTGGGGCCGATCTCGGTCTTCCCCGCGCTCGCGAACCCCGCGCTCATCCTCACCGCGTACCACGGTGACCTGGGCGTCGACTCCGGGCTGCCGCAGAACGTGTACCAGCTCGACACCAAGAACATGAAGCAGTTCAAGGACAGCAAGGGCAACATCGTCTCGAAGGCGATGCAGGTCGGCGACAGCATGACGCTGCCGAACGGCGCCGGCTCCATCACCTTCGACGGCATCAAGACCTTCGCCCAGTTCCAGGTCACCCACCAGCCGGCCACCGGCTGGGCACTGACCAGCGCCTTCTCCGCGATCATCGGCCTGGCCGGCTCGCTGTTCATCCAGCGCCGCCGGGTGTGGGTGCGCGCGGTGCGCGGCGACGACGGCGTCACGGTCGTGGAGCTGGCCGGTCTCGGCCGCAGCGAGTCGGCGAAGATCGCCGACGAGCTCGGCACGTTCGTGGACATCCTGCTGGTCACGGCGCCGGTCCAGGCAGAACCACCACCCGAAGAAGCCTCCGAAGCCTCAGAAGCCTCCGCAGAAACCCAGCCCGAAGACGAAGGAGCCCGCGCGTGAACCTCGCTGCTGCCGCGGTCAACGAGAACGTCGCCCACATCAGCAACTACCTGATCTACTCCGCGATGGCCGTCTACACGCTGGCGTTTCTCGCGCATGTCACCGAGTGGACCTTCGGCAGCCGCAGCAAGGTCGCCGTCCAGTCGGCGGCCCTGGTGACCGCGGCGGCGGCCAAGCCGGCCGTCACGGTGAAGTCCGCGGGCGGCACCACCGTCCTGGAGCGTCCCCAGGTCGTCACCCGGGCCACCGCGAGCGACCGCGGTATCCCCGACGGCCCCGGCGCGGCCGGTGAGGACGAGCAGGGCGACATGTACGGGCGGATCGCCATCTCGCTCACCGTCCTGGGCTGGGCGCTGCACGTCGGCGGGGTCGTGGCCCGTGCCATCTCGGTCGAGCGGGCCCCCTGGGGCAACATGTACGAGTTCTCGACGACCTTCGGCGCCACGGCGGTCACCGCGTACCTCGTGCTGCTGGCGCTGGGCAAGAACGTCCGCTGGATCGGCCTGTTCATCACCACCGCGGTCCTCCTCGACCTCGGCATGGCTGTCTCCGTTCTCTACACCGCCAGTGACCAGCTGGTTCCCGCGCTCCACTCCTACTGGCTGTGGATCCACGTCTCGTGCGCGATCATCTCCGGCGCACTGTTCTTCCTCGGCGCGACCGCGACCTTCCTCTTCCTGTTCCGCGACAGCTACGAGACCGGCCTGCTCGGGGGCAAGCCGAACAAGGGCCGCTGGGCCAACGCCATGTCCCGTCTCCCCGCCGCCGCGACCCTCGACAAGTTCGCGTACCGCGTCAACGCGGCGGTCTTCCCGCTCTGGACCTTCACCATCGTCGCGGGCGCGATCTGGGCCGAGGCCGCCTGGGGCCGCTACTGGGGCTGGGACCCCAAGGAGACCTGGTCCTTCATCACCTTCGTGCTCTACGCCTGCTACCTGCACGCCCGCGCCACCGCCGGGTGGAAGGGCCGCAAGGCCGCCTACCTGGCCCTGCTGGCCTTCGCGTGCTTCCTGTTCAACTACTACGGCGTGAACATCTTCATCACCGGCAAGCACTCGTACGCCGGCGTGTGAGCGTACGTGTGTAAGGGCCGCCCTCCTGGAGGGCGGCCCTTACCCATGTGCCGAACGAGGGGTCAGCGGCGCTTGCGCCCGCCGGGCTCCTGCACCGGAGGAGTCTGGTCGGCGCCCGGCAGAGTCGGCTTCGGGAGGTTCGCGACCTCCCACTCGGCCTCGGCGAGCTGCTCGGCGGTGTCGTCGGGCAGGCGCGGGGGCCTGGGAGCGGCGTCGCGGAAGCCGAAGGCCGAGGTCAGGTCACCGAAGGTGCGCCGCCGCCACTGGGTGATGTTGGGCTCGCGTACGCCCGTCCAGCGCTCCAGGAACCGGAGCACCGAGGTGTGGTCGAAGGCCTCGCCGGCGGCCCAGCCGCCGACCGTCCACGGCGAGACGATGACGCACGGCACGCGGAAGCCGCCGCCGATGGGCAGGCCGCCCACGAACTCGCCGGCCGTGCCCGCCTCCGGGGTGGGCGGCGGGACGTGGTCGAACAGCCCGTCGTTCTCGTCGTAGTTGAGGATGAAGGCGGTCTTGCGCCACAGCTCCGGGTTGGAGGCGATGGCCTCGATCTTCGAGGCCACGTAGTCCGCGCCCGCCGCCGGGAGGTAGTCCGGGTGCTCGGACTGGTAGCTGGTCGGCAGGATCCAGGACACCGCCGGGAGCCGGCCGCCCCGGGCGTCGTCCTCGAAGGTGCCCTCGGGCTGGAAGACCATGGCCTTGTCGTAGAGCGGGTCGCCGGGCCGGGCGTCCTGGAACTGCTGGAATTGCGACAGCATGTTCGTGCCGTAGTTGTCGGTCTGCTGGTAGACCTTCCAGCTGATCCCGGCGGCCTCCAGACGCTCGGCGTACGTGGTCCAGCGGTACGGCGTGGGCGCCTTGTTGGAGATGACCGGGCCGCCCTGCGTGCCGGACGGGTCGATGGTGCCGGTCATCCAGTACAGGCGGTTGGGCCAGGTCGGGCCGAAGACCGAGCAGAAGTAGTTGTCGCAGACGGTGAACGCCTCGGCCAGGGCGAACTGGAACGGGATGTCCTCGCGGGTGTGATAGCCCATCACATACGGGCCGTTGACGCCGTCGGCCGCCCGGTGGGCGGGCAGCCACTGGTCCATCTTCCCGCCGTTCCACGCCTGGTGCTGGACGGCCCAGGCGTGGCTCGTGGAGGGGATGGCCTGGGCGCTGCTCTCGTGCGTGTTGAGGCGGAACGGCAGCAGATAGCCGTCGTGGTTCACCGCGTCGGGCTGGTAGAAGACCGACCT
>Ga0307517_10001547_pt1 | contig 38315 bp, 47 predicted proteins | sample 23_EM_MG_FD_194515 | JGI IMG/M metagenome (GOLD analysis project Ga0307517, IMG submission 194515) | Populus trichocarpa ectomycorrhiza microbial communities from riparian zone in the Pacific Northwest, United States - 23_EM | ecosystem: Host-associated > Plants > Roots > Unclassified | place...
CTGCCCTAACATCCCCCTATAACCCATTCCCACTGGTTTTGTGTCAGAACCTGCTCCCACTAAATATATGTCAAGGTGTGTCACTCTTATCAGGCATTATACGTCAGAAAGTGGCAACCAGTATTGGCTGCTCTCTGTCGACGAAGAAGCTCCTCCGTCGTACCTGGTGAGTAGGCAACGTTGCGTTCGATCTGCTGGTCAAATTCGCTCAAGGTTTCACCCTCCCTATTGTCGTCCATCGCACTTCCTTGGTCAAGACCTCCATTTCTCATCGGCTCGGAACCTTCGCTCCAAGTACCTTCGCCAGCGACGGACAGGTGGCCTGGCCGAACGTTCAACACCGGCTGGGTACTGGGCCGAGAGTGATCGGGGACCTGATGACTCAGACGTTAACACCATTGACAAGTGGGACTCATACTGGCCGTCTCGCGCAGGCATTGGGTTTGATGTCCAACGCCATGCACAGTATGAGCGAGCTTGAAGCCAAGATCACTGTCGAACAGGGGTCCGTTCGGATGGTCGCCAACCTGGTCGATGAGGTCGAGGAAGAGGAGAGTTCGGAGGAAGAGGAGAGTGCCTTCGAAGGGGATCGTCACCACTAGTAGAGAAGTTGTTCTCTACTATAGAGTAGTGGTTCTTCGTGCGAGTAACAACAATGTAATCTGTTTTGAATCTCTTGACTGTTTGACTCTGTAAATCGTGAGAGGAAATAGAGATAAGGAAAGTGACGAATACACTTCAGAGAAAGAAAAGAAGTCCAATAACAAAAGTTCAAAGAAAACGTAGTTGTACAAATGGTTCAAATAAACACAAAATACTTATGTCCTGACAATCACACTTGCGTTGATTGAAAGACAGTCGCACCAGGGCATAATAAACCCAGGAGAGCTGATTGTGCCAGTTGAAAGAAGATGTGATTCCGAGCACTGCCTTGAAATGGTGAATAGCCTTCTCCTGCTTGCCCTTGGAATAACATATCTCGCCAAGAACACGATGGGATTGGCAGACCTGATATTGATTACCTTGCTCTGAGGAGAGATTGATCATGCAGGATGTGGCTTCCTCTGCAGTGTCAAGTTGTTTGTCTTCCCACAACAGACAAGCGAGGTTACTCAAACACTGTGCTTGTCCTGCTGTGACCCCGAGCCATTCGAGAATTTCTAATGCTTCTTCTGCCAATTTTATCCCCTCCTTGTAGAGGCCCATTAGGCGGTTTGTATCACTTAGCTCCCTTAACACTATGGTGACCGATAAGTCATCTCCCTGCTCTCCCAACAGCTTCAAGGCATGAGAAAGGACACATTTACATTCCATCTGGTTTCCAACCAAATTAAACAACCGTGGGAGCCCAAACAAACATTTTGGCTTGGAGTGATGACCATCTGGGAGTCCTTCAATCCTTGGTCCCAGCACAACCAGCCGATTTTTATGCCAGCAGAGGTGGTTCATGAAACTGACACAGGCATCCCACACGCTGTCTGAGTTCATGTCAATGGATGTGAAGATATCGAGCAAGTGCTTGACATTCGTATCCTCCAAAATAATCCATCACATGTCTCCGAAGCCGGGCTCGTTAGGATCAAGACCGACCAACATCCGGGTGAAGTAATGTTCCTTGGCCATGCAGAGGAGTGGAGTTGACTTTGGGTTATTGGGAGAGATATAATCTTGCAGTGGGGCGAGCATCATGATGAATCTGTTGCTTCGGTACATCAAGGAAAGAATGCAGAACTTGTCAAGGATGTATGCTCTGTCCAAGATTGTGGGAAACAACCAGTCAAGGTTATTCTCATCAACACCTTGCGGGAAGAAGGTGACGACTCCGAGAAGTGCTTGGGCGTCAGGGCCGAGTCCTTGGAACATTGGGGAGGCAAGGGAAAGTTCGATGGTGGATGCAAGGTTCTTGCTGTGTTCCGTCTGAAGCACACCCGTTTGGAGCTGCTCCCACTCCATGGCCAGTCGATTATTGTCCCACTTGTTTTGATGTGCAACGGTGGCCAGTAAGGTGACTGAGAGCGGACGGAAGTCGAGTTGTTTGAGGATGTCGTTGATGAGCTGGTCGGTCGTCGTTGCCATAGATACGATAGAAGGTGCGGCAGGCGGCATCCATTGACAGGGTGGGGATGTCCAGATGTTTGTAATCTGGGGGAGTAGTGGAGATACGGGATGTGATACAAACGCAGATGTTGCTGATCCGACCCAGTTCCTCCACCATGGCATAGATCTCCGGAGCATCCGTTCCCTGAGGATCTCCTTTGAGGGTAGGAATTGTCGTAGGGGGGTTAGATCCTCGGGGCTTTCAATGCCCATGCCTGTGGCATTGGAGAGTCGGCGGAGGAAATGAGCACGCGAGGCGGGGAATTGATCGCAACGGATGAACCGACAGTCATCACCAAATCGCTTCTTGATCTGATCGTGGTGGATAACAGCCAGGGCGATGGAGGTCTTGCCAATTCCGCCAGCACCGATGAGAGCAATTGGAATCAGGTTCTCAGCGAGATCGACTATCTTCTCGATCAACTCGTCGCGTCCAAAAAAGGTCCTCGAGGGCGGGGGCGGGCATTCCCCAGATTTGCTAGATCCAAATATAAGATACTGGGTCCATTGGTGGCTTGGATCGCTGACCTGATTCGAGTCTAGGCGGCGGTGAGTAGTTATTCGGTGATGGATAGATGCGCTGAGTACGAGTATCACTCACCGACTGATGTTGGCCGTCAGTCCCTTCCTAACCCTTCAGCAAGTTACGGCGAATGTCTGAAACCACGTCGTAGGTATTCACAACATCGCGGTGAACCTCTGAAATGATGTCATAAGTTTTTACAACGTGATAACGTGTACCGGAAATGGTTCCGTTCGTATCTCTCGGCAGCTGAGGCGGTAATTCCCCGGGTGCACTGGATGCAAACATTAGATCCTGGACTCACTCGTGGTTGAGATCGCTGACCTGGCATGAGTCTAGGCTGTGGTAAGTGGCTACTTCGTGACAGGCAAATGCAAATTCCACTTACTCCCAAATTCTGACCACCGGAATCTTCACGGCTTTTCAATGTGTCATGATGAATGCTGGAACCAATGGTGCGGGTGTTCGCCACGTCGTTCCGGACGCCGGAAACGATGGTGTGTTGGTGACGCCATGATGAATGTCAGAAACGGCTACATGAGTATTTGTCGCGAGCTCGGTCTGGGAGAGAGGAGTCAGCGATAGCCATACGGAAACGGCACAATGTACGTTAAAGACACGAAGGATCCTATCGAGGTCCAACCTCCAGGTGGTGATCGTCTCTTTATCATTCTTTGTGTGGATAAGTCGAGAGACCACGTTCCGTTTACCTTGCTTGATGATCTTCCTTTGAATCTCCATGACGGTCCTGCAGCCGGGCCCAGAGTATCAACGATGTATTCAAAGCTTACATCGCCGTTGTAACTCACGTTGTTAACTGGGTGGTTGCCTCACACACAGAATTATTGAGGTCTTTCAACGACCTCCCGTTCAACGCCCGGTCGAGGGCAGTGCGGACGTCGGCGCAGGCAAGCCCGAGTTCGACGTAGTCCACCTCATCTATCATCGAGTCCTAGTTACATTTCAGCCTGCAATCGATCAACACGAACCAGCAGGAACCCACTCTGATCATTGTGAGGGTGATGCTGACGGAGCCAACGACGTCCTTGACCGGCGAGATAGTCGAGAGTCCCTCCGCGAGATTCATGGCCTCGATGGCCGCGTTCAACGCCGAGATGGCACCCTCCCGGTCATTTGGTCGCCGGGACTCTTTATCCATGGTCGAAACTTGAGGTAACTGTGAGAAAACAGTTCGGCGTGAAGGCTATGAGGAAGGTCCCGAATCCCAACAGAGATGGGCGGTCATTTTGACATGAGGCACACTGTGCAAACAGAGGCATTTGATGATGGGATAACTCGAGCGGCATGCGATCAACTGGCAGCCACCAATATTCTCCGTTTGCCACCAACGCTCTCTGTCCCCCACCCTGCGTCTCACTAACGTTCCAGAAGAAACCTATTGATTGTTGTTCCAGGATTCTTCAGCAACGCCTTGTTCTCGAATCCACCCACCCGCTACGCCGCCTGAGGTGCGGCATCGAAACATCATGTATCCTCCACCTGTTTCTCACCTTCAATACCCCTTCCCCCTCTGCAGCAGCGCCCAGGTAATTGCCGTTCAGGCTCTAAGAGGGGACCCCCAATGTCCGAAACGGCGTACCGGGTCTGAAAGGAACGAGACATATCAACTGGATGGTTCGGAGCCGTCGGAGAACACCTGCGTCTGCGTGGAAATCGACATGGCGGATTTCAATTCCAACGGTGAGTCTGACCCGAGGTATTCAGATTTGCATTAGCTGATTCATCCCTATCTCATATCTCAAACAGCACGACCAGTGGTGCTGCCGGTGCTGGACGACATAAAGTACCGACTCCGCCTGCCTCAGTATTGGATTTCGACAATAGAACGTGGTCGCTTGGCCTGCAACCGGCGCGCATTAGTACACTTTTCGTGGTTCCCTAAACATCCGCCGTTCTTCATCCTGGGTCTCGCAGCGAGCTGGCGGAGGCGTATACGGGACGCGTTGCTTTGGAGGTTTAACCTGCTCGGTTGTATTTCGGGCGCGAGGACTGCGTGTTCTGGAAGTGAATTTAGCGAACTTAGGGTTCCATTGACTCTAGAAAACCCAGCCGAGCTTCGCCCCGGAGTAGGTGCAGCTTAGTTCGATCGGGCACGATGAAAACGATATTTGTTCCTTGAGGTCAGAGCTCTCACTGCTAACGTGGTGGACGACCCCGCATATACAGTACAATAAGCAACGAAAGTGAGACACCTGTGGCCTCTGGGTCAAGTCGGAGATCGCGGGCGAGAAATGTGGGCCTTCGCAGGCCAGTGTACTGAGCCTTAAATGCCCCCTGTGAAAACCATGGGGAAATATGCACACACTCCCAGGAAACCCAACCCACCTCTGGAGCGCACACCGCAGAGCCCCACAGTCGAGTGGACGAGATCTTGAAGGGTTACGTTCAAATATTGGACGATCTCGGATAATCACAAACGCATCAGCAAATCGTAGAAAGTCCGGCAAACAATTGTAACATCATGCCACTTCCGTAGAGGATTATAACGGGTTCTATCGCGTTGCATAACCCAACCTTAAATACCACCCGGGAGAGTTATAACGAGTTGCAACGAGTTATAAAGGGTTGTAAGCCCTTGCCGGGGAAGCACTTCGATCACCAACGTATATCAGACTTTCCACGATCTACTGATGCGTATCTCAGACCATTGGCATCTGACATGAATGTCTGTAGGCACTTCGAATCGAAGGTGTTGCCCCGGGGAAGGCAAATCTATCTGGGTGGGGACCCAAGGAAGTGTTTCAAGGCGGCCTGAGAAAAAGGCCGAGGAGGTCAACGCACCTTGCTGACGGGTACAACGACGAACTTCGCAGAGAGAATCCTTGTAGCGAGTGGAGCTTAGCTTAGCCCGAGAGAAAGCGGCGCGAAGCCTGAGGACACTGACGTCTCCCCTGGCCCCATCGTCTCAGAGTCAGTCTCCCCTCTGTGGCGCGTAGATCCTTCGGGGGTGAAGCGTCGGTGCGGAGAGGCGCAATGGAAGGTGTTTAACCCCGCCGTTCACGAGGTAAAAGTGTCCACCAACGCTGTGGAATTCCCGCGCTGAAGGGATGGCTTCCCCCTCGTCCCGGACCCGGGTTCAAGTAAACACCCCCGCGGTGGCGATGAGATCGCACTTAGGATGGAATGAGTTGGAAAGTATGTCCAGGGACATAGGAATTCGCCTTTGAGTCCCAATTTTTGGCGTGAGTGAGAAGTGAAAGCATCAGATGTAACGGCAAACACCGAAGGACTTGACAGGCTAACGTCTAACGGCGATCGCTAACTTCGTTCCACAGCCGGAGGTCAAAATTCTCGGATACCAGGTGTTCATCTATTTCACTCCTCCCTTGGAGTCGTTGACTGGGGCACCAATGCACTCTCAGCGGACACGGTACCCGGAGACTCCCCATCTCCCCGGCCCCGGTACCCCCGTCCCCCGATTGTCACATATGGCGTGGATTAGGTTCTACCCCATGACGGTGAGCGACGTTCATTAAACTCACTGTCTTACCAACATCAGCTTCTAGCGGCTCTCTGGATCAAGGCGTGGGTCGGAGACGGCGAATTTCCGAAGTACTCTACCAGAGAGTCGGCGCCTTCCATCTAACCATTGACGCCAAATCTGTTCTGTCGGGGGTGTATCAGGAAACACGGCCTTGGAGCTTAATGAGTTGCCAGGAGCGAACTGTTACTGGGCCAGATATTCAATTCATTGAATTCAAAGGCGCGACGTTGACTTTCTCGTGGAAGATCCCATCCAAAAAGACCAACCTAAGTACGTACGTCGAATTCGAAATCCTTCGGATCCAAGCCCGACACAGATCATCCTTCGCCCGGGTTCATCATTAGTTCCGTTCCGTTGATATCGGTCGCAAAGCTATTCAAAACTACGACCATGGGTCATCCTGAGGAAGCGCTGACTTATACCATTCAAAGGCCAGGCCAGCCTCTCTCGCGCTGCGGGTGCAGTTCCCCGTGGTTGCCAAGGCTGCGCTATAATCGATGGAAATTGCATTGGAACAGATCGGGATGGGTCACGGCAAATCTCCGTTTCCTACCCTTTCCACCACCATCGGGATTCTTCTCTTTCATACCTACACTTTATGCCTGATGTTGTTCTGTGCTCTGGGGAACAACCTGCATAGGGCTTGTTTGGGCGCTCCCAGCTCTTACATCTCTCTTCTCCGGCAACGATATTGGGTCACTTCCTGTGAGTGAAACTAAATAACATTGCTGCATACGAAATGCCCCCCAGCACGGACTCGTAGTTGACATGAATTACCATTGTGCCACATCCAGTCAGCCTCTGCACCTCATCGCATCCATTGACCCACTCCTCAGCCGGGGCCCGTCCCCGCCAACGGACGGCGGCGGCCAACGAGGATTACCAAAAGATTACGAGGATTGAGTCAGGGGAACCTATGCCCACTTGCCTAGTCGCGTTGTGCCTCAGTCTCTCTCTCTTCCCCGGGCATATATAAACGAGGATTCAGCCCTCAAACATCAAACCCCATCACCCGTCGACAGATTCTGCTACCCCACACAATTCTCTTTCGCGTCATCCCCATTCATGCCTTCTCCGGTATTCAAGCCGTCAGCGCCATTAGCCACGACTTCCAACCCGCCGGAAAGCTCGTTTTGGCATCTGATGACTCTGAGGCGGGGGTTCTGCAACCTCACGCCGGGCAGCTTACCCAAACCAGATGACGCCGCCGACCAGCGAAGGCCGATCCGTGAGTTATGGCTGTACGTACGTCGGTCGGGTGAGGCTCGTGCGGGGTTGGAACGTAGGTTTCATTCTGGCTTCACTCTTTGTAAGAGTCGGCCACTAACTCCCGTTAGGGTGCTGCCCGATTGGAGGAAGGTGTTACAGAGGTAGAGGTACATGTGTATCCTCTGCTCTCCTGCCTGAAAGGGGGGTTTGATGGTCTGGGCTATCAGGTGTTGTCACGCTGGATGGTACTGTTACAGCCACGGTTGTTGTCTCTGGGGGAGAGAAGGTGTGAAGGCGTGTCTTGCTGTAAAGTTAACGAGAGTTGCTGCTCTCATAATCTTTCGCTTTCCCCGCGTTCTCGCGACTATCGATTAATTCACTACATCGTGCCCTGTTATTGGTGATGGATGCTGTCGGCCTGGGTAAGTCATTTCCAAGACCACCGTGACACGTTTGACTCATTTTTGGGGTTTCAAAAATACCAGCACTCATTTCCTATTGCGCCGTGGTGAATGGCGAAAAGGGGTGTTGTCCAAAGGGGGGGGGACGTGCACCGGAGGCCCATGCGAGTGCGAAGCACCTGGGTATGTTCCCTGCTCCGGAGAGAACTTCTGTTGCCGTACGTGATTTTTTCGGACATCTGCCTCATGCCCCCCCCCCTCTCTTAGCACGTGGGTATATGTTTTACTGTGACAGCTCCGGAACTCCGAGGTGCAGACTATGCATGACCGACACTTACATACACGCGATCACGAGGACGTCCACCGTCAATCGACAACCTTGTCGTCGTCGGGTCCGATCCCTACGAGTAACTCAAAGTCGTATCAACAACCAAAGGGTCCGAAAGGTCCGGATGATGATGAATCCAACGACGGGCCTGGGTCGGACTTCCCTGGAGGGGGGTGGTAACTCGACAGAGGAGAATGGTGCGGATCACGTTGCTACTTCTTGGGGTCATCCGAGTGTTGCTGGCATCGTGCCGTTAATAATTGGCTGGATAGGTGAGTGGGTGACACGACCTAAACCTCATGGTTATTTGGTGCTCGAGGCTGATGAACCTGTTTCATGCGCAATCCTCATCCTTTTGTGATTGAAAACAGGGTTGAAGGTGTGTCTCTAGATGGGTGTACGCGCGTTCTGCTCTTGGGGGATGTCCTCTTCAAGCAATGATATCGTGAACCTTCCTCCCCTCATGGGTTGAGGGCCTTCCCCGCGTCAACCACCCGAGAGGGCACCCATCCATGCCATGATCCGCCCAGCGCTCATCACTAGGGAATGCAAGGTCTCACTATTGCCAATCAGCATCAACTCGACGATCTCATACACAAAGCCACAAATCACAACATACAACACGAGTCCCAAGGGCATCAGAACAATCTACGCAGAGACAGCCTCGATCAAGGAACAGAATCCTCGGTTCTTGTGGATCTTAAGGATCCTGAACCCAGCCTTCTTCAACAAACTGTCAAACTCCATTTCGGTCCTCTCCATCGCCCCGGTGAAGGTGAGCATCTGCAAGTCGAGCATGTACTTTAACCTCTCGCTGTTTTCGTCCAAAACCGAATCGGCGATGTAGAGACGACCGCCCTTGGCTTCGGAAGGTATGACGTCGCGGATCGGTTTGAGGATTCGAAGGCAATCTTCGTCGACCCAGTCGTGGATGATGAAACGCATAAAAAAGATTTTTTGTTGTTGGATTTGTGGGCCGAAGAAGTCGTGAGGCATGAACGTGACCCTCGACGTGCATTCTGGCGCGTTTTTTTCCCAGAACTGCGGTTTCATACGATCAAGAAGCGAACGAGAAAAAAGGCGCGCGCGTAAGCGAGGAAAAAAGGGGGGGAAGGAGCCGAATAAGCATAAAGTTGAGTGGGTTATGGATTGTAAATGTGGGTTTCGTACCTCTGGGGCAGCTTCGATGACAGATGACCTATCTTGGAGGACGATCTTGATCTTCGGGAATCTCCTGCAGAGTTCGATCGCGGCGCCTCCTACTCCTCCCCCGACATCGACGATCGTCGCTTCTTGACCGTGTTTCTCCCAATCGTAGTCGTAGATCAACGCTCCATGCAGGAAACCTTCAGCTCCCACCATGGCCTTGTTGGTGCGGTCGCGGGCAAGAGCGGATTCGGGAGTTTTGAACCATTCCCAGATCGTCATTCCGTGTTCGAGTCCAAACGGGCATTTCTTTTCGTTTGTGAGCTTGACGCCGTCTACGATATAGGCTCCGGCTTTGTATGCGTCATCGGCCCTGAGAGAGAGAGAGAGAGAGATGGTCAGGTTTTTTTTAAACAAACGATTGTGTCATTGATCACATGGAGGGTATTCAGACGTACCAATGACCTACAACACCCCTCAGGTTCTTCTCGTGTGCCGAGAGGAAGACAGATGACAGGCGGTTGTTGGCAAAGAGGTCCGATCCGTAGTGGGTCTCTCGGAACACCGAGCGGTTGACGAGGAGACGCATGACCTGACCTAGAAGTTCCAAGTCGGGGATCAGCGAAACGGCGATCCAAGAAAGGATACAGTGACCATGTGCGTACGTAGGCGATACTCGTCTGCGCCAACCCGGCGCGCAATCTCAGACAGAGGAAGTTCCTCATCTCCAAGAACGTCGGCTACTCCAAGTTCGGACGCCACCTGGATGGCGTTTGTTTCGTGGAACCCTCCTATGAGCGTCACACCAACGTCTGAGGGGTCCGCAGCGAACGAAGCGAGTTTGTCAGAGTACTTTGCGAACCCCTTGTAGGCGTCAAGTAGCTCAGCGCTGGCACGAGGGGCTAAGGTTGCTGAAACTTTATTGGGATCCCGAGAGTCAATGGTCTCGGTGACCTCTCTGTCGATCACGCTAAGGAGTTCGTGGAGCGTCTGGACGACGGCTTTGAAGTTACCGAGAGCTGAAGACATGGGTGTTGTTGGGTCGTCTGGTCGATGTCGATTGCGCGAGTTAAATACCCAGTACATAGCGACACTCGCAGCGAACGCAGGGAGGGGAGCTCAGGTAACATCGAGAGAGACCCGGGGGTAGGACCACTACGCAGGATTGAGACGACAGAGCCTTGGAGGTGGTGTGAGAAGCGGCAATCCTGAAAAACGCCGGCCAATCAGAGCGGATCACGAGTACGCAGGGTTTGGGAGCGAAAGAGTTCCGTAAAAATTGCCCGCAGCCCGAGTGAGAAAATTTCGTCCATGAAGATTTTTCCAAGGCTTCGCCATTCTTCCCGTTGGATCGATGCGATCCCAGCTCTGTTTCCCCATGATTGAAGAGAGAGAGAGAGAGCACAGCCTGGCGGGGACTGGCCAGGAACCGGGAGCTCTTGCCTTTCTCTCTCCTGGAGATCGCTCTCTCTCACGTACACGGCGCATGAGGGACAGGAACGAACGGTTTGGCTACTGGAGTGTTTACCGGAGACGTGTTTGGCTTTCTCCGCCCGGCGAAACATCTTCGCCGGGGGTGATCCGAACGTTCCGACACTCCAGCCGAACGCCCTGTTCCGCAACCCGCTCCGTCTTCCCACGAACAGCACGCCTCGCCGCTGCGCTTTCGTCTTTCCGCCCGCACTCCCATAAGTGTCTCCCGCACGTCGAGGCCCTCGAACACTAGTCAGATAATCGAAAACCATATGTGTGTGTATCGTGTCTTACAATAGTTATTAGAGTCAAAATACTGTAAATAATTCAAGAGAACGGCATTAGATCTTCCAGTGTTCTAAGCTTGCTTGAGTCCTTTCAAACGGAAACTCCCCTCCCCATGACTTTACGCTCGCCAAAGCTTCTGAAAGTCGCAACCTCAGCTCCTTCACAACCGCCCTGGCCTCGTTGACACCGGCACCGTTCTCTCTCATCAGCTCCTCCTTCCCGCTCTGGATCGCCTGCGTCATGTCCGAGTCCAGAAAAGCAAGCGATTGGACCATTTCGCCATCTTCTTCCCATCGGAGACCTATCGTTTGTTGCATCGCCGGCGTCAGGTACCGCAAGGCCATAAAGCCCAAACCCGCTCCGTACATCGATCGGGCGGCCCGAAGGGTATCGTAGAAAGGATCAGCGGGTCGCGATGACCCATCCTTGGAGGTGAGGAATAGCAGGGTAGAGAGAGCTGCGGGTGATCCGCGTACGGAGAGCTTGTGTTTCAGACGACCACGAGCGATGGTGGCCAACCGTGCGGAGACGCTCGGCGGTGATGAGGCCAACAGATTCCGGACTATTCCTCTTAGCCTGGGTGATGGAAGGGGGGGTGGTAAGTGCGCGTGCGTGGAACGAGAGAGGGAAAGGCCGTACTCTTCAGGGTCGGCGTTGGCAATGAACGTGTCAACCATAAGGTTGCTGTGAAGAATACACCATGTGTCAGAAAGGTCGATCGTGTGTGATCTTCGTCGGGGACGTTCACGTACACATGCTCGAAAGTCGGCTCGAAGGGCTTTGGATGCTGGACGTTGAGGGCAGGCATTGCTGGGTGTGGGTTTCGGGTGGTGAGGAGGATGAGCTGTGGCAGCCGGACCAAGGGCATCTGTTTATATACCGTCCACGCTAGTCTCTTCCAGTGCAAGGAACCCCTGATGAGCTCACCCGTCTTCTCAGCAGCCGGTTAATTCCTGGATTCCCGCGGCTGTCCTCCCCTTTGTGTGTTTCAGAAGATTAGTTTGGCTTCAGTGATCTCCTCTCGCGAAAAAAAGTTATAAGTTAAACGACTCTCTCCATCTTTTTTCTTCTTCACCTCGACATCCACCGGCATGCCTGATCAGCGACCCGAACTCGAATCCTTTCAATTGGGTCCACTGACCTGTCCACGCCTCTTCACTGGGTGAGCGGCCCGATTACATCGGGCAGCACGATCTCACATGCCAGAAAAAGTCTATGGCAGCTTTCCAGCGTCGCCTGGGGTTCGGCACCCGCCTCCAAGGTTCGCAGAGCCATAACTGACCACGCCGAGAATGGCTATACAGCGTTCGGTAGGTCTCCCCTCCTCCTCCGTTGTGACGTGCTCTAAACTTTCGGGTAATATAGACATGGTGCGTACGGATGCCAGTTCCGCCTTGGCGAACCCGCCCACCTGACCTTACCCCCCCCCCCCCTCTCTCCACACACACACACACACACGCGCGCGGGCAAATATCATTCTATACAACAAGGGTGAGTTGGGTCCAGGGTTTTGGGTGGTCAGGCACATTCCATGGCCGAAAAAATTGCCAAAAAAAAACCCCCCCTTCAAGTTCAAGCGCTGATGATATTTTCTACCCGGGATTGTTTCCCATTTCAGCTGATCATTACGGGAGCGCCGAGATAATGTTTGTGAGTGGCAGCGCGTTACATCCTCGCCTAACACACTTTGGGTTAACGTTCTGGGTCTCGCTTGCGACCTAACCTTCTTCTCCCTTGTCCGCTTCCTTTGCTCTTTTGTTTGTCATCGTCGATAGGGTCGAGCCGTCAAAGACGTCCAATCTCCGATCAAAATCATTGGTGCGACAAAATGGTGCGTATTTCGGCCGACGGAGGCGACCCGACCAATCGTGGAAGAGGCCGTACGTGAGAGGATGGATCGCATGCAGTCGGATCGTGTGGACTTGTTGCAGGTACGTTACGAACACCCTCCCGGAATCCATCCATCCATCCATCCATCCCCCACCCCAATTCGCGGTTGTTCCGTTGATGGAAGAGTCATCCAACTACGAAATACACTTCCTGTGTTCCAACAACACCCAACTGACGCGCCTATCGATTTCACACTCTCCCATAACACACACCCCATACAGTTCCACTGGAATGACTATTCCGACTCCGGCTACATCACCGCGCTTCAACGGCTTCAAGACCTACAAAGGGAAGGTCTAATTTCAGCGCTAGGGCTGTGTAACTTCGACACCATCCGGATGGACGAGATCTGTACCACCCTAGGGCCACGCTCCATCGTTTCGAATCAGGTCCAGGTGCGTTCGGACGGGGCCTCGCTCCTTCCCGCCCTCTCCATGTCATAACCAGCCACACGATACGTGTTTGACCGATAGCTTGCCTCTATCCTCTACCCCACGCGCTTCCCTCGTATTCGCACTTTTGGATCCTGATTGCTTTCGTCTAGTTCTCACTCATTGACACTCGGCCGTTACACGGGATGACCGATGTATGCCAGAAGCATGATGCCAAGTTGCTGACATACGGGACATTGGTATGACCGAATTCTTTGTATATTCCCCCCCTCTCCCACCCCCGACCCCGCTCGTGATGCTCCCACACCTGGACATCATTTTTTTTCTATTGATCAGTGTTGGAATGTTGGTCGTCATTCCCTCTTGGCGTTTTTGGGGTTGGTCGGGGGCTGCTTGTGCTTAATCTTACTCTTGTCGGAACAAACTTCTAGTGCGGAGGATTCCTGGCAGATTCCTGGCTGGGTAAACCAGAGCCACAGCCGTATGATGGATCTCTCACGCCTTCCCAACGAAAGGTCCGCACCGCATACCCCTCCTGGCTCAGGGTGACATACTTACTCCAACGTATCTTTTCGCCCCGATCGGCCCGCCAACAACCGCGGCCCCCCCCCCCCCCCCCCCCCGCTTCTCCCAAACCGGAATTGGTTTAGTATCTCGATATGATATTGAAAGTATGGGGAGATTGGACGCTCTTTCAGGAGCTGCTTGCGGTCTTGCGATCAATTGGGAATCGTCACGGCGGGGTGAGCATCGCGAACGTCGCTACCCGATGGGTCCTTGACCAACCGGCGGTAGGAGCTGTCATCATCGGTGAGTGCGAGATCTCATACCACTCTCCCGCTGTTCACCCACCCTCATTCCCTTGTCACCACAATTCCGTCACGTTTTTATTTATTTATTTGCCCCCTTATTACGTCTTGCGGCATCATGCATCCATCATCCAATCCATCCCATCCGCCTATCAACGCGGTCTAACTGACCTGACTTGGACCACTATCACACATTCAACCCGGGTGGTGTGTGTGTGTGTGTGTGTGGGGTGTGGTGTGGTGGGATTCTATCTATCTGCTTTATCTAGGCGTCCGCATGGGAATCGCCGAACACAAAGACGACAACAAGAGAGTGTTCAGCTTCTCTTTGGCTGCCGAAGACAATGCGGACATTCAAGCCGTTTTGGCAAGGTCGAACGGAGACAAGCTCATAGTGACGATCGGTGATTGTGGGGCCGAGTATCGATAATCTGCCACGCCAGGCGTTTTCCTTTTCTCTTTTCTTGCCAACAGCATTCGCTTGGTCTATTTGGCCGGTTCACTTTCTCCCTATATCCTACACACACACACACACACACGTGATTTTCTGAATTCGGTGACTCTAGAAAACTCCCAACTGCCGCGTAATTGTACAGCTAGTACTTATTCATTGTATGGTTCCGCTGCGCGCGCGCGCGCGCGCAACGCCACGCGACAGGAATCCCTGTTCTTCTTTACTCTTTGCTTGTTGATGATATATGTCATCCCGGTCAAGGCGGAGCGGTAGGGTATACTTATCACTGGACTCGCCTAGCTCCCTCATCTTTATCTCTATCTTTATCCGCTATCGACAGCTGACGCTGGTGGGGTCGTGCCAGCAATCAATCAACGATACCAAGGAGCTCGTATCGCAACGGTCGCACGATATCCCCGGCATGCACCAAGTCCGAATGATCAAGAATGGCCATCATCCTGCTTCATCTCGCTCAATCTAACATTCCTTCTGCATCGACATCCTTTTGCATACCCACACTTGGATACATTTGACTCTTTTCTTGGGGTATAGCTCCTATCTCGTTCTGATGGTGCATTAGCATATCAAATCCATCTTTCCAAAAGGGCGTTCAAACACGTACGCTCCAGTCAGCTACTGCAAAAGATAAATGGCCGGAATCTCGGGTCGGAAGGAAACCCTTCGCGATTCATTGTACATGTCACCAGTACTGCACCGCATTGTATGGAATTGTATTCCAACTACGCGGTGCGATGTAACATCAATCGATTGCGAAAAACCCTTAGTGCCTTCCGCTCTCCTGGGAATGATCAAGCAGGATTGAATCGATTCAATATGTGCTATACCTGTACCTAAGTGATTGTATGTATTGGATGCGTGTGTATATAGAAAGAAAGAATTGCGTGCGTGCACTGTGACTGTTCCTGTGTGAGGGAGAAAATATGTTTACAACCGAGACCCTATGGGTGCCCGGTTCCCGGGATAACGGGGAATCCTGATGAGAAGGTGAAGGCGTTACCGAAAGCGGATATAGGTGAAAAGTCGCGTGTGTGTATGTGTGTGTGTGTACATGGGAAAAACACGGAAACGAAAGGTAAGAGAGAAGGGAGCGCCATGTTGTACGTGATGGGGAGGGGGGGGGGGGCTAATGGTGATTGCAAAAAGACGATAGCAGATAGGAAGGCGTGGGACGAGAGGCACAGAGAGTGACTTCACAAAAGGGAAAGCGGCGGGATGACGACCGGGTTTCAAACCCAAGAGCGGAATGAACAGAAAGCATGGAAAACGATGATAGGACAAAAAGTGACCAGGATCGGTAAACCATTACCAACCGAAGAGTGATAATGGAAGCGGTGTGAAGTGGCGTGGGCATGTGCGGCGAGGAATCAAATTGCGTGTGGCAACCTTAAAGTTTGCTGACCACACTCGTCGCTTCGGGGGGCGGAGAAGCCGACCGCTCTACCAACGATAACCGCTGGACCGGTTGGAGTTTCCGCTTGACGTCCCTGAGAATGCTAGTCTTGGGCTGCCAGTCACCAAAAGCGTCCCGAAGCATGACGAACTCCCGCGAGAAGAAATGAGCCACACGTTCATTTGCAATCAAGTCACGAAGTGACCAGGGGATCTAGTTTCTTTCCTGTCAGCTCTTCCACGGCGAATCGAGGGACTTGTGCAAACCTCATAGTCGTTTAGTTCCTCAGCTGCATTGAACGGATCGACTTGGAGCACATGTTCGGTGTCGTCACCATCACTGGCCAAGAACTGGTACTTCACTGCCAATCTGGAGCATCATAAGAACGTGCGCAGCAAGAAAGGCATAGATCCTCACTCGAATACGCCTGGGTCTTCATAAACGCTTGAATGACCAACACCACTCAAACTTCCAGCGGTAGCTTCGCTTAGGTGGGTCAGGAGACCACTATCCGAAAGCCCCGCGTTCATGATCCGGAGGAGTAGTACCAATAGGTTGGATAGGAAATCTGATGAACTGTCCAAGCGTAGATGATCAGTATACCGGGCGGGCGTGAAATGTAAAAGTGGTAACAGGCGTGACACATCCGTAAGGTCCAGACGCTTGGAAATGAACTGTAGTTCACAACTAGGCCTCAGATGACCAAAGGGCGCCGGATAATCGAAAGAACATCGGTTAGGAAACCCCACAACTTACTGATAAGCATCCCCATCGATGTAAAGTGCTCGTAGGATCCTTGGGTGGTTGGCGGCGGCGAATATCCCAGAGTAAATTGGGACCACTTGATCGTTCAACGAGGCGACGTAGACCATCCTTGTCTATCCGGTACAAAGCCGGCGTGAGGAAAACGTTGGCCGGGATCAGAGGCGATCGGGCAGATAGATGGAACGTAAGCATACCCCGTGGTACATGACATTACTCAACGCCTTTACATACTCCCTTGACACAGCGTTTTCCGTATTCTAGACCAGAAGAACAGAGAACCTGAGTTCCCTAGGCGGGCTCGTTTACACCAACATGACTCATGAGACGCACCTGAAACTCGAAGATCTCCTGCGCAGCAGAGTTTTCGAAATACTAGGTTGGAAATGTCATTAGCCATCAGCTAAAAGCCCGGTACCAATAGGCGAGGGCAGGTGGCACCTACCTGAATGTACGGTTGAATGAAACTGCTCTGCTTCAGATATCTCAATGGACCAAGATGGATGCCACATAGGCTCAGACAACAGATCCGCTGTCGACCCTTGGCACTGGATTCAGAGGCCGAGACCCACACTGCGTCTGTTGCCGCTGCAGCGTTATCAGCTTGCTCCGCCACCTTCTCTGCTGTCGATGCGGGCGTGACGACATGGCCATCTCGGATCAATAGGTCTACAAGATGCGTCGCCACGATGGAACCTTGTGAATGGGCGGAGACAAAGATGACATCCGCGGCGTGGATGTCGTTGATCCACTCCTCGGAAGATAGCAGGTGTTGGTATACCCTGTGTGGGGTGGTGAACAATGAGATCGGATCAGCCGCGGGAGAGGAGGGAGGAAGCGCACTTTTCCACTTTTCGAGATATGGTGCCGTCACCCTCCAAAGGGATCTTCGTCACTTTGGCGAACTTGACGTTATGCTCCTCCTCAAATGAAGCCAGTGCGTCGCAAGTCATATTGACGAACTTCGTGCCGGACGATGGCAACTGAATTCAGGTCCGGGCGAAATCAGCTATAGGCAATTGAAGGTCAATAGATGAGAGGAGGGAACTTACACCACCAGCGATTGTTCTTGTGACTGCACCCGGAGACCAGCCGGCAATCCCGATTACAACGATTCTACACACCCCGTGGAGCACCTTCGGGTCCAGTTGGTCCCCAACCACATTCAAAGCCCTCGGCAACGACTTTCCGAAGTCTCCAAGCTCCGAAGGACCAGCATTCCCACTGGCGCCTTGAGTTCTAGCTCGCTCCTTTCCCTTCACGCTCCCCATCCCAGCCACCTCCCAACCCTTCGACCAGAGGGACTTGATCGTCTTGGCCACAACGTACTCTGCCCTCCCTTCTTCCTTGCGTATCATCGATATGGGTAAAAGGGACCGAGGTGGCGCATGGAAGGTGTCACCCCACGTGGGGAGGACCAGGTTCGGCAGTCCGTTTCGTGGCGTTATGGGGGTAGAGGTTCCAGATCGTTTCGAAGGCGACGGAGATGAAGGCCGTTCTGACGCTTTCTTTGTGGTTTCCTTCTTGATGTTCTCCGAGTTGGTCAACGGGGGGGCTGGGGGATCCTTCTTCTTAGGCTCCTTCTCCCCATGCTCTGGCTCCTTCTCTAACTCCTTCTTCAGAGGCTGAGCGGGCGATCCGGGAACCTTCGATGAAGACGACTTGATGGAGGGTGCAGAAGATTTCGGTACGAACTGGTTCACTATCGCTGTCACGGTGCTGGTGCCGATATTCGTCGGAGTGGGGGTCGCCGGCGCTGCGGTTGTCGTCGTGGTCGCGGTGGCGGTCACATCCGGAGGTAGGTCTTCTGGATCGGGGACTTCCATGACCTCCATCTCACCGTTGTCAGGCTCATTTCCGATCAATTTCTTCTCGCCAGCCTCGGTGACAGATTTGATGCTCCTGGCCATGAAGAATGATGCCCACCCCGACCTATTTGCCCCCACCGTACTTCGAATAGGATTGACTTCATCTGAGTAGGCCGTTCCGTCGCCCCCCACAGTGTCCATCACTTTATCACTCTCCGACGCTGAGGCGGGTGATTGCGTGGCTGCCGAAGGTGGTTGGCTATCGCGGGCAAGAACAGCCTCTCTGATCAGCTGGGATTCTGTCAATCCTCGCTCATTGTCTTCCTCGACAGGGGTTAGGGGAGACCGCGGCGGTGGAGGGGTGGCAGCTGAACTGGAGTACCAGTTCCAGGGGCTAAGCCATGACGTCTGTCCTTCGGAAGACGCGATTGACGCTGGTTTCTTGGTATCGTCTGCGGGGGAGTCTTGGAGGGGAGGCAGCAGGGGGCTTATGGGAGATTGCGTATTCGACACGACAACCGGCGATTTGGTTGATACAGCGGAGAGGAACTCAGTTTCGGTGGATTCTGTGTGTTCCATGGGGGGAGCAACATCGATGGAAATGGAAGGAAGTTGGGTAGTCTCTTTGGGTTGAGTCCCCCCCAATCCAACGTAGTCCCACCACGAACTTGATGGGGGCGCGGCAGTATCCTGTTTTCCTTGGGAATTGTCCTGAGTTTCCAGAGTCTTCTGTTCGGTGACGAGTTCCTCGACTGCCTTTGAGGTATCTTCTAAGGTGGTTATACCAACGGACTGTAATTGGTCTACTTGTTCCGACAATACATCTAACGTAAGGCCAAGCATCAGCAGCTGGGACAATGGGACAGTTTATCACTCACTAGTATTGGATGGAACAGCCGGGATGCCCGGTCTTTGAGCCTCCTCGGTTATAGGGGTGCTCGATGGTGTGGTAGAATCGCTATTGATGGGTACGGCTTGGACGGGATCCCGGACATCCTCAGCTTGGGCAACGGCGACAGCTTGATTCAATGGAATTTTGGGTCTACCCAATAACGGGATACGGAGTGTGAACCGGGATGTCGTGGGACCAGTCATATTCGTCGTGGCAACGTCTCCAACACCACCAACGTTAATCGGAACGGGGTTCTGCTGTGGGACAGGGATCGACAGGGCGGGTGTATGCTTGGGCTGTGGTACGAAATCGTCTACGGATGAAATGGATATTGCCGGGCTGAGAAGGTCGGGGTGGGGAAGTTTGAACGGCACGCCTTGCACGTTCTGGGGTACTGTCTGTGGCGGAGATATTGGAGGCCACGAGGAAGGGGGAACGTTGTCGGGTGGTATCTGCTTCGGCGGCTCCACGGGGGGTGATGCCGGTTGGGGATCGTCGTCCGCGGTTGGGCTTACAGTTTGCGGAGGAAGTGTCAATTCGACTTCAGGGACAGTGTTTGGCGGCTCTTCAGTCACCAAGGTCTCCAGCGTGGGCTGAGCTGTATCGTTTCGTTTACGTTTCCTTGAAATGGAACCGAACCATGATCCCTTGCGCGTCTCGGGTATGACTTGTTCCGACACAATGTCTGCAGGAAGTTCTACCAGGGTATCCATCAGATATTGAATGGCAAAGGAACACATAACAGGGCGTATTCACTGTTCAGTGCATCGTGCATCGATGCGATATGTTTCTCCGCAGTACCTGGAGATACAGACTTGGGTTCCTCGGGTTCGGCAAGTGCAAGGGAGAGAGTTGTTTTGGCGTGCGCGTTCTTGGTGTAAGGAGACCGCCACTTGGGGTTGGAGTTATATTTCACAGTCGCAGACACCGAAGAGGACGATAACCGACGACTGGATCTGGAGGAGGACATGCAGAAGCAAGGCTGGACGTCAGATCACGTGTTACCTGGTCCTGTCTGCCCTACTCGGGGGCTTCCGATTGACTCCCATTCTCACACGAAGCACGTTCAGGCCAACACGCAAACTGTCCACTAGTACATCGGTGTATTATTACAACGTGTCATTTCTTGAGACGCAACCACGCGGTTTTTAGGAATATAGTACATGCCTAACACGACTAAAGCACAGAAAACAACTGCGCCCAAACCCATCAGCCCTCGAGTTTCTCACCGTTCCAGCTGAGCGTAAGTGCGGGACCAAAGATACCAAAGGAGTCCCCTGATATGAAGGTAGAATCGCCGTTGGGATCTGTGCACGTCTTCCCGATGAGGCAGCATCTTTTCGTGGCACCGGATACTACCGAGCAGCAATGCCTAACAGTGGGATCACCTATGGATGAGCGATGCGCTTCATCGGGATAGCTGACGCACCGCCCGGTTGGGCAGTAATTATCGTCACCTGTGACGTGGTGCAAGGTGGACGACCGTGGCGGAGCCACCACGATAAGACAACACATATGGGCAGCAGAAGGTGCCAACTCGGCAACATGCTGAGAAGAGTCGGTCATGCAAACCGATAATACTCCGCGGTTTGAGACTTACTTGGGCTTCGGGCTCCGGTGGTACAGCAATCGCACGAAATGAGGCAACGCCTCAAAATCCTGCCCTTTGGTTGCCCTCGAGAACCGGTGGTGATGGAACTCCCACTGATCCGCAAATTACTGTAGTACGAACTGCCCGGACAGACACCCTGCTTTGCGTTCAACAGTCCACGAATCAGCTTATTAGGCAGGTACCCAGCCGGGCAATGGCTTGATCTTGTCTCTCCCAGCCAGTATTCTCGCAAAAGAGAGACCCTCATCGGCAGTAGCAACCACCGGAAGGCACGCGGTCAAAGAGACAACCAGAAGGCGGAGATTCATTGAACAGTGAGGGAAATATTGTCGGGGAGATCTGGGGAGGTGGCGGAAGCAGACGAGCGGTACAGCTCCAGATATACGCTGGAAACTCCACCCCAGAAGCTGAAACGCGACCGGCGACCAGTCTCGAGACCGTAACCTGAATCGTGGAGCGCGCGGTTGCTGTTGAGGATCAAGTGGTAGGAGATCACTGTGGCGTTGATATTGATAAACCCAGTTGGATTCCACCTAGCGGGCGCGAGCGTTCCGGGCGCACATCGGTAGGATACAGAAGAAGCTGTATATGTGCATACAGTCGTCTGTGCATAGATCTTAAAATTGAACCTGAGGTGGAAAGATCACTGTATGGCAGGGGAGCGGAAGTAGCAATGGTGCCAGATGCATAAGGCGCCGGCCCTCCATTTGAAGCATGTAATTTTCAAAAGTCGTCACCATGCGTTCGAACAATTTCGACTGCACGCGAGCCAGTCCTACGCTCACAGCTAGTATTCATACAGACTCACCTGTCTCTTCATTTCCAAGGTTTCTTCATATCGGCAACATCGGTGCTGTACGATTGAGTGTCCACTTTCACTGCTACCGTTCACTCATCCAAACGGTTTACCCTCCTCCACCAACGGGGTCCGTTTTCCTGCCTGATTCAGTTGCCGTACATGTTTTGTTGGCGCCTTGAGACAGATCCGAATGAGGATCCGACGAAGATGGAATGCAGTGCGAATCCAAGGGGATTGCGGACGATCGCTCCGGTGCTGCGCCGTGGATCCATGACTGGCGATCTACGAGCCTGCGCGTCTTGCTTGGGGTTTATCAAAGACCTGAAGCTGAAGGTCTGACCGCCTTCAAATCCCTTAGAGACGATTTTTCTGTCCCCTGCCGCGGTTTGTTTTGCCGGGTTTTTTTGGTGCTGAACGAATCGTTTCGGTTTCCCCTCACCTTTGTTTACCTGAATAGAGGTCATATTAATGGACAAACCACGGAGCCTTTCACGCGGATAGAATACAACGCATCCTGTCTCAGCAAAATAGATTCCCGCTGTGCCGGAAGACCCCCATCGAGGTGACCGTCCTCACAGCCAGGGCGGCGACGCTAATCGATCGTGGAAATTGCCGGCCACGTGGCCCACCGCCGTCATCTCACGCTCCAGACTTGACAAACTCCTCACAACCACCCTTACCTGCCTACGAGCACCGGTGTGGCTTTTGAGACTCCGTCCTGATGTCCAGAATAATGTCCGTTGCAACGCTAGACGGCCCCCACTCCGAGCCTTGTACTGCATAGGCCCATGACACCCCCCCTGATGCTGTGCCTGCCAACGTTTGAACGCTCAAGCACTTTGTATGTAATGGTGGCGAGGCTCGACTGTCACCCTTCTTGAAGGACCACCAACATCCGAGAATGGGGGTCAAACGCTACTTTGGTAAGTCGTTGAGTTGTGTTTCGAGCCATGTTTTCCTCTGAGCAGCTGCGACCTCAGCGGGGTTTACGTCTCGGTTTTGGAAGAAGCTACTCCAAAAAACGTCTCAACGCAAACTGCAGCGGGTTCCGCCTGCCGCAGAATATGCCAACGGATGGAATCGCCTTCCTCCAGAACTCGTAGACGAGATCCTGGGACACCTATCGGACGACCTACCCACGTTAAAGGCATGTTCTCTAACGTGCAGGATCCTGCTCGATTCCGCACGCCCTCTTATCGGAAGCTGGCTTTACCTTGCCCCGGCCTTGGATCGGAAGTCGAAAGGTCGATCCATGAAGTCCCTTTTGAAATGGTCGAAGGGAGGCTCCGACAGTCTCGAGAGATTGGCCGTCGTGGATCGCCGAGGACACCTACAATACACCCGGCACCTGGTCATCAGGATGGGCGAACATTCACTCGTACCACAATCCTTCCAACCGTACATCCCATACTTCCGCTCTATCGACAAACTTCAAACCCTCGTCATAGACGGCTTGTACGTTCCTGCATTCATGCCCTTGTTCGACGGCTGCCTCGGGGTATTCGCCCATTCTTTGAGGAGCCTCGAAATCAAACATATTTGGGACTCTGGACGCCAACTACTATCCTTTATCAGCCAGTTCCCGCTGCTGGAAGATCTAAGCATACAATCTTGCTACGCCATCTATTTCTTCCTCGGCCCTTCACTTCCTGCGCTACGAACATCCCCGCCTTTTCGAGGATGCCTGAACCTGTCGCTTATCATGGACTCGCAGAGTCTTTGCGAGGCGATGGCTCAGCTCCCAGGAGGGTTACATTTCACCTCCCTTGAGTTGAAAGGATGCGGGAAGCCGGAGGCCATCATCACGGCGTGCGAGTTCACTCTGAGGTCTGTGTCGTATACTTGGACCACTGGCCTAGGCAAGCCCAATTTCATTCCTACTGGATGACCCATCTCAACAGCTTCTTTCAGTCGCAGGTCGTGCCTTAGACCTCAGGGATAGTTCTGTACTCGAGAAATTCGAATTCAAGGTCGACCGCGAAAACCTTTGCAGAACCCCGGACTGGCTGTACCGAACCCTTTGGAAAATCAACTCCCCAGCATTCAAAGAGCTCGTCATTTCGGTTCCAAATTGTTCGAGTGCCGCCGACCTGCGCGCGGCCGTGCGCGGGGGAGACTGGAGAAGCGTTGACGCGTATCTTTGCGTCTTGGCCAAGTTTCAGCCGGGTTTCAAGGTCGTATTCCGGGTGGGGTTTGGGGATGATGAGGACCACGTCGTCAGAAAGCTCATTATAGAGTGTTTCCCGCTTGCGTCGAACAAAGGAATCCTGAGGATTGGGCGCATTCAATCTCTGGAAGCGTGTGTAGCGATGTAGAATGATCGATGGCCAGATTTTGTCAGTGGGGGGTATTCCGTCTGTGGCATTGTGTTCGTTACCCTGTCCAAACGTTGAAAGACACCTTAGGATTAGCATACGTATATACATGCGATCCCAGTGCGAGATGTAAGTAAACACTGGAAGTTAATTTACATCGTCCATAACGGAAGGTTCTGTCTGGTATGAAACAACATTGCTCTCTGGCTGGGTTAGGTCCGTCATTCTCATTCGTGATCAAAACCATTAGGGGTATGGGCGCTGATCCATGAAAAAGCGTGTTCATAAAACTTAGGCTATCCAGGAGCGTGCCTATTTGTGAATCAGCACGGTACCCGTCGGCTGACCCGAGACGACTCACCCATCCAACCGAGCAACGGCGCGAGGCCGAAGAAGTCGAAAGAGCACTTCGAAACGCCTGCAGAGTCGACATTGCCACTCGAACTTGGGGAGGTACTGGTTGGTCTTGGAATGGGGTCTGAGAACCCGCTTCCAAAGGCGGTTCGTGAGCTGGCTATGTGGTCGCTGCGACATTTGGGAGAACCAGCGGCGTCTCGGTAACACTCGTAATTTTCCGCTGGAAAGGAACGAAAATGTAAAGAGTGGATGGTTGAGATGCGGAAGGCAGGGGTTATGAAGAGGGAAAGGCTTAGGGCAGCAAAGGTCTTCCCCTGGGCAAATGGCATATCCATCGGTGGTACACGACGAGCAGGATCTTCCATCCTTGCAGCAGCCCTTGACTCTGTTCACGACATCGCAATGATAGCTAGAAGCCGGACCTAAGTCAAACATGAGTAGGGACACCATGCAAACGTGCTCACCCAGGATCGCAGCATCCCCCACCTAAACCGCGAGTGTGAGCACTTTAAACAAGTGGGGCAGGGGGGCGGAAGGAACCTACCCGTGCAGCAAGTCTGACCGGATCTGCAACACGAGTTTCCTTCACACCCACGCTCGCTCGTGCGACAGCAGCCATTACCATAGCGCCACTTTCCATTCCCACAGCATTCTGCACAAGAAATCCAATTCAGGGACTTCCACATATTAGTGAAAAGGCAAAGGAACATACTGCGACCACCACAGCAAGCGCCCCCAATGTGGCAGCACCTTCAATCATAGTCAGCTTTGGGCCAACTGAAGCGACATTCGACTCACCCTCCATCATTACAAGCAGCAAAATTAGTGGGACAGCTATTCTGGCGAATGCCCAAAAGCCCACGGATCACTTTCGGATTGTCAACTGCTCCATCCGCGTCTTCGTCAGCGGGTCGGCCAACGGGGGGCTGTAGAGTGTTATCTGTGTCTTTGGCGGCAGGGACTTCTGGAGGAGCAAAGTCTTGACCGGCAACAAAAACCGCCTGGATATCAATCACGAGGAGAATGGATAAGAAACGAGGCAACATCGAGGTGTAAGCACTAGGGGAGAGGCTGGAAATGTGGGGGAGGAAGAGGAACGCTGAGGGGCAGCAGGATCGACGAAAAGGCCGAAAAGGGCCAGAAAGTTTTGCGGATTAAAAGGCCTTCTCAAACACCCAGGTCCGCAAGACTGACATATTACCATTACTTCGTTCCGACGCTGCTCAGCACAGCCGAATATGAGGCAAGCTCTTGGCCTGAATTGTTAAACAGCGGGAGTACCTGAACGCCGCAATCGATGTTGAATGAAGATCCTCGAGTTTGATGGAATCGACCAGTACGTGAGTCTTAAGTCACTGACCTCACTCCCCAGTGCGAGTGCTTGGCAGAGATCCGAAAGTTGGAGCACATAATTGCACCAGATGGGAAGTGCTTGTGCGAGAAGAGAGCGTACAGCGAGAAGCTTCAAGTAACCCGTCCGAGATGCCAGCGAAGCGTCAGCGGACCTGGTCAACCGCGTTGAGTCAAGTCGCTGATCCGCTGGTGCCAAGCACTGCCGGGCACGGGCTGGCACGGGCACGAACCCCATTTGTTGCTTCCCCGTCAACCGCAAACATAGGCACCACCAATACGGATTCATTCCGACAGGACAGCAAGAACGCAACAGCCGCGAGCTCGTTCTCTCAACTGTTTCACGCATCTGGGGAATAAGGGTCTCGGAGGGGGGAGGGGTCCTAACAAAAGGCATCGTTCGTGGGGGATGTTTTGAGTGAATGAACAAACTGGGTCAATCCATGCATGATCCGTGGTGATCACAAGCTTCCAAAAACGGATGGCAAATCCCGGTAGTTAGGGGTCGGGGGCGCCTTGGCGACATCTTGGCGGAAAAAAAAAATGGAGCGCTGACATATCCGTTAGGTTGGATCAGGCCCAGGGAATGGAATCTTGTGCTCTGTATGGACCATAACCGCCCGCTGTGCGGGAAGAGGACGGGGATGCCTGCGATTTGAGGCTTCGGGAAGGGGAACAGTAAACTCTTGTGGTCCTGGCTTGGCGTGAATTACATGTGTACACATGCCGCGGTGGCATGGGGCCGTACCTTTGTTGGTGCAGGGTTGAACGCAAACCGGCCCCTCGCCGATTTTCAAAGAGTACCCAAGGTACGTTCCGAAAATTTCCCGACTGTCTCCTGGATCCTGATCAAGTCTCTGACACCTGTCAGTGAATTTACAGAATTCTGGTCGGTGCTTACCCGCAATCACCGAGTGGAACACCACAGGCGTGTTCATTTGTGCAGCAAGTTTACAGCTCGTTGGAGTGCACGGGCGGCCATGGGTGGTCGTATTTGAAACGTGACACCTGGTCCTAAATTGCCCTGGGACATGGCGAAGAAACTAGGAGGCGGAGCCTGAGATGGCGGTCACGTCTACGATCTGCACAATGTGGTGGAAAAAGTGGTGTAGGAAAGACTAGCTGATCTCGAACGCACTCGAGAATCGCATGTTTTGCTGAGGCACCTATAATTGCGAGGCCTGTCCGGGTGTCCATGGAGGAAGATTGCCCGATGGCCAAAATGAGACTTGACATCTTCATTGTATATCCGAGAATCCAAAAAAAGAACGTCGGCCATAAACCCACGTTCCACCGGGAGGACTGCAAACAGTAGGCACCTGGCATCACACTGCCCTGACAACGAGACCGGATAGCTACGCTAGGTAGTAGGAGGTGAAAGGGCCCGTCAGCACAATGCCCATTGCTCCGCTGCATTCAACCGGTAGTAATCTAGAAGGGTGCCATGCGGTTAGACAAAAGGAGATAAGTACCTGGCGTGCGTAGTTCACACCGACTGGATTGCGTGGGATTATCCTGTTCATTCATCGTGCGGATGAATGGTGGCCATCTCGTGGGGTTCCCTGCGGCCAGGAGAGGACTCCATGGGGGGAGGGAACGGTCAGCGTGTGGATGTGGGGGGGGAGGCATGTCCAACGCTCGAACTGAATGCACCAGCTATAACACCGCTCAGGGTATCCAAGACGATGAGTTAGACAATCCGTCGTTCCCACGCAGGACAGGATCCCTTGTTCTCAAGGGAGGGGAGCTCAGAAGACCACGGAAATGCTCGTGCTATGGAATGGCGGGTCACCGCCGCGGTGCATAACTCCCATCATGGGATGGGGAGAAAAATAAAGCAAACAATTTGTCGCCTGGTGACAATGACAACGGAGAACGCAAAGATCCGTTTGGTCTTGGATCCCCGCCTGGAGAGCCCGAGGGCTCCATCATCCAGTATCCAACTTCCAGATCAACGGGCAGAAAAGCACAAACTCGAAGGGAAGACACATTCGACCTCACACAACTTACGACCGCTCTTGACGAACCTCGCAGGGATGTGCAGAACTCTGAACGAATACACGAGTAATATTAGTACAGACGGATTCCTCCACAGGAATCTACGCGGTAGAGTCAGTGATGGTGAACCGCCCCGCCGTAAACGAACGAGGGGAGCAACGGCATACGAACCTGACGCATGAGTGTAAGCAAAAAGATCAAAAGAGAAGATCTACCCTTTGGCTCATTAAAATACGGGACGAACCCAAGTCAATGGAAGCAAGGATGGAAAGTAAAAATCGATTAGGCTCATAGAGCCTGTAGAAAAAGAAAAAAGTCGAAGTCGCCCGAAAGAGAAAAGCAACGACTCGAGTGAAGTGGTCCGTACAAATAGGATTCAGACGCAGTCCTTAGATCCTCCCATAACTATCCGGTCGCGGGGGTACATTGACGGTCCTGACGAGGGTCGGCCTTTGCTGCTGTGCCGTGTCGATGCTGGCGCTGGTCCCTGAGTCGAAAGTCGGACGGTCTTCACGCAAAATATTCGCGTCAACGGGCGATGGCGTGCGCCTCGAAGGCACGGTGTTCATCAGCATCGTTCTGGCGGTCGCACTAACAACCGGGTCCTTCCTTGCGAGGGTAATCACCGCTTGAGAGTATGAGTTCATCGATGTGCCAGTCGCCTGGGTATTCAGGCTGGGAGTCTCCTTCCTCGAGCGAGTTTCCTTGGAAGGAGCTTGGAGGTAGGCTTCTGGAGGTGGCTGAATCCAAGACCTTTTCGTTTCGCGAGTGAAGATGGTGCTTTTCGGGCCATCGCTATCCATGCGAGGGATGTGGCTCATGAGCCGAGACTCGGAGTTGACCTTAATTGTAGACAAAGCCTTCTCGCCACCCTTATTCAAGGCCCGGATGATCGCTGCGCCGGTTACACCGGCAGGGGGGGGCTTTGTCACAATAGGGGTCTTGGAACAATTCGTCGACGTATCGAACGTGAGGGTGTGTATAGAGGGTTTGCTCGAGTCGGCAGTGTATGGCCGGATTTGCATCGGACCGTCTTCGTCGCTCTCCGTAGATCCCTTTCGCGCCTTTTCTATGTCCAAAAAGGCGAAGTCGAACGGCGCTGGCGAGCCGTCACGGACGTAAGTTGGGTCGTTCGTAAAGAAGGAACCCGGGAACCCGCTTGAACTCAGATCGGCCTCCACCCTCACTGTTTTTGGACGTCGTCAGGCGTTTCGAATCGTGACGTGAAATAAGGCGACAGGAAACTTACAGAAGTGCCCCAAACCCTTCCCAAAATGCAAGCGACAGATAACCGCCATGATCGCGGTCGCGATCACGAACAAGTAGCTGGTTACAGAAACACAGGCGAAGAACGACCAGGTCCTGAAAATGTATCGGTAGGTGGTGCTTGCGAACATCATTGGCCAAAGGGAAAGGACGAATATATGGAGCACTCCAAAGAGGATAAAAGCCCATTTGATCTCTCTGAACATGGCCCACCAGCCCTATCGGATGGGCTTAGCAAAACGCGTAAGGAAAAGAGGGAGGATCGTACAAATATAACCCATGGAACGATGAGCTGGAACCCCCTCGTGAGCCCAACGAACTGTGGGAGACCCAGGAACTGGAGAGCTTACCACAGCGAGGACAAAGAATGTAGTTTGGTATGCCTGGATGTGTACAGCAAGGGCGGTGATCGCAGTGGAAGAGACACGATCAATCCACATCCCAACCGCCAGGATGGTGAAAAACGCTGCCAGCTGTAGGAATGCCGAGAACGATAACGCGATCTGCCGACACCGGGAACCGTTCGGATCAGGGTGTCGTGCCTAGGGTATCAACGACCGCACCTTATACATCCGGGTGATTGGTGGGGAAGCGCCAACGCGACTGAAGTTTATCATCGCGTATTGCTACAGTGGATCGCGTTAGGCCATGTCCTGCTTGCCAACGATCAACTACACTTACTCGGAACATGACCGCGGAAAGAGCTCCAAGCAAAATGAGGGTGATTACGTTGGTTCCAAATAATGGTGCCTATCGATCGAATTGGCGTGAGGGCCGCTGAAGTGTATGACACTGGACTCACCGCATGAGCAAGGCGCTGATCCCACCAGTTTCCTAACAAATCTTTCCCTCCGCATGCGCCATCAACGACGAGTTTGTAGTAATCCTGTCGAAGGGTGATGGTGCTTTTGATCCTGAATCCCGCCCAGCCAACGTCGAGCAAGTGACTTGCGATGCAAACGGCCCTGTTGGGAAGGATGAGAACATACAATTGGCGAGAAGGAGAGATTTTTCGAACAGATGAGGGATGGAGTCCTGTAGAACCTGCCCGACGCGAGACTAAGAAACAGGGACAATAATAAAAAAGTAGGCGTTACTCACTGTCAACAGGGACACGACCAAGAGCCAAAACTGGAAGCAGATCGTGGCAATATCTTCGGCCGCATTGTCTCGAAAACTATGATAATGTCAAGCGGAGCGGGTCCAAGGTAATTGTAGTCACCCACACATCGTGAATCCATTGCAGCGATATTGCGCATCGTCCGGTGATGAAATGTTCACCCCCGGGTAATATGATGCTACGGACGCCGTCCAAATCGAAATCAGTCAAAGCCCTCGACTGCACGTCGATCAAAGGTGACAACGTCGATACCCCCGCCGAGGCAATGAGTATGCAGGTAACGTTGTTGTGTCCGGGGATTCCATCGCACATGCTGAGGTTATCGCCTTCGAGGAGTGGCAGCCCCATCGGGACTTGTGCGAGCGAGAGACAAAGGTCGGTAGAATCCTTTGCTCGCTGGTTTTCTCTCAAGGTGATACCTTGTAGTGCGATTTGGACGATGAAATGCACGACAACGAGCGCAACCCAACCCTTGGAGAGGGGGCAAGCCGTGATATGCTGATACTGTGTGGGGAGCCAGTCAGTGAAATTGCGTCGTCGAGATTATTGTGACGTACCCCATTTATCACTCGCTGTCGGATATGTGATAGCGGCATTGTGCTAAGGTCTAGAAAGGAACGTGGTGCTCAGCGAGATGGTGCAGAGCCGGGCTGAGACGGACAGAGTCGGGGGTGGGTCGTTTCAACCGACGTCGAACGGGTTGCTTCGCTCTGGGCGAAAAAGAAGGACACCGGGCCGTTCCAAAGTCGTGGTGAGAGGGAGAGAAAGAATTGAAGGTTGGCAACGAAAGTGCGTTGTATATAGGCGAGGTGCTGTGCGGTTAACCTCAGAACATTTGCCGACGGAGGGAACGAAAGGGCTGAGTTTCTTGGGCCAGTAACAGAAGCCTCCGGGGCGGTTTAAATGACGCTGGGGGTATATATGCGCGTTCGAGTGGGCCCGGGCCAGCCAGAAATGAGAGGAAGTGAAAAAGAAAGGAGAGAAGAGAACAACTCGACGGATTACTATTATCACACCCGAGGTAACCATGTCGCTTGTTATGCGAAGAGCGAAGCGTGGTCGCCCCGATCGCACAACACGGCAACGCCGATCTCCGCTCAATACCACTCGCTACAGCGACCGACCTGGTCATGAGACGATGTTGCAATGCGACGTTGACGTTTCGTTAGGTTTCGTTGGTCCTCTAGGATCTGTCGCCAATGGTCGCGTGCAGTCCCCGGCGTGGCCGACGTCTTCACCCTTGTTGCCAAGTTACCGAGGGGGATGCCAATGGACCAAAATATCTTCATCCACGTGTACTCTCTCTCCCCCTAGGCATCACCGCAGTCAAACCTGTGCATAATGTCACCGCATTGCCTTTGAAGACGGCCAATTCAAAGGTTCTCCATCCCAGCCCAACACCATCCAGTCGTTTTGGGAAAGAAATGGCCAGGGAACTTGGGAATGGAGGGGTACTAACCCTTGCTGTCGTCGGCGGGCAACGGGCTAACTCCTTTGCGCTGGTGAACGCGACGAAGATTACTCATCGTTTGCTCGCCCCGCGGAAGGTTTTGCTTTCAGAAGGTCGAGACGCACCCAATCTCTGATGGGTTCCTTGATGTTCTCTTGCCTGGTCTTTCGGGTGTTCAGTTCGGTTGCTTCTGTTGACACGATGCTCGCTTCCTGCTCAGGATCGAACTGCGCTCTGTGCGTCGAGCTGGCTGGAAAGAAAGGTGAGCAACGTCGTATTCGACTTACAGCCTTCAGTGGCCACGCATAGCGAATATGTGGGTCCAGGAATTACGGCATGTAGCCGGAATCAGGATCAGAGCGGACGTGGAGAAAATTTTCTTCTCCGTCAGGCACCCTCGCCTTTTACCGCTGAAGCGGCTGATGAGGGTTATTCCTACGATCACCTTCTTGTTCCTTCAATGGGTTCGTGAAAATTTTCCCGGTCCTCTCTGGGTGTATTCAGTTACTCTTCTCGCCCCAACGCCTATCGAGTCCCGTCGGTTCTGTACAGACAGACCCTTTGAGCTTATCACCTCAGGAGTACAAAAACCATGGTTTCGTCTGAAGTTACACCTTGTTCGACCTTGCCACGTTTTATGGTACTTCGGGTGGTGCCTCGACACGTCCTCCAGTTCACCACCGTGACTCGTACCTGTTGGTGGGCTTGTGTCCTTTTTCAAGTCCAGGGGTGGGTTCGTTTGACGCGCGTTTTCCCCTTCCTACGGAACCTCAGCACAGCAACCGACCGATCTATATCGCAACGAAGCTACTAACTCACTAGTACTGGTCCCCCGAGTCATGGCCACTGTTGTGCTCGACGGGGGACAAACCCCTGGCGGAACATGCAACGCGTATATTTCCAGCAATGCATAAGATAGCTCTGTTGTGAGTTCAAACCCCCAGATTCCCAGACGATTCCCCCATCAGCTTCACCGCTTCCCCTCGGGCACTGGGCCTGGACGGTGAGGTCACCCGTGGACACACTGCTGACCTCAGCACCATAGGGAATGGGGTCTCTGACGAACCTACGATCCAAGTTCCAAGGTCATCGTTCGAGCACTTTTGCTGACCCGTTGTGAGGCGGGTCGACTTCTGGATATTTGCGTCGCCTGACTTGAGGATTGCTTCTCCCTCCCCGCTTCACCTCACTCAGCGGCTTCCGTTGTTTTCTACCTTACACCACCCACTGACTACCTCTTATACAGGCGCTAATGGGGCTGGGCGGGGCCCGAAGCCAGGATCGCAACCCGCTCGACGACCGGGTCGTGGAGTAGCTCCGGCCGATGAGGAGTATCCAAGCTCTTTCTTCGACAGATTCACTGAAGTGTTTCTTTCAGGTTCTAAACACCCGGACCGACTCCATCTAGGGAGCGAGGTATCATAACAACGCCGGCCACCGCCATGACCCACACCAGGAGTATGGCCCCAGTACAACGTCTACACTGAGATCTCACGAGCTTCCTTTTGAGGACCAACAGCCTGATGACATCTTCCAAGGGCGATTTTGCGTGGAATCTCACTGGGTGGTGATGGGAGGGTACACCCATTGCGGACTTGGGTGCGTGTCCCGACACATTAGTTGACTTCAGATGCCTCCGCGAGTTTTCGCAACAAGACGCTAAAAAGCTGAACGGCCGGAACAGCTCGATCGGCAACGATCTATTTGATAATTTTGTTTCTATAAACCTCACGGTATCACCGGTGATCTTCTCACTCCCGCGTCCGACATCTTTGCATTCTTCTCTCTACTATTTTTTTCGGCGGGGGAGGGCAACGTTTTCTCGGGGGACATATCTTGATCCATGAGATGCCCATTTTTTGTCGGTAGGCGAAACACGGGTATTCTTCTCACACACGGTTCCTTACTTACCCCGACGTTTCCCCACACAACGAACCACGGTGGGCCGGATAGTTCCCCTTCAACGCTCGCCGAGAATGGAAGTATCCAAATATTTCCGTCTTCCACCTCCGTCCGCGTTCTGATATACCACGACAGTTTCTCGGCTGGTCTAACAGGCATCCCTTCAGAACGAGACTGGGGATCTTGACACAAAACACTAGTTACGTGGATACGCTCTCATTTTTTATCCTCATTCATATGCTCACTTTCAACGGTACTTGGAATTCGCAACCTATTCACGAGCGAGAGATCAGGATCGTTGATCACCGGATGTGCAGAGCGGTCGATTGGTAGAGCTTAACGATTGGAGCCGACGGTCGGGAAACTTCCAGACTGAGTTGCCTGTCGGACTTTAATTTTGTCATTTTTTCTCCGATTGCTCACGAAACTTGAAGGGTTTCATTGTTACCATCAGGAAGTAGCCTGGCGCATATCCCCGACCTCCGTCAGCCACCACCTTCCGAGACGGATTCTCCTCATGTTCCATGATGACTGCTCCGCTCGCAATTTCGTGCGTCCGATCGTACCCCTTCATGATGAATCAGATCCTTGATCCAAGCATACTACTGGGTTAATTCCCAAGGTTAGGGTGGCTCTGGTGAAGGCACGACCGCGACGTGATGCAAAAGGACAAAGCTCTCGGCTTCTGAAACTTCCAAGAAGTGACGACTGTTGGGCACGGGCGCAAGTGTCAGTAGGTGCCTGCCCATTTCATTGGGGACTCAGTGGGGCGAAACAAGAACTTAAAGAAGGGCGCGTCGCTTTTGCCAAGCCCAAATTATCCGCCATCGGCAACTTGCGAATGGCTCCGTTCCTTCAGATGAAAAGAAACGCCCACCTCTGTACCACAGCACTTTGACGGTTTTGTTGATTCCTCGCCAGCATACCAGCATACCAGTATCCCAGAAGATGGCCGCAGTGACACAGCCCCACAGCGGATCGGAAACACAGTCAACAGTCCACAACCCATGCCCAGCGCCGCAGCAACTCGACCGTTTTGCTGACGCCATTCACAGCTCCCCCTATTTCTCCATTCATGTCAGCCGCGGAAACGGTCCTTCCGGGGTTAGGGGTTAAATTCACGGGTGCTCAATTGACTCGGCACGCGCTGTCTCTCACTTCACAGCCATCTGGGGTGGTCTTTCGTTTGACAGCTGTTGAGCTTGTCTCCGTGTGCAATCGAAATCCAATCATATTGACGCCTTTGATCGAAACGATTCGGTGGTTGCAGCCCCATTTCCCCCAGACCCTAGTGACGATTGGGTGGGAGGAGAGTAGAGTCTGGAAAAAGGTGAGATAGGCCGTAAGCTGTCGTCACTGGTGACCCAAGGAAGGCGTGCGCCTACTTTGTGGTTCCGTTCCTATCTTCGGAGACGGCCGACTGAACAGGTGTGGGTAGATCGTTCAACACGCACAGATTCTTGTACGAAAACAAGACACTGCACGGACTCCCTCACATCCATCCAAAGATGAGTAGTACACTAGAACCATAAGACGACGGGTTAGGGCAGCGGGTAAGCCCTCTGACGAGCCCCTTCGCAAGGGCGAAACCCAAAGTCCGACCGTCTGCATATTTAGTTGACCCCAGGTAGGTACTTATGCTGTGGCCAGTGTAAGGAATTCATTTCCTGGCGCCAGAACGTTCCGAATTGATCTTCCCCAAGGATTCTGGGTGATGATGCTGTCGTCTGCGCAGAGACCAATGGGATTGGTCTCAAACCACAGGCACTACCATCGGTGGAAAGCTGAATGTTATTCGTCAGGTCGTCAAGGCGGGCATCAAGCACGCCTCCTTCACTGGATCCATCGGTGTCTTTGGAGGATTTGCCGAGCCCGTCATCAAAGCGTCGTTCACGGACAAGGGCTGGAACCCGCTCACTGAGGAACACTCACTCACGTCTTAGCAACCATTGGTGCCGTGTTTCGTCTCCGAACAGTTCGCGGAGCAGGCTTTGTGGAAGCTCGCTGACGAATATCCCAGTCTAAACGTTGTTACCGGTAAACCCTCCTTCCATGTACTCTCGGTGTAGATTCGTTCAAATATTGCCCTTTATCGTCCAGTTAGTTCCTCTGTTGTTATCGGTCTGTTCGCCGAAGATTTCGTCATCACCCTGGGCGCAGCGCTTCTATGGTCTATAATTTCTTCGCTGGACCAGAGGTCACACTGAGAACTTCCTCGTGGGGTTTCGTCGACTTTAGGGACGTGGCCGCACAGATGGTCGCCGGCATCAAAGTCACAGGCAAGCGCCGTTTCATTTCCGTCGGTCCCTGGTTCGGTAACAAAGAGGTTATCGGGTGCATTGCCTCGATTCGACCGGACTTGAAGTTTGAAGGACCGATTCGCGAAGGTTGTCTCTATAGACCAGGACAGCCACTCGCTGACCCTTCGACCGCAGTCAAGGTCCTTGGTTTCCCCGGACTCATTCCCTGGAAGCAGACCATCACCAATACGCTGGAAGCTACCCTAAAGTGGAGAAGGATGGATAGAGAATGGTGTCGATCTCAAGAATTTGGAGGATAATATGGTGTTGCAGACTCAGATTGCATGGGAAGACTCCAATATCGTGTTCACCGACCGACGAGAACGAGTACGCAGCCGAAATCGGGATCGAGAAAGAGATGTAGAATTACTTTCCGTCTCGCGTTTTTAATCATGACCTATACGCAACATATTTGATTGGATAGTTCAGGAAAGGCCCCAAGGCCATTCGTCGGTCGTATATTCAGCCGTATGCAACAGCGTCGCCATCTAGACGCAACAACCCACGAGATTAGCGGAGGGTCAAAGTGAGAAATTATGCGACCTCACCAAAACCTTCGTGATGCTCCTCAGTTGCTCGAAATCGTATCCTTCTCTGTCACTAAGGTCACCTACAAGTGTGACTCGCTAGTTAGCTATCAGGCCTCGACCGCGCAAGTCAAGTGGATCGCTTGCCCGAGTTATGATACATAGGGTCTGCTATCGGTCCACCTCGTTCAAATAGCTGGGCAGCAGGGAACCCTTGTTCATGGAAAGTTTGGTGGTCACTGCAACACGCCTGGTGATTGCAGGTTAAGAGCGACTGTCATGTCGGTTTTCAAGTTCAAACACGCACCGGGGTGAAACCCACGACCAGTTCGGGACTGTATGTCGATGCAACCTTGCTTACCAGGTCGATAACCTCCTGCGTGCCAATCCTGTCGTTCGGGGTCAACGCTCCTCACGCAGCTACTATGTGAAAATTCGCGAACTTGGGGAAAGCGAGTTGGGGAGGCTCCCCAGGCACATGATATGCGAGCATGTCAGAGTGTGCCATCAATGTGACGTTTGCTCCTTGGTCCCGCAACTCGCCTGTAAGACACATTTTGTCAAGGTTGCTGTAGTACCAATCTGTTGGGACGACTCACGGGCATAACCACGGGATCCCCAGAGACCTTGTTCTTCACCCGCCTAGCAGCGGGTTAGCATCAAAGGCCACAGTCCAGCTGAGCAGCGTGGAGAAAACTCACAAATGCCACTAGTTGCACGTTCGACTTGAACAGGATACCGTTGGTCGCAATTGCGCGCGCGATTGAAAGAATCGCTACCGTACCGGATCCTACGAGACTTCAGGCTTCCTTCCTCTTTGTTCACTCAGAGATACCCACCATTATCATCGCCTCCCGGGGCACGGGAGTTCCCGAGCGATCCTCGGCTATCATAGTGAGAGCTCAAGATTATGGTGCCCGCGGATTCATCCAATGGTCGGTATTTGCTAACAGAAGGGAGCCTGCCTTGAGCAGTGACATCAGAACAAGAAGAAGTAGCGCACCAGACCACGTTCGGAGCAAATCCCACCAAGAACAGCTTCAACTCACACTCCGCACCGGTTTCCTCGATCTGTTCGAGAATCCATTCCGCCGCTAGTCGGGCGCCCTCAGAGAACGAGCTCCTCGAAAGGATAGGAGAATCAGGATCCTCGCCAGTGAGATACCGAACGTCATTGCGTAACTGGGAGACCGACAATCCCTCGACGATCCAGGCAATGGTGCCATCATATTCCACTGAGTCGGTCCAGCGTCTGATTCGTTCTCTAGCTTCTTCAGGTACGCGACGGAACGGGACTGGGATCCTGGGGATGGCATAGGCTTTGTACGAGAGGGGAAGGGCTTTGTCGATATGTGGGAGGAGGTGGGGAGAGATTGTGAGGATGGCGGAGGACTCGGTGTAGTACGGAATGGTGTACATGGGCGCATCTGCAATGAGCGGCCATTGCGTACCAAGTGTTGCTGGAGCTTCGCCGGTCGTATGAGCAGCGAGGCGCTCGAGTCCACCGAGGAGGGTATCCTCGTCAGTTATTGCGCCCTCAATTTCCATTTTCTTGACGAACAGGAGTTCGTGATGTGGGTGAACAGGAATTAGGCTCGACTCCCGACCCAGTCTTAAGTTGAGCTCGGAGGGGTCACAGTGGAAATCCGGGTCCAGCGTGAATGGACTTTGGTCGCCGTGCGTACCATAATATCGATCGGCGAGACAGCTTTGGTGGACCAACTTGCCGAACTCGTCCAAGTTCGCGGTAACAACCAAGAGGTTGAGTAAAGCCGGCGCAACAGGGAGCAACATTGTGGGTACGGCGCAACGAGGACCAAACCACTGGGCTCTACTAAGGTTCCGCGGGCTCTGGTGGGGTCTTGTGTAGTCTCCTCAAGCAGACCACGTAGTATCACCGACGATCACCGATGAGGGATGTAGCAATGTAG
>Ga0307517_10001548_pt1 | contig 38300 bp, 35 predicted proteins | sample 23_EM_MG_FD_194515 | JGI IMG/M metagenome (GOLD analysis project Ga0307517, IMG submission 194515) | Populus trichocarpa ectomycorrhiza microbial communities from riparian zone in the Pacific Northwest, United States - 23_EM | ecosystem: Host-associated > Plants > Roots > Unclassified | place...
ATGATATGAGAATGGTAGGTGACAACGGCATGTGATTGGATCATGTGACGGTTGCCACAGTGGTCGAGCTTGGCATAGATCATCAGATAGCGCGTTTTGATAAAGTTGTACAGTACATATTAGACTATAAGGAATTCTTTAGGACTACTAGGTAGTCCTTGTTGGCATTCTGTTCAATAAGCTTATCAGTGTATTGATTGCCAGATCAGTTGAAAGTGAACAGCAATAGTGAGTCCAAGAATATAAAGTAATTGTTTTTTGATAAAACTTAAAGGTAGGAACATAGTTAGCTGGTAGCATGAAAATCACCTTCCTAAGGTGGAAAGCCCCCTATTTATACCTGATATTTACTCTACCCTTACTCTGATGACACAGCCATATTAGTCATCCACCTTTTATCACTCATAATGAGTCATAATATCACATCCATCAGCTGACTCCTATGAGTTATCTGTGCAACAACCATTAACCAATAACAACTTATAAAATAAATCATGTGCTCAAATGAGTCACATGCGTGAAACTTATGACTCATGATGTGAGCCATGTCTGAAAGTCATTACATCTGATATCACAATTGTGAGTTATAAAACACGCAACCACACATAACCTACTGATGACTTACTGCTGCATAGTCATATGAAATACTATGAGGCAACTAATCTCATAGCATGAAAACCCAACATACCTATGACTAATAAGTATTAGTGATGTGAAATCTGCCTTGCTTAGTCATGATTTGTGACACACTGTCCACTTGGCAAACATATTTGAAAACATTTCACCTTACAGTATCATAGCACCCCTTGAAGGAATTTTACTAGTACCTATACTTCCAATTCTTTTCTAATTTAAAACATTGATATTATAAAGATCACTTGTGGATAGTATTATATTTTAAAGAAGTTTTCTACAGGAGAATAATTATTACATTAATATTATTACAAAATTAATAGTATTTTCTTGTATCATACTGTTTCTATAATATTATTATTATGGCAGCTGCTGGGTTAGGGCTTTTTTTTTGAAATGGAAAGGTTAACGTCTTCCACCGCTGCTAAACAGCCATTCGGTTCTCCCATTTTGGAATGGAAGGGGAACGGTTGTTTCTATGTAAAAACTGAATCGGCCCAGCACAACCAAGCGGGGCCTTTGGCACGCATTTTACAATTCAATTGATCAAAAAATACCACCTAGTGTGAGTAGCAACTCGAATACAGCCTCGACACCGGCCGCAGGGCTCAATCTTGATACGGACAGTATCCCAACTGTACGCGCGCTAACCTACCCGCTCACTCAATTTCCGCTGGAATCTATTATCGCAACAACTGTCGGGGGAGCTGATGGGAAAGACCTAGCGTGCTTTGATATTCTTAAACTTGCGCGGTTGTTTGGCCATGGCTAGTGGTAAGGTTTGTTAGTTCGAAGGGCGGCTCTGGGGACATGCACAAGCGAGGACGACGAGATCCGAAATTGTTCGGTGAATAGGACTTTAATCGGATGCTTCTTTTTATTTTCGTTTCCATTTGATCTTTGGTCGATTGTGACCTCGACAAACCCTCCTGCCAAATAGCCACAAAGGAAGGCCTTGTCCGAAAGTGATTCGTCAACACTGCACTAACTCCAACCTTGCTAATCCCTCAACAAGAGGAATATGGGAGAGCAGGGGAGAATGAGGGAATGAGGCTAATCATCAGAGTTCGCTGCGTCGTCTCCTTGGTCTCAGGAAGTACTAAACTAAGGTCGATTATGATCACAGGAAAAATATTCGGCTTATGCACTCATGGATTTTGTATTAAATGAAGAAAGCGTGACAAAGATGTTAATTAAACCCATCTATAGAGCTGCCCTGACCTACCTTTGCTAAGGCATCCCCCCTTGCATCCCCCACCGCATCCCCCAAATCCTTCCTCTTGGTGCTGTGTCTGGGCTGCATTCACCATATCCTACTAGGGGAGAGCCGGGTTGAGGTGGGCACGCTTGAAGAGCCTGGTATCATGGAAGGCCTCCATGATGAAAGAAATTGGGGTAACATAAGTTACATCGGTAGAGGGAGTAGCACTAGCGCAGCCGGTAAGAATACCGCCAACACGGCTATAGGCCTCAGCAACGCACAGTGTTCCCAAGCGTCCTGCCCACCCTGTAGGCACCGCTAGGGCTCCTGCCCCGCGCGTCCCGGGCGTCTGTCTCAAGCCATAGGGGAAGAGCGTTGGTCCTTTGGGAAAGACTGCAGTCCAAGAGCGTGAGGGCTCAAAGACAAATATTGAATAGCTTCTAACCGACAGAAATCAGAGGGACCTTCGTCCTCTATCGCATTATGTGGAATAGGGTCTGTTCAATACGAAAAAGGCAAAAATTAGCTTCGATCTAACCGACTTACAATTGGCTACCAGATATATCATATTTGTAGGAAGCTCACCGTTGAGGCACACTCAAGCCACGAAATGCATGAGACCCATGCAGTTAATTCATCGGCAGAAAAGGCGATTGAAGGGGGCGGCGGTGGCGGAAGATTCAGAGGGTAGGGAGGCTGATCTGGAAGCTCAGAAGCCCCGTGTTCCCAAGCTTCCCGTCCGACCTGTAGGCACCGTCCCGGGCGTGTGTCTCAACCTGTAGAGCAAGAGCGTCCGTCCTTCGGGAAAGACTACCGTCTAAAAGGGTGACCGTAGGGCCCTACAGTCCTCGATGGATCGATATCTCCCGAACCGTACCTGCAGTCCTCACCTGCCCTAACTCTGTAGGACGGTGAAGCACCCATTGGGAGGATCATGGTATGGAGTGCCTAAATTTTGTGGGATTCGTGTGAATCTCCATTCCGAGTGATAGATAAAGAGTGGTGGGATACTGTGAGGTAGATTTTGGTCGGATGATATATGAGGGATCGAGGCGTCAGCAGTATAGGACTCTCACGTGACCATCATTGAGTGGAGTGAAGGTTGACCCCCAAGCAGGGGTGGTCGAGTGATCATTTGTGAGTAGTGGCTATTGAGAGGCAAGGAGAGCGTGAATGAGAGACGGACATTTGAAAGAAATACAAAAGTTGAAAAACTGGCAAATTTTCGAGGTGGTTGTAGTTGTGAAGCACCATGGTTGAAGGGGGATGGTGGCCGCATCCTCATTTCGGTGCCTGGTTTGTATCTGGGAGGGGGATGGGGGATCGGTGGTGGGGGATGGGGCAAAAAAGGGAAGGAGCGGCTTTGGAGCAACCAGAAAGGGAAAAGAAAAGAAAAAAGAAAGGCGGAAAAGACCGTACTGTACACGAGAAAATCCGCAATCTTACTAATCGCCCTAGCACAGACAAAACACCGGCATACATTTTCAAAATCTCACACACAACGTTCCTAACAAACCCAGTTGCTTATTCTGAACAGATCGTACTCTGAATCATCATATCCTGGATCGGGAGCCCCAAAAAGAACATTTATGGCCTCTGCATGTTCCTCCTCGGTAACCTGTAGTTTTTCCTCGCTATTCTGAGCCTCTTGCACCCCCCGCTCTTGGACTGGCTCCTCTGGGGGGGTCGGCGGAATCCCGGCTTTTGGTCTGCCCGCTCTCTCGGCCGGATTCCTAGTAGGGTGTCTGGTGGGAACCTCATCTGAAAATGTGTTGAGGAATGTGATTGGGGAACTGTAAGAGCTGCTCGGTGGTGAGGGCATACCAGGCCTACCCTCTGTCATCTCTTGAGTTTTAAGCTTCCGCCCCGCAGGAACGGCGGCAATATGTCCAAGCTGAGCATTCGTGTCGTAAGGGGGAACATTTTGACGTTCAGGCTCCAACTGGAGTGCCCCCTCCATTACTGTAGTGAGCTCGTCCATTGCCGAAGCGAACTCATCGATGGTTGGCCTAGGTAGCTCAGAGATGCGAGGCACTTGGATTTGGAGCATTTCGCTAGTGGAGCTGTCGCTGTTGAGGCCTTTCTCTTCTACGCTGAGGGTCATGAGTGCACCGATGTGGAGATTTTGTAGGTCCAGTCTCTGCGTAAGAGCGGAACACTATTCCTCCAGAGCATCCACACACCTGACCATCTCCTTCCAACAACCTATCAACTGGAACACCCAAGTGTCCCAAGTGTCCCATTTCTCACTCTTCTCATTGAGTATCACGTTTTCGTTCCTCAGGGTCTCAACCTTCTGGGACAAATTCTTCTCGGTCTCCTCCAGCTCTTCCATTCTAGACCTTTGAATATTTTCCGCCTTATCGCTACCGTGTCTCATAAGGTTTAGCATCTGCTCAGAGTTTGAATCCCATCGGGGCGTGTATCTTTAGACTGATCGGCGTAGGAAAAGTACAGTTTAAGGACTGTATTTGTTTTTTTTCAAAAAATAGTGAGAGTTTGTAAGAGAGGCGGGAAAAGATGGAGGACGGATGAGAGAGGAGAGAGGAGAGAGGCGAGATGAAAAGTATCCTTGGGTCACCCGAGCCGTATTTGTCGTGCTGCAGAGGAGGGAAAGGATCAAAAGTGTCCTTAAGTTACCCGAGCTGTATTTATGAATGCTTAAGGACTGGTGGCGAGATCAGTTCCTCGTACAAAGAGGGGGGCCAAGATACCTCGCAAAGTTCGACCGTCCTGATAACCACAATTGCGATTCCACCATTGTCACTTCTGGGTCATCGGAAACTTATTCCTCAATAACAGATTGACCATAAGTCTGAGAATCGGTATGATATTGGTTGTGCTTTCAAGATGGAAGGGTGACTGTGAAATCTGGTGTCAAGAGTGATTTGCGCTTGGCGATATCTACATTAGAAGGTGAATCCTCATCGTCATCACTATCATCACTATCGGCAACTCGTGGGTTTAGGAAATGGACCTTGATTTGGACTACCGTTCTAGGGGTGTTTATGGCTTAGGATTGGGTGTGATCTCATTCGATTGATTCGCTGGGTTCATCGGCATGATTATACGAGAGGGTTTGGTATTATATTTGCGCAAACCGATACCAGTAGACTATCTAGCAATAGGTGCCTGACAATAAGGCTATTATATCATACTTCCATATAACCACACGGCCGGTGGAAAAATGGAAAAATGAAGAAAAAATGAAGAAAAAACCACCTCCCTTTCTCGGATACCTTATGCTAGATACAAGTACCATAGAGTGCAGAGCGCCGATTAGGCAGGGTAAGGAACCTCACGACTCATAACTTCCCGTAACTTTGTGATTTGGCATCCAGAGTCAGATTCCGGCAGTCTAGTTGGTCCGGAGCCTATTCGTCTCACATCCAGAGCCTTTTTGCGAAAGCTCTATCATAGCATAAAGAAGGACTTCTAAAGCCTCTTCCCAAAAGCAAAACCCGCGTAAGCCCCTATGACCATCTACTATTCCATCCATTCTACCAACCTAGTCAGTCTCCAGCAATTTCTCTCCCCTAACAACCAAACTACTTCCGAACCACAATCTCCGCCCCCTCAAACTCTCCCTCTAGCCTTCCCCCCTGCCCACCCCCCCCTCCCCCTCCCTTGTAGGGTTCGCCAAACAAATCCCTACCCAAACCACGGGGCCCCACTTCACAAGCTCCCTTTCAAAAACCCAGGTAACCTCCCTGACAACAGTCTTCCTCTTCTCCCCCTCCCCCTCCACCAAAAATATCCGCAAACTACTCCCGAACTGCCCCCTATCTACCACTCCCTCTCTCTCAAAAGCGATAGAAATTCCAACATCAAAACTCTGCACGAGCGACCAATCCGCCCACGAATTGAAGGGTGGAGAAACCGTCCCGCGGTTCGAAACACCTTTGACGAATTCGGCGCCGGACCTGATCCACGCTGGCGGGTGGCCATCCGACAATTCTAACAGAGACTTGGTGGTTGATAGATGTAGCGGGGTGAGGAGGGGTTGGTTGGTTGGTGGCGATGAGGATTGGGGGTTTGCGCTAGAGGTCCGCCACCGGCTCTGTGGACAGGGTGAGGGGGAGGGAGGTTGGGAGCGGAGGCGTGGATCTGGAGTAGTTTAGGAGGGTGAAGCCCGAAAGGGGATCACTACCGCCATGTTCTCCCTTGATCGTGAGCGGGTGGGGGCGGGGGGATTCAGACAGCATTCTACCTCTAACTTCCCAAGGAGCCTAACCCCCCCCAAGCCTACCCCGCAGCAGCAACCACATCCGGAAGACACTTTGAATCGGGCAAATCCCGGGCATCTGGGACAAGCGTACGGAAGCGTGCGGAACCACACTCCCTTCATGCTTAACCACCCTGGTACCGTAAGGTGGTGGGGTTTGTTCATGTAGCTTACCCCCTTCGGAAGCCTCTTCCTTTAGCCTTCCGACTTCAATACATGTACGGCAATGCGGGAGGGATACGACAGCCGTCCAGGTTTGGCGCGGCCAATTAGCAATTAGAGGAGGGCGGATGGGGGTAGCAAGGTAGGGAGGTATGTAATACAAGATGTTGTGGTTTGTGTAACTTGCGGGTCGGGTCCTCCTATGATTCACTCTTGTTTGTATCACAACGGTCATTTCGACTACAATGGATGAGTGGGGGCCAAAAATGGCTCCATTGAGTGTTCGAGTACACAGCAGAGAGATCATTGGAAAATACTGTTCCCCCAATAGAGCTGGCAAACACAGCACCCCAGTTAACAGAGAACAGCTCTACTCGAGTACATAAAAATCACCCGAGCTCCAGCGACTCCCAAAGCACTAGAAGCAAACCACCGGGACCCAAACACCCAGCGATACCCAGAAAACCCCCTTTTGGCCTTTTTTTCTCCCTTCCCTAGCAGTGAGGCAGATACAGCCTACTGTGTTCAATTGCTAAGAACGCTTGCATATATCCTACGCCCCCGGCTTCGTGTGGCTACCGCCTCCTTACGGCTGGTTGGTAGATTCGCCCCCTCCTTCGCTTCCTGCTCAAGGTGTCTTCTCGAATGAAAATGGTGATATGAGCCGGTAACGAATTAGATAATTTCCCAGAATGAAATTCTCGGGTCATCCCGAACCAAAACTCAACCTCTCGTGAAGAACTAAAGGTACCAAACACTAAGGAAAAAAATACAAAAAAGCAACCTCGTAAAATCTCTGTATATGCCCCTAATAACAAAGGTATCATACAAGCAAAATAAAAACCTGGCCCCCCCTCGGCAATAGAACAGCAGTACTAGGGACCTGGATCAGGTCCTCGCACACACCAAAGTGGCCCACCAACCAAAATCTGTAAAAATCGTCGAGACTCTAGAGTGGTGTTTTCGATCGCTTGTGCATCTCAAGAAGCCCCAAGATAACAATCACTAAAATGGGCGGTAGGTCTTTGGCCATGCTTGCTGTTCTATCACACCTCTACCAGCCTACGTTAGCGATACTATTGGCAATGGATGTCATATATATGAGGGAGCAAGGCGTTAGCAGTAGTATGGGACTCTCATGTAACTATCACTGAGTGGAGTGGGGGTTGGCCGCGAAGTAAGGGATAGCCGAGTGATGATTCATGAGTAGTGATTATTGAGGGGAAGAGAGAGTGTGTGAATGGGACTGACATCTAGGGGAAGTACGAAAATTGAAAAACTAACAAAATTTAGAGGGTTGCTGTGGTAATCCGCAGAGATGCTGTGGTAATCTGCAGAGACAAGAAAACCTGCAATCTCACCAACCCCCCCCCAGAACAAACACTTACATACACTTTCAAAAACGCACAGACTCCGTTACTAACAAACCTAGTTGCCTATTCTAAACAGGTCGTACATTGAATCATCATAGCTGAGATCAGGAGTCTCAAAAAGAACACATCCGGCCTCTGCATGTTCCTCCTCAGTAACCTGTAGCTCCCCCCCTCTATTTGTGTCCCTGCACCTGTTGTTCTCGGGCTGGCTCCTCTGGAGGATTCAGCGGAATCCCGGCTTTCTGTCTGCCGCCCGTCTTGGCCGGATTCATAGTGGGGCATCTTGTGAGAACCTCATCTGAAAATGTGTTGAGGAATGTGGTTGGGGAACTGTAGGGGCTGCTTGGTGGGGAGGGCGCATCAGGCCCACTCTGTCATCTCTTGGCCTTTGCTCTTCCGGCTAGTATGGATGGCAGGAATAGGTTCGAGCCAAGCGTTCATGGTGGGAAAGGAACCTCTCGGTGTTCAGGCGCCAACTGGAGTGCCCCCCATCACTACAGTGAACTCATCCATCGCTGCAGCGAACTCATCCATGGTTGGCTCAGGGAACTCAGAGATGTGGGGTAATTGGACTTGAAGCATTTTGCTAATAAAGCTGTCGCTGTTGAGGCTTTTCTCTTCCACGCTGATAGTCATGCTAAGTGCATCGAGGTGGAGATTTTGTAGGACCAGTTCCTGCGTGAGAGAGGAACACTTTTCCTCTAGGGCATCCACACGCCTGACCATCTCCCTGTAACAACCTATCAACTGGACCACCCAAGTGTCGCATTTCCTACTCTTCTGATAAGAGTTTCACGTTTTCGTTGCACAGAGTCTCAACCTTCTGAGACAAATCCTTCAGTCTCCTCTAGGTCTGCTATTCTAGACCTTTCAATATTTTCTGCAATCATTTTACCGTGTCTCGTCAGGTTTGGCATCTGATCAGAGTTTAAATTCTATTGGGTTGTGTGTACCCCTAGAGTGAGAAGTGTGCTGAGGTACAGTTTTAGACCGACGAGAGTAAGGAGGGTAGAGCTTAAGGAATGTTTTTTTTAAAAAAAAAAGAAAATAGTGGGAGTCTATAAGAAAGGTGAGGAAAAAAATGGAGGATGGGTGAGAGAGAGATGAGATCCTTGGGTTACTCGAGCGGTATTTATGATGCTGGAGGAGAGTAGAGATGAAAAGTGTCCTTAAGTTACCCGAGCGGGATTTGCCATGCTTGAGGACCCGTGGCGAGATCAGTTCCTCGGACAACTAGGGCAACCACGACGATCCCACGCGAAATTCGATTGTCCTGATAACCACAATTGCGATTATAATCGCAACCACAACTATATGTTTTTTGTGCCCAGGTCCTAACAGACAAGGTTAGACTTTCGCCATGGAGCAGAAATAGTCAGTCATCGATTGGGTAACTATCATGAAATATTAATAGAGCTCAAATCCGCTAATGAGGAAAACTCGCCTGTCAGTTTGGGAAGATCTCCACTGGTGTGCCGAACTTGAGGACCTAGAAGCACCCTGTTGGAGTAACAGAATGAGGTCAGTGTTCCCAGTTCTCCTAGGGCCAAGAGGGGACTGCCAAGGACTAGGACTGGACCGGACACCTTCTACTAGTCCGGCCAGGGCAGCGAAATCCCAGGATGACAGACTTGGGCTGGAACGACAGACCCTATGAAGACAGTTCCTTTCGAGGATAGGACTGCAGGCAATGCCAAGGGACGGCCGGGGGAGGTGCATAGCTAAGGAGAAGGAGTGGGGGCCGAAATGGTGATACTTCATGATCTCAGCTCCGCCAATATCTATATCTAGGCCGAAAATCCGATCAGAGAAGTGAAATAAATAAACCGGGTAGCAATCTTGGAGTTTAAATTTGTGGATACGGCTTCCGGTCCTGAATGACTCTTCCTATTATATCTGCTGCCTAAATTAATAACAAGTTCAGGCGCATCCCACATTCTTGAAGGGCATTACCTGGCCATGGACCATATCCCCAACTTTATAGGGAGGTAAAGCACTCAGCGAGAGGAGCATACCATGGGGAGCCCAAGTTAAGTGGGCTTACAACCAGAATTTGCATTCCGAGTGATGGATAAATAACGGGGTGTCCTACGGTGAGAGCTAGATTTTAATCGCAAAATATGAAGCACAGAGGGGGGGGCATGAGGCCGTGAGGCTAATTTTCAGAGTTCGCGGCATCGCACGGGGCCCTGGCCACCGGCTGCGGGGCGCAGATTGTCCGATTGCCCAAGAAACAACATATAGCCTGTCCCGTCCTACCTCCAAAACGAACGAACTGGACCCTGTGGAACACTATTGGTGGGGCACGAGTGGCAGTGGAATTATGCAACCCCATCGGCAGGAGTTGCTGCCTCGTTGGACTGTGTTTGTCCTGCCAGCTAGCCAAGTGGAGTTAGGTAAAAAATACTGTTGGAAGTCCTTAGATGCTGAGTCGCAGGTTCAAGTTATCGTTTCATTGTTCGGATAGGCTCTGGAGATGCGCTTGGGATTGATGCATCTGCAGGAATGAGACTAGGAGAGTCAAATTTATGAAGGCTATGATTGCAGGGAGTCTTTACGACCTATGTCTCTCCTTCATTAGCATAGGTGTACGCAAGGGAAAGGAGGTATTCCTGGAAGAAAATAAATATTTGTGGTGACCGATGGAAGGATTGAAGGATAATGCTGTTATGATTCATATATACTCCCGTTTCCACCGCGTAGCGTTTAAGAAGCGCGAGAAGGGCAAACTTCTCCACTCATCCCAATTCATGCGTTGTGTCAATCGGAGGTGGTATTTCTGTTGCTTTAATTCCCGCCGTCCCAAAGATAATCTTTCTGAATCTGCCCACCCCTATCCCATCAGGCCTGGTGTCTGTGCAAGAAGAAATCACTTGCAAGCTTGTTCCCATTCATTTGTTGTTGCGAGCTAATGTGACTAGGTACAGTTCTCCGGGGGTGTCGTCAACCAAAATAACCTCGTTTCGCATAGCTCAGAAATAATTGGCAACAGCTAGGAAATCTGGTTGGCCTTTATATCCTCCGTAAATGTCCCCGACGGCCACTAGGGCGGCTAGAACAGCCCACCACAGCCTAGAGATCAAGGTGTCTGTTAGTGGTGGGTAGTCGATAGACTTTGAGTCCCAGGTTTGAAGCACTTAATAATCTATTTAACCTCCTTTTTCTCGCAGACACATTGCTTATTGTGTAGCTTACATGGCATCACCATATATCACTCATAGTTTGTCTGCAGCCTGCAGCAGTCCTCAGCCATCCCCGGCTATCCTCTTCATTTTTCTTCACATGTGCCCGGCCACCATTCCTAATAGCTGCCTGTGCCCCCTCCCCCGCACTCCTCACCCACACCCTACTGTCTTCTGATACCCCCTATTGTCCCCGACACAATCCAGGCTGTCCTGCAATCTCCCCTGAAGTCTGCTTAAGCAGGGGTTTTCCCATTTGTCTCACTATATTAATAAATTCCTACCGTGTTGGGCACGGCGGTCTCCCCGAGTGATTTTCCCTGCGCCGGGCCGCGGCTAGCTGTCCCGTCCTGTCGTGTCCCTTCCCGTCCTCTTGTCGTTATCCCCCCGCGGGGCCCCGACCGTCCGCAACACCGCTGCCAGTCGTTCTAGATATCGGGAATCACGGTCCCCATAGTTACAGGACCCGAAACGAGGTTGCGGGAGGAGCCTTTGAGGGCGTACTTCCAGTGTACTGACATCACGACACATAGAGCACTTGGGCAAAGCATTTGCCAATCGCTGTAATATCTCCGATGAGGGGTCAAAAGTCTTGACCACTAGAGAGCGGACAGATATTGCCCCCGAGGGCCCCCCGGGGCACTTCTGGCCCTGTTATTGGATGGGTGTATCCTCGGGGGGGTGGGATGTCAGTGGCCTTACCCCTTTGTCTAGGGTTTAGTATTCCACTACTTGTCAGCTCTTTTTTCCTCTACTCCTTTTGTCAATTAAAACTCACTCTCCCCAAAACTAAGGAATCAATCCTGCGCGAATCGCGCTAGCTATGACACACGGAGCCCAAAAGAAACTGAAAAGAACACTGAACTGTTGTTATTCCAAGTAACCAACATTCGTGACAAAGAAGCTTATTATGAACAACAAATCCACACTATTAGGCCAACTCTCACTATATTTGCACAGTATTGCACAATATTAGGAAAAAATTAACTTCTCATTCACTCAACCCAGCTAGTAAATGTTCCTTGATCACCTGCTGCTGAAAATACAATTTGGCCAGGGTATCTTATCATGCTGAAGTTCCAGGTCGGACAGGCAGTGGGCAGATAACCAGAGCCTTACAGCCAAGATAAATTTAAGATAATAATATTATTATTATTATAGAGTGGTGCTAGTACGCTCCTCTCTTGATTTTTTCTATGGATCCCTAAACCTGCTTCCTCTTTGGTCGTCCGCTGCCTCCAATGTCTAGTGTATCATGCCCGCTGGTACCCCCCACCCCATGTCTCTCTACCCAGGAGAAGGCTAAATTTTTAAAAACAGAAGTCCGGACCCACGTGTCTCTGCCATGCTCCCACCTTGTATAGCCATAGCTGAGGATTGATCTAGCTTAAGCATGCACCATGCATCATTCACGCACGCTCACAAACCATCACTCGTGGTAATAAACGATACCCGGTGTTGAAAATCAGGGTTGTGGAGGTGAGGATTTTACGCAGTGGACTGAAACCGCTTAAGTGGAGATGAGAACCATGATTGATTGATGATAACTTAGGTGGAACGAAAGACTTGAGGAAAGTTGTGTTCAGGAAGGTGAGTCGTGAGGAAAGGTGTAGAGGAAAGAAAAACAAGTGGAGTGGGGTGAAAACATTTTGAGAGCTTGCGCGTCTTCTGACTAGTGCGTACGTATGCCTCTGCGGCCACAGAGTGCAGGCACATCCCGCATCAAGTGCGGCGATCAAACTGCGATTTCCAACACCCGGTGTTAGATAATATTTATGGATATGTGCTTCCTACTTCTCCCAGTACGACACAGCCGGTCAGCATTCGTTGGTCTGGGTTTAAAGCTGTCCGATTTCTACTCATCTTATTTACCTATTCTCCCATGTCATCGCTCGATCAATCGATCAGAAATGCAATCCTGTTCTCAACTCCTATCCCCCCCGCATTCCATACTTCTTCCTCCGATTTCTTCTCCACTACCAATATATATTGCCGTTTCACTGCATAAACAGTAGTCCTCTCCCGCCCCCTTAGATAGAATGAAGTTCTTGAGCATCTCTCTCTCTCAAGCCCCGTTAAGCAGCTAAGGCAATTCACTCTTTTACAACCCCGGCAGTACTAATCGTGTGAAATTTCCCCTACATTGCACCAAAAATGTAAATCCGAAAACCTGACTTCCCTTTTCTAAAAACTTTCAATAGAGCGTCAAAGGCATCTCAGGCCAAGTTATGATACCGACCTTCTTCTGCCAACACGGGCACTAAACCAATTGCGAGAGTGATGCGATGGATACTTACACACCTGTCGATATTTGCTAACCATCCTGAGTCATGCGATTGCATTATCCCTCTATGTGAATTGAATCTGGCAATCAATGGAATACGCTAATTTTACTGGCACTTCTTTACTCGAGTAGAAGGACGCAGGGAAGAATTGCATTAACAACCCTACAGGGGATACTATAGTCGGAACCCCAATGCCGGGAGCCGAGCCCAGCCTCCACAGATAATAGTACCAGTATCATACCTAACCACAGGAGCTGCCGAGACATGTAACTTCATTGACACAGCAGTCTTCCTTACCACAGTACCTCACCGGCTCCTCCCCAACTGACATGATAGTAATATCACACCATATCAAGAAAATGAAAAATGAAAAAGCAAACTCCAGTGTCTGCCCAACTGGCTGGTAGCTGGACCCATACCCGGTGGCTGGTTCTTTGGTTCCCTCTTCCCTCAATCTACGTCAGGGAATTCCCAGGACGAGAGTTGAAAGATCCCTCTCGCTTCTCGATACGTTCTCATGCCAGCTAGGAAGAAGTTCTGTTATTGCTGTTCAGGCTCTTGGCACACCACCCTGGGATGATGTTTGCCACAGATCTCGCCAGGGTGCTGTTGTAGCACTGTTTGCTATTCGGAAGCGCAAATGCGGCTTCCCACTGGGGCCCATGCAGCTTCTCAACACCCCCAACAGCATATAGCCTTGATGGCTCTTTTTGCTGGTACACTACAATATGTTTCGTGCTATGAAATCGATCTCGATACCAGTCTGTATGATATGGAAAGCAATGTGCTAGGATTCTCCCTCCCATCATGCTAATTTCCATAGCGGGGTGGCCAGCCTGTTCCCGCTGAGTGTGTTACCACATCATTCACTAAACTATCTCATCCACCCTACCCACCCTCCTGTCCTGATTACAGACACTATATACTTAACAATCGCCGCAAGAATCATTAAACCATCTCACTCCTCTTAGCCTCTAAGTTATCAGACAACACACCACATACAATCTATCCATCGCTCAAGAGAGAATGATGGAAAAGGAGAAAAGAAGAGAAATAAAAAATGCTTCAAGATGGTATGATACAAGAGAAAAATATACATACAGGCAAGAATTTACGAGCCATACTATTCTCAAGAACTAGCCAATCCCGCACCAGCCACACTGGGCCAGGAACATAAGTTCCGACTGAACCTTCATTATTCTAAGTAACTGACATTCAAAGTTGCTCAAAAACACGGGGTAGCGCAGAACAGTACAGTGCAAGGAATGGGATATATCACTGGTACAGTACTTGGACAATAGAAATCTGCGGCAACCAAAGCGCAACATGAAGTGGGAAGGCAGTGGAATTTTCACAGGGGTAGGCTAACCCCCCTACCATTGTTGTCCATTCTCTACCGCGCAGTGCTAGTACTGTAGTCACGACGGAACTGGGCGAGCGACGAACTGGGTAATTATTTTGGTGGACAAAAAAGTAAATCATCAAGGTTAGGGTTACAAAAAAAAATCACTGGTGGATAATATTTTATGAAACATGTACTCGAGTACTCGTACAGTCTCCCAAAGGGCCGCGAGATTCTTGAGCGGCGGCGCTCTTGGCCACTTGGCATGGATTTTCCCAAGGTCAACCCTGCTTTTAAATTTCCTTCGACACTTTTCTTGTTTGCTCCTGATATTGAAAATTCTCTTTTGGGCTAAGCCTTGACTTAAGTGCAAGCATGTACCCGTTTTTATGCCACGACTCTCGCAACTCGAGAATCTCGCGACCCTTTGGGAGACTGTAACTGATCCCCGTTGGCCAGCCGCTTCGTATTATATCGGTGTGGGTAGGGTTAAGACTGCATAGTATTGGACAATATTGGAGGAAAAAATTAACTGGCGAATCTTCCCGGCTCATGAACTGTTGCGAATACAGTATCGGGGAGTTTGGTTGGGGTACTTTCACTGCACCGGGCCGGAGATGGGCCGGACAAAGGGTGGCCGGATGTCCGGGGCAACGGCTTGGTGCCGGCGCAATCCTCCCGTCAGTTTTTCCGTGAATACCCCTACTCGGGCGTATTTTTCCTCCCCGGCCGTCCGCCGCTGTCTCCAACGTTTATCATCGGCGAAGATATCGGGTGATATCGTTGTCCACCTGACGGTGTATCATAATATGGCAACAGTACCATACAGCACACGTGTGCTGTAATGTACTGTGCGTCAAATCCCTGCCTTTTCCTCCTACAGTTGCCCGCTGTATCCCTATTGTCCCGGCACCCCGGAATCAACCTTCATGACAAACCAAACTTTCCCAACCTTCCTCCACGACAACGATAACGAGGCCACATCCTATTATTTTACTCATTCATTCCGTGTAATAACCCTGAACCGTGTAAAGAAGACATTTACTGAGTGAATTTGGTTCTAGAGAGGTGGCTCAGACATTTGAAGTCGAGGCAAAATTTGTATGGACCCGGGGCATTGGCACTTGTGCTGGAGCATGATGCGGTACCGGCACCGTTGAACACACGCGTCCCATCCAATCCCTGACAAGGTGCAATCATTGCGGCCGATCAAGACATCCGGTACCGGTAATGTGCTCGTACAGAACATGGCAAATTCCATTGCGGCCTGATTCACCATAAGCCACTCACCAATGAACGTACAAGTACCGGCACGGGTAAAAGTATTAAAAAGTAAAGATAGATAAAAGAAGGGTACGGAAAAAACAGCGTCCCCAGTTCGTGGCGGAAGAGAGTACGGTAAGTTTTAGATAGACTACCAAAGTTACTTTACAACGGTTCGCACTCGTTGGTCAACCCATTTTCACATGCCACATCGAATACTAGTGAAGCATCCCATCCCAAGAGCGTTGTCGTCAGTCTTTTGGACCCATGCTTCACTTCTCCAAGAGACATCCCTTCATTCTTCCTTGTCACATTTCTCTCGCTCCTTCTAATGCCCCTACCCCTATCTAGAACATAAACACTCGAAACAACCGCCACGCTCCACTTTACTTCTGTGCAGTACGGCACTTCCATCTCCCATTCGTCACCCCCGACAAGAATAAAGGATGGGAAAGAAAAATCCACCGATCGATTTCCTGAAAGCCCTCTCCCCGCCTTCCCGACCTGGCTCTCCAGTTGCCAACCGGCAGCCGTCTCGTTCACCACAGCCTTACCGGAGAAGACCGCCTCCATCCCCAAGAGTACAACATACCCCCTCTCCGGACAGGGCTACATACCTCCCTTCACCAGCTCTAACCCCGGACGCATCCCGCGCAACATCTCCACTTCCACGGAGGTGCAGTTACGGGGGATCGGAATCGGGTACCGAAGCTGACGATGAGCTTGCGCGAAAGCTCCCGGCACCCCCGAGAACGAGGAAACGCACATCATCCGAGGAGGGAAGGTTTTGCGGGCAGGAAGATGACACCTTTGACGCCCAAACAGATGAGAGAGGCAGGCGGCGACGGAGGCTGACCGATGGCGGGCATGAACAGGGAGGAGAGAAGAAAAGAAAATTGAGGGCGATCGCCTTTGTGCGTCGTGGGGTTGAAGTCGGCTTGATGGGAATATTAGTTGGCATTGTGCTTTGCAGCAGAGAAGGCAGGATCTGGAAAGAAGTGCGTATACGGGAACCAGGTAAATCGAGCTTGAGCTAGAGGTTGGATTAAAACCCTGCCAGAGGAGTTTTCTCGCTAACATGGGGATTTAGAGTTTGCTGCATGGGCCGCTGCGCTTCTTACAACCTTGGCCTTATATCCACTAACAATTCTGCTTCGAGGCGACTCCCTGGTGCTCCCGAGATCCCTTGACCCATCGCCGCTTCTATACCCTATTCTTTTTCCGATACTAGTCGCTCTTTCGATGACAAAAGAGAACACAAAGAGCGATAATCCGTACGTCCTCTCAAGCCTGATTCTGAGTCTATCATCTCTGCCGCCAGTTCTTATACCGAGGTGGGATCTTCACTGGATGCTCTCCCTTCTTCCCCTCGCGATCCAGGCGCTCCTCCTCCAGCGGCCAAACACCCAATCTAACTCCGATGCACTCTCATTTCTCCCCCCACTCCACTTCGTATTAAGTTCAGTCCTGACCCATCTTTTACATCCCTCGTTGACTTCAACCGAGATTAGAATGGCTGCAACAGGGTTGATCAATCTTTTAATCTATGCATCATCGCCTCAAGCTATTATTCTGAAAGCTGTTCTCTGGGGCGGGGGTCTGGGCACCCTGGTTCTTTGCGAAGACGTCATAAAGTGGAACATCAATCTTGCGCGTGTTCCTTCCCACAAACTGCGCCGCACCGGAAATGCCATTATCAGCGTCGCAAGGTGGAAAAGGCTCACCTCGTTAAGGCCGAAGGGACAAGCAAGTGATAGTGAAGGGGAACTGCTGAAGATAACCCCAAAGGGCTCCAAGTCAGCAGGTCCAAGACCCGTTAGCCAAATATCCTTTTATACCTCTCTCACCCACGAGCAAGCCAGAAAGCGGAAACTTGCATATTCTCTATGGGTATATGGTAGCGTTGTGTGTATTGTCATCATAGCTCTGCGCCCCTACATTGGAAGGTATGCCCTAGATGGCGTCGACCCATTTCTCTGGGCCCCAGGATATCTCCTCTGCGGCCAGAGTTGGTATCAGAATATGGTAGACACGATAGCTCCAGGCTCCGGGTACTGTGTCACGGAAGGAGCTGCATCTGCGGCCAATCTCCGTTTGCTTATAATGGGGTACTGGCTTGTGGTGCTGGCCATGGGAATTAGTTTGGTGACCGCTATCTTAGCACATATCCAAGTAGATACCAGGAGAAAAGTCTTTCACGGAATGGTTGTTATCATGTTTCTTATCCCAGGAGTTCTAGATCCAGCATTCACATATCTTGGGCTAAGCCTGGCACTAGCGGTATTCCTCCTACTCGACACGGTCAGAGCCGGGCAGCTACCTCCATTCAGTGGAAAAATTGCTGTATTTCTGCAGCCCTTTGTTGACGGAAGAGATCTCAAGGGCCCGGTGGTTGTTTCGCACATTTTCCTGCTCCTGGGGTGTGTCATTGGATGGTGGTTTACACTCGCCTCCACGAGCACCGAGGAGGGTGACGCTTGGGATTGGTCTGGGAGGCAGATCGACTTGGCCTTCGTCAGTGGGGTAGTTTGTGTCGGGCTTGGCGATGCAGCCGCGTCGCTCATAGGAAGAAGATTTGGAAAAACCAAATGGGGCTGGAGAGGCGGAAAAAGTCTCGAGGGAAGCCTCGCGTTCACTCTCGCTGTTATGGCTGGGTTGAGTGTGGGCAGGTGGTGGGTTGGCACGGAAACCCAGACATGGTCTCCCGTAGACTGGGCCAAAATTGCAGCAGTAGGACTCTGGGGAAGTATGGTAGAAGCGGTGGTTACAGGTGTTAACGATAACATTGTGGTGCCCGTCGGTGCCTGGATAGTAGTAAGGAGTTTGGAACTTTAGTTATGGCTGCTTGTCGCCTAGCGGCCACGGATACACTAACCGCACTTTTGGGGACTTGGTGTGTCTTACGGGGCTGGTTCTAGTTTTTGTTTTCTCACACCATACGAGGGAGCACTTGTTTTTTCCGGATAATGCACGACAGTGTTCATAATGGTTAGAGCCCACTAGTATAGGCATATATCTATTTTCTGTTGATAGTAATAGCTAGAACGCGTACATATTAGATTTTTTTTCGTCGGATCCTCAGATCCATCCGCAAAGCACCGGAAAGTCCGTGGCAAGCAGACCGAAACATGGCTTGGAAAACTCTAGAAGAAAAAGAAACTTCAAACGTTTCCAAACTAAAATAGACATCGTCCCTAAAAGTTTTTCCGGCGGCGAGGGTTGGCGTCATCCTCAGAATCACGGTTGTTACGATCCAAGTTGTACTTATAATACATAGGGCAATACATACACCTAATAGGCCTTAACTTGCCCCATTCCGCATTAATCTTAGAACTCAGCTGGGTCTAAAAGGCAGGCCAGCTAGGGGGGTTACAAGGAAGTGGTGGTGCTGAAAGCGAGACTTGTTGATGGCTACAGTACCCTGATTGTTAGTGATATCTCGGTTCCTAAGGCCAGGTGTGTTCATAAGGCCCCGATCACTATAAAAACTCGGTCAATACCGTATGCAATGGTTGATTTCTGCAGCCAATCGAGAATTACTAGTGGTGGTGTAAATTTTACTTAGACTCTGATGGAGTTTGTAGAAGATCCATTTACCGGTAGTAAATTGGATATGCAAAAGTGCTCTCGTATCGGCGTGTTCGTTTGTTTGGGTACTGGCTTGGAATCCCTCCTACCGTACCTCTACCAATGAGTGTGCCCGAGGAGGAAGGAGGAGGAGGCTTTTGGTCCTGAATGTCCATAGCTTCACTAGAGGAGATTTTTTGGAATAAAAAGCATAATTAAAGAAAGTGCAATTTTCGATATCATAATATTATCATATCATAGACGGGGAAGAAACACGCACCCCCAACGTGAGATTTCATGACTCCATGCAGACACTTAGCCAATAGCAGGCCCGCCAGAGGGGATGACTCCATTGCTGACATAATCCCTGCAACCTGAAACCTAATTCCAAACCCCACCCATCCTTCAACACAACCATCAACCCCTCCTTATTTATGCATGTGGAATAACTACTTCTTTCTTTCTTCTCATCTCATTATCTTCCCCTCCTATTCCAGTGCGCACCAGCTCGGAACTTGATAAAAATGGCCGATAAACTTACACGGTATGTGTTTTCTCCCGCCACGCAAAGGTTTCACTGTGGAAGGCGCTAATACTTTTTTCCCCACTCAACAGTATTGCCATCGTGAGCACAGATAAAGTATGTTCCCACTTTTGGGGTGTTTTTGATATGGGGGTGACGATCGCTAACTAGCTTTTCTCCGCAGTGTAAACCAAAGGTATGCAATTCGTGATCATTAATTTTATAGTGGCGATCGACAAGCGACTGGGTTTTCTGATACTCGGTAATAGAAATGTCGGCAAGAGTGCAAAAAGTCGTGCCCGGTCGTCAGGACAGGAAAGCTTTGCATCGAGGTCTCGCCGGAGTCTAGGATCGCTTTCATCTCCGAACAATTGTGCATAGGTTGTGGTATCTGCCCGAAGAAATGTCCATTTGGAGGTATATCCCCCGAGGAAAGTGTTGCAAAGAGAGACATGAACTGAGCTTGTTTCTTTCTATAGCCATCCACATCATCAATCTTCCGACCAACCTCGAAACTCAAGTCACCCATCGTTACTCCGCGAATTCGTTCAAGCTCCACAGATTACCCACCCCCCGCCCTGGCCAGGTTCTTGGTCTTGTCGGAACAAACGGTATCGGAAAGTCCACTGCTTTGAAGATCCTTTCCGGAAAGCAAAAGCCAAATTTGGGCCGCTATGATAATCCTCCGGATTGGAATGAAACATTGGCCTACTTCCGTGGCTCGGAGTTGCAGAACTACTTGACAAAGGTCGTGGAGGATAATATTAAAGCGGTGGTCAAACCTCAGTATGTTGATAAGTTGCCACTGGCGATTCGAGGGACTGTGAGGTCTGTGAGTGCATTGCTTAAGGCCCAGTGTGCACGGGGGGATGAAGTCATGGAGGACATGATTGACATTCTTGGTACGTCCAAACGCCGGGATGCATTGGGAATACCCGACTGATAGTTGCAGATCTGCGTCCCGTTTTGGACCGTGATGTTGAGCAGCTTTCTGGTGGGGAACTCCAAAGATTTGCTATCGCCGTCGCCTGTGTCCAGAAGGCGGATGTGTATGTTCATTCAGCGTATGATTTCTCCATGCTCGTGCTGACAACTTCGTAGTTACATGTTTGACGAACCTTCCTCCTATCTCGATGTCAAACAACGCTTGAAGGCTGCCAGCACTATCCGCGGATTGACCAGACCTGACAACTATGTTATTGTTGTAGAGCACGATTTGTCAGTCTTGGACTATCTCTCGGATTTTATTTGTGTCCTTTACGGAAAGCCTTCGGTCTATGGTGTCGTGACTCTGCCAGCCTCTGTCCGTGAAGGGATCAACATCTTCTTAGATGGTAATATCCCTACCGAGAATCTTCGTTTCCGTGAAGAGTCTCTTCAGTTCAGAATCGCCGAGGCTGGAGATGAGTTTATGGTTGACAGGTCACGGTCGTTCGGCTACCCGGCCATGGACAAGACGCTTGGGAAATTCCATCTCCATGTTGACAAAGGAGAATTTACTGATTCGGAAATCATCGTTATGATGGGAGAAAACGGGACTGGAAAGACCACATTCTGTCGCATGCTCGCTGGTGTAGAGGCTCCGGATGACAACAAGAAGATCCCTAAGATGAGCATCTCTATGAAGCCGCAGAAGATTACTCCCAGGTTCCCTGGAACTGTGCGAGAACTTTTCTTGAAGCGGATTAGATCATCATTCCTCAATCCCCAGTTCCAAACCGATGTCTACAAGCCATTGCACATTGAGGATTTTATCGACCAGGAGGTAAAACATTTGTCTGGAGGAGAATTGCAACGGGTTGCCATCGTTCTTGCCCTCGGTATGCCCGCCGATATCTACCTCATCGATGAGCCGTCTGCCTATCTCGATTCCGAACAGCGTATCATTGCAGCCCGTGTCATCAAACGATTTATCATGCATGCCAAGAAGACTGCATTCGTTGTCGAGCACGATTTTATTATGGCAACATATCTGGCAGATCGTGTTATTGTCTTTGAGGGTGAACCTTCTATTAATGCCATAGCCACAGCTCCACAGAGCTTGCTGACTGGATGCAACGCCTTCCTGAAATCACTTAACGTCACATTCCGTAGAGACCAGAATACTTTTAGACCTAGAATCAACAAGTTGGATTCGCAACTAGATCAGGAACAGAAGTTGAGCGGAAATTATTTCTTCTTGGAAGGTATGTTGTGACTCCTTATATTCCTCCGAATACCTGTTGACATGTCCGCAGATTGAAACATGCTCTGTGGAGTGGGCTTTCTCTCGGCGTTTGGGAATGGATTGTCTAGCTTTTTATTTGCGCAATGGCTTTTCTTTCATGTGCGGGATTAGTGCCGATCATATAGTGTCGGCTGTAGGAAAGTATGTTAGACGGCATCTAGGGGTGTTCTGTGCCTCCCGTTTTATCGACGGCTTTGCAAAATCACCATAGATTAAATGCACACCCTCAGATCTTGTGCGAGTCTTCTTCGGTTAGCATTTAAAGTCTGGGCTGTGGCACTGTAAGGTAGAGTTCTCGGGCTGTGGGTTATTGCAATATTATTAAGGTTCAGTTTGTGAATATCATGGGGTGTGGCGGTGGTAATTGAGAATGTGGCATCAAACTGTGGCTTGTCGGAAGGTTTTTTGGCCACATGTGCATTGGCCCCTGAATTGGTGAATGAGGCTGCCGCCGAATGTCAGATCCAAGTGTTTCCTGTCAACTTCAACCACAATTCAATCCACTAGGCTTTCTCTTCCAACCTTTTCTAAGCCCCCGAGCTCTCATGGACTTTAGAGGCTGCTAGAACAGATACCACTTCAAGTAGCATTCTCACATCCGGGAGTCTCGCCCCGCGATGTCAATTCTGAGTAAGGCACCATTCTCAATAATTATCTACTCCTTTCCATCCCCTCCCTCTTGTTCCTTAAGGCATTCGGTAACCAGTCTTGACTATTACAGCCTCCCTACGCAGTACCCGAATCCTCAAACTCCTCCCCCTTGTATCCGCCCTCTGCATCCTCGTCGGCGTAACCTGGCTTCTCCTCCTCCCCCTTGACGACTATTCCCGTCGTACCTACATCTCCGAGAACGCCCTACTTCCCGGGCAAGTACACACCTACTTTGGCGGGAGCGAGCAGGACGTATTCAGAGCCTACCGGCATGAGGTAACAGCGCTGGGCAAGAACGCTTCGGCCGATGGCTCCGGTGTTATGGCGGAGAAGGTCGGGGGCATATTCGATGCGTTCGGATTGAAGATTGGGAAGCAAAAGTTTGAATACACGGCCGCCGGAGGGGTGTATGCGGGGGAAAATGTATATGCAGTACTACAGGCCCCTCGAGGGGATGCTACGGAGGCTCTTGTGCTGTGCGCCGCTTGGGTTAATACTGAGGGGGAACTTAACGAAAGTGGTGTCGCGCTTGTGCTGGCTTTGGCCAGGTATCTAAAAAGTGGGTGTTTATCCGTTTGTTATTTTCAATGTGGCTGATGGATCGTAGGATGGTCGCTTTGGTCGAAGGATATCATCTTTTTAATTACCTCCGATTCACGAGCTGGGCCTCAGGCGTGGGTTGACGCCTACCACGACTTGCATACCCCTCCTGCCGTGGCCTCACTCCCTCTCAAATCCGGCGCTATTCAGGGTGTTGTGGTGGTGGACTACCCGGCGTCACGAGGCTTCGAGTCTCTGCACATTGTGTACGATGGAATAAACGGCCAACTACCTAACCTAGATCTCATTAATACCGCTGTACGAATTGCCTCCGGACAAATGGGCGTCCGCACCACGTTACAAGAGATGTGGAGTCATGACAACCAGTACAAAGACCGTTTACGAACCATGTTACGTGGGATGGTAAATCAAGGGTTGGGCCATGCATCTGGCCCTCATAGCTCATTTATTCCGTATCACATCGATGCGATCACCCTGCAGGCGTATGGAGATGGATGGCATGATGAGGTCACTTTGGGACGAACTGTGGAAAGCCTGTTTAGGAGTTTGAACAATCTTCTAGAACACTTCCACCAGAGTTTCTTCTTTTATCTGTTGATGGCTGAGAGGAGGTTTGTTAGCATCGGCACCTACCTGCCGAGTGCTATGTTGATTGCGGTCAATTTTACAATTGCCGCTATCGGGCTCTGGTTAAAGAGCGGGAGGCTGAATGACGAGGAGGGGAATAAGAGCAGTGATGAGAAGGTCTCGGAAGGGAATAAGAGACTGTTGGGGTCTGCAGGGGGGGCACCTTCCGCCGCTGAGCAGCCGGATGCAGTTAGTGAAGAGCGACCATTGCTTCTGTCAATGGCATTCGTCGTTGCTACTCACTTTCTAGGATTTATACCCTTGTATCTATTTAACAATCTCGACGAGAAGGTTTTATCCCTCCTACCCGGGACCGGATCCGAGCTAACCTTGCATAGAACTTCACCAGCGCATTCTATATTTTCACTCTACTCAACGTAATTCTTCCACCGGTGCTATGTGCAATCTTTACAAAATCATTTGCGCCCACAACTCTACATTTCATCCTGATTAAATGCTTTTCGCTCCTCCTATTAGGAATGTTCCTCTCAGCTTTGGCAACACTTAACTTTTCACTCTCCTTCCTCATCGGCGTCTTTGCTTCCCCGATTACGTTCATCAACCCTACCCCGAAGCGTAAATGGACGGTCGGAGCAGCCTGGATGGTATTATTGCAAGGACTGACACCGACAACAGCGTTAGTCGGCGTGGCGCTCTACTGGGGGGAGCCCTTGAGCGAAATTCTTAAGGAAGCTGCGTTTGGGTGGAGAGTGTGGGGAATGTGGACGCAAGTCGTAGTCTGGTGTGTGTGGTGGCCTGCATGGATTATTGCGGGAGTACTGGTTGCAGGGAGTTGGGCTGTAGATGCGTAGATGCTTATCAGACACTGAGTATTATAATTTTGATAGAATGGAATTCCGGTTTGGCATCACGAATGACCCGGCGTGAGTATTGGCAGAATATGAGAGTTCTCAGATCCACATTAGTATGATACAAGGGTAACAGTCATTCCACCACAGTGAATGATAATACCGGTAGCGCGTCGAGTTAAAAGCGCTACTTTTTTCGGGTTCATGGAGGATGGGAAAGCGGTCACCCGCAAAAACCCGACTACGGTGTGCGCGCCCATTCGGGCCAAGAGATAGAGTTTCGGTCTTGAATACGCCATTCTGACCTTCGAAACTGCCGGCCACTAGTTCCTGCAGGTAGAAGTATCCTGGTGGGAGTGATGAGCTATGAAAAATTCATCCTACAGCACCAGGATCACTGCCGTATACTGCATTTACTAGAACGTGATATCAAAGCCTCAATCTATAGGATTTGAAGCCAAGGCGGACCACGGGCGGTAGAAAAGGGCGGTTGTTAGTTCGGGGATACTGTCTGCCTGTACTGTACTGTACAGTACGGTATGCTACTTATACAAGTAGCATCACGTCTTGGGCCGGTCGGGTGAATGATTCGCTGGGAAAATGCTGGGAGCTGGTTGGGCGGTGGTGTGTGGGGCTGAGAAAGGAAGTGGGGCAGAAGGCTTAACACCGGAGATACATGAGACATTTGTTTATTGAATATTTGTCAAGAATTAATTCTCGGATGAAGAGTTAACTTGGGTTACGGTGTGCTTGTGCGGTATTGCTGTGCTGGATACGAATACCGTATAACTTAGTCTATTAGGGATTATTATGGGTGGGAGGGAGACTCGCCACTGAGGTACGAGTATCATAGGAAAAGATTGCGATGCCGGTTGTCTTACCAGTGTTTAGCCGCGCCCTTTGAGCCCTGCATGTCGGGGGACCTGGCACACGACCAGGGTTTCTCAACTCTGTCAACCCCATTATGATACCATACAATAACTTACTGCGTAATTTACTCATCCACTGAGCAGAGCTTGCCACAAAGGACCAACTTAGCAAGGCTCCATCAACTCACTCCGCATAAGGCCAACCACGATCACGGTAACACTGTTCAGAACTACCACCAAAGATCCAATCGACCTCGCATTCACATTATGGGGAAACCAAGAGTGAGTTTCCTCCCTGTACTACGGGTGATGGGGGGGCTAACGGGTGGGAAAAAAATAAAATAAGCTGATTGTCATCATCCGGCATGCTCAAAGCGAAGGAAATAGTGAGTTCTCCCTCGTGGGCCCCCGGAGTTCATTTTCTAACCTTTTACCCCAAGAAAACAAAGCAATCCACCAAACTGTGCCGGATCACCGCGTGAAATTAACAAGCGAAGGAACTCGCCAGGTTAGCTACCCGTCTCCCCCAAACTAACCAGGCCATCCAAGCTAATTCCCGCAGGCAGTCGAAGCTGGGGAGCGACTTCTGGGGCTCCTCCGCCCAGAAGACACCCTACGAATCATAACCTCCCCGTACCTACGTACCCGTGAGACCACCAAAGGGATACTCTCACAGCTGTCCAGCCACCCCAATGCAAACAAGATCAAGGTGCACGAGGAGCCGCGGATCCGCGAGCAGGATTTTGGCAATTTTCAGCCGTGCACGGCTGAGATGGAGAGGATGTGGCATGAGCGGGCAGCGTACGGACACTTCTTTTATCGGATCCCGAATGGGGAGTCGGCGGCGGATGCGTATGACCGTGTGAGTGGGTTTAACGAGAGCCTTTGGCGGCAGTTTGCCGAGGAGGACTTTCCCAGCGTTCTGGTGCTCGTTACACATGGGCTTATGACGAGGATATTTTTGATGAAGTGGTACGTGAATCGATCTAATGTGGGGGGGAGCACCGATTGAGATTTTGGCAGGTATCATTACTCGGTGGAATACTTCGAAGATCTTAAGAATGTTGATCATTGTCAATTTGTTCTTATGGAGAAGAACCCTGTCACCGACAAATACGAACTCAAAACGAAATTACAGACGTGGTCTGCAGAGCGTAGGAAAGAGGAAGAAAGGCAGCAGCGGGAAGGCGGCCCTTCAGCAAAAGACCTGAAAAAGCTACAAGCGGCCGCGGCGTCATTAGAGGTAGTCTACGGCGGCTGCGTGAACGGCTGCAACCACGGCAGGGCAAGCAATCTAAAGATCAACTCCTCAAACGGCCTAACCGAATCTTCAAGCGGAGGGCCCAAAAAGGGGACGACTCAGGACCTCCGCAATAAGCTTGCGGTGCTACAAGCCGGTCGCGATTTCGGCGGAAGTCTTAGTGGGGCGGGAAGCAGAACCTGTAGCGACGACGAATCTGGTAGTATCGACGAGGAAATGTCGAAGCCGCCCGACACCTCTACCTACTCGCATAGCGAGCGGAGGAGCGAGCCCACGGAAGCGCTGGGGACTTTGATACGAGGAGATTCGCAGGACAGCGCACGGGCAGAGTTACTAGGCGATGTTGCGCAAGAGGATGGTGGTGTGAGGCTCTGAGGAGGAAGGGGAATATAGGTTGTCGTGTTTTGGCGTTTGCTGGTTACCGATCGATGTATGGTAGATGACTTATGGATTCGAGCGTGGTGGAAGCTCGTGGTGTTTTCACCTTATTTCCTGTTCAAGAGAAGTCTGGGTTATCACTTGTGTGCTGCTGCGATGGGGCTAGGCCTGATCCACAGCATGTAATCTGCTTGTTGGTGTTATTTTTTAGTCTTTTGTTTAATACTTTTTAGTGATGTCAATCGAGCGAATTTCTGGGCACGGTATAGTGCTGCGCTGAGCTGCACCGGGGGTACCGATAGAAGCTTGAGAATCGTGGATGAGGTGGTGAGTCTCGGGATGAACATAAGTAGAGTAAGGGCTGATTGCTGGTAGTTGACGCTCTTGTGGATGGCATATCTTGCTTCCACGGAGCGTATAGTATTGGCAGACTCGGCTCTCGTCGAGACTTCGCTGGCAATTAATTCAGCGTTGAATATGATGTGGTGCCTTTGAACTTGTACTCGCTATTCCCATTTACTATGTTGGGCTCTGCATGCCATCCCTATGCCAAATTAATATGCTTGTGAATCCACCCAACTATCAGTATACCAGGAGTAGTAGATACCGTAGACCGGGAGCCTAGAGCCAAAAAAATAAAAGGGCCCTCCAATGAGTTGATTCTGCCGCTCCAGTATATGCATGCCGCCTTGACCTCCCTAATTTGGCTATATCAAAAGACGGAAGCATCCGAACTCCCCTAACCACATGTAGCACAAACCTGTTCCACATCTGGAATCCTCAAGTTTTCCAAAACCCGTAATTCCCAACGTCAACTAACCACCTCCGAGCATCCGGGTCCAGCGGTGCTCCCCGGTCCCACTCTCAACACAGATACAGACAAGCTAACATACCGAGATGTTCACTGCAAGCCCAAAGCTGCGCGTCCGTTCTCCATCCCCGACTACTGTCGAATTCACTGTCACCACAGCTCCCAGTAACGTCCTCACACGCCAAGTAGTGACATGGAGTACTATCCTCCTCCGGTTGCTGGTGTGCTTCTCAGCGGTATTGCTCGTCCTACTCAAATACTATCCCCCGCAAACCTTGACGTTAAGTGTCCGTGTACACGCGTACGTCCATCCGCCGCTGCAATACATCTCCACCGCTCTCGCAACGCGGATTTCATGGCGGTACTTACTGCCCGGCGTTATCGCGGGTTTGTACATTGCCATATTCATTCCTGGGTGCACCGAGGAATCGCTGCTAGTGATTAGAGATCTTGGAGTGCAGATTAGTACTACTACCTGGGGCGGGAGACGGAGCAGGTTTATACCTACCAGTGCGGTTAGGGATTTGTGGATTCACGAGGGGTTTTGCGGATTTGAGGTGAGGTTTTATTTGGCAGTTGTGGTGGAGGGGGAGGAGGGGGTCGTGGTTGTTTTCCCAGTGAGTGTTGCTCCGGGGGTGGGGGGCGATGGAAGCGGAGCTAATCAATTGAGTGGTAGACGTTGCTGCCCAACAGGAGGATTTTGGAGTTGGTCTGGAGGGGGGCGAAAGGATGTTTGTATGAGCCCCGGAGGATGGGGGGGTAGATTTTCGGAGAGGCATGGCTACCTTGTACCGTTCGTTGGCTGGTGTTCTAACGTTTAGTTGATTTAGTGAAGGTTTATAATTATTACTTATATACGGCCAGGCCTCTCCGCTTATGAGCAAACGCTGTGGGCCCGGCTGTTCATGCTGGAGCTACTCTATAGCAATAACAAATACTAGATACCCTTAGATTTTTTAGAAGCGAATTGATTTCAGGACAGTGCATGCTAGTCTAGTCTACTAAATTCCCTTCCCTTCCCTCTTTTTCCATCCATGGCAGTTTTATGGGCGACAAAGATTAAGCACTGGTTTGGGGTGCGAAGGTCGGGGTTCAGGTTTTTGTATTTAGGGAACTTGTAGGTGTTGGGGCTTTGCCTTCTCCGCTGGAGACAAAATTTTCCTTCCTTACCGTCCTTCTCCCTTCCTCCCCTCCCCCCATCCACACCTTTTCGCGCGCCTTCTCGCACACACTCTTTCCACGTCATCTCTTATTTGCCCGGGTAGTGCGATTCACCATTCTAGTTTCCTTAGAATTTTAAGTGATATATCCGTTTCTCGGTTCTTAAAATGTAAGTTCATCACTTTTTCTTCTTTTGGCCTTTACTCACAATATTTTCTCGGGATGAAGGGATAATAGACGAATCCCTTATGTGCCGGAGGCTGCCTTTAACAGCGGCCCCCCGCACCATAATAACAAGGCGGGAGCAGCTACTCACCGCCAATCTGCTGCTCGCAATGAGGTCGATGAAGCTGTCCCACCTGCGCTTGCCCAGGAAGTTGCCACATCCCCAATTACCCGCCGCAATACTCCAAACATTAGTGTTCCGGCTGCTGTGCCTGCTGTCTACGTTTCAAACCCTCACCAGCAACTACACAACGGTATCGCTAGGATTATCCGCCCCCGCCCACTCAAATGGACGAAGCGATGCCAGTACGACCTTTCTACTGGTTGTCATCGAGGTACCAAGTGCTTCTTTGGTCACCTCGGTGACGTGTACACCGATTCTCCGACAGTTCTTCAGGAGTTCACAAGCAACGGATTCAACACCATGACTCTCAGTCGTGCGGATTTGGAGGAGGCCGGCGGGAGTCTCGATGTCGGTCAGGCACTAGGAACTGTCTTGCCAAGCTCTCAAAGGTACCCAAGACATAACGCTAGTACTGCCGACCAAAGTCAGGATGCAGTGGACAACTCCAAGAAATCCGGTCGCGATCTACTTCTTGCTGGAGCTATGGACGTCAACGCGCATTTTACTCCTAGAGAGCTAATGACTCCCAGAGAGCATATGTGGGATGAAGAAACTCTTCACGCAGGTGCCGTTCATGCCCCCACTGTTGAGTATGAAAGGATGCCACATTTTGAGTTGCCCGCTTCTGCTTTGCCTGCGGTTACCTATGTCCAACGGACAAATAGTCAAGAGAGGTCACAATATTCCCCCGCTCCGGGCTGCACTTATCATGAGAACGACGCTGCCACGTCCTACCATAACGGGCTTGTTTATGGCCTAGCGGTCGGGATGGCCCCCTTTTTCGGCGCATCCACTTCACCTCTCGACTCTCCTGGTAACCTATTCAGGCTCAATACTACTACCGATCTATACTATTACGGCGTTGACCGTGTGATGTACCAGTACAATGCCGCTTTCTGGGCCGCACGGAGTAGGCAGTACCATATGGATCAGCACACAAACAATTTCATGAATGCCGGTGGCTCTAATTCCCAGCAATTCTCCGGCCCCGCCGCCGATCCTCGCTACCAGTACTTGCAATCCTGGATCAATGATCTCCCGACCCCGAACCCAGCTCCGGAAGGATATTCCTATAGCCACGCCCAGAGCGCGGGAGCATGGCCGCTGGCTCATCAGCAGCATGGTTACGCCTCACCCGCCCCCCAGCAGGGCTACGACTCGCGCATCACCTCCTCTAGACAGCATCAACAGGAGCAGCCCGCCCACACCGGTGGTTTCCACCAATACACTGGCCTTGACCAGAAGGGGGCACCGCAATCGTACGAAGAGACCTTCCCGAGACTCACTCCTAAGCCTGCGGCCGGCTGTAAACGCCAATCCGGCCCCAAGTGAGATGACTGGGACCCAGGGCAGTACTAGACGTGGGTGGTGTCTCAACTACGGGTTAGATATTAATCGGTTTGGTTTGTCCAGTCATTGTTTTACGCTGTGTAGTTTGAGTCGTGTTGTCATTCAATGTGGGGGTTTTCGCTTGAGGAAGGGTTTACGGATATAAATTCTTGTCTCTTATCTTTCCTATTTGTGGCTTTGTCCAGCGTAGTATGGTAGATAGTGCTGACGTGTATTGTGACTGAAATTTCGTGACTTACATGTGCATTTGAGTGGGTGCTAGAGTTGCGGGTCCCTATCCTAAAGCAGTGTTTTTAAGTCTTCGTGATGGACGGAGAAGGGTATATCATTAGTACGGGTTGTGCATTTATGATTGATGGGCCAAGTGGGGAGAAATTTTTCTTGTATGAAGATTCCGGTCTGAAGTACTTTTCGTTGGGAATGGTGGAGAGGGTGGTTCCAGTATAGTGTGCCGATAGTATTGATCGATGAATACTGCATCGGGATCGTCCGCCATAAGTGTCGATTGGTGTGTACCTAAGTTTGAATGTCTTTTACCAATAGTGCACGACGCGAAGAGGTAGGAACACGACTGTGATGGGAAACTAGCATATCATTAGAAGCGCTTGTTCTAGGAATTTGGCAAATAAATAAGTTTAGATGTTGTCGCTACGCCTAACTTCACATGATCGCACTCGCAAGGTATTTGAAACAAGACCCATGACGGCGTGGCAACAGGGTGAATTCTTCCGTCTGGCACGTCTTAAAAACGGTGTTTTTCTGCCCTTTGCGGCGTTTCTAGTATGATACTTTCTACTGAGAATGGGGGGCTCTGTCATCGCACTTTTAGGTTGTGGCCTGGATTGTAGGCATATCGATAGAATTTTCGCCCCCGTCACTTTCGTTTAGGGTATAGATAGCGTAAGGGTTAGAAAGAAAGAAAAAATTCACTGCGGAGTGTCTAATTGGCCTCATGTTTGTTTTTTTAAGTTACAACTCTATTTCTGGGCGCAACGGGGGTGTGGAGGGAAGTGGAATGAGTTGGCTTCTGCCCTACGGGGTGAGTTCGGGGCGCAAATTTTTATTTATTTATATGGTCCATCTAGGGGGTGTATATACTTGCGGCATGTTCTTCCTCGTTCTGTGCTGCTAATGGCTCTCCCCTCCCCCACTACCGCTTCCACTTCTATCTAACAAGAGATGACTAGGAAATTTAGAAAAGGCTCGGGGCAGGTTTAGATACAACGGCTCCGTTCCGTTCCCCCCGTACGGATTTCCCTTTTCGTTCGATTTCGGAATGGAGGAGGCCATTTTCACAGCAGAAAAGGTTGCCCGACGGAGCGGTACTATCTTTGCCAAACAGGGCCTCTGAATTCCCCAATTGTGGCTACCAGTCCAGGAGGGAGAAGCGGTCCTGTCGGTCATTTTTTGTGTGCGGGTTGACAGGGTGAGCATCAGATGGGCTTGGACATTCAACATTATCCATCAAAGCCCGAAAATTACCCTCTCACCCAGCGCTACCCACTGTCCACTGTATCACCCGACTGAAACGTTCCTCTCACCATGGCACACCACTCTATTTATCCATCGGATTGCGAGTTCTGATTTTGTACCCGGTTGGCTTGGGCCCCCATATATTGCTCTTCTCAGTGAATACTTCACCATTCTGTGGCGTTGGAGATACCCTAAGAACTCGAATGAAGGATCCTTGTGCTAGGTAGTCCGAAATTTCCTCCACTGGAAAAAGGGGCGAAAAACACACCAAAAATCTGCCCCGGGAGACAGAAAGAAAAAACACCACAACATACTAAGAGAGGAAACTCCAACGCCCTGGCACAGGGATCGTTTATTCGAGTTCTTACGGTATGGCAACTGCTCTAGTAGTGCTTTCCCTGGTCACCGAATGGGTACAAAGTTGTTATTATTCGGGCAGTCGGGTAGTACCCCAAAATTTATTCCTCTGTAGAAGGGTACTTTCACTAATTTAAGCTTTGAGGTTCTTATTTAGTTCGTTCGTTCCGCTTGCTTGCCATTTTTTGAGAGCAGATGGCTCGCTATACCGGGCGCTTACTATGGCGTGGAAGACCTTAATCTTCCTCTTATTTTAATAACCAACCGAACGAAAAGAAGGGGAAACCCTCAGGAAGCAAAAAGACCGACTCTCCGTATATATTAAGCTGAGGGAGTCCGAGGGATCTCTGTGCGTCGTCCCGTACCGAGGTGTAAGAACGTGCCCTCAGATAGATGTGCCGGTAGGGGAGCGCGGAAGTGGGGAGAGTGAGAAAACAGTACCGGAACCTACAACAGCAATTACTCAACCAACTTTAGCTAAAGCTCCGCAGGAAGAATAATAAATCCACTCATGCACAAATAGCTGGCACGAGTAGGGCCGGGATTTTGTATGAGAAATACAATATAGGCTCATCGTAGCAAAACCGGCCCTCTTCGAACAGTGACTCTTCCTTAGATATTAGGAGGAAGCTGAAGGAATCGTATGCTATACTTGAGACGTGAATACATCGTGTCCTTCCGATTTTTTCTTCAGAATTATTTGAGGCGATTAGTGGTACTCAAATCTCTGACAAAACCTGGGCTTCGGAACATCTTGCCTACTATTCACTTTTCCCTATTCCCCCACTATTGTGCTGGTAGGAGGCCTCCGAACAGTCGATAGGGAGAGCAAAACACGCCCCGGGGTTCGGCGAATGCAGGTGGGAACTAGCAAATAAGTCCCGTAGTATCGTGTTAGAGAGAGTAGAGGGGCCCCTAAATTAGTCGACAGTATTAGGGATCGGTCTCCGGGTGGCTACTAATGACGGATGGAGGGGTCAGGATCGGGAGAACGGTAGATCGCTGCAAAATACTGTAGGGTCAGAATAGAATGTTATGAGCGGGTTAGGGGAAATGTCGTCCTTTTCAATCTCCAATACTAGGTCCCAAAGGTCCCGAACTAGTTCAACTAAGCTATCAGACCTAAGCCGGTAGCGTAGGCCAAGGTAAATGCTCAGCGTATTAGCAAATCTAAGAGCCAGTGCTCGAGATAGTTTGAGGTTTCTCCACTCACCCAGACCGAGAAAAATTCTTGATGTCCGCCCTAGCCATCAGTCTTCTGTGCCAATAATGGTAGGGGAGCAACTCTCCTATGTAAATATCCTCCCTTCCAGATATGAGATGAAGAAAGGTTGGGGAAAGCGATGTCGGGCATCATATTTGCTGACTGTACATTGCTGGAGCCCACCGCCGGTCTCCGCAGCTGACTCTAGAGGATTGCGAGGGCCCTTTGGAGACTATGAGGACTATAGGAGATGGCACCGAACCTAAAAGTATGATAAATTAGAGTCGGATGGTCGGGAGGTTGTTGAAATCTCGGTTGAGGAGAACGAGAAATGCTTCCCCACAGATAGGGGTTTTTGGAACTTAATTTCTTTCCTGTAGCTTCAATTCTATATGCGATATACTACCACATATCTAATCCAGAGTCTGCAATGCATGTAACCTCTCATAATAATATTATGACCAAAAAGCTGTGTAAGTTAGACACCCTTTGATCAGCCATATATCATGAGAAATCACTCGCTTGTAAACACAAATGTGTACTGCCCGGCTAGGAGACACACCGGGAGCCCAGAGCACATTAGAAATAGAGATTTTGGGGAGACTATTGCTGCACTAACTCTGCCATAATAAGCTTCAAAGAACCCCCGGGAAATAAGCCAAGTGTCTGAAATACACTGTGGAATCTTTTCATGATTTTTACCCCCTCCATACGGAGGGTGACGGGCGTTCGGGCGCCGCTCGATGCCGATCACAAGTGTCGGCCTAGCATACGAAAACCCGGCAGAAGAATACGAAGTTATATCCTAGGAGGCCTTGAGGCGAATGTGTTTTCTGATCTATAATTTTCCCCCAATAGGACTCGTTGAATTTTGCCTGTTCAGAAAGAAAAAAAAGAAAAAAGGAAAAACCACCGCGTTTTGGCCCCCATATTTTCTTTAAACGCTGTGCATCGCAAGAACTCGAATAATCGGACATGTGCTAGGGTGTTTGGGGTCACCTTTCCTAGCAAGGTCTGGTGTTTTTTTCTTTCTTTCTTTTTTTCTCTCCCCCCTTCCTTTCTTTCTTTCTTTTTTTCTATCTTTCTTTTTTTCTATTAGAGCAAGTTTTTTAGTGTGTTTTTTCCCTCCTATCTAGCACATGGTCCACTTATCCGGGTTCTTACGGTATCGCAGATCACACGAGGAGTGATACGAGGTGACGAAGCTTCTCTTTACCCCTCCTTTCTCATCCGGTTTCCATCCAACCATTTCCCCGCGGAAACCCCGAATAGCGCACTGGACAGGGAAAGTGGATCGAGTGCCGAGGTGAATCGGTTTTGTCTGCGAATTTGTACAGATCCTTGCCGTAGAAATTTCGAGGAAGTGAAACCTCAGAATTCAGTTTCCAAAAAACGGGCAAATATGAGATGATGTGCTACCAGAGATATCACTTGTCCCTTCTGAATCTCCTCTTCTTGGCGTTGTGCATCATTTGGGATTTCCAGTTTTCCACTTTTTTTGTGCGTTTTAACTGATTCACTTCCCTGTTTAATACGTTCCCTCTGCCGCCCCGCCCCCCCCCCCCTGGGAGCTTGTACTCACCCCCCCCCCCAAAGGAAGGAAATAATCCCCCTTCTCAGAAACTGCAAGAGTATCCCGGCTTCGCTCCCACCGCGAGTGATAAATCGTTGCCCTTTCCGGCAAAGGTGGTAGGGAAGCGCACGAACTCTCACTCGTGTCTTGGCAGTGGGAAGTCCAGTAAGCACAGCTGCGCTACAGTACCGGCATTCCGGGGCATCGGCCGCAGATGAGCCTGGGGTTCCCGGCGTGTGTTGTGTGTGTTGTGGAATCTAACTGGGGTTGAGAACTTAATCTTGGTAACACGGCATTGGGTTCTACAAGTACAGTGAAAGGTAATGGAGGGGGTGGGTTGGGGACACGGAACGACTGGGAAGTGGAAAGATTTGCCGGTTCCTTGCAAGCGGCTAGACTGTATCTATTGTGGCATCTACTTGCAGGCGTTGGTGATAAGGGGGGTGGCGGGCGCTTGGCGGACCAGCAGAGTGATAATCGGTGATGATAAGATTGTGCTAAAGTGGCTGCACGCACTGTTTCGTAAATTTATGCAAGGTTGGTGAATCAGCTAGTCTGCATATTTCACTATACCCAAAGAAAAGAAAAGAAAAGAAAGGAAAAAAAAGCATACAAGCGGCGGCTCCGAGGTCGATAAAATGACTTTTTAGGCAGAGATGTTAGTCATTGATAGAGATCAAAAGGATTATGCAGAACTCTCGAAAGTTACCATTTGTCTGTCATATAAATTTGTTCAAAGCAAGCCAACAAGCAAACGTCTAGTACACCCCCCAGGGACGCCCCAACAAAATCCAACAAAAGCACAAGTTTGAGTACAAACGAAAGCACATCCACAAATGTAGAGCACACACAGCACTCGTCTAAAAAACTAGCCACTCATACGAGCAATCCGCCCGGGAGAGCCGAGCGTTGCAGTACAAAAATGCAAAAGACAATAGCTGAAAAACAAAACAAAACAAAACAGAGATAAAAGGATCCCCCAAAGGCGCACACAGTCTAATACCTCTAAGTTAAACACCAGTAAAATCATAAGAGTCACTCTTCCTCGTCATCCCTAAGTGCGTCGGTGAATACCAATGGCCCTTCCCCCCTCTGCGCACGCCAGAAATTGGTAACGGACAAGACCTCGTCGTCGACCAGCCACCTCCACTTCTCGAGAAACTCCGGTTCGAACTCAAAACTCTTCGTGTCCCAAGTCAACCTCCCCCAAATCTTCAGATATTTTTCGATATCTGTGCACAGTTCGTCTTCGTCGACAGTCCCGGGCGCTGAATCAAGCACATACAAGAGATTATCGCGGAACCCGGAGAAGGGGATGATGTCGATGTAGGGGTGGTGGCGCACTTCAAGCTGCAGGTTGGTGGGTGATAGGTGTGGGGCACGTTGGTCTAGTAGTGAAATTCGGGAGTGTAAGGTGGGCGTGCATGCAGATAGAAAGGGTGATAGTGTGTCGTCCCTGACATATTCCTCCGCCGTGACACCGAGGATAGAAAGGTTACTGAGTACGGCAGTGTTGATGGTGACGCTGTTTATGGACATTAGGTGGGTGCCTGTAGACAGTGTGTATGCTGCCTGGGAACGGAATCCAATAGCCCTAAGCCCAGAATCGATATTTAGGTTGGAGATAGTGGGAAGGTTTGCACTGGAGGAACTGGAAAGACCTGGCCGATTAGAAGCGAGTGAGGTGTTGGAAGCTCCGCTGGAGAGGCGCTGGCTAATAGACACGGAAAAGGGGTACGTTATTGCCATGGACTGCCAACTTCCATACACTTCTTGCTGCTCCTTCGTGAGCTTGAGTTCTGGACGGGAGCCGGCGGGGATCGGGGTTTCCGCTCCTTCTGGTATACCGGTTTCTTTTCGAAGCTTAGCTGCTTGGTTTTCTAGCTCAGTGATACGGACGCGCTGCTTCTGACCTGGATAGTCCGGAGTTGTCAGCTGCCTCCAACAAGAACAAGTGTCGTAGAGGTGTTAGAGCGGTGGGGTGATAGAGGGGGGGGGGGGTGAATAGATGAGAGTATAAAGCCAAACTAACGATAGACTCGCTGGGCAATCCTGTTCTGAAGCTGTCGCCTCCTCTTGGGGTCCGTTGTGACCTCTAATTCCCTTTTGACATCTTCTGTGGACAGATGAACAGAGCTTAAAGATCCATCCATTATAGGTAGAAGGTATTTGGAAGACTGTGGTTGGTTGAATGAGAGGTGTAGATAGTGAATGGAAGCGTAGGCTCTGGAAATCCGATGATGAGGAAGAGAACGAGGAGGAAATAGTCGTTGGTAATATATAGACCCGTTGGCGCAACCCCCTAAACTGATACCTAATTATTCGGGATGTGCTTCGATAATGTCGAATACCCTTTCCTCCCAAAATCCAGACCTCTAAATACCCCAAGCACCTTATACCACTTATACCAAGCGTTAGGATCAGATGAACACCCTCATCCCTTGTCCTGCACTAGCTTCCGTAGCTCCCCTCCTGTCACTCGGACGTGACACAGCGACCTTTTTGATCACCGGGATAACTATTTACCGCCCTTGCATTTTCGGATGATACATTTATTACGTCAGTCCCTCGAACGCCCGTCGAGCTGGGGCTCATTCATCTAATTGCGCTCCCCTGCTCGCCTGAACGTTCCCTCAGATGTTTCTCCCTATAGTATTGACAGTGGGGAACCAGCTGTCATGTCGAGAACTCAAGGGCATTGTAATCCCAAATTGCCCAAGGCACCCGGTACGGGGCGGACCGCCCCAGATCTTCCTAGCTAGCACCTCCCCCGTTCCCCTATGGCATTTCAGCCCTTTCCAGCCGGTGGTATGCAAACACTCCCGTAAATATCAAAAAAAGATATTCTCCGTCGAAGAACCTCATCCACAAGCCGCGGGGGGG
>Ga0307517_10001549_pt1 | contig 38293 bp, 56 predicted proteins | sample 23_EM_MG_FD_194515 | JGI IMG/M metagenome (GOLD analysis project Ga0307517, IMG submission 194515) | Populus trichocarpa ectomycorrhiza microbial communities from riparian zone in the Pacific Northwest, United States - 23_EM | ecosystem: Host-associated > Plants > Roots > Unclassified | place...
AGTATGCACGATTCCGCCCTCGTGCGCATGTGCGATGCCGCGAGGCAGGTGAAGAGCTATCCGTTTGGCGAGAGGAAACGGGAGGGCAGTTGTTCGCGCCTCGACGAGTGCTTTCACATCGCCTCCGTATACAGGCATCACAAAGCACATGTGCGAGGCAGCAGATCCTTTTCCGAGAGTCGTGAATTCGTCCAGAAGTTGCATGCAGTGAGGAGAAGTGGGCAGCTGTGAGACAAGCCGGAGCGCTTCAGCCTCCCACACGAAAATCTGAGAAAAAAACCGGCCACAAATCGCTCAGAATCGGCGAGCCCAACTCTGCCGTGAGGGGTACTCTCATACAACCCATTTTATATTAGCGCCTGAATCCGAGATGCTTCGGTATACGACGAACTGGAGCACCCTTGTGATGATGAGATAAAATTCAGATGACCAGGTCGCGGAAGGGGCAAAATAATGAAAAAGGTGGTTTGGAGGTGCAGCCTGTGAAACGGAGGTTGTCGTCTCCAAGAGATACTTAATAATACGGGCGGTTGACAAGATTTGTCGGGGAGGGGAGTATGGAACGAGGGGAGGGGTTGGGATCAGGTCCCTTCTCGTAAACTATGCACCCCTGAGCCTCGTCCTCGTATTCTTAATCCTTTCGCTGCTAACAGCTGGACGATAATCGAAATCTGTGGAATATCTGCGGTGCGTGAGTCAAAGTGTATGGTGGGCTGTGTGCGCTGGTAAGTACCTCTCTGTCGCAAGGGCAGGGGGATGTCGGGGAGGTTTCGCGATGCGCAACTTGAGGGCGAACCAGAAGAGACAGAAGACGAAAAGGAGCAATGCGGCTCGTTTCAAGGGAGATGGAGAGGGTGGGTTGAAGCGAGGGTCGGTGGTCTGCAAAATGGTGGGACCAGAAGCCTGTCGGGGTGGGTTCGGCTTCGGAACCTCCTGTTCCTCGTGTTCGACGTCGGCTTGTACAGGTGGCTCTGTGGGGAGTGGGAGGTAGTCGTTGTTTGGCATCGTCGTCGTCTTCGTCAGTGACACGCAGCCGCTGGAACTGGAACGGAATCAGTCGGTCACCCAATGGTCCGCTTCAAGGTAGAAAGAGATCCGACGGTCAACTCAAAGATCTCTTCGTTGACGACTTTCTGTTCCAGAATCGATGGATTTTGGTCGAATTTTTGCCTTTGCCTTATCCCAACCAGCAGTCGGCCGCTCTCGGCTCCAAGCAGATATATGCCGCATTGAAGCAGAGCGTAATCGTCAATTTCGGTGACACAGGCTGGGGAGCCGTCGGTAGCTCACTGAACGGTGTGACCCTTGTATATGCTGGTAGAAATACTAACAGAACGGATGCAGTCAAGTACTTCTCCCCTGCCACGAATATCTGCATCATACGTGTGGCGAGGGATCCTTATCGCATTGCCTGGGGTGCAGTCACCTATCTTTCCTCGATAGAAGGTCAGAAATGCATCCCAAACGTCGTTCACGTTTCCGGTCAGTCCGCTCTCTCCCACTCGTCCTCAACCTTTCACCCTGGTGAGTAGGGACAATCAAACACGCTCAGCTCGCCGCCATTAAACACAACAGAGAGGTCATTGCACGCCACAGAGCGCGTTCGGACATTGGCTGTCAGTGTTCCTCCACCGTCTCCTGAAGGCTCTCGCTGATCGCAAGGACACACAGCGAATTCGTACGAGGAATATCTGGCAAAGAGTACGGCAGAGATAGAATCCTTGCAAGATTAGAGTAGTATAATCTAGTCGATCGTTCTCAAATTTTGATCATGAGCCCCAACGTCGCCCCAAAGATCATCTCGTCCTTACCACCTTTCGTCTCTCCAGAGGAACACAAAACTCTCACTTCGACAACCCCAGAATCCTTCTCTTCCATCCCGCCCGTCCTACGTTTTGAAGAGCCCAATGTTTCCGTCTCATTCGATCCCCCTCTTCAAGATTTTGGACCAGACGATTCCAAGCGTGGGACGCTCTACATCATAGAAAGGTGCGCACAACCGTCTCGGCCATTCATTTCTTCCGTCTCATCCATTTCCAGCGTCCTAGCCTTCATCTCGACTACTGGACGCGGCTTTCAGATCGAGTATCCCTCAATAACCCTCCACGCCATCTCCCGCACCGAAGCTGGACCATGCATCTATTGCCAACTCGATGAGACGCCTACCGGATACCGGACCGATGACGGTAATGATGACTCTCCGATGAGAGAACTTAAAATCGTCCCTGAACGCGTGGAAGCTCGTAAGTTCTGTGACTTCCGCAAGGTCGGATTACCCCGAGGGCTTATCAATTCGCTTTCGCAGTTGAGCCGATATTCGAGTCGATGTCCGGCTGCGCAGCATTACACCCAGATCCTGAGGACGAGGTTGGCGGAGATGATGACGCTTTCGTTGACACCTCGGACTTTGAAGTCTTCAACGGCGACCCCGACCAGGAGTTGAGCCAAGTCGGCAGGGTGCGCAGCGATTTTGTAAACGACAACCGTTACGCACCTTACTAGGAGAGACCACTGACACAGGCTGCGCTCGAACATCTCGAATCGATAATTTACAATCCGTTCGAAGGAAAAGAAGAAGGGAAATCGTAGTTCGGGGGCATGTGAGTGAGAGCGGGATGTAGTAGCCCAACTGTTACTTACAAGTTGTCGATCACCTTTGTTATCATCGTCCACGAATCTTTACTCTAGGCTTCATCCATGTCCGACTCAGTCTTCATCTTCCATCTTGTCTCCCAGACTCGAGCAAACATCGACTTTCTGCAGGCTCAGGGATATCTCACCGCAGACGACGCTGCCACCGTACAATCCAAACTTGCTGCGGCCACCGTCAAGACATCCGAAAAGTCAGCCAATCTACCAGTATCCACCCCTCAGCCTTTTACCCCCGCGCCGAGCTACCAACTACACCCTCCAATCCCTCCACAACCCCCACAGCCCACCCCTAGCTATCCCAGAGCGAGAGCACTATGGGCCTATAACGAGGATGGAAGGGTACGCAACCTAGCAGAGGTAGTTCAGCACCTAGTCGCTCACGCTCATTCCCAAGGAACCGAACGACCTGACCATGTCTACTGGGGACATCATCGATATCGTCGAGGAGTCAAATCCAGACTGGTGGACAGGTCGCAACAAGGGAAAACAGGGTCTCTTCCCCTCTAATTATGTTCAGAAACTCACTCCAGAAACACCACCGGAGCCGTACCAAGAAAAATCCAACGGTGCTCCGGGGAACATTAACTATGGCGACCACCACCCACCCCAACAGATTAACCCTGGCAATGGTACGCCCGCAGTCAACACCGTTGGCTCGCAGCCAGATGAAGGACAAGACAAAAAGAAAAAGTTTGGCAAATTCGGCAACAACGTTCGTTCCTTTACTCTTCCTTTCCAACCGTCGTCATTGAGCTTTTCATGCGGCGACAGATGGCCCATTCAGCTGCTGGCGGACTAGGTGTGCCCTTTCGTCCGCTATCCGTACATTCGCATATTGACTTGCAAAGGTTTCGGCGCCGGTGCTGCCGTCGGCAGCGGCATCGTTCATGCGTTGTTCTGATTTTGCCCCCGACGCTCGACAAACAGACCGCGCATCCCCAATCCCGAAGCAAGGCACACTACTATGTATACGTACGGACTACTATACAATATTAAACATGTACATATCATGCCACCGGAAGACCACCGACGGTCAGCTGCCACCGTCCTGCTTGCGCTGCATAAGCGCCTGCATCATTTCGAGACTAAATCCCGATGGGATCTGCTGGTGTTGTTGAGCGACTGGATTGGTGGCCCCGGACTGGAATATTGACGTTGGCAAATCTCCAACGTTTCCTGTAACGGGTGGCCCAATGTTCCTCCCAGTGCCACCGAATCTGGCCTGCATAGCCCTGATCATTGCTATTTGCTCGCGACTGATGTTATGCAGCCTCGGAATGAGCTCTGGTGAGATGGGTGTTGCGGGTATTTGCGATTGCGGTACCTGTTGGACCGGTTGTTGTAATGTCTGTTGTCCTGATTGTTGTACCGGTTGCTGTGGGACAGTTCCTACCCTGGGCATTTCAGAGAATCCCGTGAGAGGGAACACAGCACCCATGAGCATCCCCCTGAGAGCGATCATGATCATCGTTTTGCGCACCCCTGCCCCATTGGGAAGAGGCCAACTTGCCACAGCATACTTTGGGGTGAGTTAGAATTGTATCTCAACCGTCAATGCAATGAAAGGCCAGAAACAGGCTGACCATCGATTTCTCTGCGAGCGAGTTGATAAGCTGACCCATCAAAACTTCGTTGTTCGGCAGTGTTTCTGGTCGCCGTTGCGCCGTAATTTTGCAAAAGACTCCGTTATTTTGATTGACCCACTGGTGGAACTCTTGCGGGGCGACCGCTTTCTCTTGCGCGGCAGATATCTGTATTTTAGACGGCCACGTGGCGATGTGCCTTTGTGCAACTTTCATCCATAAGTTGGTGATCGAGAAGGGTCATATCACTCACGGTTCAGCGTTCTGCTGAAACTCGGCAGACACGTAGATGATAGCTTCTTGTGCGCCATTTGCAGTCACTGAGGAAAACATGCCGTGCCATTGTCGCCGTGGGCCGGGCCGGGGAACCATGCCCGAGTTATTTACCGTGGGTGATTGGGCGGTACCACCTGCAAGTGGATGAGAGGGAGTAAAAGTGAGAAAGCAGGATTAAAGTACCTTGCTGGGCGAGGCTTTGCTGATTTTGTTGTTGCATTAGACGATGGACCTGAGTCATGACTTCTGTGGGATGCGGTTCCTTGGGAGGAAGCATGGAACTGGAAACGCTTGGGTTCTGCGGTTCCGCCGCTGCAGTTGAAGAAGGGGGTGGGGGATAGGCGGGCTCTGGAGCGGGGTTGGAAGAGTTAGGATCGGTAGATGGGGTGGTCGTGGAAGTGGTGATGGTGTCCCCAGGGGGAGGGGGTTGTGAGGAGGGATCAAGAGCGGTGCCGGTGGATGTGGGAGGTTTCTTCGGGCCAGGGAGAATAGCGCTGAGCCGTTTGTAAAGTTCGAGTTTCTTCCCCAGGTCAGTTCTCATGGGGAGGAGGACTTCCGGGGGGGTGGCATCAGCCTGAGCCTTTCGTACGGCAGCCCACTCTTGTTTGATATCTGACTGAAGTTTGAGGTATTTTTCCACAAACTCTTGTTGCTTGGCTGGAGGCATGTTCGCGAAGGAGAGGGGGTTGGGAACAATAGCAGGGTTAGTCGTAGGAGTTACAGATTCTGAGCCAGGAGAAGGATCGCTAGGGGACGTGGCGGATGCGGGTTTGGTGGCTGAATCCTGGCGAGGTCGTTTTGGGTCTGGGGTGGCAGTTGTAGGTTCGGTCTGGCGCTTGAGGCCTGGGATAGTAGGTTTAGCGATCGCTAAGCGGGATTCACAGCGCACGAACCTTTTGGGGGAAATCCGGAAAGCATGACTGTGTGGTTCGGCGCGACGTCGAACCAAGGAGCAGTGGCATCTGCGGAGTTGGTCTTGAGTAGAGTGAGTAGCGATTGATAAGTGATCGGAAGAAGATACGGACAGAGAGGAAGATCTCTTTGAAACGAGGAATCGGTCGGATAGTCACGATGCTGTAGTTGATCTGTCGCTGTGGGGAAGGGTGAGAAAACAGAAATGTGGGAGAGAGGGAGGAGGTACCTGTTTAAACTCGTCTGGGAGGGTGGACCATGTAAGCTGATCAAACTTGGGGTTTGCGTTCCAAACTGGGTGCAATGACCCATCCGGAGGGGCAGCAGCGAGGTGAACAATGTGTGAGATGAGAGTCACGGGCGGTTTATTTGGCTGTTGTATTTGGGATTGACCGGGAGGGACGCCGATGGATTGGCGTAACTTGTCGAACATCTACGAGGGTTAGCCTCGGGGAAAAGATTGCTGAGTGTTGGGGGCAGATACCTCGAGCGCAGCGACGATGCCTTCGAGAACAGCCATGCCGCCGGAGCTGGAACCAATACCAGTGTGGCCGATAGAGAACTTTGCGGGTTCGTCCTTGATCTCCTTGTTCATCGGAAGAGATGGCTGGAAGAAACGCTGACAGAGGAGGGGCGAAGGACGAGAGGATGCGAGACCATAAGTGATGAAACCGATCCTGAACTGGGGAGGATGAGCGGAATGGGCGATGAGCGAGAGTTGGCTGGGACGTTACTTGGTTGACGTTGGAAGTGAGTTCAGCGAGACGTTGGATTATTGGTCCCAGGTAATCTGAGAAAATCTTTCCCCACTCTATGGCGACTGCGAGAGAAGAGTCGACGACGCATATCGTGGCGAGGACGGTGGAAGGGGTTGAAGCAGACATGATTGCCACTGAGTACCGATCGACGCCTCAACGACATCCCTCTCCTCTCCCTCCTCGCTTCTCCTTCTCCCTCCCCGTTCCTCTACGGTAAACGCAATCTTCCTCCAAAGTTCAAACTTTAATCTCTTCTTTCTCTAGAACATTCTCTCTCTCTTTCATTTTCTCCGCGGCCCCTTCGTCTGTCTGTGCCAACACTTACCGGTCCGACGATGCCTCACCCGTCTACTCGGTCCACTCGTTCAATAAATAATCACCTTCCTCCCTCTTCTCCACCCCCGCACCCACCAGCCCTAGAAGAAGAAGCCTATCTCACCAACCTTGCTCTTTTGCGGCGTAACTGGAAATGGGCCGTCTTCTCCCAGTTCTACTTCACATTCGCCCAGCTGTTCGCAATGGACGATGTTCCCATCTCTGTAAGCAAATCCAACGCGTATCACCCCCTCCTGGCCATTCCGTAATTCGCCACCTTCACCCTAGGCCATCGAGGACGACCTTGCTCGTTCTACTTGTGTGCACACCCCACGCGTAATGCACAGGTTGCTTTACGCTCTTACCCAAGACAGGAAGATCACGTCTGTAGATCCGTTCCTCTTTCTCACCACAATCTAACCCCCACATTCCAGAATCGACAATTGGCAGTCTTCACTCCGTAGGCAATATGCTCGTCGTGACCCTGCCTCAAACCCCATAGGCTTCGAGCCCAAAAAGGTCAACCAAAAATATATCATTGAGCCCGAAGATCCCCACCAATCAGCCTCTGTTGAACCAGAACAGACTGATTCGCGTGCCCCATCAGAGGACAGGACCCGGCAACGGCCAACCGACGAGCCAGACGATGATCCTCCTCCAGAAGCAGACCTGGCTCCCGATCCAGAGGTGACAGAGCTCAGAGATTGGCACGACCTCCCCATGCTTTCCAAACTCGACTCTATAAACCTTCTCATCGAATGGATGTTCCACAACCCCCATAGGATAAGATCTATCATGAGAGACGATGACGAGACCGCTCAATGGGTCAGTTTCGCGCTTGAACCTATAAGTATTTTTATGGGGCTCAATATCTCTTAGCGCATAGAACCTATCGGGTACGACGTTAAGAGGAACGCATACTGGTTCATTGGCGGTAATAACAATTCGTTATGATTACCGAATCTTCGACTCACCTCCATACAGCTGACCGACTGTGGATACAACGTTCTACCTACAAGCCCAAGAACCTCAAGAGAAAGCGACTTCCTGTCCCAAAGCAACTCACAACCAGAGAGACCCGTAAACTGGCTGGAAAGCGTCGAAAGGTCCTGCGAGACGACTCCTCCGACTCGTCTGGTCATATTTCCGATCCACCACCCAGAGAGATCGTGTCTTCTGGTCCGCGGGCCGCCAAACTCAAAGCAAACAAAAAACTTGACGCTCAAGCCAAAGCCCTTGCCGAGTTTCGGCGCGAAAATGCCATTGCAGCTAGGTCTACGCGCACAACACGACGGGGCAGACTCGATAACGGCGCAGCGTCGTCGTCGCTACCACCTCGCGGTACAAGGGTCAGCAGCCGCCTCAGAAGGGGCGAACGCGATCCCGAGGAGGAATGGCAATCGATCCCGGATGAGTGGTTGACGGAAGAAAACTCAGAACCTCCCCCAAGGGAATCCACCCGAGCTACGAAATTCCGTAGGCCATCACCAGACGACACGGACCCGGAATCCGACCTGGAGGATCCGAAACCTATCAAGACCGGCTTAGAATCCGACGAAAGCGTCAGCGACCTTACTGACCTATCTTCTGACCATGAAGGTGACCCCCACGAAGATTCTGTGAGCACAGAAGACAACGACGGGGACGGGATCAGGTACCACAGTGGCGCTCCTCTGGACGGGAAGCATGACGATGTTAAGCCGGATGGCAGTCCGGAAGAATTCGTCGAATGGGAGATGGTCTGACCACTCGCTTGATCTCTTGTTGCAATAATTATACTCACTCGATCCTACAGATCTGTTCTACCCTTTCGGAATGGGAACACATTACTGACCGATTTGAGAATGCTACCCACTACTCCGAGAAAGCACTTTACAAACTCCTCAAGAACCAGATCATACCTGCTGTTATGGCCGATTTACGGGTGAGTAGACCCACCAGCGTGTGCCTTTTTCTGCCATTAAATCAGTGCCCAGGAAATTGAGCGCAAAAAACAAGAAGCGGAGCGAAAGAGGCTTCTCGACGAAGCTGTTACACGTCGCAAACGTTCGTCCCGGATCGCGATGAAGGAGAGTGAAAAGGAAGAAGCCAAACTTGTTTCCCAAAGGAAGGCTGAAGAATCCGAAAAGGTTTCACGTGCGAAACGGTTGGAAATGAGACAGCAACGAGAGGCGGCCGAAAGAGAAAGGAAGGAACGTGAACAGCGCCGCAGAGATCACGGTCCAAGAACTCGCGCGAATGCCGGCGGACGGTAAGATCCAAGGTACCCCAGCATAATAACGCCTAACCCACGAGGTCGTATTGCAGTCGCCATGAATCGCGTGAAACATCAACGGCCAGCACTTCCCGGGTTTCCAGTGATCACCATAGTGACTGGGAGCTAAATTGTGAGGTCTGCTTGAAACGCACGCGCAATCAGGTTAGGGCTGCGTTTTCCTCCCCTTCGCGACCCAACCAACCTTTCATTAGGACGATGGTGTCCCGATTATGTGTTGCGGTTCATGTAACATTTGGCAACACATCCCATGTCACGAAGAGATGGACCGTCGAGATGGCAGACCCCCACGCGATTGGGAGAGAGAGGAGTTTCATTGTTCTCGTTGTCGCTCAAAACCTTCTGCAAATGGCCGTGGGGAAAGTAGAACCCTTCCCTCTTACACTCCACCGCAAACCAAAGTGCAGCTTCGGTGGGATCATGGTAGATCCGGTGCCAAGCCCTCTGGACCGGCACAACCCCCTTATATGGGAATGCCTGTGGATCGGCGTGATTACTACCAAATGCCCCCAGCCGCTGGTATGACAAACGGAGGATACTCGTACCCTCTCCCGGTGTACAACGGCCACCCGTCAAGTCTGCCGACCTCCGTGGATCAGTATTCGAATATATCCTTCTCCCACTATCAACCTCATCAAAGAGGTTTCACGTCGAGGCACCCGCAACCGCCTATGTACAACTCAACTCATTATCCAAACACGCACCACCCGCACCCGCAGCCTACACACAACATTAGTCCCATTTATCCAACATATACCAACGGAGCGGGCAATCCCACCATGCAGGGCTACCAGAGTCAACCGGGTTTTGGCGGACACTATCGGACATCTGCGTCAGTGCTCCCCTTACAGGTCAGTCAAAGTCGTGGTGGTCTTTGCACTCCAAAACCTGACAAGCCTGAACGTAGAACGGCATCGGGACTCCCCCAAACTGGAGTTTTCCCCCCTCGAATGTCCCAGGTAGCACTCATGTCGCGAACTCCCCCGCGTACGAGACTGGGCATGATCCCAGACACTATGGACCTTCTAACCAGGCTGTTCAATCCCAGTATGCACCTGTGATAGGCCCAAGCCATTCAGGTACGAACATGACGGGTGGACCTCACGGCATGTGATGGTTTCGATTCTCTCCTTGTGTGGCACATCTCTTTTACAAGTAGACCTTTTATATACACCTTGGATATTTTGTTGTTCAATATTGTACCGCTAATCAAACCTAACGAATCTGCCTGTACATCTTGAAAGGCGCAGTCGTCCATGGGAAAGGGTCGTTGGTGCCATCGGGATCCGGTTCTTTCCTATGAGAAGGTGTGAGCACAGGTGTGAGAAATGGACGTCAACGAACTCTTCAGGACCCAATATCCTCAAGCCACGGATGTGGGTGTCTTTTCCATTCATATGGTTTGTGAGGACAATGACTTGAAGAACATATGCATGGACAGCTTTGCTGGGGCAGGCGATTGAGTCGAGTGATGTTGGGGTGATGGAGGCCACTCACAATCCTTCTCCATCATCGCGAGCCTCGGAAGAGATATCGAAGGTGATCCAACCATCCGGCTTTTCGAGTGTCACGACTCGGACGTCTTGGAGGTCGGCAGGACCGGTTCCAGCCCGGATGCACATGGTCGAAGGCGTGTATGAGTCGTCCAGCGGGAAGCAGAGAAATATAGACAACTTTTGGATTGCAACCTTGGACGGAAACTCAATGGTAATGAAATGAGGCTGCGGGCCATCTGAACTATGGTCACCCTTAGTAGTAGCGCGATCACGAGAGGCGGGGGCTTACTGCCAAAATGTCTCTGGATCATCATCGTTCAGGCATTCGGCACCGAAACCGAACTTGTAGGACGAAACGGACCACTTTCCTAAAGGGCCAATATCTGGCCACGGTAGGGAGGGAGCCTTGCGCCCTTGGTGGACCATCGTGTTAACATAGACTAAATGGGTACCTGGGGAAAATACACGCACCCATGTGCACAAGAGGGCCATCGTTGATGCTGTTGGGGACGATGCTAACGCCCCCGTTTGTGACAGCAGTGATTTGAGGTTGCTGTTGCTCCTGACCGGGGGGATCAACTACCACCGTTTGCAAGTCGCCCTGTGTCGCAGAAGCCGTAGCCATGCTGCTTGATTTCCTCCTCTGGCAGGCAGATGGATGATGTTCGGTTGGAGGACGACAAATTATCGACCCAAGTGGTTCGCGAGCGGTCCCCGCGACTGCCTGTCGTTAGCTCCCGGGGATTTTGTGACTATGAACTACAGAAACTTGCCAATGAGATAGGTCCCTCAACAGTGGAGAACGGAGATGATTTTGAACTGGGCGAGTCGATCATCAGATTGGATCGACGCTCAGATGTCTCACGACCACGGACACGGTGGATGTGGTGATCATGCCGACGAGCACGAGTTGCCGGGGGATGTGCTGGGATATCGAGACAACCTGTACAGCCAGATAGATCGCGTCCATGTGGTCGCCTTCAACGCTAACGGTCAAGGTCAGACGGTGATCAAGCCTTGGTCGGAAAGGAACGATGAAGCAGCGGTGCGCATTTTACCTACCGTCCCAAATGCGTGTACCGAGCTGACAGAGAATAATAGTACCTCGAATCGGACGCCGATGATCAGCTGTATGTTTTGAGTGATCCCCTTGTCGTGTAGTCGCTAACGAGATATGAAGGATTCTGCGGGTCCCCTTCACGGGGTCTATTAAACTTCGCGCGCTGTTGCTCAAAGCCGGTCCTGGCGACAAAACGCCTGTAAAAGTTTCACTGGTGTGTAAGACCGTTGCTTATACGAGGGTAGAACGTAACGCAAGACTACAGTTTGCGAACGAAAACAACATCGACTTTGACGACATCGCAGACAGGACTCCGGCCCAGGAGTTTGATGTACCTCAGGGAAGGGAGGTCGGAGAATATCAAGTTAGGTATGTCTCTCACAAAGTTCGTTGCCCGGATCGAGTTTCATGGGTTTCTCCAGGGCTGCAAAATTCACGAATATCTCTTCCATAACGGTCTTTTTCCCAGCTTCACAGGGGGCTGATGAGACTCGCATATACTACCTCGGGTTTCTGGGTCAATGGAACGAGGTGAGTACCGGCAATGTGATTGCGATTGGCGTTGGGAAGGGCAATGACGATTGTATACAGAGAAAGGCGGACCCGATTATCACTGTGTATGAGGCACAGGCGAATCCAGCGGACCACGAGAAGATACAAGGGATGATAGGAGGAGTGCAGATGCCCCAGCCGTAGTCTATCAGAAATTCGAATTTTACACAATAAGCGTTTCGGAAGCTTTCCGCTCGGTTGTCGATCCATCCTTCTCCTTGTTCCTGATGCCCCCCTCTAAGTCTTGCATCCCTTGCCGGTAATATCTCTCAAATTTTACCTCGTGGTCTCGCTCATATCCACCTCTGCAGTGCCCGAAAAGTGGTCCGTTTCACCCGCGAGTCCCCCTACACCCGTGCCCGCTGATCCCCGCCCAGAAATGTGATACCGGGTCACCAACCTGCGGTCCGTGTCGCCGGTCGAGAGCGAATCTCAATTGTTTCTATGATCCCGCAAGCCTTGGTCCCCACCCCTTGCCCTTGCGAAGGGGCGAAGCGTGTCTCCCGTGTCGGTGCGTCATCCTATGTGCTCTGAGCCCCTCCCTTCACCGACCCCGTTCTTCCAGCCGTAAGAAAAAGGTGATCACTCTCATCCTTCCCAATCTCAAGCCTCCTGTTTATACGGTGTGCTGCCACAGCGATGTGATGGCTCCCGGCCTACGTGTTCCACCTGTACGCGCTCCAGGACCCATGCCGACTGTATCTATGAAGACCTGCCCCCTGACTCGTCACAAACTCCTCCTTCTCCGCCCGCTGGTTCTGTTGTCCCCACAAGAATTCAGGGCGAAACCCTGGGTTCGCCAATCGAGGCTAGCGACCCGGTGAATACCGGAGACCTCCGCCCACCGGTGAGGGGGGAGACAAGAGCTGTCCGGCTTCCCCCACCAATGTCCCTCAATTTCCGACCACTGCTGTTAACCGATTACGAGGATCCACTGCTCTATGCTCTCTCCGACATATCGCTGGAAGATATGAATATGAGCTTGTGGGTTTCTCTCCTCAATCATAGGAAGCACTCTAAAACATCCCCAGCCGCCTTTTGTTCTTTACTCACCGAGTGCAATTTGGTCTTTACTTCTCATCAGCCAAACAACAAGCCATAATCCTGGGGGATACCTCGGGCATCGTAGTTCACCCCTTCTTCATACATTTTGCCCAGTTGGCAGGCTGCCATTTCTACCAAGAACGCCGGGGAGAGTTCTTTCTCTTACGCCTCGAAGCCATGTACTTGGACATGGTATGGGACTCGTTCAAGGATATGGTTGAGGACGACGATTCATTTGCTGTCGCTCAAGCACATCAATTGATGTCTCTGGCGTACTTCTATTCCCAGCACACGCACCTTGGCCGAAAGCTCTTCCAAAAAGCTATCGCCTTATTCAGAACGCACTGGATCGATTTTTCGACCTCTTCCCTGCCAGACTTGACGGAATCTCTTCAAGAACGGGTAGCCTTCTTGGGCGAAGCGATTTACACCGAAATCGATTGCACTTTTATGTTTGGTTTCGTACAGGAGTTTACATTGGATCTGGAGCATGACTTCCGTCATGAACTCCCGGTGTGTTCCCAGTTATCTCGGCGTTCCAAACCCTTACCGGATTTTTTAAAAGGCTGCCTATCCCCAAGTGTTTGAGAGGTGAGCAGTCAACTGCGATGTTTGAAACCCAGTTGTCTTTGATGCTAAACTCATCACAGTTGCATCTTGTGGTTAAGGTCTGAGACAATGATGCTCGCTAGAGACGTCAGAACGTTGCTCGGATCTCCTACGGTCTATGGTCTGCCCCTATCTTTTTGTCTCATCCGCCTTCTGACTTTTTCTGAAAGGCGATCACGCCACTAGGTTTCGTTCTTGTCAAACACAGCTTTCGCTCTTACAAACCCACCTCCCCAACCTGAATTCGTTGCTCGAACAGCACGGCACGATCGACGGAGACCGCGAGACCTGTGCATCTGTGCGACTGTGCATCGTAATAACCTTGGTCGCGCAAGCGGAGTTGTACGACGACATGTGCCACAATTCGCTCCTCTCAGCCCCAGAAAGGGTACAATATCGTTCACGTTGTAGGGAGTGTTTGTCCGAGGCAGTAGCCATCACAGCTGAGTTATCGCCCGATGATTATTATTACCTCGATCCTTACCTGGGGGTAGGTGCTTCCGTTTCGCACTTCGTTTCCGGACCGATTGACCTAGGGGTTGGTGACAAGGTTTGCTGGAATCGTGCCATCAGTCTATTGACCGAGGAACAGTCCACTGGACTCCAACCCAGCTCGGATCACCATATGACCTTTGTTCCAGCGATGCGGAGAGCCCCTTCATTTGCAGAAGAAGCGTTGGGCACTCAGTTACGCGTGCTCCGCCTGGCAAGAAGATCCGTGGGAACGAGTGTCTGTCTGGTGCCCAGTGGGCCGAAGACGTTGTGTGGTCAATTAATGGAGTATAGAAAAGCGGGTAACTTGCACAGCTCGGGGCGATTCACAGAGGTATAATTTGTGGTAGTCCAAGTCTATTATCGATGCAGTAGGATGGTATGCGTAGTTTATGCCTAATGAATGTCCGTGTCCATAATGCAGAATGCAGGGGTGCGTTATCAGGTGGTTGGTGGGGAAGAGGGGCTGGCCATCTTCTCTTCCTCGGAATCCCTGTTCGTTAGAGTTGCGGGAGAGTTGGGTTGGGCATCCTGATCTTCATCGTCGCGGCCTCCAACAGTTCCAACTCCCCGAAGGAAGAAACAGAGGATCGTTGCTGATAATCCTTGAGTACGAGGAAGAAACCGATTAGAGAAAACTGCTTACCGACAATACCAAATCCGAAGCCTCCCCACTCAGCGGCCCTATATGCGAGAAGTTGTGCTCGAGGTGGTGCATGGAAACCAAAGTCATCTCCAACCGTCACACCCAAGTTGGCAGACGCTGCTGTCCGGACGCGATTAAAGACCAAGGTCGTTATTGCCAAACCGAACGACGTTCCCAGCTAGACATCACGTAAGTGGGTGAATGGAGTTGTAGATGCATTGCTAACTTACTTGAGTCATTGTTTGAAACAGAGCGCCAGCGACGGATTGTTCGTGGGGTAGGGCCACCTTGGCGATGAATAGGGTACCTGCTGAAAATACGAAGTCCGCTCCAAAGACCGAGAGAATGGCACTGGGTAGTCCGTACGCCCAGTAAGTCTGGGAAGGCTTGACCACGGCAAAGAATAAGTTCGCGGAGGCGGTGAGACTGGTTCCAAGCACTGCAAGAGGAATCGTGAGCCAGGGACAACCGGAGAACAATATGATAAATATTACACATCAGGTACATAACATCCACCCTCCCAACCACGAGTGCGACGACAACGTTGCTGTTCGTTAACGGCAACATGGTGAGCGCAGGTCGGTGAACTAATGGATACGACATACCACACGACGCCGGTGATAAACATCGGTAACAATCTGAGCATCGTTTGCACGGGACTAAGTCGTAGGTACTCCTGATAGAAGAGTTGAACCCAAAAGTTGTAGGACATAAAAGAACACCAGGTGAGGAAGGCGATGAGTTGCATCACCGCAAATCTGCCGTTGGCGCGGGTCCAGAGTGAAAGGCGCATTATAGGTGGAGGGAATCTTCGCCTGGCAGGAAGGTGTTCGTTGTTGAGACGTTTCTCGAGGTAGTGTTGCCAGAACAGGAAGGCAATGGTTAAAAGCACGCCAAGGACGAGGAGTGCAATAATGTCTGAGGCGACCATCAGTGGTCAAGACAGTGTGATGGTGCGAATAACGTACAAGGGGTGGCCCATCCCCGGGGGGCGATACTTCCGTCGCTGAGGACGAAAATGATGAAGGTGAGGCCAGCGGTGACGAGGAAGGCGCCAACGTAGTCTATCCTTTTGTCGACCTCTGTTGATGGTTGGTCAGGGTCGATGGAGAAGGCACCTCCAATCATACATAGGGCATTAAGACCAGTCGAGAGGAAAAAGACGGAACGCCATGTGGGACTTGCAGAGGGGTGACTTAGACAAGGACGCAGAGGTTGTGAGAAAAAGCAACCGACTCGGAAAATTGGGTGAGAATCGCTCCAAGGGTATTTCCCACAGCGGCTCCCAGAGGAGCGCCAGCAGCAAAAGTGGCAAATGCGATGGACCTCATCTTCGAGGGAGGGAATGCGTGGGCGAGTATACCAAGCTGGTGTTGGGAAGATATAGGTCATCGGGCGAATGGTAATATGATGGGAAGGACGCACGCAAGCTGGGATTGTTGCAGCTGCACCGCAACCCTGGATACCTCTCAAAACATTGATTGTGATTTCGTCTTGAGGGAATTAGTGGTCTGAGAGACGAGTGGAAATGAGAGCATACTTTTAGCAAAGCCACAGCCAAGAGAGAAGACGCCTTGGACCAAGGACCCAAGCATGAACGCTTTCTTTCGGCCGTAAAGGTCTGCGAGACGGCCGAAGAAGAGGAGCAGACAGCCGGAGGTGAGGGCAAATGCAGAGACAAGCCATTGCAGCTTGTCGGGAGAGATATGAAGCTCATGACCGACGGACGGAAGGGCAATGGCCGCGGACGTGTTTGTCGCGGCCTTTGCGTTGGTTTCTGGTCAGTTGTCTGATTTACGGGGAGTGAGTGATAGACCAACGTTTACGATCATCGCACCGGCACATGATGCGATGAGTGTGGTGGAACGGAGAAGAGAGCGTGTAGGCTGTGGGGACCTGACCGATACAGGCTTCTCCTCGGCGACTTGGGCCATGGGTGGGGGATAGGGTGTGTGGAAGGACGAGGAGGGCGAGGGGAGAGAGTGGTTGGGAACTCACCCTTACATGATTCTCAGTGTTCCGCCGGATGTAGTTCTTGATCTGAGTTGATCGTGGATAGGCATAAACAAGGCCAAACATCCTAAAAAGGATATTTTTTCCCATCCCTGTGTTGTCCGTGTGACTGTGATCGCTCTCTCACCCGCGGGAGGCACGAGCAACGGCGACGACCACCCTGCGACTGACAACCACCGCCCCGCCCGTCCTCGTCCTTTCGACGCCATTTGACCACCTTCGGCGCCAGCGATAGCGTTCCATCCTTCTGAGGCATTTTTTTCCGCTTTTCCCTCCTTCTCGCCCTCACAAGACCGCTCCAATGCGCGAGTCAAACTTCGCCTTCCCTGCCCAGAACAGGGCCTCGGTTTGCATATCCTCTCAACTCTACGACAGGCGTGGTATGTTACCTCTCAATCTCTCCCACATTCAGCCTCTATCAATCCTCTGATTTCTCCCCATCGACCAGCGCTCGACACCAACTCGCCCCTGCCACTCTTCAACTCTCTCACACATCTCGCTTATTTGACTTCCACTTCTCCAAGAATACGAGAAATCATGACCATGGACGGTGGCCTAGAGCGTCTCGTCCACATCCTTCACGATTACTGCATTTCTCCCGCCCCTCCAGAGAATCCTGCTTTCATCTATGGTCTATCCCCTCCAAATTCCCATCCTCCCAAGCCAACCCCGTGTCTCAATCCAAAGTCTTTTGACAAGCAAGCGGCATATCGTTTCTCTCTCGCTTTCCAATGTGTCGTCAACATCGGCGTTAGGGGAAGCGAACCTATCCGGAGCCGTGTTGTCCAAGCAGGCACCTTGGATGTCGTCGGCTGTATCCTCGAGGCCTGGCTCGCGAGTAAGGGTTTTGCCATCGGACCCAGCTCTAGCGCAAGTGGTATGCCTCGTGAAACCCGAGAACAAAGACTTGCTCGACGCCAGGCCCAGGCCGAACAACGCCAGAGGGATCAGGCTGCTCAATTATCTCGTGCCCTACAACGTCAGATCGTCAACGATGACTTCGGTCGCTATGACCGTTCCACCCCTGCTGTAATCGACACTTATGTCGCTCAAGTAAGTCCCGTTCCGCACCCAATCACCCAACAAATCATCACTCATCACTCCACTTACTAAGGATGAGCCCATGACCGATGGAACCCAGGATCCACCCTCATCCGCTACTTCAGCCGATTCTACAACCTCCGCAGAAACCTCTTTCGGGAGCACACCGGTTCGTTCAATCACTCCCGTGGGAACTGTCACCGTTTCCGCCCGCGAACGCAGCGGAACGATAATTGCCCGACCCCACTGGGATTCCACCCTCGCTCCACCCACACGGAGGGCGGAAGCCTCGGGATCTACTTCCACTGACAACTCGCGGCCAGAAACCGAGACTGAGGATGACGGAGATGTCGACATGGACCGTGACCGAGCAGATACCTCTCCCGAACGTACGGGAAATCCACCTCAGACCTCACCACACACAAGACGTGCAGTCGGTATCGTTACAGATTCTCCTCCTGCCACTACTGCTGGAGTGTCTCTCGAAGTCAACGCCGACGCTCACATTATCATCAACAACGGCCCAACTCATGGCCTTAATGAAGTTGGAGTCGAGGATGGTATCGTTTCCCTCGAGCCCAACGACGATTTTGCCATGGGTGCCCCTCCTGGCGCTCCAGGTGCTATCGAGGGTACTGTACCCACGACAGCGCAGGCCGATCTCGAGACCAGGCCGAGGCCGGGTCAACCTGACGTGACTCCCAGGGCTGCCACCACCGATTTACCAGCAATAATACCGGTCACGACTGTTCCTCGAGGCACTCTGGACCTTCCTCGGCATCTAAACAACACTCAAATTCCCGCTAGGTTCCGTGCACCCAGGACCACTCATGGCCAAGGTATACCACACGAACGACATCCCGAAGGTCCTTATCGGGATGAGGACGTCCTTCTCAGTCTCCAACTTTTGGCTTACCTCAGTAAATACCCTCACGTTCGGCAGCATTTCTACAAGACGCGACCCTCGTTCCACCCTGCGACCCAGACGTTGGCGAACAAGGCTGGTCATTCCGTTTCTGTGAATAGCGCAGCCACATCGTCTTCTTCGAGTACCAAGGAAACCAATCCCATATTCAAGGCTTTCGCGTCCGCCACAGGCAGAGGAAAGGAGAAGGAGAAGGCCACGGCGAGTGTCAACCCTGTTCAGGGGTCCACGATGAGGGAGACGAACGTGTTTTCTCTGGTCGAAAGATTCACATTCCGGCCTAGCTCCTCGGAGAGCGAGCTACCGAACCCTCCGCCGACCTTGCCCGCGGAGATCCAGTATTGGGCTGGAGTGATAATGAGGAATGCCTGCCGTAAGGACGAAAGTCGCGGAGGAATTAGACAATGTGCAAACAGTGAGCGTTCCCATGAGCATCCTCTTTGATTAAACCATCTAATTTCACTCCTCAGTGCTCTGTGGTCGTTGGGAAACTTTCCCTCGTGAGTTTGCAAAATGCAGACGTTGTCGCAAGGCCAAGTACTGTGGAAAGGATTGTCAAAGTACCGCTTGGAGTGAGGGACACAGGTTTTGGTGCAGTGCCAAGGACCCTGAAGACGATGGCGATCATCACCACCACCACGGGGAGCGAAGGAGTGGTGCTGGGACGATTGGAGATGGCCGAGCGCCCGCAATGACGACAGCGACCTCTGGTGGCACAATCACAGGAAGGACAGAGCGACGGGTGGACAGGGACAGACAGAGAACAGTCGTCGGCGCAGTTACGAATGGAGACACTGTGCAGGGGACTGTGCCCTTTCGCAGTCACGTCGGAACAGACGTCAACACCACACTTGCCGCTCTGAACTCGCGACCGCCGACTCACAATGGACAAGCCGAGTACCTACGGTTACTCAACAACCCACGCCAACAACCCAATGCTGAGTCCTCGGCAGCTTCTACGAGTGCCCGCCGACGAGCAGAGACCCTTGCCGCCCCACAGCTCTCGCAAAGGATGACAACAGTCCCCGTCAACACAGATTCGACTGGACAACAAAGACCGTTCCTGCCTGGACCTCAGCCTGATGGGCAAACGGGCCCACATCCTGGGGCTGGTCCATCCAGACACGGTCGTTCGCCTGCGCCTACACAGGACGCTGAAATGTTTGGATGATTGTTGATTTTGGCTTGACGTTGACACATTGAGATCTCTTCTATGCGCTCGGTGGTTCATACCCACGTTTATGGTTAATTCTTCCGTCTTATCCAGTCATGATTCATTTTTTCTCCGTCACATATATTCCTGCATTTCTAGGTCGTCGCATCACAGTCTTTCGTTTCCCTCTCTCTCTCTCGACGTTTCGACGTCCCTACCGTTACTATCAGTACAGTAATATCTAGGTGCACAATGTTTTCCAGCCTCGCAAACCCAAGTCACGTGTTTCGGATAGGATTTTCCCGAGCGTGACACGCTGCGCGTTAAGAGTTTGCCAGCGTACTTCCACCTCACCTCTCCCTACATCTCCGCCCTACGACTAATCTTATATTTCTCCATTCTAATGGTCCGGTTTCACACCTACCGGTCGCATACTTCACCGGCTGACAACAGTTAACGCGTCCTGCAGGCTACTCAGGCGACTTTCAAAAGCATCAAGGCTGTCATACCGCTCCTCGATCGCGTCTTGGTCCAGAGGTTCAAGCCTGACACGGTGAGGCAGTCCTATACGGCGCCATGCGGAAGGTGTTGACCATGCTTGGTTTCGCATTAGAAAACTGCTTCCGGTGTCTTCCTCCCCCAATCGTCGACAACCAACCCCTTGCCAGAGGCTACCGTAATTGCCGTCGGACCTGGCGCGCCGAACAAGGACGGAAAGATCGTTCCCACCACGGTTAAAGCGGGAGACAAGGTTCTCCTGCCGGGATGGGGCGGAAACTCGATCAAGCTCGGTGAAGAGGTAAGCATTCAGGGTGTGTCGAGACGGTCGAGACAAGAATTGAACCCTAGCAAAGGAATACTTCCTCTTCCGGGACTCTGAAATTTTGGCCAAGATCCGGGAGTAGGCCAGAATTGGGGGCATATGTACACTCGTTCTCAATACACATGCACTGTGGACCACCGCTCAGCATATAAGCAACGAACCGAAACCGTGCGCGAAATGAGATATATATACGTCCATGGTTAGAGCACACACACTCGCAAGTTATGAGATACAATCTTAGCTCTAAGAGATGAAACAGAGTTCCTGACCAAGCGCCGGTCACCTTAAGAGTAAGCCGGGAAGTAGGCAGTAAGGTAAAGAATTCGAGTCGTAAGACGAAAAGAGAGAAGGCAAAAGCAGAGGAAAAGATACTATACATGACGGAGTTGGATATAATAACGAGGCGGGCGAGTGGGATGGAAAGCGGGTGCGGTGAAAGATTCCGGCACAACGGAAGAATGTAATGAAATAGGTGTAAGAAATGGACATCCTTCTTCTCACGCCAGACTCATCCTTCGGTGGCGGTCCTGCGTGCAGTACGAATTGTGGGATTCACTGGTGGATCCAGCTTTCGATTGGTCGTCACCTGCAGCACCGTTATTGGATTCGGCATAACCCTCGCTGCCATTTGACAAGGAAAGCAGGGTGCGCTTGCTGTACGTCGGTTCCAGTGTTGTGGACGGCAATCGCTTGAATGATGGTCGGGTGTTGCCGTCACCGCCATCAGATTCCGAGGAAGTGGATGAGGCGCGCATCTCGGCAGCAGAGGAAGAGGGGCGACGTTGCACGATGGGTGGGACCGAGGAGGTTGTGGACAGCGAGGGTGGGATCACGGGATCGTTAACCCTGCCGAGGTAAAAGGGACCGGAGGTGGTGCCGTGACGTTTTCTGGGAAGATTTAGATTAATGTTGGTCTTCCTGGCCAAGACTGCTCGTTCGTAACTCTGGAGATCGTCAGGGCCCATGTGAGAATGTAAATGGCTCCTGTGGTTGTTGGCGATGGGGGGGTTGTTGCTGTTGTTGCCACGGCCTTCGTTGGGGGCATAATAATGATGACCGATGGGCCCAACATCTGAACCAACGGGCGGAGTCTTGACGCTAGGAAGACTGGCCACGCGGGCGAGCTTCTTTCCCGAGGCTGGTTTTGGGGCCTCGAGCTGCCCGTGGACGTTGTTAGGGGTAGGGGTGGCGAGTGGAAAAGATGCGCTGTTTGAGCTGGGCCCCGTAAGGGGTGTACGGATGTACTGCTTCCAGAACTCGCGGAGGTCGCGGAACTCTGCCTCCCTAGGGGTCACGCCAGCGGCAGTAATTCCTCCGGAAGTGGAGGAGAGTTGGTCAGGTATATTGACCTTTCCGAGGTTCATGAGAATGTCATCGCCGACGATGTTTTCTCCGTTGTGATCGGAGAAGAATGGAGTACCGTCCGAGGTGATGCCGGCGACAACGTTGGGGTCATCGAGGCTCATGAGACCAAAGGCAGAGGAGAAACGTTCTTGGTTATCCGACTTGCGGGTGTCGGCATGAGTAGATGCATTGTCGGAAATGCCTTGGGGGATGGTGGGAGAGTCATAGAAGGAGGAATGATCAGACGAGTGACCGAGTTCAGAGGCGGAAGCAGAATCACTGTCGTCAATGGAGTCGTGGCGGTTGTACCTAAAGTCACAGAGGTCTGAGGAAGCGGGGAAGTGTTGAGGGATGGAGAGTGGATAACCGTGCTGAGAGTGGGGCCGGTTATCGTTGTTGGCGTGATAAGCAAAGTTATTATGATCGAGGCGATCCTGCCTGGTCGTAGAGGCGCCCCAAGTGGCGGTAGAGAGGGAGAAGCGAGTATGATCGTGGGAGGAGTTGAGATGATTAGTGGTGGGGACGGGATCGGTATTGGGGTTGTAGCGGACGGGCTGCGCGTGGGTGGTCACGGAAGATTGCTGGTTTTGATTACTAATTACGCCGGTATGGTAGAGGAGTTCTGCCTGAGCGCGATAACGAGCGGAATAGTCGGAATCGGAGGGATGGGGGTCGGACGAGGGGTAGAGGGAATTCGCGGAAAAAGAGAAATCGGACTGGTGAGGGATGCTGGAAGCGGCAGAGGAATGGTGGTACATTGGAGCGCCGCTGAGACCGGGTAGGGTGATAGAGGCGTTGTTTGGGTTGTTGAGGAGATACTCCTCTGAAGGAAGGATGTGGTCGAGAGAGAAAGTTGGATTGTGGTTTACCTGCTTATCGTTCGGGAGAGAAGGGGCAGGATGACCGGGCCCGATGGGGGCGGTTTGGCGGTGGAATTTTATAAAAGTACAACGACACTTGCGAGAGATACATTTGGCTGGAAACGAGTATATTATTGGTCTGTTTTGTTTCGACCACAGGAATTGAAGGAGACTTACAGCAAGGGTTGGAGCCGTCGCAGGGAAGGTTTGTGATGACACATTGGTCACAAGCCTGCTTCGAGGTGGTGGCGCGCGTTGCAGAGGTGGAACCCTTGCGCCTGTTGTTTGGGGCACTTGCGGGTCTCTCTGAGGAGTGACACTTGTTTACGTGCCTGGAAAGCAGATCGCTCCTGGCAAACTGGTCTCCGCAATGTTGGCACTTGTAAGGTCTATCGCCGGTGTCTGTGTGTTTGGGTGGGTTAGGTGGACGGGGGAGGTGAGCGAAGAAGTCTGAGAGCACTGACGAGATCTCATGTGGCGTGCTACATGCTGAGGACGAGTAAAAGTTGCGTTGCAGACGGGGCATTTGTGATCGCCAGCCATTTGGAGAAGAGGAAGGGGGAAAGGGAGATGGTCGTCGGTTAGACCCAGTTGCAAATCCGTCTCTCTCTTCTCTGTTCCTCGACGACGTTGTAGTGGAGCTACGAGGTGTTTGGCTTTGTTGATATGACATCATTACATACGATTTAAGAAGAAGCCCCGACACGTGCCACCGTCGCACTGATCAATCCGCTAGACAAATCGAGAAAACAATGATGTCACCATTTTCATCGTTCCCCTCGTTTTTGTTTGTTACACACACACCTTGGAGCCGAAACCGGCACAAACACTTCCGCAAGGGACCTGTAATCATTACGTTAGCACGTTGGTGTTTTCCGAGAAAAGAAGCAAGAAACTGAAACGGAGAAGTGTTGTCGACGCCGATGTATTTCATGTCCACCGGGATGTAGTGTTTGTTGGGAAGCGTGTATGTCGCCCGATCCACCGCCGTGTTGTCTTTAATTAATCGCTGTCCCATCTTGTACAGAGTTGCCTAATGTTGTTTTTGTTTTTTATTTTTGTCCGGATCAGTTCCGCTAACACCGGACTGACAGACACGCACGCACCTGGACGCTCGCGCTTTCGTCCGTGGCGAAAATTTGGAGGGTTATCTCTCTCGCAGATTCGTTGACCCTTGCGCCTTCCCATGCCCCAAGGCCACCCGCACCCTCGATCTGTTCCTTGTCAAACTCGAGCTTCTTTTCGTCCTTGGGTGCGGTGATCTCGAATGGGGCGAACGTGTACAAAAGGTCGACCGATGTGCTAAAGATCCGATCGTCGACCTCTGCCAGGGTTGTATACTCGTCTCGGACGAAATTCTCAAACGTAGACCCCGTCGATTTGAGTACTGTTTCCCCAAAGTGTCAACGCCGTTAACCAGACATGGAGAGAGAAAAGAGTGACCTAAAAGGTCGTTGATGCCCGCCGAAACGTTTCCGACCAGTTTGTCTTTTCCCTGGCTGCCGTCCACTCGGACGTTGACGATCCTCTTCTCGTCTCCGTCCCGGAGGAAAGAGTGGTCGTGTGCCTTCCCGCCCACCGTGATCCTCGCCCATCGGAGCTGTTCGATTGTGACGAAAGCCTTGTGGATGTGAGCGTACTTGGAGACGAGATGGGTCGCGAGGTGTAAACCGAATCTCTCTGCGCTCAGGATGTGTGGAGACATCTTGGCCAGATCTGTTCCCCCTCTTCCCTGTCAATCACCCTTCTCGTGTAACAGATTCACGCACGTCCACTTACAGTATGTGATGTTCTTCATGGAATCCGTCGCGACGACGACGCTGTTATCCGCCTGCGTGTAACTGTCTTCTCCCTCAAAAATGACCGCAAAACAAAAAGAAAAGAAAACGTCTCTCGCCTGGTCTCCAAATCTCCTTCCAGCAACACCCGCACATTGTACTCCACGACGTGGTGTATCTTGCCCTCCCTCACAACCCTAAACACCCTCACCTTGTCTTTCCCATACCTGGCCTCGGCGAGATACGAACTCATCAGTGAAAGGCAAGAGCTTAGATACGGTTATCCTAACACGGCAACTACCGATCAGATATCTTCGTGGAATCTGCTTTCGGCCGGTGCGGGCCCTGCTCCGTTCATGCTTGACCCTTGTACCACCTCCGGATGCGGCCCTTTCCCCTCCGGTGCCTTTTCCTGTTGACGCTTGCTTGGCCGCCGGCTCTCCTTCTTTTCATCCTGTTCCCCCGATCGATCACAGAATTGATCTATATAAAAAAAGGTGCTCACCCCATAGCCGTGCATCGCTTCTTCATGTTCGTAGCTCGGCGGCTCTGTCACTCTCTCCACTTGTACCGCCTCCCGAGCATCGTCGTATAACCCCTCGTCCCCTTCTTCCTCTTCCTCATCGCTGCTTCCCTCCTCCGTCTCTTCCTCTTCCGTCTCGTACCCGACGGACCGTACTGCTGCCTCAATAGGCCCCCCCCTGTCCATCGCCTCGCTCGCCACTAGGTACCTGGCGCAAAGCATCCGGATGTCGTTCCACCATTCCATCATCTCTTCATGACTTCTCGCCCTAAAACTCCACGCGTGCGCAGACCTCCCACTCAACGATAAACTCCGTCGGACGCTCCCTCCCGTCTTGGTAGTTCCCGTCCCATCCTTCCTACCCTCAATGTGGAACTTGTGTGCCTTTGACGTCGACGACGATGGTGGTCCCAACGTGCACATCGGCAGGAACAGGCTGAACACTGGCCCTTTTCCCCCGAGCGCATCAGAACTCTCGTACTCGTGTAGGAACCCAGCCGACGTCAGCACGTAGTAGCTCTCCTTGAACGTCCGGGTAAATCGTTGCTTTCTCTCCAGCAACCCAATGTGCACCCCCATAACGCTCGGGTCTTCTTTTGCCGGGTAGGTGATGACGTCAGGGCTCCTCAACGGTGTTTCCGGGTCCAGCAAGTGATCAGATCGTGCTGAAAAAGCAAGCCATTCCTTGTCCGCCTCCAACACATTCATTTGGTCCGCCAGTCCTCGCCAGATCCCCTGAATCGTCACCGAAGACCGAGACAGCCATTCGTCATACGTAGCCCAGGCCGACTGAATGGACCTGATAAGTGATTCTTCAAAATGCGCCGAAGACTGCTGTATGATGATGATCGACTTTTGCAACAGGTTTTCCTCGTGGACCTGCTTGTTCAACTGCCTGAGGACCGCCTGGTTTGAAACGTAGGGATCCGTTTTCGCAGTGATGTTCATGGGCGAATTCTTAAAAACGGAAACGTTCGTCGCCAGGTCGCTCATGTACCGAGCCGATAGCTCGCGTTCCTTTGCGACGCTCGTCGCGAGCTTTCCCGTATCATTCTGAATGTTCTTCGCAGATGCCTCAGAGAGCTGTTCCAATTTTCGAAATCTGTCTGCACTTCTCACCTTGATATGCGCCTTGATTTCCGTCCGAAGCTTCTGAAGGTGCTGCACGATGGATCCATCGACGGTCCGACCCAAATTTGCGTGTTGGTCGGCGATGCTCCGAGTCTTCTCCCGAATCGAGTAGTAAATGTCCTGTCGCAGCAGTGTTTGAATATAATCATGTTACCGTGAACCTGACGTTATGTGCTGACCTGTAGACCACCTTCACCGAGGAACTGGTTTCCTGCGCGGAAGGGAACTTGGATGACCGCTCCGAGCTTGGTCAATTCTTTCGCGGTGTTGTTCTCTATGTCCGCAATACCCTACGAAGAGACATTGTCAATGTTACCACCCAAAGGCACATGTGAATCGACCTCTCACCTCAAAGTATGCGATGAGCTGCTTCACGATGGCCTTCCAGGCGACGAACCGTTCAATTAGGATGTCAGACGGACGTAAATCCTGGGGCGAAGTATTCTTCCTGATAAGAGATTGAGAGCGAGAGACTGAAGACCTCCGGCTCGTTCTCGAAACCGAAGTCGCTCTCGATATCGATGCAGTTTCGTGGTTCATTCTTGGAGGTTCGCAGTAAGGATTTGTTTACCCTGACGTCACCCTTGGGTCCTGGGACTGTACGATCCGTGGTCGTGACGGTCACATCCCGGATGGGACCGCACGTGACGCGACCACGTCTCCCCCCTCCGTCCTCCATCCCCAACCCGAGGCCCGTCAACCATGAACGCTGCAACCTCCAACATCGCCGTCTCTCTCCTTGTCATGCAAAGTGAGGAGGCCACTGGGTCGTTTGTTATCTGATTTTCCTGATGTTTTTTCTTTCAAGTTGCGAGGAAGATTCCCTTCGATGATCCCGAGGTCTTGCTGTATGCACGCATTGGTTACGTGTCCGCGCAGCTCATCGTCCTCTCTGTTTATTTTGTCTGCTCAAGCAAGGTAAACATTCAACCTCCCTAGCCTACTACTTAGTGACCTTCACACGACGTCAGATCAAGCAGAAGAACGACATGACCGTTCTCAAATATGGTAGGCGCTTTGCCAGTGTCCTCGAATCTCACAGTCGGCTCATCGTTGTACTCTTAGTGGAACCTAAAAACCCAATGGTTTGTCCGCACCGCATCTCAGTTTGCACCCTCATCCTCATTCGTTCCGCAGTCATCAGACTCGGGGGGTCTCGTCACAACCACCGTCATGGACTACGACCTCGGGGAAGTTTCAAAAGGTGTGAAGGGCGTATACACCGGATTGGCTATGATGTAGGAGAACACCACTCATGACTCATCCATTGTATCTCGTAACTTACCCCCTCTCGAAGGACATTCCTCCATCTCTACCTTCAGTATACCCAACCCCTCTTCATCCAGGCCGTCATGGCTCTGAAGAACCTATACGACTCTAAACCAATCAAGATCCACATTTTAGGACAGCCCGCAGAAGGCGAACTCAAGCGTCCTTTCAAGGCCGGGGGTCTGTTTGGTGAGCCTGCACATAGGCCAAGTCACCAGGAGACAAATGCTGATCCCGTTGTAGGAGCTGCGGGTAATCCAGAGACGGACAAGGCGACCATTGACGAGGCTGAGAAGCGAATCGGAGCCAAGGAGGACTGATCTTGTACACGTATATTCTGCTTCTCATCCTATGTTATAAGTACTACCGGTAATTACATTCGCGGGGTCGTCGTTGGCGTTGGCTACTGAGGATCTCACACAGCGTCTGCTATCATCGTCTTGGGGGGTAGCCCCGGTTGCGAAGAGTTCTGCGGGTAGTGTGACGGTGCCTCCCGAATGCAAAATATCCCCCCTCATATCTGGGAGGGTCGACGCAAGTGCAAGTTGGATTGGTCTCGGCGTGCATAACAGCAAACTGACGAGAACAGTTATAATGTGGTTGAGAAGCATTTCGGGCGCCACGATGGCTCCAAGCCCATGGTCAGGGGCACAGTAACTCTTGGAAAACGGGAAGAGATGGATGATAGTAGATCGCCAATCCCAGTCCTGGAAGGGCTGGGCAGGTGGTGAGGAACGCCGGTCATATGAAATCCCGGTACGCCTCGCCGAGGATGAGAGCGGTGTCTCGGGACTTGGCGATTTTTGCAAATACACGCATGAGCTCTAGAGGATAGACAGCGCCGGTCCTACGGGTACGGTCAGCGGGTCCATTGGAATACCTACTAGATTGTTCGGGCTGACCAGGGCGATCGCTTTGGTCTCATCTGTCAAAAGCGAGGGGTGATAGGTTACCACGGGACAGGAACCAGTATGACCTGGTCGCTTGAATCAGCTAAAGCCATAATCACGGCAGAAAAAATGCCATATTGCAGCCGGCGGTCAAGGGGATATCATCTGGTGTGACATCAACGTGATTCCCGTACACGGCTCACATTTCGTGGGCGAGGGAAGATCTCATGGAAGCTTCACCCAAGGTATCCGTGTACAAGCATACAGATTCTGATGACCCGTGAGTGGCTACGGCATCCAGGAGCTGTCTGGAGCGCCCTGGGACGCACCGATCAATGGATGGGTGGGTCGCTAGGGTGGTAACGGGCGCCCACGCTCTGATGAGAAAAATGCTTTGGTGAGCCGATGTCAGTGAAACACGACAAAAAAGATATTCACGGGGGTTTTGCAGTGCCGAGGGGTACTTTCATGAGCGTCGGCGCGGAGAATGGAACGCCACGTGAGGTGATCGGAGGACGGACCAATCCGGGTTGGGTCATGTTTGCCAACAAGCACGCTCTGTCTCTCACCATCATCTCAAATGGCGCACAACTCCCTTCGCCAACTGCCTCGCTCATTTAGAACCAACGTATCGAAGAGGTTTTACTCCACGCCTCCTTCCTCGACGCAGCAATCCGGGGAGCAGCTACAGAAGAAGGCGACGGAATTCGCGGCTTCCGCACAAGAAACATTGAACAAGGCATGGGGAGTGACCAGAAAAAGCCTGGGGCCATTTGGTGAACGTTTGGCTGGAGCTTTGGGCTGTAGGTCCCCGAATAAAGTAACGGGAGGTGGAATGACTGACGCGTCTTTTGACAGCATACAGAGCTCCTGTGACATACAACCTGCAGGTCACGCGCGAATTGTTGAAGCAGGTTTACGTTGCGGAGAGGCTTCAGATTCCCCACTGGACGACGTTCGCGAGCGAGTACAGCTTGCTGTGGTCTAGGGTGAGGAATCCAGCTTTTTTGCGGGAGCTGGTCCGAAGTGGGGAATGGATGAAGGTCGGAGTGTATGTTGTCGAGGGCTACGGTATTTTCAAGGTGCGTTTGCGAGCTTTTTTTTTTTTTTTTTTTTTTCGCAAGAGGGGTGTACTGACGGGTGTTTACTTGAAAGATTGGAGAGATCATCGGACGTAGGAGTCTCGTAGGCTACAACATTGAATAAATAAACTCGCAACGCGGACGGTTCCTTGTTTCACACGTGAGATAGATTGAATGGCTGAAGATGGGTTGGATGGATACTGAAGATGAAGCGCAACGAGGTGATGGTACAACAAGCGAGAATAGATGTGGATTTGTCCGGGTTTGTGACGGTGATTAGGGGTCTTTGGTGTCAGTGACATCCCTGTATCTTTGATTCAGCCGCTGGAGAGCCTCGTTCCTGCTCTCCCAGCTATCCGGGTCAGATCCGAGATCAGAAGGGACGGTTGTAGGGATGGTTGGAACGGGGGTGCCCGGGGAGGTTATGGGCAGACCGGAGGAGTTGAGAGGGGTGAAAGGGTATGCGGGGTTGGAGGAGTCGGGGGAGTGGACGGCGGTTGTGGAGGATGCAGAACTTGGGGGAATCGCGGTGAGGTGAGCGGGGAAATGTTTCCCTCGCTGGGCGGATTTGGACCAGGCGTCCTCAGGAGAACCAGAGCCTCCTGAAGAAGTAGCTAGAGGAAGGGTTGGAGATGGGAGAAGAGAGATGGAGAAGAGAGAAAATAGTTACAGTCATGCTCTGGTGGATAGTTTGCGGTCTCATAGTCTGTTCCTTGAGACTTCGAGTTGAACATGGTCGTCGAGTCGAGATGTAAGTGAGTTTATCACATGGTCCGGGAGGGCGGTGTGTGATCCGATCGACCTGATTAGGTAATGAATTGAAACTCCGCATTAGTCAAGTTGTTTCCTTTTTAGTAGAAGGCTTCTTTTTTCTTCCCCCGCCCCGTCGTCGCCCTGTTCACTCACACCACTTGAACATTTCCTGAATTCCTGTCTGCCCTCTGTCAAATGCATCCGGTTCTTCGGAGATCGTCCCGTCTCCAATCTAAACGAAAGAGGTCTCACTCCCCGCCTCCCGCCCCCGTCCACGTCGTCCCTGCCGACCTTGCCGACACCGCCCACCTCCCTGTCGTCGCTTCCCCCCCGCCCACCGTCGTCGACGACCATGACGACATCCAGTTACCCAATCCCAAGCGCCGCAAGGTCGACGTCGTCGTAAACTCGCCCGCCCTCCAGCCTATATCCTATTCCAGATTCCCAAGGCGAGGCAGGTCTCCCCTCTCCACCGACCCATCCTTGCCCTCTTCCTCCACCTCCACCGACCCGCAGCCCTCTACTCCCTCCTCTCCCCACAATTCATCCTCCTTCCTCTCCTTTCCCTTCCCTCGCAGGCGTCGCAACGTCTACACAGAGAACAACGGCAGGATACCCAGTCTTTGGAAGTACATATGTGTAGAACGAATAGAGACCATGTATGCTTTCCTCCCTCTCCCCTATCTCAACTCTTACCCATAAACCTACAGTTATCACAAGTACGGATACGTGAACGTAGTAGCTGCGGAGAACAACACCCTTTTCTCCCCTACCCAGTTCAACATTTCCACCCCCGCTACCTACGACACCGACACCGACATGTCCTTCTCTCAGGAGGACGATGAAGAGGAGGACGTCACTAATCTTGACGATATCGACCGTCAGATTCTCCAAACCCTCCAAGACCCAGGTCTGCTCGACATTGATGCCATCGGCGAGATCGACCCAGAACTTGTCGACCAATTCTCTTCCTTTGATTCCCAGAAACCCCCCCTCCCCATTCCATTCCCCCCTCTCTCGTCCATACAAGTCCCCGGTCTCGATTGCACTGTCACTGACGACGTCGTCATCGGTCCCATCGATTCCAAGCTCAGTCGCGGGACCAGGACCAGGTTCGTCTCTTCCCTGAAAGGAAGCAGTGTCATCGAATATAAATGTCTCGACCAATACCCCTCCGACGACCCCATGGGAAGGGGGACTCCAATCGATGTCCAACGACGCGCAGATTGGACTTATACCCCCACATTCACTCTTGAACAAAACTGGGTCAACCAGGAGTGGAACATTTTTCTTGACAGTATAGTTCGCATCGTCAACCCTCCATGTCCCGTCGTATCTTCACCTGATACCTACTCTCTTGCCACCCCATCATCAAACACCATTCCCGAGGACCGGCTCCCGCCCACCAAACATCACATGCCTGGTCTCCCTAGAGGCCCCCTTTTCGACGACACTCTTTCTATCGTGGTCCCAGTCGTACCAGTTGGTCCCTCAAGTACCCTTAGCTGCGCTCTTGGGTAACCCATCGTGCTCTCTTGACCCTGTTAATCGTCGTTTTTCTCTTCCCCGTGATTGCTTTTCTCTTTTTCTTTTACTCACGCATGGTGGAATTTCCGAGCTTATAGTTTCGTGTAATCATAAATGTATCTCAGTGCACGGTTGTATACTACAGTACAACACCTCCCAAACACTTCCCCTCTTTGTCCCTACTTTGGCAAAGGTTGGGAAGCGAGTGCCCTCGCCTCATTCACCATTGAGCCCAAGTTCCCTCCGAACGCACCTTGTCCAGACAAGCGACCCAGTTCGTTTTCCAGTAGATCACGAGGATCGTTTATATACCCTACTGGGTCAGCCGCTGCGCTCTCCGATGCTGCAAGCCGGGAGTACGCTGCTTGGTATCCTGCGTTCTGCTCTTCGTGGTCGATCGCTGTCAGGCCCGCATCTGGATCTTCTTCCCCAACGGACTTCTTCGTGAGATGTTGAGGGTTAGCGAACAGTCTGTACAGCCCTGCGAGAGACTGGGTCCTGCATGCAGAACATGATCAACGTTGACCCATCCTTGCCCGTCCCTTATTGGACTTACCAGGTGCTCGCAAATTCCGGTTTGCGCATTATATCGCTCTGCACCAACATCCTGACCATTCCAACCGCTACCACTTTCTGGTCCCTGGAAACCGTCAGCGGCACTTGGGGGTTTACGAAGTTGATCAGAATTTGAGACCAAAGCCTAGGAGCCCACCCTCCGTCGTCAACCATTGCAGCGATCAAATCAGAGAGAGGGGGGGGACTTACCCCCCTTGAATCTGTTCGATAATCTCGATCAAATAGTCTGGTGAAAGACCATTTACGTTGATTCCCATAACGAACGTCAAAAAATAGACCAAGTGATAGACGTATTTATCCGTCTTGCTCGTTTGCATCCTGCTCAGTAAGCTTACAATCACCGCGGGGAAGTACTGGCGGAGGTTCTGTCTGCAGTTCTATTCAGGTGAAGGGTTAGCAGCAACAGCAACGTATCGGCTCACGGAGGTATGTTCTGGACAACGGCCTGCAGAAGTTCGAATCCCCATCCGTCGTTTATCTTCGACGGGATCAACCGTTGCTGGACCACAGCAAGAATTGCTGTGTACTGCCCGGTCTCTATCAGCTGTCCAGAGTCCTTGGCTAAGAACGCCTTCAACAACTTGACCAGCCCAGGTACACTTCCCTTCTGCTGCCAGCCCGCGGGTGTTAGCAAGAAGGGAAGGATCGATCGATATTCGTTCGGGACCGACGAAGTGTGCAATTCCAGCATTTGTCCCAGGACTTGAAACACATAAGGAATATACTCTGGCGAAAACCCAGGTAAACGTCAGGCCAGAATCGGAACTAATCATCGCTCACGGTCAATATCTTGCTGGAGTATGAAGGTGAACGGCCCAAACAATTGCCCTTCAAAGGCAGGGACTGTTGCCGGATTTGCTGCAGCAACGAACCTGCGCAAACGAGTGAGTCGCGAACATAAAACGCCCTCCCGCCTTTGACTTGCCTCATAAGGCCGGACAGGCTTTCGAATAGATACTGGTCAAAGTTCGGGTTGCTTGGATTCTTGGAGGTGACTCCAAGGATTCCGACTAATCGTTGCAGTGTTCGGTCATAGGCGGTGGTGGCCAGAGTCTGCCTGGCCGTAAAGATGATCCTCATGATACCTTGATAGTGGTCTCATGAACAATAGAAAAGCAGTCAGACTCCCACTTACATTTCATCATGAAATCGTTTTCAGCAACCTTCTCTGGGCTGCCGGCAGATTCCAGCTTGTTCAATACCGTATCGATCAGCTCGGCAGAGAACGGCTGGATGTCTTCGGGTTCAAAGCTGCAGTATTGGCGGGTGTCAACAAGCAGGGTTTTGGAGCGAGAGAGAGTAAGTATCACGCCTACAGGACGACATTTCCACGCCTGATGAAAAGGATGCGTTCAATTGCTACTGCGGCATACGTGCATGCCACATAGTTGCTGGACTGTAGGTGCTGTGCCAGGTGCGGCAAGACTGTCAGTAGCTGGTCTTTTGTCAACTGTGTCATATCCCAGTTGAGCTTTTGAACCCTAATCGCGTACAGATCATCCTACCTGGTTCCTGAATGTATTCAAAAACCTGATAGCGTCGACCTGCAAGATCGGGTGCGCAGTCCCCTCAAGAGCCTGGAGGTCTTGGAACACATTGTTCGAAAAGAAGTCGACAACGTTGATCCGCGAGTTTGTGGACGTGACTCCTTGCTGGGACGTGAGGGAAGGGTGAACGAGTGATCGTTGGAATAACAAGGAGTAAACGAACCGCGACAGTCGACCCTCGCGTCGCAATTGCCCCAAGTAGATACACCGCGACGTCCTTGGATCGCCAGTTCTCGCGGGGGTTGGAAGAATACATTTTTAACCCCTCCTGAATCAATAATCCAACGACTTCTGTTGTTTCCTCCTCCAGCCCGCCAGCCACAAGTGCTTTCAGTACATCGGCTGCAGCCTGCCTACGAGTTACGGCCTCGCTGCTTGTCCCGCCTATTGTGCCTGCCGAGGTGGATGGGATGGATAGATCCAAGCGGATAAACTCTAGGGGATCGTCTTCAAACTGTTCGATGTCATGATCTACCGGAAAAGAAGTTAATACGCCAGCAGAGATTCACCTCAGCGATAGGGGACACACTAACCCCGAAGTTCGATGTTAGGGACCACCACGCCTTCGACGAGCACAGAGATCATTCGTTTGTCCGAAAAGTGTTGTTTGTAATGTCCTATCCGGATGGTTGTAGATAGGAACCGCAGAGCCTGGGCGACTAGCTAGGAGGGGGTTCAACCGACCAACACCTGCAAATCTTTCTGTACGACCCAACGTACGTGATCATCAGATACTCCAGGTAATTTTCCACCGCGGAGCAACTCCCAGATTGCCGTCACAAATAACTCTACAGAGCTAGAGCTCTGCAACACTTCTGGGTAAAGTTTCGTGTAAAGCTGACTCAAAAAATCAGCATCCGTTTCGTACAACTCATGCGGTGCCCACCTCTGCAATTTCGAGTATCCCAGTCTTGATTTGGGATGGCAGGGATGGCGTCGTGTCATCGGGCTGAAAAGGGTACAACGTAAATTGTCTGCGTTTGGATGTCAACTTAATGGCTCTTACTTCTGTAGCCAAGGATGGGGGGTTCCAAGACAAGAACGTTAAGAACAGGCCCTGGGGTCCGAAGAACTGAACATGGGAATCTTCGAAATCCGGAGGTAAATCTTGACAAGTGAGATCGAAGAAAAGGTCAATCAGTATCGCTTGGGTTTGAGCGACCAATCCGATATCTCCCTGGAAACTGGGTGAAAAAAGTATATTCGCGGTGTGCGAAAGGAGTTGGAGGAAGGGCTTCGCAAATCTATCGAGGACGTAATTGATCGTCGAAAAAAGGGCATCGGATCGCGTTTCCGCACGCCATGCACGGAATATCGAATGGGCAGTCTCCAAAATACAGAGGTTGACTTGATAATCCTCGTTGGAGAGGCGGCCGACCAGTTTCTAAAATCACGGCAGGTGAGGAGTGAGAAAGGCGCTTTCAGGACCGCAGCGGCGATTCCTGGGTACCGGACGGGCTTACATCTATCAGATCTGGCCATCGTCCAGGGAAGTCCGACCGCGCTATGATTGATATCGTTTCTGCCGTCTGGGCTCTGAGCGATTTATCGGCAGCGGTTGAAAGTGCAATCATCGCCGGCACGAGGTCGACCCTCAATGTCGCCTTGTCGGCCTCTTGAATGGGTACTTCATCCTACACAGAGATCGGTCAGAGCTACAGAAGGAGGGTTTATCTGCCACTTACGTCCTCCCACCTTGATTTGGTTGCGTTCTTTAAGTACACTGATCCTGCAAGGCGGACTGAGCGATCTTGGGAAGAATCAAGTACAATGTGGAGGAGGCTCGGGAGGAATGAAATTTGTGTGCTAAGAGTCGCGAGATTTTGTTCTGCCTGTTTTCTTGTGGATGGGTTTAAGGACGCCAATAACAGCTGAGGCACGTCCGACATGTTCGCGAGCAAGAGCGGGAACCCCTCGAAGAATCCAGTGCGTCGGCGTGACAATCGCGAACTGCCCAGCCACGGGTCACGGGATTCGTGCTTTGAGTACCAAGTGACATCCCTCACCGGTGATCGTCAGTGGTATTACGTGGTCTGCTTGAGGAGACTACCCTGAGCATCCTCAAGGTGCAAGGCGCCAGTCCTCAACTCCGCCCACCTCGCGATGTCGACAGTGCATTCCTGTGCCCTATTCCTTGAATGTACCTTCCGCATCAGTTTGGTCGTCATGGATGACGGTCTCCTCAATCCACGGGAAGTGGCCATCATCGGGATGGTTTGTTCGTCCAATGAGATGTTTCCCGTACGATTAATTTGTTACACGATGTAAGCTAGGTACTAGCCAAGCAATGAAGTTGATGCGTATGCTACAGAGAGTGTGAGTGTCCAGGTGCGCTTGTCAGGGATGAGAATTTTGGAGGGGCGCGCGCGATTTGGATGCACTGAGCAGGCTCAGTAGTATCCTCGATCTGGGCCCTGAGACAGAGTCCGGGAACTGTAGGCGATATTCTTGCTAACGGGTTCTAGCTGACCATGGCGATGCGATCGCGGAGGTGGTTGACATGGATCATAATCTGTTCGATCCGACGGTAATCAAGATCCGGGAACAGGTTCGCAGTGTCGTCGGGGAGGGTGGCAATGGTGGGCCTCCCAGAGCCGGATGCACCAACTATCGCGACAGACTCCCTCGCGGACCTTCAGCGAGACACCCTTGAGGACCGGAACTTCAGGTCACTCGGGGAGCGAAGGAGACCTTATTCGGGGTGATTGAACCCCTGCTCGGAGGGCACGCAGATTCGTGCGGCTCCTGAGTGTCGGTCGACAGTCGCAGGGGACGGTGAAAGTTGTGAGACGCTTGGACAGAGGTAGCAATGTGTTGAGCTAAAGAGTTGCCAGCAAGGGACGAGTGCACCAAACAAGGAATCCACGTACTACTAAAAACCACAAGCTGAGAACCAAGAGAAGCGGTGAAAACCACGAGGTTGAGAACCGGTGTGGGTGCCGCGTGCAACAAAGGTCGCGCCGACGTAGGTAGAACAAGACAACTTCCGAGATACAGATGAGCGAGCTGGTGACATCGTGGATGCAGCCTTCGATGAAGACGCCCTTGATTCCTGCAGGTGAACATAGCAGGGAGGTCGATAGTATGTTTCATTAGGACAAACCCTCCTGTCGGAGTTGGGGATTGGCCACGACCATGTCATCACAATAGATGGTCACCAATCAACTATACGGAGAGCCTTCGGTTTCGAGCAACTCCCTGAGGCGCCCAGGAGCGATTTTATCACATGGTATGATTCCCAACATGCCTGCCACACCCTGAAGCCACCTAGGCCCTTCGCGACTTTGCGAGGTGCATTACACCGACGGCCAGATCCCTATTACAGTGGCCGTGCCGATCAGGGGAGTTCCCGAAGAGTTCACTGAACCAGGGACGTGAACTGTTTCCCAGCCACCCAGACATTCCCAAAGAGTTGAAGTGGTAAGTGGAAAAGACGCGTCGGTCACGAGGCTCGAAAATTATGATCGAGATTATCATAGTCATGTGCGTATACCCGACGCGCAGTACAGCAACCATCTACTAAAATAAGGAAACAGATATGGGGTGGAGGGTAAAGTGAATGAAGTGTCTCGGTGCTGCCTAAAAAGACGCGGCACCCGCGTTTGGTACATGTGGGGGAAACATATCGTGCACAGTGAAGAAATGGTCATCTATAGATACAACTGTGTGGTGTAAATGATGGGATGCGGGCGAAATACTGCAGATTATCAGAGGGCGTCCTAGGCATATAAAGCGGGACTAACTGTGATCTTGCGGGGAGGTACTGTTCATCTGCCACTATAATATTCCATAGTCTTTGAGGGCATTCTGGAGAATGGTCTCTTTGACGGCCGCAAACACCAACCGGATATTAGAAGTATCTGTCGCCTGCGTCAAACTGGTACTCGTGAATTTACAATGGTGCGGAGGTGAGCGGCGTGGAACGTACTGAGGGTAGACGTTCAGTCGTGCGCGGTTGGCTTGCATGAATCTCCATAGTATGTACTTTGCCGCTTTATTGACATCAGAGCCACCGGTATACTCCGGAAAGTACCGCTCCAGTGGAACCTGTAAAATGCTGTCAACTCGGGCTGGCAGGAGGGGTAGAGAGACGGGTGTGCCTTTGGAAGTTTGTTGCGGAACACATCGATCTTGTTCATGAATAAAATTATGGAGGTCCGTAAGAACCACCGCGAGTTTATGATCGAGTCGAATAGCTCCAGAGATTCCGCCATACGATTCTGTGGAGAGAATAATCAGAGGCGGTACACGAGGTATCGAACGCATACGGCGAACCTGGTTTCTCTGTTCAAGTAACACCTGATCGTACTCGCTCAACGCCGTGCAGAAGATAATGCTCGTCACACTCTCAAAACAATGGATCCACTTCTTTCGCTCAGAACGTTGCC
>Ga0307517_10001550_pt1 | contig 38292 bp, 34 predicted proteins | sample 23_EM_MG_FD_194515 | JGI IMG/M metagenome (GOLD analysis project Ga0307517, IMG submission 194515) | Populus trichocarpa ectomycorrhiza microbial communities from riparian zone in the Pacific Northwest, United States - 23_EM | ecosystem: Host-associated > Plants > Roots > Unclassified | place...
ACTACCGTAAGAACTCGAATAATCGGACCATGTGCTATGTAGTCCGAAATTTCCTCCTCCGGAAAAGGGGCGAAAAACACACCAAAAATCTGCCCCCTGAGAGAGAAGAAAAAAGAAAAAAACACCGGACCATACCAAGAGAGGCAACTCCAACGTCCTAGCACATGGTCCGATTATTCGAGTTCCTACGGTATGTCGCGAGAGTTGGCAGGAACTTGATCGAAAATAGAGCTGTAGGGGATACGGAGCTCTCGGGAGTTCAGGGTGGAGCTTACTGCTCCGGTATGATCGATCTCAAAATCAGTGTTCCCAACCGTCCCGGGCGGACTGCAGGGCCCTGGCGTCCAATAGTCCCGCCCGTCCCGGGCAGGGTTGGTATGGACGGCCGGGTAAGGCGTCAGTCCTCGATATTCACTGTAGGACTGTACTCGAGTACGGTAGGCTGACGGCAGGGCCCTGCGGTCTTACTGGAAATGGTAACTCTTGGTAGGGCCCGGCCGTCTTTTGAATTGACGGTCACCTGTATATTAGAATCAAAATGTTTCGCTTCTTTATAGTAACACAGACCTCATGCTAATGAGATTTAAAAATGAAACATAAACTAAGACACCTATAGGGCCCGGCCGTCCGTCCCGGGAATGGATCAGGACGGACTATAATTTGGCGTCCGTCCCGGGCAAAGGCCTCAAACTTGGCGCCCTTCCCGTCCTAGGCCAAAGACGGACGGACTGGACGCTTGGGAACACTGCTCAAAATCCTGGACAGATCTGGGGATCAGGGGGTGTGAATTCCTGGTTGTATGGGAGGGCAGAGCCATCATCCAGCATTCCATTTTCCTCTTGAAATGGGCTCCTTCCGATTTTTATTATTATAATGAAACGAGTCCGGCTCCCCGAGTTCGTGAGCCACCACACGGCGTCTCTTCGGAGCTGGTTCCATCCCTGAGAGAATCCAACTTCTATGACCAGCGAGGGCCATGCATCACGTCCGACCCGTGTCACTGGCCCAAGGCTCTCATCACCTTCTTTGCCCCGAACGCCTGGGACCTGAACCCTCGTTGAACAAAACGGCTCAATTGACCTGTGGGTGGGGCCCGGAATGGATGTAATCTTCTGAACAATCTCTTGATAGAAGGAACCACCGACCCTCTCATGCTCTGCCCCAACCGTAATGGACAAGGGTGTCGCGTCCACAAGTTTCGTTATTTATTAGTTCGCCCCCGGGCAACCACTCGGACGAAGCTTTTGTTTCGAAACTTTTTGTTCTCTCCGTGAGCTAACTTGGTTGGTTGGAGTGTTCGGGGTATTGGCTGCAGCGGCGACTATGTGTGGTCGAATTTTCGACGGCAAGTAGGTAGGCAGCAGGTAGGGATCTAGTGGGATTGGTGGGTTCCTTGGCGGACGGATCAATGTGCTGGATTGAGTAGGATGGGATTATGGAGAAACTCGATTGGCGGATGATAGAAATTTCACTATTTTGCGGAGAGGGTAGACTGGGGACTCCTTAGGTTCAGAGATTGAAAACGTACTAGTGTAGACATTAGCTGAACTGCTTGTAATTGGTTATCAATCACCAGAAACTTACTGTTCCTTACCGGCGGTTGTCTGGGATGATCGGCCAAATGTGATTTGATTTTGGCTATTTACTGGGTTCGAGGCCAAGGTCCGATAGCCTGATAGCTGGTGGGCCAATGGCGAATATTCTTTCAGCTCCTTGACATATGGCCCGGGCGAAAGGAGAATAGGGGCCTTGTTTGATCGGCCTCAAGGGGAAAGTGCCTGGGTTGGTTCAAGGGATCCAGTGATGTAAAACTTACTATAAACATTATCGGATCTGCTTGTAACCAGTTATGCACTACCGGGTACTGACTGTCTTTTCCCGAGATCCTTGGTGTGGATTTGATTTCCACTATTGACTATTTTGTGAAGGTTTGCTAGCTGATCGGTGGGGGATCTAATGCCTCTAGATACCCGAAATATCGCTCTGCCGGGAGGAGAGGGGGTAGTGACTGATGGCAAGAGCTTTAGCCAAGCAAATTGAACGGCTTGGGTGAAGAGAGGAAGTTTTAATAAAGCGGAGATGCTGATGACGCTTTATCGTGAAGAGTTGATCGAGAGGGAATAACTTGGGAAAGTTGGGAAGAGGAAGAAAAGAGTCAAGAAAGACAAGGCGGGAGGGAAAGAAAGATAGGGGTGTGAAAACCGTTTCCCGGCTTGCGTGTCATGCCACAGGATTTCCCTATAATATCTTGTATTCTGGTGCAGCCGCACTAGTATACGAGTATGATACTTTACCTTATCTGAAAATCAAGCCTTTCGTTACGCAACCACTTAGCCGGTTGCAAAAAATATGTCCCAATCCAGGAATGAGTATAGTGCTCGGGGATAACCATAAGTCGGGCCCATCCACAACGTGTACGGAATCCGTCTGGAAACTTTCACAAATTAGGACACCTGAGTGATTTCTCATGATTCCAGAGGGCGAAAGACAAGCGCCAAGCTCACTCCATAACGTCTCCCTTCTAGAGCGTCTAGAGGCAGACATCAGCTCTCTCTGATACAAAAGCAAACTTCTAAGGACTTGCGTCGAGCTGTTGAGTGAAAAGGACTTGGTGGCAGCACTATGGAGGAATCTAAGCTTTGGCCACACCTGGAGTTGGTAAAAAAGATAAGATCTAAAGGTTTGTTTTACCTTCTCTTCTTTTCTCTCCCCCTGATAATTATATTTTACTTCCAAATTTTGTACCGTATTGTTCATGCTTAACCCTAGAGCTTTCAGTTCCTCCTCTCGGTTTTTCTCTTCCTGTTTGTGCTCACCCTAGCTTTGCTCGGGCTGGCCGCTCAATGCCAATTTTTGCAAAGCCAAGCGAATACATGAAGATGATGATAGAAGGAGATAATGAAAAAACCCTGAGAAGAAATAGAGAAATCTGAAACCGAATACATGTCTGAACCTAGCTATACCCTCCCTCTCTGATACTTCGTTCGTAAGTCCACTGTCGGAGGCGTTGGGGGAATGTCGCTGCCCTTGTAGCTTGGGATCGTTGCCACCGATATATCCCAAGGTGACAATGAGGGCGCCATATAAGTCTCAGGGGTGGTGGGTGGGAAAACAAAGAACGCGAGCTGTAGCGAGCTTGGAGACGAGAATGCGGGTTGTAGCGAGCTTGGAGGTCTCCAACTCCCGGGAGTGCGGTGGCCCTATATGGGCTGGAGCTATGGCCCCCGGGGAAGGACGCGTCGACTTAGACTAAACTGTTTTCTACCACCCCCGAGTAAGACTCGCGCTTTGCCCCATTGGCAATGGGTTGTTCCAACCCGACATATAACTCTTACTGAGTTCTAACGCATCGTGTCTTATCTTTTGGTTCAGTGCCAAATCTCACATCTTCCCGATATGCAAACCATTACCAAAAAAAAAAAGATCACGGATTGGTGGTTGTTGTAGAGGTTATAAATGGAAGGCCGACTGAAGGGGATATTGTGGAATTCCTTGAGGAGGGGTTGGATAACGACATCGATCGAGGTGTAATGTATCTCAATCTCAAGAAGGATACCGTGCGATGCGCCTCGGAAGATACTTCAGATACGTAAGTAGAGCTAACAGCGCTGTCCAACCTTGTATCTCATTCGTTCACAGACAAAACAACAATGCATTACTGACTCCACCTAGTTTCCTTGAAGACCCCTGTGATCCTAGGAGAAAATACTATTCTATCGATAATGAGACATGTCCAAAGAGAGAGCCGACCGTCGGAGCATAGAAGGTGTACATAATGGAACGTTGGGGCGGATAAAGCACCAGAATGAGACTCAGTCAAGACTTGGAACCCTGCTGAGCCATAATACAGCTTTCCCGTGCGCACAGGATCCACAAATATCAATCCTAATAATGTTTCTTCCTGGAAAAACTGCTATTCTGTTGCCTTGGACTCATTGCAGTGGATTATCGACCATCCTCTCTCGGTCCGGTGCACTTTACCTATAGGAATATCTTGATAACTATTCGGGGCTCTTCCGGAGGCCTCACCTGAGGGCTGCAGAACATGCCTTAGATATCTGGATTTCGAGCGAATCAATAAGCTTCGGCTTAGCTACAATAACGCCCAACTCCGAATGCCTTTTCTGGAATGCGCTCCAAGTTTCCGGGAACCTCATCACCTGAAGGAGGCTGGGAAACCTGTGAAGGCACTCGAGCATCAATTTCTCGCTCGATGCGACAATTATATACGCGCAAAACATGTTCTTTTGTATTTTGGCACTGTTCATACGGTGTCTCGAAGCAAACTGTGATTTTAGTTCTTAGTGGTAAGGCTGGTTCGGATCTGAAAGTGGGCAGAGTAGTTGCAGTGGGAGATGTGGCAGCTACGTAGCAGGTACAAAGACCCTAGGAGTGATCTGCTACAATACTGCTTCGAGCTGTGTGTAGTCGTGGATTTCTCTTATACACCAACGGTATAACCAATGGATAGTACTGCAAATGGTCGAGCTTCATATACCCTACTTAGCACATGTATCAATTGAGTCAGTGGAAGGGAGAACTCCAGATCTCAGTGATAAAATTCCAGGAATATTTCTGGATGCGATAGTGCTCTGGAGCTATAGGAAAGAATTCTTCGGTGCGGAGTGATCGTCGGTGATTTTCAACATGAAGGACGGGCTCTCGCGGAGCGCCGAGTATATCTGCTAAAATATGGAGCACTACTACTGCGCTGGACACTCCCGCAGGGTCTTGAACGAAGGGAGTTAGAGTTACAGTTCGTGTATGATGCTCTGGTCGGAAAGTGTGGCTGTAGTTGTGTGCTGAAACAATAAAAGAGGGAGAAAGGTTGAGTTACTCTCCGGTTTCGAATAAATGGGGGGAGAAGAAGCAAGGCTGTAGTGCATCCGGTAGCTCATATGAAATGTGAGATGGCTCCACCACTGCAGGAACCCTTGACATCCCCTGTTTTTTTAGAACAAGTGATTACATATAGGTTCCACGAACAACCGCGCTGTCTCTGGAAGGTATAAGGGAGCCGGGGGTGGGGTTGCGGAATTTTTATTAACATGTTCTGTGGATGATGTTATTAAAAGGCTGCCATCATTGATATTATACATTACAGGTAGCAGAGTACTAAAGGAGCTAAAGGAGAAGGTAAAATATATTCTTATGATAGGGTATTCTAAAAAAGAAAAGAAGAAAAAAAAGCAAGATGGTCCGCGGAGGAAGATAGAAAAAATGAGTCTGTAATTAATAAAAGGAGATAGTGCCATATTATATAAATGAGAGACGGGGAAAAAGAATGTTAAATGGTAGAAATCAAAATGAAGCAAAAGAGGAAAGTGAAAATCATGCGCTATATCCTCCCACAGGACCCGCTGGGGTAATTCCTACCTAGGCTTGCGTATCAGCTGAGATTTATCTATCTATCGGACAAAGTCTGGCAGAGTTTTTCCCCGTCTATTCTGTAAGTATAGCGATCATCTATAGAATGGTAGTAGTGAAGTGGGTGCTGGGGAAGGTTTGATAAGAGTGAGAAAATAGAAAAGAAAGATTAAGGAGGAAATAACGACGAAGGAAGGAACGGCCATTCCGAAGAGGGGCTGGGTCTGGTGGTGAAGGGACTTATGCTGTGGAGGGCATGTCGGCGGGATGGGCAGGTGGGGGTTTCGAAGTAAGTTAGATGACTTAGTTGGCGGACGTTTTGGGGCTTGGGGAATGTCCGATGGGACGGGGGGGCGGGGTTTGGGCCGGGAGAGTAACTCAACAATTCCTGTGCCCCAGAGCGAAGTTAATTCAAGGGCAGTTCCGCCGCTGAGGCTTCGTATGTCGGTACCGATATCCTCTCGTTCCGATAGCAACTTCGCCACTCCTTCGTGTCCACCCCCCGCAGCCCAGAGGAGTGGTGTTCGACCATATAAAGCTTCTATGGTGTACGGATTGATATCCTTTCGCTCCAATAGCAGCTTCACTACTCGCTCATGCCAACCCCTCGCAGCCCACGAGAGGGGTGTTTGGCCAGATCCAATATCTGCAATGCTGGGATTGATATCCTCTCGTTCCAACAGGAACTTGACTGCTTCCTCATGCCCGCCCTCCGTAGCCCACGAGAGCGGTGTTTGGCCATACTCGATATCTGCAGTATTGGGGTTGATATCCTCTCGTTCCAATAGCAACTTTACTACTCCCGCCCCCCGCAGCGCACCTGAGGGGTGTTTGGCCATATTTTATATCGGCAGTGTCGGGATGGATATCCTCCCGGCCCAATAGCAACTTTACTACTCCCTCATACCCGCCCGCGGCAGCATACCAAAGCGGTGATCGATTGTGCCAGATGTCCGCAGTGTTGGGGCTGGTGTCCTTTCGTTTTAGTAGCAACTTTACAATTCCCTCATACCCGTCCTCCGCGGCCCACGAGAGTGGTGTTCGGTTATCCTGGGTGTCTGTAGTGTTAGGATCGATATCCCATCGCTCCAATAACAACCTTACTACTCCCTGGTGCCCACGCTCCACAGCCCACAGGAGCGGGGTTCGACCATATCTGGTGTCTGCAGTGTTGGGATTGATATCCTGTCATTCCAATAGAAGCTTCACTACAGCCCCATGCCCGCGCTCCGCAGCCCATAGGAGTGGCGCTCGATCATATCGGGTATCTGGAGTGTTGGGATTGATATCCTTCCGCTGTAATAATATCCTTACGACCCTCTTATGACCTCCCACAGCTGCCCATGCAAGTGCCGTTCGGCCTGAGGTATCGGCCGCGTTAATATCCCATTCCTTCATCACTAACAGGGCGGTAACTATCTCTGCGTTCCCAAGAAACGCCGCTCCATGGAGCTCCGTAAGGCCGTTAGGGCCATCCTGCTCATAACGCCACTCCCGCCAGGGTCCGTTGTCATGATAATGTAGTAAGGCTAGATGGGAGGAGATATGATGTTCGAATCCGATTAAAAGCTTTAGTGCAAGCGGAATCACACACTCGGTTTTATCTCTTCTGATGTGCTTTTCCCAATAGAGAGACGCATATTCAACAAGGGGGACGGACTATCAGTGGAGCGGAATCAAGAGTTGGAGAAATTTCCCGGACACACCGGAAATTGAGGTATGTCAAGCACGCCTCTGCTATCATCGTGTGTGGGCTTCGGAACAGACTTGGATTATAGGATAAATGCTCTTGCAAAGTGAAGTGGACAAGCCGGACGGTGGAAGAGGATGCCTCGATCGTGATGAGCCCTGAAGAGCACCTCAAGATAGTTCGAATTTCGGGAATGTTCTCGCTATCAAGCTCAGCGGATCCTTTCTTTACTCCTAAGGCATGGCGTAACTCGCTAGTGTGTAGCGGTCGCTCCGCATTTAATACCCACATCAAGGCTTCCATTCCGAGTGCGGATCTACCTTCCTTCTGCCCCCTCATTCGTTCTAGGGTTGCCTCATACGCATCTCTTAAATGCTGGCCCTTGGCCATCTTCAACTTTCGTCTTCTCTCAGAGATTGTAACCTCTCCCAGGATGGCCTTGATATTTAGCGAGACAAGGAGGAATCTGAAGGCCATGGGTAGTCAATATAAGATCATTCATGGAATGGGGACTGTAGATGTTCCCACACACATTTTCGAGACTCTTTCTGGAATAATTCTCACGATATCCGCACGCCATCAGAAATTGCCATAGGCTCAGGGTCCATCTCCAACTTATTCTACAAATATCTCTTTATATCATGCGTTTTCGGAATGACTGGCACCGTAAGCCTGGTGGTGAAATATCGTGTAATTTCTGCCTCAACCTGGGGTCTCCTAGTGAGAAATATTCGTATCCTTGGCCACTCCTTAAGGACTTCCTTCATTGAGCCAAGAAGCTCTAGTAGATGCTTAGGAGGGCACTCGTCCAAGGCATCAATACAAATGAAAATCTTCGGTAATATGGAAACAGCCTGCCTCAGCATCTGTACCATATCCGGAAGCCGCAGACCTCGACCACCGACTTCCATCTTCGCCTTTTGAAACACCTGTCGCACGTACTCCAGCGCTTTCCTTCAAACCAAGAGCTGCTTAAGGATAGCCCCCACGATATTGGTACCCGTCTGCTCCTGTTGGTCGCGGAAGTCGCAGCAGAACATTGCGATTGCGGTCTCTTTCTCACCGGGCCCATCGCATAGGTCATCGATTACTAATGAACTAATATTCCTTGCCGTCGGCGATAATTCTTGCGTCTTCTAGATGAGTTAGGGACTTACCTTAGATATGTTTTCCCCACTCCAGGATCCCCGTAGCAAAATAAAACACTCTTATCTGCTCCACCTTCACTGCGCCTCCGCCCCTGAAACTCTCTTGTTTCTAAAAGCCAATTCCCCACACCATCGCACCATCGAGCCTGTCGGTCCGTACATCCTGATGCCTTCTCCTAGGGTCGAGTGGCGAGAGCCACTGAATAATATCTGGGTTCTCATCGGCTATGACATTGTCAATATGGACGGTATTGTTGTGACTATTCGTTACGTTGTAGCAGTTGACATTACCGGTATTAATCGGGTGCGGGTATTCTGTATGGTCCATTGTATGCCTAAAGAGTTGGTCTAGCGTAGATATGCGATGATAACTATGGTAGCGGCATTGGGGGGTTTATGGAATTTGAGTCTACCGGGCTGGGAAAAAGGGGGTGACCTCTAAGGCTCCAAGTGTTGAAGTTAAATTTACTATCCAATCACTTGCCGTTAAGTAAACCCGACACATCGATGACTGTGAGATATGAGCTCAACATCTCAGAATACAATGTCGACACTGGCTGGTACTCGGGTGGAGGGGCAATCCATCCTTCGAGTGCTCCATGAAATGTATCCTAGGAATCTATATCCTATTGCGCGGTATTATTAATGTTCAATCATTGCCTACTTTTCAGAGAGAACTTGAGATTGTCTTATCGGAAGCTACTCGTATGTTAACCCTTTAGTTTAAGTATTGCAAGGCGCCCAGCCTCCTCCAAAATTAGTGAGCTATCCCAATCTTGAAGCAAGCTGTTTGAGCCGCCTGATTCTGCTTGGGGGGTGGAGCAACTTTTATACATGAACTATCACTTATTCTGACCGATTGGTTGGCATTTGCTCTCACGGTCTGATATCCCGATCGGCAATTTCCCGAATGGTCTGTGAGACACTCCTTGGGCACAAGCATCTTGGAGTGGCTAGTATGGAACATATCTAATAATACTAATATTTCTAGTTGAGTAGTAAGTGGGGCAGCTCTGCCGGTATCTGGTCTGGATGTGATGCCTCTGGTGGCGTAGAAAGATGAATGCCTACGAGAACCATCATATGTCAACCAACCATCTTGCAGTGATTTCTTTTCACCTTGACTTGAAAAGAAAGCATAAATTTCTGAGGAAAACCCTAGCAGCACATAGAAACTCACAATACAAGGGTTGATTTCACAGCCATCCACTATACCACAATTTACCAACGCTTTATGACAGGATAATACGTATTTGTCAGCTTTCACCCAACCTGTGTGTCCGGTTGGTTTCTCGAACTCTTGAATGTTCCTTGCTATTAGCTGAGTTAGCTTCCGAATTCTACCAAATCAGTGGTAACAACGCACAAGCATTACCTACGGTGCCAGTGGGGATACATGAAAACTGGTATTGGTTGTGTTATGTACACACCCGCTATTATACAGACCCATACTCGTATCCTGAATACCTCTGCAGGGCATTTAGTGAAGGGAACTTGTATCTACTTTGAGTTTGGCCCTGTGGCGGAAAAGAATGAGAGCAAGCTAAATAAAAAATAAAAATGCGCAAGACAGTGGTTTGTGCTGTACTTGAGTACTGGTGGTGCGGCGACTTCGGTAGAAATAAACTAAAAGGAAAAGGTTGACAATTCAAAATTTGATGGTGGAGTGGTTGGTATTCTGGGTGCGGGTTACTTCTGGACACTAACAAACGACAGATTGATAAGAAAGGGGGGGGCTGCTGGTAACTTTCTCTCCTGTTTCGTAAGCTGAAATGCTAAATGGGAAGAAGAAGGATGAATAATGGGCATAGAGTATATCCGGTATGATACCTCCTATGAAATGTAAGGTGAGTTTCTTGCTGGAGGAATTTATAACGTTCCCCTCTCTGTACTATACAGTACCATATAGCATAGCGAAAAACGGGAGAGAAGGGTATGGGCCAGCCAATAGCTAATCAATTTCCCATCACAATCCCTATGTTTGAATGATTTACGCACCTTGTGGTTATCCGTTCATTTGGAGTGTGATTGTTTCTCCTTGGGGTTTCGGGGGGTTGCATGGGGCGACTCCCGGTAAAGGCGTCATGGCCAAGCACTCGTTCCTGTTGTAGGTTAGAAGGGTATGTGCTTTGGGGGATCTGGGAGGCGGGTGCGTGTTATCAGAGTGAGAGACTTGAGTATAGGTGGTGGAAATTCCCTGCCTCTCACCCGTAGCTTTCATAGACCAAGCAGCGATGGTATTTTCAATCAGGCTGTTCGATAAATCATGTCAAATATCACAATCTTTGATAAGGTACATTGTGAGTGGTAGAATACTGAGGAACCTAGAGGGGAAGGCACGGTGCATTCCTATGATAGAGTGTCTAAAGAAGGAATCTAAGCGGGAAAGCGGGGGAAATTGGTCTGCAGGTAATTAAAGGAGATAGATGGTGTTGTTCTGTACAAGTAGGAGATGGAAGAAGGAATTAAGAAGAAAAGTAAAGGAAGGAAAAGAGGAGGGTAGAGATTGTGCGCTATATTCCGCCTTATGTGTCGAACAAGGAGTAGTAGCGTTTTCCCATACACGCTCTGCATGTGTAATATAGCAATCGCGATGAAAATTTAATGATAGTAATAAAGTGGGTGAGAAGGAGGGGCTAATAAGGGGATATAGGAGAAGAATTGAGCAGGAAATAATCGCGAAGGGAAAAATTCGCTGTTGCAGGGGGGATCGGGTATTGGGGGGAAAGGACCTGGAATAGTGAAAGATAGGTGGACGGGAAAGGCTGAAAGGGGCATTGAAGTATCGTAAGTCCTACGACTTAGGCGGGGACGCTCGGTGCTTCTTTCGCGGGTTTCCTTCATCGCCGGAATGGAATGTTCTTTTGTTGTTGCTGTCCGAGCTGTCCCCTTGAGGCGGGGTCTTCCATCCCATACTTCGGGCTTGTTTGGCATCGATGGGGATGGGAAGGGAGGGTTTAGGTTGGGAGAGTAATCGCACAAGCCCTGCATGCCCCAAGGACGTAGCAAACTCAAGGGCAGTTTTGCGGCTATGGTCTCGTATGTTGGGATTAAGATCATTTCGTTCCAATAGCAACTTTACAATCTCTTCGTGCCCGCGCCCCACAGCCCACGTGAGAGGTGTTCGGCCAAGTGAGCTATCCGGAGTGTTGGGATTGATATCCTCTCGCTCCAATAGCAACCTTACTATTCCCTCATGCCCACCGCTCGCAGCATGCGAGAGGGGTGTTTTGTTGAATTGGAGATCTGCAGTGTTGGGGTTGATATCTACTCGCTCCAGTAGCAACCTCACTATCCCCTCATGTCTACCACTCGCAGCCCACCAGAGTGGTGTTCGGTTGGTTGAGATGTCGGCAGTGTTGGGATTAATATCCTCTCGTTGCAATAACAATCTTATTATTCTCTCATGTCCACCACTCACAGCCCACCAGAGTGGTGTTCGGTTGTCTGGGATGTCGGCGGTGTTGGGGTTGGTATCCTCTCGTTCCGATAGAAACCTCACTATCCCCTCATGCCCGCCCCTCGCAGCCCACCAGAGTGGTGTTCGGTTGTTTGGGATGTCTGCAGTGTTGGGATTAATATCCTCTTGTTCCAGTAGCAAGCCCACTATCCCCTCATGTCCGCCACTCGCAGCCCACCAGAGTGGTGTTCGGTTGTTTGGGGCGTCTGCAGTGTTGGGATTAATATCCTCTTGTTCTAGTAGCAAGCTCACTATCCCCTCATGCCCACCACTCGCAGCCCACCAGAGTGGTGTTCGATAATACTCAGAATCTGCAGTGTCGGGATTGGTATCCACTCGTTCTAATAGCAAATTCGCTACTCCCTCATACCCACCCTCTGCGGACCACGAGAGTGGTGTTCGATTTTCCCGGGTGTCTGGAGTGTTGGGATCAATATCCCCTCGTTCCAATAGCAACTTCACTACTCCCTGATGCCCACTAGCTGCAGCCCACAGGAGCGGTGTTCGACCATATCCGGTATCCATGGTGTTAGGATTGATATCCTCTCGTTCCAATAGCAGCTTTACGACTCGCTCATGGCCGCGCTCCGCAGCCCACAGGAGTGGCGTTCGATCATATTGGGTATCTGGAGTGTTGGGATTGATATCCTCCTGCTGCAAAAGTATACTTACAACCTCCTCATGGCCTCCTACCGCTGCCCATGCAAGCGCCGTTCGGCCCAAGTTATCCACCGCGTTAATGTCCCACCCCTTCATCCCTAGCAGGGCGGCAACTATGCCCGCAATCCCAAGAAATGACGCTCCATGGAGCCCCGTAAAGCCATTAGGCCCATCTCCCCCGTAAACCCCCCCGTAAATACACCAGTCCCACCAAGGCCCACTGTCATGATACTGTAGCAAGAGCAACTGAGAGGATATATGCTGCTCGAATCCAATCAAAAGTTCCAGCGCAAGTGGGCTTACAAAATCAGTCTTCTCCATTCTAATGTGCTTTCCCCAATAACGAGACGCATATTCGACAAGCGGGACTGTCGATGGAGCGGAATCAAGAGTTGACGAAAGTTCCCGGACACACCGAAAATTGAGGTACGTCAAGCAACCCTCCGCTATCATGGTGTGTGGGCTTTGGCACACACCTGGATTATTGGATAAATACTCATGCAAAGTGAAGTGGACAAGCCGGACCGTGGAGGAGGATGCCTCGATCGCGATGAGCCCTAAAGAACACCTCAGGATAGTTCGAATTTCAGGAACATTCTCATGATCTAGATCGGTGGATCCTTTCTTTACTCCTAAGGCATGGCATAGCTCGCTGGTGTGCAGTGGTCGCTCCGCATTCGATACCCACATCAAGGCTTTCATCCCGAGTGCGGATCTACCTTCCTTCTGCGCCTTCATTCGGTCTATGGTTGCCGCATACGCATCTCTTAAATGCTTGCCCTTAGCCATCTCCTCCAACTTTCGTCTTCTCCCGGAGATTGTGACCTCGCCCAGGATGGCGTCGATGTTTAGCGAAACAAGTAGGAATCTAAAAGCCATGGCTAGTCAATATAAGATCATGCATGGAGTGGGGACTGTGGATGCTCCTACGCACATTTCAGAGACTTTTTCTAGAATAATTCTCAGAATATCCGCATGCAAGCCATCGGACATTGCCATAGGCTCTGGATCCATCTCCAACTTGTTCTCCAAATATCTCTTTATATCCTGCGTTTTCGGGATGACCGGAACTGTAAGCCTAGTGGGGAAATATCTTGCAATTTCTGCCTCAACCTGGGGTCTCCTAGTGAGAAATATTCGTATCCTTGGCCACTCCTTAAGGACTTCCTTCATTGAGCCTAGAAGCTCTAGTAGATGCTTCGGAGGGCACTCATCCAAGGCATCAATACAAATGTAAACCTGTGGTAATATGGAAACAGCCTGCTTCAGCATCTGCACCATATCTGGAAGTCGCAGACCCCGACCGCCGACTTCCATCTTCGCCTTTTGAAACACCTGTCGCACGTGCTCCAGCACTTCCCTTCTTACCAACAGCTGCTTGAGGATGGCTCCTACGATATTTGTAGCCGTCTGCTCCTGTTGGTCGCGGAAGTCGCAGTAGAACATTGCGATCGCGATATCTCCCTCACAAGGTCCATCGCACAGGTCATCGATCACTAATGAACTAATATTCTTTGCCGTCGGCGATAATTCGTGCTTCTTCCAGGTGAATCAGGAACTTACCTTAGATATGTTTTCCCTACCCCGGGATCCCCGTAGCAAAATAAAACACTTTTATCTTCTCCACCTTCGTTACTCCTCCACTCCCGAAACTCCTTTGTATCCAACATCCAACTACCCACACCATCAAGCCTGTCGGTACGTACATCCTGATGCCTCCTCCTGGGGTCCAGTGGCGAGAGCCACTGCATAATATCTGGGTTCTCATCGGCTATGACGTTGTTCACATTGACGATATTGCTATTTGTTACGTTGTAGGAGTTGACATTACCGGTATTAATCGAGTGCGGATATGCTGTGCGGTCCATGGTAAGGTATATCCAAAGTGTTGGTCAAGTGTACTGTAGATATGCTATCGCGAGAACTACTATGGCAAGGTTGAGCTTAATGGAATTTGCACCAGCCGGGCTGAGAAAAGAGTTGTGCGGCTCCAACAGCTGGGATTACTATCCAATCACTTCCGGCTGAGTAAACCTGAGAGCTTTAATACCTACTAGATACCGGTCTAAGTTCGCCATCACAGAACACAGCAGACAATAATACTCGAGCGGAGGGGCAATCCATGCTTGAAGCGCTCGAAGAATCTAGTATGCAGATTCTGTATCCTAGTGCCCGTTACTGTATTTATTGAAATTGAAGCATTGCCTTCTTATAAGTTATGATACGGGAAAACTTGCTGACTTGTCCGAAACTAGAATAACTTATGGTGGGGAAACCCTGTTGCCGAAGTGCTCTGCCAAGAAAATATTGTTTATCTTCCTTCACCAAAGGATTTTCAACCAACAAGTCTAATGAGAATTATAGCTCTATTACGCGGTAGAGTGGGTGATGCTCTACACACTAATAGAGATATCATAAGATAAAAATATCCCTAGTTTTCGTTGAGATATTGGGGTTTAAAATTTTGGTCCGCGTAGGGGAATGTCCAGGGTAGGTTGATTACTGTTAGATACCTTGGCAAGGACTGTTAATTGATATTTGCCCATATTATAACCTGGAAAATGCCCAGTCTTGGTAGATTAACCTATGTTAATTTGTTGGAATGTCCTTTTTTTGCGGCTAGCAAGGCGCCTAACGTCCCTCCACAATAGATATAGTAAGCGATCCCAATTGTGGGGCCGCCGGATCCCAGCCCAGAGGGATTCGGCGGCGGTCCCTGGGATTCGGAACTCAGGACCAATTTGCCCAACCATCTGGTTCTGAAATTTGTGGAATAAAACTAGACGGGGGGGATCTCAACCGGCATCGTTATTCGAGGAACGGCGCAAAAATGTTACCTAATTTTCTACTACGATATCCTAAATTCTGGCAAGACTGTCAAAACGTGGCGTTGCTTCGGGGGTGAGGTTGTAAATTCCACCCAACACTACCGGCATTATTATAATGGTAGGAAAATAGGTAAACACCGTCTACGTGCCCGCAGCCGTCCACACCCCTCCAACCGTCAAGCCCGCCTTAGCGGTCGGTACTGTCGGGTGCCTGGGGTTGAAGTGGTAAACGTATAGCTATCCAATCTTGCGTTGTTTCTGTGGATTGGATAAGTCGCTGTTTATGGCTAGATTTAGTGTATAAAGGGGGCCATGGAAGACCCACGGTGGAAAGGGAAGAGTGAGGCGAGAGTTATCCGGGAACCATTGATCTTCCTTCACCATTCTCTTGTTTTCAGAGCCACCGTGACACCCGATCAACTCCCGTGCCATGCCCCCCAAAAAACGGGAACCCAGATTCCCGAAAAACCCCCCGAAGGTACCGTCCCGTGTTGCTGGACGGCGCTCCGTAAGTAAACGAGCCCTTGGTCTGTCTGATATGTCGATATTTGCTCTCCCGTTCTGACATCCCAATCCGCCATCGACCAAATCGTGAATGGGGGTCCCTTGGGCGGGGGGAGCTTGCAGTGGCTAAGGTTGAACATTTCCTTCTCTCTTTCTTTGCTAGCTTGCATACGGTCCTTACCGGTAGCTCAATATTCTTATTGGGGGGGGGGGTGTCAAATAAGCACATCTAATATTACAAATGTTTCTAGTCAAATACCGGTAATATAAGACGGACAGCTCTATTCGTTCTAGGATACGGCACCTCCACAGCTCTAGAGAGATGCCTCTACATGTACGGTAACTATGATACCATATGTCAACCACCCGTATTTCGCAGTAATTCATTTTCAGCTTGACCCAAAAGGAGAGCAACAATCTCGTGGGAAAACCCCAGCACACAGAAACCCATAGCTTAAGGGTGCATATTACCGTCGTTGACTACCCCACTATACCGAAACTTTATGACTGGGTGATAGGTATTTGTCGGCTTTCATATGCGAATTTGGCTGATTACTTGAATACTTGAATATTATAAAATTTGAATAAGATAGCCCAAAAATACACCAATTTCACCAAATCGGACACAAGCATTACCTACGGCAGTAGTACCCGGAAAGCTGCTACCCGCGCGGCGGGGTAACGCGCATACCTGCTATAATATAGAGATTTTCTCTTGCTCAGGGTACTCACGCGGGGTGCTTAGTGAAGGGAGCTTACAGGTCGAGCGTCGTGCTATAAACGGAAAGATGGGTCGTAAATACAGTACGGTACAATAATCAGCTAGAAAAAAGAAAAAAAAGTAGGTTAAGGTTGGCTAATTGGGCTATTCTTATGATACAACAACTTCCCTAGAACAAATAAAAAGTAAAGGATTGAAAATTCAAAATCTGATGGCAGGAAGCCTGGTTCTCCGGCTCTGGTCCGGATCACTTGCGGATACCTGAGGACTATAGACTTCTGAAAAAACAAAAAAAACAATGAGAGAGGGAGAGCGAGATAAGTTACTCTCTAGTTTTGCGAGCCGAAATGCTAAATGAGAAGGAGGAGCGAAATGGGTAAAGTGTGCTTGGTGCTCCACGTGATACGTGGGCGTCGCACTGGAGGAATTCATGACGCCCCTCGCTCGTTACTAGTACAATACTAGTACTACCTCGCTTTACTAAGAAAAAAAGCTATGTATATTGTATGAATACAAGGCAATAAATACCGTAGGGAGAGGAGCAACACCTACCTTCCAAAGGTAAAAAAAGCAATTTTTATATTTTCTATTCTTACTTTTATATGGTTGTTTTTATATTTTATATTTTATTTTATTTTGATTTTTTCATATTTCTTTCTTTGCCAACCCCCCTCCCATTCGCTTCTGCTACCCGCCGATCGCCAACCTTTAAGGTCTAGAGTCGGATTCTACCTCCTCGTAGCAGTATTGTTAAACCCCATAGCCCTATTGATGAAGGCTAAGTTCTTCAATCTCCCAGTCCCCATAGGGCAGGATTTTTTAATTCTCCTGCCCTATATGACGGATCGTTCAATAATAACTGGTTGTCAGCATGGATTGAACTCCTGGGCTCCCGCTAATTGCGACAGGAGTGTTAACCACTGCGCCAGCTAGGTATTTCATGAGGTGTGAACTTGGGAACTACGATTTATCCTACTGGAAGCCTGATTTTGGGATTTTAATGGGTGGGTAGTGTGTCTCTTCCCGAGTTGCTGGCAGATTTCAACGGAGGTGTTTCTTACTCCCTAGGTGTTTAATGAGAGATTCTCCGCGGTTTAAAATAGAACCAGTGCTTTGTGCACTTGTTAATCTCGGACGATACGACTAGCAAAGCCCCACTTGAGATCTTGAGCCTCCCTACTTGCTCCCATGTGTATTATCTCACTATAGCCTTCTACTCGTTCTAGTGTTTTGTGAAGGCTTTTTTCTTTTCTGTTCTTTTTCTTTTCTTTCTTTTTCCCTCTCTTTCTTTCTTTCTTTCTTTCTTTCTTTCTTTCTTTCTTTCTTTCTTTCTTTCTTTCTTTCTTTCTTTCTTTCTTTCTTTCTTTCTTGCATTCCGCCCGGCTTTCTAGGGATGCCTCATTTTTGCGGGGAGGGGGAGGGGGTCCGCTCCCAGCAAGCAAGTAAGCATCATGGTGGGTAGTTCAGGTTGGAAATGCTACCCGTTTATTAGATCGGAGATCTCATCCACTTATCTGACCGTGCACTGAGACCGAATTTTGACAACGACGGACAGTACATATATAGACTGTATCTAAAACGCGGGGAAAGAGGTTGAGGTAGGTCAATCAGCCAACCATTTCCCATTCTGATTCCTATTGTTGTTTTATGCGCCATGGGGGTTAAACGGGCATCCTGGGAGACCTTCTGCTCCCTGGGGTCGCGCTAAGTTGTGTCGGGGTACTTGCGGTGAGCACCATCATGACTGAGCACTCGTACTTGTACGGGAGATGGAGGGGTGGGAGCTGGCAAGGACGGCCGGGATGTATGCCCGCAATGAGAGCGAGGGACTCGTGATACATAGCAAGTATATAGGTGATTGAAAATAGGCCGGACGATTGCAGCTTTGTTCACAGAGGTTATGAGTGGGAGGGAATGGGGTTTCGGGATTTCTATAAGATTATTCCATAATTGATGTCAAAAGCCGCAGTCTTTGACACCGCATATTGCGAGTGGTAGAATACTAAAGAACATAGGAGAGAAGGCATAAGGGGTTCCTAGGATAGGGTATGCTAAGGGAGAGCAGGGGGGAAGTTTAGGAAGAAAACGGAGAAAACGAGCCAATGGGTAACAAAAGGAGATAGATGGTAGATGGTGTTGTATAGTGCGGGATAGGGGGGAGGGGGGTAAGCAAGTGGAGGAAACACAAATAAGTAGAAGAGGGAAGTGGGAATTATAGGCCATGTTTCACCATATGTATCCAACAAAGAGTAGTCGCCTTTTGCCTAATCTACTGCTGATGTATAATATAGCGAGCACTTAAGAAATGATAATAAAATCGGAGAGAAAGAGAAATAGATGAGAGCGGGGAAATAGAAGAGAAGAATTGAGGAGGAGGAGGACATGAGGTCGGAGGGAAGAATAGCTATAAGGAGAGGGGGCTGGGTATGAGGGGAAGGGGTTTCGGTGGTGAAAAGAAGGCCAACGGGAAAGGATGAAAGGGGAATTGAAGTAATCTTAACGGCTTAGGTGAGGAACGCTCTGTGTTTCTTTCCGGGCTTTTCATCATCGCCAGGAGGGATTGTTCTTTTTTTGTGGGGGGTGGTCCCTTGTGGCAGAGTCTCACGCCTCATGTTTTCGGCTCGCGTGGTGTCTATGGGGGCAGAGAGGGAGGATTTATGCTTGGGGGGTAATCGCACAACTCCTGCATGTCCTCGGGACGTAGCGATCTCAAGGGCTGTTTTGCTGCCGAGGTCTAGTATGTTGGGACTGAGATCCTTCGGTTGAAATGGCATCTTTACGATTCCCTCATGGCCATTAATTGTAGCACGCAAGAGTGGCGTTCGGTTACTTTTTTGTGCTGGTGTCGGGGGTGTTGGGATTGGCATCCTCCCGTTCCAATATCAGCCTTGCTATTCCGTCATACCCGTGCTCCACAGCCCACGAGAGCGGTGTTCCACCATATTCGGTGTCTGGAGTGTCGGGATTGATATCCTTCCGTTGTAATAGCAACCCCACTACTCCTTCATGTCCACTAATCGTAGCATGCAAGAGTGGCGTTCGGCCACCTTTGATGTTGGTGTCGGGGGTGTTGGGATCTGTATCCTCTCGTTCCAGTAGCAACCTTACTATTCTGCAATAGCCGCGCTCCGCAGCCCACGAGAGCGGTGTTCGACCATATTCGGTGTCGGGGGTATTGGGATTGGTGTCCTCTCGTTCCAATAGCAACCTTACTATTCCCTCATACCCGCGCCCCGCAGCCCACGAGAGCGGTGTTCGACCGTGTTCGGTGTCTGGAGTATTGGGATTGGTATCCTCTCGTTCTAATAGCAACTTTACTATTCCGCGATAGGCGCGCTCCGCAGCCCATGAGAGCGGTGTTCCGCCATGTTCGGTGTCTAGAGTGTTAGGATTGAGATCCTTCCGTCGGAATAGCAACCCCACTACTCCCTCGTATCCACCCGCCGCGGCCCTCACGAGTGGCGTTTGGCCGCATTTGGTGTCTGGGGTGTTGGGATTGGTATCCTCTCGTTCTAATAACAACTTTACTATTCCGTCATACCCGTACCCCGCAGACCACGAGAGCGGCGTTCTACCATATTCGGTATCTGGAGTGTTGGGATTGAGATCCTTCCGTCGTAATAGCAACCCCACTACTCCCTCATGTCCACTAATCGCGGCACGCAAGAGCGGCGTTCGGTTACTTTTGGTGTTAGTATCAGGGGTGTTGGGATTGGTATCCTCTCGTTCTAATAACAACCTTACTATTCCGTCATACCCGTGCCCCGCAGACCACGAGAGCGGCGTTCTACCATATTCGGTATCTGGGGTGTTGAGATTGGTATCCTCTCGTTTCAACAGCAACCTTATTATCCCCTCATACCCAGATTTCGCAGCCCATGAGAGCGGCGTTCGACCATATTCCGTGTCTGGAGTGTTGGGATTGAGATCCCTCCGTTGCAATAGCAGCCCTACTACTCCCTCATATCCACCTACCACAGCCGTCAGGAGTGGCGTTTGGCCAGTTTTGGTATCTGGAGTATTAGGATCGATATCCTCTCGTTCCAATAGCAAACTTATCATTCCCTCATGCCCTCGCTCAGAAGCCCACCAGAGCAGTGTTCGATTGTTTTGGGTGTCTGTGGTGTTGGGATCGATATCTATTCGTTCCAATAACAACCTTACTACTCCCTCATACCCTTCCTCTACAGCCCACGAGAGCGGTGTTCGATTGTTTTGGGTGTCTCTGGTGTTGGGATCGATATCCCGTCGCTCTAATAGCAACTTGACTACACCCAGATGCCCACGCGCCACTGCCCACAAGAACGGTGTTCGACCATATCCGGTGTCCGGGGTGTTAGGCTTGATATCCTCTCGTTCCAATAGCAGTTTCACTACACGCTCATGCCCGCGCTCCGCAGCCCACAATAGTGGTGTTCGGTCATATTGTGTATCCGGAGTGTTGGGGTTGATGTCCTTCTGCTGTAATAGCATCCTTACGACCTCCTGATGACCTTCCACGGCTGCCCATGCAAGCGCCGTTCGACCCAAGGTATCGACCGCGTTAATATCCCATTCCTTCATCCCCAAAAGGGCAGCAACTGCATCCGCAATCCCAAGAAATGCCGCCCCATGGAGCCCCGTAAAGCCATTAGGGCCATCCCTCTCATAAAAACACCAGTCCCACCAAGGTCCGTCGTTATGATAATGTAGCAAGAGTAGTTGAGAGGATATATGCTGTTCGAATCCAATCAAAAGCTCCAGTGCAAGCTGACTGACACACTCAGCCTTATCCTTGCTCATATGCTTTCCCCAATAATAAGAAGCATATTCCACAAGGGGGGTTCGTGCTTTAAACTGGGCCGGGCAAAGAGTTGGTGAAAGTTCCTGGATACGCGGAAAATTGAGGTACGTCAGGCAGACCTCGGCTATCAGGGAATGTGGGCTCTGGAATAGGTCCGGACTATTGGATAAATACTCCTGCAAAGTGAAGTGGACAAGCCGGACGGTGGAAGAGGATGCCTCGATCGTGATGAGCCCTAAACAACACCTCAGGATAGTTCGAATTTCAGGAACATTCTCATAATCAAGATCAGCTGATCCTTTCTTTACTCCCAAGGCATGGCATAGCTCGCTAGTGTCTAGTGGTCGCTCCGCATTCGATACCCACATCAAGGCTTTCATCCCGAGTGTGGATCTACCTTCCTTCTGCGCCTTCATTCGGTCGAGGGTTACCGCGTACGCATCTCTTAAATGCTGGCCCTTGGTCATCTCATCCAACTTTTGTCTTCTCCCAGAGATTGTAACCTCTCCCAGGATGGCCTCGATGTTTAGCGAAACGAGAAGAAATCTAAAAGCCATGGCTAGTCAATATAAGATCATGCATGGAGTGGGGACTGTGGATGCCCCTACGCACATTTCAGAGACTCTTTCCGGAATAATTCTTAGAATATCCGCACGCAAGCCATCAGACATTGCTGCGGGCTCAGGGTCCATCTCCAACTTGTTCTCCAAATATCTCTTTATTTCATGCGTTTTCGGGATCACAGGGGCTGTAAGCCTGGTGGGGAAATATCTTGTAATTTCTGCTTCAACCTGTGGCCTCCCAGTGAGAAATATTCGCGTCCTCGGCGACTCGTCAAGGACTTCCTTCATTGAGCCTAGAAGCTCTAGTAGATGCTTCGGAGGACACTCATCCAAGGCATCAATACAAATGAAAACCTTAGGTAATATGGCAACAGCTTGCTTCAGCATATGCGCCATACCCGGAAGCCGCAGACCTCGACCGCCGACTTCTCTCTTCGCCCTTTGAAACCCCTGTCGCACGTGCTCCAGCACTTCCTCTCTAACCAGCAGTTGTTTAAGGATGGCCCCTACGATATTGGTAGCCGTCTGCTCCTGTTGATCGCGGAAGTCGCAGTAGAACATTGCGATCGTAGTTTCTTCCTCACAAAGCCCATCGCACAGATCATCGATCACTAGTGAACTAATATTCCTTGCCGTCGGCGATAATTCGTGCTTCTTCCAGATGAATCAGGCACTTACCTTAGGTATGTTTTCCCGACTCCAGGATCCCCGTAGCAAAATAAAACACTCTTATCTGCCCCACCTTCATTACTCCTCCACTTCCGAAACTCGCTTGTTTCTAGAAGCCAGTTCCCCACACCATCGAGCCTGTCGGTACGTACATCCTGATGCCTTCTCCTAGGGTCCAGTGGCGAGAGCCACTGCGTAATTTCTGGGTTCTCATCGGCTATGACTTTGTTCACATTGACGACATTGTTATGGCTATTCGTCACGTTGTAGCAGTTGACATTACCGGTATTGGTCGAGTGGGGATATTCTATGTGGTCCATGGTGCGGTATGTCCAAACCTTTGGTCGAGTATGGGTATGTTACCGGTAAATAGCGATAGCTCTTGTAGCAAGATTGGGTTTAATGGATTCACAGCGCTAGCGGGGCTGAGAAAAGATGTGCGGCTCCAAAGGCCAAAATTACCATCCAATCACCTCCCGCTGAGCTAACATCCCGGCAAGCGCGCTTCAAAGACTGATCTGAGTCCGGCACCACAGAACACACCAGCGACAAGGATACTCAAGCGAAGGGGCAATCCATGATTTAAATGCTCCGGGAATCTATCATGCAGACTCTGTACGAGTACTCGAGTACCCCAGTGTACCTTACGGTATTTATTGAAATTGAATCATTGCCGACCTATACAGGGGGAACCTAAGATTGTCTTATCCGAAGCTGGAACAACCTCCCATTTTAAGTATCGCAAGGCGCCTAACCTCCCTCCACAATTGATGAGCTAATACAAGCACTCCTAAAAACTCATGAAATCCCTTATCTCTGCAAGGCCTATAATCTCCAGATTCTGGGCTAAAAGCTCCTGAGAGGGATTAGTGTTTTCCTAGCACGGTATAAGATCTGCCCACTGGATGTGTTGGATCTTGTTTACTGGAATTCGCAATTCAGTTAACCTGTCAAACTAAACCTATCATGGGCTTTTGCAGGAATTGACGGAGATAAGGGGTCAGCCGGAGATAGTGGATTTCACGAGTTTTTAAGGTACTGAAAACAAGAATATCGGTGGAATAGTATCTACTTTATGGAAGCGGAGAAGTACGGGAAACCAACTGTCACTTTCAAAGAATAGTCAAGTAGAAAACAAAACCACACGAGTCACAATCAATTTGAATTCACTAAGCTATGTCGCAAACCCAACCCAATAAACCGCACAAAAACAGAAAATTCCCGTCACAAAGAAAGCCCAACCCAGCAGGTTGTCCGACTAGCTAAGTACAGGTCCAATTTTCCTTCTTCAAACCACATGATCCTCGTTGCCGCTTCTTCGTTGCGGTGGTAGGTTCGGTGAGAGAAAAGAAGGAAGGAAAGCGTGAGAGAAGTGAAAGAAACTAACTTACATGGACCCCATGGTCCGCCAAGCCTAGGCAACAGCCACCCCTGCAAAACCATGAAACCTCCTAAAGCCAAGATCGTGACTAACTATCTATTTAGTAAAAGTTAATTGCAGATAAGATAGAAAACAGCAAGTTAAGAAAGTCAATTTTGAACCGTAACAGTACCATACTCAGGTATGGACGTGGGTGATCGGATAGACAGGATCAGGAAACCTGTGGGGATACATAGATTTTTAATCCCTGTCCTGTCCGATCACCCACGTCCATACACGAGTATCTCAATTGTACTTGAAGAGCCGCGGGATCCCAGCCCAAAGGAACGCACCTGCATTCTCCTTGAGCTTCAGTACTAAGGGCCCATTTGCCTAACCCTCTGCTCCCCCGCGATATAAGTTAACTTTATGGCACAATTCTCGGTAGGGGCTGGGAACATACACCCCCGACCAAACATCCTCTCAACCACACAATAGTTCTAACTCTGGCTGCCCTATCTTCCCCTCCCTCCTTTCCTTCTTTGCAACTGCTCGTGTCATTATTAGCATGGTTGAGGTTGATCATTCGGGTATTTTTGGTGGGGGGTACCGGTTGCCTCGCCCGGCCGGGATGTGCACCATGCCTTATTTTGCGCAGTATTTCTCAAATTTGGGGGATAGAACTAGACGGCTCAACTGGCGTCATTTTCGTAGACGGCGCAAAAGGTTGCCCAACTTTCTCCTATCCTACCGGTGAATTCTTGTAGCTAGACGGCTAAGACATGACATTTCCCCGGAGATCAATTTGCAATTCCATTGCACGCTAGGCGGCGCGCGACAGCAGGCAATCACCATCACCTTGTCCTCACACCTCCACACACTTCCAACTGCTAACCCCCCCTCCCCTTGATGACCTGTGCTGTCTAATGCCTGGATGGGCTTGAGGTGGTAAACGAATAACTACCTAAAGTTGTGGAGTTGTTTCTGTGCATTGGATACGTCGTCGCTTATTGCCAGATCCAGCGTATACTCGAGTAAAGGGTTCATCAGAGAAAGTGAGGAGTAAGATGAGAATTATCCGGAAACCATTAATCATTGACTGCTTTCCTTCCTCACCTTTCTCTCATTTTAGAGCCTGTGACCCCCCGGTAGACTCCGGTGCCAACACCCGAAAGAAGAACGCAGATTCCCGGAAAGCCCCCGACAGGGCCGTCCCGAGCTGCTAGACAGCCTTATAGGTAAATGGGCCTTTAGTCTGTCGGATATGTTGATATGAGCTCTCCCGGTCTGGGATATAGTACCTCCACAGCCCTAGAAGGATTCTACAGGCATGAGAACCGCCATATGTTAACCTACCGTATCGCAGTAATTTATTTCGCCTTAGCTCAAAAAGGAAGCAAAGGCCTCGTGGGGAAACCCCGGGACACAGAAACCCATAACTTAAGGGTTCACCCCACCCCCGCCGAACCTCACTATTATTTGAATAGTTGAAATATCATACGACAGCGAATAGTAGCTGGGATGGATAGTGATCGAACTTCTTGTCTTCGCTCTTGCTAAACTAACACTAAAGGCCGAAGTATATATTAAAAAATGTGAGCAAGTCTTGACCCTTCCATCGATCACCACACATGTCCACTCTCTTCCGCGCATGTTCCATCCACCAAATAGAAACAAAAAGAAACATTCTGGGCAACCGCTGAACAAAAGAAATGCACCACAATGACTCCCTCTCTCCTACACCTTGAGTTCAATCCCTGACTCTTGTTCCACCTTCATTTCTATAGCCTTCAAGGGTTGCTTTGACCGTCGTTACTTCCTTACCCATCCATCAATGGAAGTATCTTCCAGTGCTTCTAAATTTTCATGAAACTATATGTAGAGAATGCCGAGCAGCACCAACTGATTTCCAACAACGAAACCGACACTTCGTGACAGGGAGATAAGTATTTGTCGGCCTTCATCCAACATGCAAATTCGGTTGGCTACTCGAATTCTTGAATGTTACTGCTATATCATTTAAACAAGTTGGCTCAAAAGCGGACCAATTTCACCAAATTAGTGGCGACATAAAACGGTTTCCTACATTATTGGTATCAGAAAAGTAGCTACTTGCGGGACAGGGTAATGCGCATACTTACTATAATACAGAGCCCTTCTCTTGCTCTGAGTGCTCGCGCAGGGTGTTTAGTGAAGCGAGCCTATAGTTCGAGTGTGGTGCTATAGACGGAAGATAGGGTGGTAAACACAATAACAAGCTAGAAAAAAAATCAGATTAGAGTTGTTTGGGCTGTACTTGTAACACACTAACTTCCATATAGATAAAGAAAAGATAATAATTGAAAAATTCAGAATCCGATGGGAGGATTCCCAGTGCTCTAGCTATAGTCCGGATCACATCCGAACACCAAAAAACTCTAGATTTCTAAAAAAGAAAAAGAAATGAAAGAGAGGGGGAGAGCGGAATAAGTTACCATCTAAAGTTAGTATTGTGGGTGTGGAAGTGTATTTGGTATCTTATATGAAGTGAAGGTGAATTTCTCACTGGAGGAATTCATCACGCACGCGCTCTGTATCCTACAATACTATATCTAAAACAGGGGGGGAAAGGGTAGAAGGTGAACTACCGGGCCGTTTCCCACTATGATTCCTTTTTATTGGGTTATGAGCAAATACGGTTGAAAGTTCATTCCACTGGCATGAGGAGTGTTTCTGCCCCCTGGGGTCTCCGTAAGTTGTGTCGGGATACTTGCTGTGAACGCCGTCATGACAGATCACTCGTCCTTGTTCCTGTTCGGGAGGTGGTTTTTGGAAATAGCATGTTAATGACCGCACCTGGTGTGGGAGGTGCCCGCACTCTATGGCTGAAGAGGCACGTGTGTGCATCAGCGAAGCGACGTGCAAGCTTTGAAAATGCTTTCACCACCGCGTTTCTTTTCCCCTCTCACCTGCTCTCGCTTTGCACCTCTCTTCCTGTACACAACTTTCGTCAAGTCTTTATTTTCCATAAACTTGTCACAATCGGTCATAACTCTCTCTTCCACTTGGCGGTTCCACTCTGCTGCACGAAACCCTCATCGTCAATCATTACCTCCGCACTAAGTTAGTTATTTTAAACAATAGTGGGGTGGTGGGGTCGGAGCTAGCAGGGACGGCCGGGGCGTGCGCCCACTATCGGGGCGAGGGACTCGTGATACATGGTGGGTATAGGTGATTGAAAATGGGCTGCACCAGTGCCACTTTGTCTGTGGAGGTTATGAGTGGGAGGGAGTGGGGTTGCGGGATTTCCATCCATATAATATTATGATGATGTCAAATGCGACCGTCTTTGATACCGTACATAGTGAGTGGCAGAATACTGAAGAACGGAGAGACCAGGGCACAAGGGGTTCCTATGATAGAGTATGCTAAAAGAGAGAAAAAGAAAGTCTAGGCAGGAAAGCGGGGAAAATGAGTGTATGGGCAACAAAAGGAGATAGATGGTGCTGCACTGTACAAGTGTAGTGTGAGATGAGGAAAAAGGAAAAATGTAACGGGAAAAACACAAAGAAATTATGGGCCATATTCCACCTTATGTATCCAACAAGGAGTAGTAACCATTTTTTCCAATCCACTGCGCATGTATAATGTAGCAATCACGTATGAAATGATGGTATTAAAATAGGAGTCAAAGAGAGATTGGCGAGGGCGAGGAATTAGAGAAGAATTGAGGAGGAGGAGGAGGAGGAGGAGGAGGAAATAAGCACAGAGGGAAAATAGCGATTGGGAGAGGGCTAGGTATCAGGAGAAGGGGCTTCTGCTGTGGAAAGCGGGCAGGCCGGGAAAGATGAAAGGGAGTTGAAGTAAGTCCGACGGCTTAGGTGAGGGACGCTCTGTGTTTCTTTCGGGGGTTTCCTTCTTCGGCGGGAGGGATTGTTCTTTTGTTGCTGTGCAAGATGGCCCCTTGTGGGAGAGTCTTACGCCCCATGCTTTCGTCTTGGTTGGTGTCTGTGTGGGTAGAAAAGGAGGATTTAAGTTTGGAGAGTAATCGCACAACTCCTGCATATCCTCGGAACGTAGCTATCTCAAGTGCTGTTCTGCCGCCGAGGCCTGGTATGTTGGGATTGAGATCCCCTCGTTCCAATAGCAATCTTACTATTCCGTCATACCCGCGCTCCGCAGCCGACCAGAGCGGCGTTCGACCAAGTGAGGTGTCCGGAGTGTTAGGATTGAGATCCTTCCGTTGTAATAGCAACCTTACTATTCCGTCATACCCGTGCTCCGCAGCCCACAAGAGCGGCGTTTGACCAAGTGAGGCGTCTAGAGTGTTGGGATTGAGGTCCTCTCGTTCCAATAGCAATCTTACTATTCCGTAATACCCGTGCTCCAAAGCCCACCAGAACGGTGTTCGACGAAATTTGGTGTCAGGGGTGTTGGGATTGATATCCTCTCGTTCTAATAGCAACCTTACTATTCCGCCACGCCCGCGCTCCGCAGCCCACGAGAGGGGCGTTCGACCAGATGGGGTGTCTGGAGTGTCGGGATTGAGATCCTCTCGTTCCAATAGCAATCTTACTATTCCGTCATACCCGCGCTCCGCAGCCCGCGAGAGCGGTGTTCGACCATATTCGGTGTCCAGAGTGTTGGGATTGAGATCCTTCCGTTGTAATAGCAACCGCACTACTCCTTCATGTCCGCTTGTCGCAGCAAGCCAGAGTGGCGTTCGGTTACATATAGTGTCGGGGGTGTTGGGATTGGTATCCTCTCGTTCCAATAGCAACCTTACTATTCCGTCATACCCGCGCTCCGCAGCCCACCAGAGCGGTGTCTGGCTGTATTCAGTGTTTTTTTCCGGAGTGTTGGGATTGAGATCCTTCCGTTGTAATAGCAACCCCACCACTCCCTCATGTCCACCAATCACAGCACGGAACAGTGGCGTTCGGCTACCCCCGGTGTCGCGAGTGTTGGGATTTGTATCCTCTCGCTCTAATAGCAACCTTACTATTCCGTCATACCCGCGCTCTGCAGCCCACGAGAGCGGCGTTCGACCAAATTCGGTGTCTGGAGTGTTGGGATTGAGGTTCTTTCGTTGTAATAGCAACCCGACTATTCCCTGATACCTACCCATCACAGCCGCCAAGAGTGGCGTTCGGCCACTTTGGGCGTCTGGGGCGTTGGGATTGGTATCATCTCGTTCCAATAGCAGCCTTACTATTCCACCATACCCGCGCTGTGCAGCCCACCAGAGCGGTGTTCGACCATAATCGGTGTCGGGGGTGTTGGGAAAGAGGCTCTTCTGTTGTAATAGCAACCCCGCTACTCCCTCATGGCCCCTGGTCGTAGCGCGCAGGAGTGGTGTTCGGTTGCTTCCAGTGTCTGGGGTGTTGGGATTGGTATCCCCTCGTTCCAACAGCAACTTTACTATTCCGTCATACCCACGCTCCGCAGCCCACCAGATTGGCGTTCGACCATATTCGGTGTCTGGGGTGTTGGGATTGAGATCCTTCCGTCGTAATAGCAACCCTACCACCCCTTCGTATCCACCCGCCACGGCTGCCAGGAGTGGCGTTCGGGCACGCTTGGGGTCTGGGGTGTTGGGATTGATATCCTCGCGTTCCAATAGCAACCTTACTATTCCGTCATACCCGCGTTCCGAAGCCCACGAGAGCGGCGTCCCATCATATTCGGCGTCTGGAGTATTCGGATTGAGATTCTTCTGTTGTAATAGCAACCCCACTGCCACCTCATCCCCATCGCGCATAGCTCGCCACAGCGGTGTTCTGCTAAATTTGGGGTCAGAGATATTGATACCCTCTTGGTCCGATGTTGCTCCCTGATGCTCGTGCCCCGCAGCCCACGAGAGCAGTGTTCGATTGTTTTGATCTGCAGCCTTGGAATCGATATCTACTCGCTCTAATAGCAACTCTACCATTCTCCCGTACCCGTGCTGCGTAGCCCAATATAGCGGTGTTTGACCATATTCGGTATCTGGGGTGTTGGGATTGAGATCCTTACGTTGTAATAGCAACCCTACTACTCCCTCGTATCCGCCCACTACGGCCGCTAGGAGTGGCGTTCGGCCAAGTTTGGTGTCTGGGGCGTTAGGATTGGTATCTTCTCGTTCCAATAGCGACCTTATTATCCCCTCATACCCGCATCCCACAGCCCATCGGAGCGGTGTTTGACTACGTTCGGTGTCTGGCATGTTGGGATTGAGATCCTTACGCTGTAATAGCAACCCCACTACACCCTCGTATCCACCCACTACAGCCGCCAGGAGTGGCGTTCGGCCACGTTTGAGGTCTGGGGTGTTAGGATTGGTATCTTCTCGTTCCAATAGCAATCTTACTATTCCGTCATACCCGCGCTCCGCAGCCCACCAGAGCGGTGTTCCACCATACTCGGTGTCCAGAGTGTTGGGATTGAGATCCTTCCGTTGTAATAGCAACCCCACTACTCCCTCATGCCCACCTACCGCAGCCGTCAGGAGTGGTGTCTGGCCATTTTTGGTATCTGGAGTGTTGGGATCGAGATCTATTCGTTCCAATAGCATCCTTATTATTTCGTAATACCCGTGCTCCGCAGCACACCGGAGAGGCGTTCGACCACATGAATCTGGAGCGCTGGGATTGATATCCTCTCGTTCTAATAGCAACCTTATTATTCCCTCGCACCCTCGCTCCGCAGCCCACCAGAGTGGTGTTCGATTGTCTTGGTTGTCTGCAGCGTTGGGATCGATATCCCATTGTCCCAATAACAACCTTATTACTCCCTGATGCCCACGCTCCGCAGCCCACAGGAGCGGTGTCCGACCACATCCGGTATCTGCAGAGTTGGGATCGATATCTACTCGTTCTAATAGCAACCTTACTACGCCTTCATACCCTCCCTCTGCCCACGAGAGTGGTGTTCGATTTTCCCTGGTGTCCGCAGTGTTGGGATTGATATCCCATCGTTCCAATAGCAACTTCACTACTCCCTGGTGCCCACGCGCTGCAGCCCACAGGAGCGGTGTTCGACCGTATCCGCTATCCATAGAGTTGGGATTGATATCCTCTCGTTCTAACAACAGCTTGACTACTCTCTCATGCCCGCGCTCCGCGGCCCACAACAGTGGTGTTCGGTCATGCTGTGCATCTGGGGCGTTGGGGTTGATATTCTTCCATTGCAGTAGTACCCTTACGACCTCCTCATGGCCCCCGACGGCTGCCCATGCAAGTGCCGTTCGGCCCAGGGTATCTGTTGCGTTAATATCCCATTCCTTCATCTCTAAAAGGGCAGCGACTGCCTCCGCAATCCCAAGAAATGCCGCCCCATGGAGCCCCGTAAAGCCGCTAGGACCGTCCTTCTCATAAAAACACCAGTCCCACCAAGGTCCATCGTCATGATAATGTAGCAAGAGCAGCTGGGAGGATATATGCTGTTCAAATCCAATCAAAAGCTCCAGTGCAAGTGGACTCACAAACTCCGTCTTCTCCCTTCTAATGTGCTTTCCCCAATATCGAGACACGTATTCAACAAGGGGGACGGTCGGCGGAGCGGAATCAAGAGTTGGCGAAAGCTCCCGTACACACTGTAAACTAAGGTACGTCAAGCAAGCCTCGGCTATCATGGTGTGCGGATTTTGGAATAGGCCCGGACCATTAGATAAATACTCATGCAAAGTCAAGTGGACAAGCCGGACCGTGGAGGAGGATGCCTCGATCGTGATGAGCCCTAAAGTACACCTCAAGATAGTTCGGATTTCTGGAACATTCTCATGATCCATATCAGTGGATCCTTTCTTTACCCCCAAGGCATGGCATAGCTCGCTAGTGTGTAGCGGTCGCTCCGCATTCGATACCCACATCAAGGCCTCTATCCCCAGTGTGTATCTACCCTCCTTCTGCGCCTTCATTCGATCCAGGGTTGCCGCATACACATCTCTTAAATGCTTGCCCTTGGTCATCTCCTCCAACTTTCGTCTTCTCCCGGAGATTGTAACCTCTCCCAGGATGGCGTCGATGTTTAGCGAAACGAGGAGGAATCTAAAGGGTATGACTAGTAAATATAAGATCATACATGGAATGGGACGATGGATGTTCCTACGCACATTCCAGAGACCCTTTCTGGAATAACCCTCAGGATATCCGCACGCAAGCCATCGGACATTGCTATAGGCTCGGGGTCCATCTCCAACTTATTCTCCAAATAACTCTTTATGTCATCTGCTTTCGTAATGACCGGCACTGTAAGCATGGTGATGAAATATCTTGTAATTTCTGCCTCAACCTGAGGCCTCCCGGTGAGAAATATTCGTATCGTCGGTGACTCCTCAAGGACTTCCTTCATTGAGCCAAGAAGCCCCAGTAGATGCTTTGGAGGGCACTCATCCAAGGCATCAATACAAATGTAAACCTGTGGTAATATGGCAACGGCTTGCTTCAGCATCTGCACCATATCTGGAAGTCGCAGACCTCGACCGCCGACCTCTCTCTTTGCCTTTTGAAACACCTGTTGCACGTGCTCCAGCACTTCCCCTCTAACCAATAGCTGCTTAAGGATGGCCCCCACGATATTGGTCGCCGTCTGCTCTTGTTGATCGCGGAAGTCGCAGTAGAACATTGCGATTGCGATCTCTTCCTCGCGCGGCCCATCGCACAGGTCATCGACCACTAGTGAACTAATATTCCTTGTCGTCGGCCATAATTCCTGTTTCTTTCAGATGAATCAGGCACTTACCTTAGGTATGTTTTCCCCACTCCAGGATCCCCGTAGCAAAATAAAACACTCTTTTCCACTCCTCCTTCCTTACCCCTCCACTTCTGAAACTCGCTTGTTTCTATAATCCAGTTCCCCACACCATCGAGCCTGTCTGTACGTACATCCTGATGCCTTCTCCTAGGGTCCAGTGGCGAGAGCCACTGCATGATTTCTGGGTTCTCATCGGCTATGACTTTGTTGATATTGACGGTATTGTTGTTTTTCGTTACGTTCTTGACGATATTGTTACTGGTCGTTATGTTATTGCAGTTGACATTACTGTTGCCCATCGATACCGAGCGCGGATATAGTAATGTGTTGTCCATAACTTAGTGTGTCGGGGATGTCTGTCGAGCGCAGATGCGCTATAGCGATACCTGTAGTAGCGATATGGGCGGTTTATGGAATTTGCATCGACCAGGCAGAAAAAAAAGAGGGGTGCGGCTCCAACAGCTAAAATTCTTGTCCAATCATTTCCAGCTGAGTCAGCTGTGGAACGAGCAGCAATCCATGCTTCAAGCTCTCCACGAAATGTACCGTTAGTCCAAGAGTCGATTTCTTAAACTCTGTATCTTAGCGCACCTTACAGTACTTGTTAAATTGAACCTTGCCTATCTGTGCGTGAGATAGCCTTATCAAAGACTATAATGACAAACTAGCTTGAGTATCGGTATTGCGAGGCGTCTGACCTCTCGGCTACGATATCTGTAAGCTATCTAACCGCAAATTTGGCCGTTTGTTAGAGTGGCTCGATTCTAGTTGTCTTCCCTATCGTTAATGTAAAGGGGGAGGGTCAGTTGCAATCTACAAACTTCAACGACTATTTACCGGGGCCAGTTGACATTTGATTTTTTACGAGGTCAGATAAGATGCTTACTATAGCACCTATGATTGAATAAAGCTAATGTCACGAATACCTCCGAACAGACCTTTAGCGATAACCCATATGGATATCTGCAGGCTGTTTGGTGTGACGGTTTGGGATTATACTCGTAAGTTGTGTTGCTTTTCACATGTAGACAGTTAGTGATAAGACACGGTGGTTGACGAGGGAGGGTCTCTGCCACAAGCATTTCAACTGCCGAATTTGCACCCTAGTGTTATTCTCCGCAACATCTAAATTTACATCTTCATCGCCAATCACTCGCTCATCTATTTTCCGAGCTCCTTCCTGTTGGATATCTTGGGTTGTTCACCGAAGCTTAGTCATACTTCTAGCTTGGTTGCAACCGGCTATGGGCTCACTTGTCTTCCTTACACTCTGTTCTCGTTTTCTTCTCTCTCTCTCTCAACTTAACAGGTTCCACACAGTAAACTAAACCAACGAAACTGCTCTTAACACAACTCTCATTTTCCCTTTGATTCTCATTCTTGCCTTCACTCTCAGTGAAGCTCTGTCAACAGTATCTCTACCCATTAAGCGGTCTGCAAACACGTTATCGCCTCTACCACGTAAAGAACTCAGCCGACCGTGGATCATTTCTAACACTTCCTGTAGTTATGGATGCGCTCTCCGCTTATCTGTTGCTGTGGTTACGAGTGATACCTCGTGACCACTCACGTCACCCCCCTGTCCCCTCTCAAATCCTCGCCCCTCTTCTCTCTTCCTTCTTGTTTCTTCTCTTCTTCTTTTTCCCTCTCAATTTTCTTCTTGTTCAGTAAGTAAAATAAGTCTTTTGCTTTCTCCGGTGACCACTTTCCCTTTGAACCTGTGGAACTACTCGCTTCCCCTCTTCCGCACCCGATAGCTCTCACCTTCACAACAAAATATCGGCTAGACCTTACGGTATGTAATCGCTAGGATACCGTAGCCGGGTAAGCCTTTTCAATACCTGTACCATGCACTTGGCAGCAACCCTTTTAGATACCATTAGCCGGGAAATGTACTATCGAAACGGTGAAACCTTTGCAAAGAATTACTTCGCCTCTGGCCCCATCATAAAATGGCAATGAAAGATTCAAAAAATAAACTGAAAAAAGGATAAATAACCCTAATTGATTGTTAGATTTTAAATCTTTCTTAATAGTTAGACAGGATATCTGTGGGCTAGTCTGTTCTCACTTAAATGTGCTGTGTTTTGGGTAGTGACCTATGCCAAGAATTCTATCATAAGAAAATCACTAAAACCCTCACCCCAGGTCTCAGTTCATCCTCAAAAATTATGGAAAAAGTCGGAAAAAATAACAAAAGGCTTTAAGCTATTTTTTATATTTTTTATATTTTTTATATTTTTTATATTTTTTATATTTTTTATATTTTTTAAAAGTTATTTGGCTTAGTTAACTAATAAAGAAACTACCGGTAGTGATGCTCAATGGAGAGTTTGCTTTTTGTTGCTATGTGGAATCCTTTGGATGGTACTTGTATGGCTCAGCCAAGGGTGGTATGGGAAAGGTATGCGTGAGAATGCATGGTATTGAAAAGGGTTTCTCTTGTTCGCATAGTTTCCGGGAATGCGCTGAGGATGTGGGAATGGGCTTAGGTTTTGAATCGATAGATCCGCAGTTTTAAACATGGGTTAGGGGATCAACGGTGACGACAGCCAAGCGAAACAAACAACGAAAACACTCTCGCACAACACAGGAGTGAGGGATTCAGTAGTTTCATTTAAACTATCCCATGGACGTATGAATGCAGATCCCCGACCAGCCATTAAAGGAGGGTGGAATACTTCTTCAGGGCAACACTCATTTTGTATTCTCCAATTACGTCCAGTTGAGATTGAATTCTGCTGATTAATCGCTGTATTGGCAGTGGGTGCAGATACTGGATTCGGAAGGTTGAGAATCTGTGTGTCTCATCCGTCCATGGGATACGGTAGTTTAAAGGTAGGGAACGGCTACTCGAGTACCGTGCCCGTCGGGGCCTGCGCAACACTACAGCATTGCGATCCCGGGTAAGCCAACTCAAATCGCCTATCCCGCAGGACTCGTACCTCTGGAAGTTCTCTCCTACTACTAACTGCAACGAACGAACGGTGGAGACTGAGGTACTGTATCTGTGAGCCATAATAGCATCGGTTTAAATTTCAACGGCTGAACGCGGACAACGCGTGACCTGATGATGAGGCTCCGGCTAGGAAACAAGACGCCAGGGGTTAAGGTCACACAGATCGCCAACGCCCAAGAGAGCAGGGAACTTCTCATTCAACTTCTCGCTTACGCTCCCGACTCACAACACTTGCGGCTCTCTAACTGACTAACTACCAGTAAAGACAGGAGTCTATATAAACCACGAATCGTCTTCCCAACCTTCCGGCGATCGCTACGCAGCTCTCTACCTTTCCACAAATGCCCCTCATTCTCTTCCGCAGACTCCCATGCTGACAAACCGAAGCCGGGGAACTCTCACGGCTCGCAGCCTTCACACACCCGACTGAACATCCGACTCTTTCAGAGTCGCATTTCTTCCGGTGCTGCGTTTATCCTAGGTGCATATCCGGACGCTTAGTCTGAATGATGGAGAGATAGACTGCACGTACGCTCAGTATGCCGGGCATCATCAAAGACTTCCGACACATTCCGCCGTATTGCTTCCGGGGTTCTACTGTCCTGCTGTATCGATCCAGAGCGCATGTCCGAAGTCTTTGTTTTGATCGATAAAAAGATAAGCCGCGCGCGCAAAGGCCAAGTACGACGAACAGCATCAATGAATTCCAACACATTGTCCTCCTATCCTTCCATAGACCACTACACATACCCAGTGCCTTTCACTGTGCGTCTCCCTTTCCCCCTTTTTTACTCTCATGCTAACAAAGGAAAGAGAAAGACTCCTGCCGCTCATAGCCTCCGAGAATCGTCCAACACCCGCGCATCCGACCCCTTTGTTTCAATCACAGCCTTCCCGCATTCCTTCCGGCAGATGCATCGATCCAAAACCCAAGCGCATTCCTGCAGCTGAAATGCTTGCCGAAAGCCAAAGTGCGCGTTCCCGGAAACTACTCAAACAACAAAGCGACCATCGTGAGAGCATGCCGAACAGCGTCTCGCGACTTCCAACATGCCGGAGGGGAAGCAGGAGAGCTGGATGCTCGGAGGCTGCGAACAGTGGGAGTCTTTGTCTTTCCTTTGTTAGCGTGTGAGCATGGAAAAGGGGAACGGGAGATGTACGCCCGGAGTAGGTGGATGTCTATGGTGATCCATGGAAGGATAGGAGGACTTGTGGCTGTCTTTACCGTTACTGGTCCCTTAGAATGTTAGATAACTTTGAAGAAGAAAACGGGAGAGCTCCCCCACTTCTAAGGTGCGCGCTAGCGATCGTATCTTTTGTGAACTCTTGGTGTTTCGTTTGGTTGTTGTCGATCCGTCGATTAGTTTCCCTGCTCGATGGGAGAGCCTATTGATCTATTACGCTACTTGGCAACCGAGATTGCCAGCCAGGAAGAATCAAAAACCCAAGGAATTCATCAGCTAATTCACACAAAGCCTAAGCTGGGATTCTCCCTTTGAGACCTTGACGGCCCATCCCACTAGTCAAGAATACTTACACCTGGGGTAGCTAGAAAAATGTAGTGGCGGGTTAGGCGCGAATTTATTTTCCCTGACGATGGCAGCCACCTCAACTATCTGCCACTGCGGTTGCTCGCCCATCCTGTATATTTTTAATGTTCCCGTGGTTCGGGGAGGTTGTGTGGATCCACTTATGGGCAGCCCTATCATTGCCGAGCGCTCGTCTATGAGCTCAAGTAGGGTAAGCAGACACCGGTAGATGCTGTCTGTTAGCAAAGTAAGGGCAATCTGGTGCATAGCGGATGTAAGTGATTGAAAACAAGCCCTATGATCGGCACTCAGGCTCCTACTGTTCAAATTATGAGAGAACGGTAGTAGGTGAGATTGCTCAATCTCTATCAAAAATTCATCTTTTATAACCATTCATTGCGAAGGGTGGATACTAAAGGACTTGGTGCATCCATATGATAGAGAATTCTAACTAGGATACTGCGGGCAGTGTAACGGGGAAATGAGCCTACAAGTGATGAAAGGAGAGCGACAGTGTTACGCTGCAGGGATGAAAGACGAAAGGAAAAGTAGTGGGGGAAAGAACAGCAAGGGGGAGTGGGGAGAGGATAGCTAGTACACTATAGACCACAACATAGATCCTTGGACTAGTTCTCATTCAAACTGGTCCATGGGCTCGCGTTGATGGATCAAATAAAGAGCAGATGCGTTTTAGTCCACATCCACTCAGCATGAATCATATAGGAATCATCTATAAAGAGATAGGAATGAAATGGTTAATAAGGAGGAACCGGTAAGAAGGAGAAAATAGAAGAGACAAATTAATGAAGAAGCGGTGGCGAGGGGGCGAGCGGCTGTTAAGGGGAGATTTCGGTGAGAAGGAGGAAGGGGCTCCGATATTGAAAAGCAGGTCGGGGGGGGGGGGTGAGCAGAGGTGGGCAACAGCTCTGGCGGTTTAGACGAGGGCCCGGTGTTTCCCCCGCTGAATTCCCCCACCGCCTAGATGCATTGCTCTGGTTTTTACTGTTGCCGTTGAAGCTGTCTCTCTCTGGTTGAGTCTCCCACCTGATGGTTGCCGCTCCCTCTAAATCTATTGGAGAGTGAGGAAGGGTTTAGGCCTGGAGAGTAATTGTAGAACTCCTATGTGTCCCCGGGATGCAGCTAACTCAAAGCCAGCTTCACCGCTGAAGCCTGGTGTGTCGGAATTGAGATCAACTTGTTCTATATCAACCCTAATATTCCTGCATGGCCGCCCTGCGCAGCCCACAAGCATGGTGTTCGGCCATATCTAGAGTCCACAGTTTTGGGATTGATATCCTCTCGTTCCAATAATATCCCCATTACTACTCAGGGGGGGGGG